>Ga0126312_10000474_pt1 | contig 23858 bp, 28 predicted proteins | sample Plot104A_FD_92537 | JGI IMG/M metagenome (GOLD analysis project Ga0126312, IMG submission 92537) | Serpentine soil microbial communities from UC McLaughlin Reserve, CA, USA - Plot104A | ecosystem: Environmental > Terrestrial > Soil > Grasslands | place: USA: UC McLaughlin Reserve, Lake County...
GCTATGCCGCCCAGCTTGACTAATGGCACCACAGCAATAATCCGCAGGCAAACTATGTGAACATTCACAGCAAACGCTATTCCTGCATTTGCTTTTTCACCACAAAATAGAAGAAATTACTATCAGATGCATCCTATTAGGCATTAAATATGATGGTAAATAGTCTGTATCGTGGGGCTTAGACAACAGCAAGGGAGAATCCAAACTATAATGATAATAGAGGATGAGGAGGATGTCCTTCTCGTCTACAGGGACTTTCTTGAAAAAAGGGGCTATACGATAGAGGTGAGCGCGCCCACGGCAAACGAGGCGCTGCGCGATTATGACACGTACAGGCCGGATCTGGTGATAACAGACTATAGGCTGCCCGGCAACATGAACGGGCTTGAAGCGGCAGAGAAAATTCTGCGCAAAGACCCGGCGGCAAGAGTGCTGGTGATAACAGCCTACGAAAACGTCAGGCGCGAGTTGAAGGAGAACAGGTTCTTTGACGGCAAGAAAATCTCGATGCTCGTCAAGCCGGTGCAGCTTGGGCGCCTTGCCAAGATCATTGCAGGCCTATAGCAGCTTGAACTTGCTTCCCCTTGCGTCAGGGTACGGCGGCGGCAGGCCCATTTCTTCAAAGTTGTAATAGTAGACGTGCCCCCTTATTGGCTCGTTCTTTGCAGCCCTCCGGCCGTTCTCGCTTGCAAGTATTTCCCATGCTGCAAATCCTTCGCCAAAGTCACTCGCGCCGGCTGCATCATTATCATCTTGCAGGTGCTCCTGCCACAATCTTGATCGCAATTCCTTCGCAAGTTTGGGCGATGTTAATCCCAAGTTCAGCTCGCTAGAGTCCCGAAAGCCGTTCTTGTCAATGTTTGCAGAGCCGACCGTGACCCACCTATCGTCCACTATCATTATTTTCGAGTGAACGTAAATCTGCCTGCGCCTGTCGCTTGGCTCGCCCTGCGATATGAGCGAATAGGTTTTCACCCTGCCTTCGCCGGCGCGCCGGAGGACGGCAAGGTTGTCCTTGGCATCGTTGACGCTCATCTTGGCTATCATGCTTCCGATAAACCCAGGGAGATTTGGCTCCATCGGGCTGACGACTATCACTCGGAGGTCTGGTTCTTCTTGGAGCCGCTTTTCAAGCAACTTTGTCGCAAAAGAGTTCTGGAACGGGAACTGGTTCTCGATATAGATGCTCTTTTTTGCCTTCCGGAACATTGCCGCATACCACGCCTGAATGCTCCCGTCCTTGTCAAGCTCGTTCCAGGTGCGGAGCGCGACAACATGCGTGCTCCCGCAGCTCCCGCGGGTAGTGAAATTTGACTTTATCTTCAGCCTGCTGACCCGCCCGACATCCTTCGTCTCGGAATATGCCCAGCGCTGGTAAAAGTGGTATATGAGGTCCCATACGACCGGCCCGCTCACCATAGCGTGCACGTCGTGCCAAGGCTCCGAGCCGCCGTCGCGCAGAGGCTTGTCGTATTCGTGGCTGCTTGTGTCCCACTTGCCCCTTGATAAGTCAAGCCCGCCGCAGAACCCAACCTGATTGTCGACTATGACTATTTTTTCGTGGTGCGCAGATGTGATCGTTGGCGCGGTGTTGTCGATCTTTACCATCAATTTGTCAGAAATGCCACTGCTCTTTGCAATTTCGTTTATAGTTTCAACTTCGTCGGCTCTGCCGTCTATTCCCCGCTCGTCGGCCCCTGGCAAAAGCCGGAGCACAAGCCGTGGCTCCCACACGATTATTTTCACTTCGACGCCTTCCTCTGCCTTTTCCACCAAAAGCTTTTGTAGAGGGTATGCTTCATGGCTGTGGCCTGCGAATGCTATTGGCTGATCAGGATTTCTTACAAACCTAAGAGCTGGATCAAGGTCATAGTTGGCGATGTATACGCACGCCTTGGCCTGGTGAATCTTGTCGTACATTAGCCTAAAGGTCTCCTGCCCATCAATGGTAAAAACAACGTCATTGCCATACGTCTGCTCGCCAAATCTTGTCCGCGGCCTAGGGTGATTTACGCTGCGGGCTACAGCCTGCCGACGTAATATCACACAATATACAGTAACTATTGCGATAAAACACTTGCCATTGCAGTCTGGCTCCAAGTTTATTTATGCATCGCAGAAATATGCCTATTTCAAGCGATATAATGCTAAATTTGCATTGCCAGCCTCGATTAGCTAAATTTCGAGTTTAAGAAGGGTTGTGTCTTGTATTTTTTATCGATTAGCACTATTTATTAGTTCGAATCGCGATAATAATAATACCTCATTTTAGAAAAAATGCAAACAGCAATAATGTGCAGTATGTGCAAAAGTGGCAAGACAGTCACAGACCCAGAGTCTGGCGAACTCATTTGCAGAAATTGCGGCCTCGTGATATCCGACAAGGCACAGGAAAGCCGCCCAGAGTGGCGCGCTTTTACCGCAGAAGAGGCAAACGACAGGAGCAGAACTGGAATTCCAAGCTCTCTGGCTCGCCATGATATGGGCCTGTCTACGGTAATCGGCAGGACCGACAAGGACGCCAGCGGACGCGCAATTGACATTTCGATGCGCTCGACAATGGGCAGGCTGCGGGCATGGGACTTTCGTACGCAGGCGCACTCGCCCACCGACAGGAACCTCCGGCAGGCGTTTTCCGAGCTTGACAGGCTCAAAGACAAGCTCAGGCTTTCCGACGCGGCCGTTGAAAAGACAGCATACATTTACAGAAAGGCGCAGGAGCGCGGCCTCGTAAGAGGCAGGACGATATCTGCAATGGTAGGCGCAGCGATTTACATCGCATGCAGAGAAGCTGGCACTTCTAGGACACTCAAGGACATTGCAGAAATTGGCAACATCAAACGCAAGGATCTCGCAAGGATATACAGGATAGTCGTTATGGAGCTTGACCTAAAGATCCCTATGATAGACCCAATGAAGTGCATCGTGCGGGTTGCAAACAGGGCGAACCTGAGCGAGCGCACAAAGCGCATGGCCATGAGCATCATGAAGAACGTGACCAAGAGCGGCATATCCGCGGGCAAGGACCCGATGGGACTTGCAGCCTCGGTATTGTATATTGCATGCCTGAACTCTGGCGAGAGCAAGACCCAGACAGACATTGCCGATGCAGCCGGTGTGACTGAAGTGACTGTCAGGAACAGATACAAGAATCTAAAAAGTCAGCTTGACTTGAATTAGCGACAGTTAAAAGTCAACGTTAACTAATAACAGCAACGACGACTAAATCAAGGCGCGCTCGCTTTGCCACTGGCGCGCGCCTTTTCCACCTATTTTATTATTCTTCTAGTAATGTTTTACACGGGTAGATAGACAGGAAACGACTGAATAACATTTGATGCCCGCACTAGGTCGCCGTCATCGATAACCTTCTTAAAAAATCAGCCGCAGCAACAGGAGGAGCAGCCATAAATAGAGAATAATAAGAGTGAAGAGCAAAAGGAGTTCGAGAAAGCTGAATGATGCTGAAAGCATTTCCAGAATTTGAATCCAAGTTCCGCAGAACGATGGTCTTAGTGTCGATGAGCACACTAAACATAGCATTGCCGTACCTTCTGTTGCAGCAAATGGCCATAACGCAGGAGTTGATAAGGCGGCTATCACCACTATAGAGAGATAGTGAAGAAATCTATATCTTATTTTTATTGTTATTTGTAACTATTAAAAGTGATAATGAGCTAGGGCTATGGGCCATGAATGCAAGTTTCAAATCCGCTTTTTCTGAGCTAAACAGGTGGGCGTACATCAAGAACAAAGAGCTAGCATTACTGTTCGGCGTAATAGTAGGAGAGTTGGCGATAATTGTCCTACTACTAGACGCACATTCTAGCCTAGTATCGCAGGTATTAAACAGGCCGCTATTGCCCTAACTTTCCCTCCTTTTATTTTCTTCTATTTTTCTTTTAGGAAAAGCGTCGAAAATTACCTACGCAATCGGGTAATAATTCTGACGCTTTTGAGGAATACTAGGGCCAAAGCAAAGGCTTTATGCTAGAGTGGGCCTTATTATTCACGAGCGGCATTATACTACTACCTCTCCTTGTGATGCAGCAGCTGAGTGAGGGCATTGTTGTTGTTGCTGCGCCGGCCAAGTGCTAAAGAAGAGCCGCGGCTGCGTTGGGTCTGTGCTAGGAAATGGCCCACCATCCTGTTCTGCGGCAGCAGCGACAGCACTAGAAAAGCTAATAATCATATCTACTGTCATATGAGGTTATATGATGATGATAATGAGGAATAAAACGATCCTCGTAATTGGATTAATGGCTATACTGAGCATAGGATTGATGCTTGGAACAACAACAACAAGGATAATGACAGCGGCTGGATCGACGGATGATAATAATACTACGTCTGAATTCGCAGACTACACCATAGTCATAAGAGACCTAGCCACTGGCGAAGAAGAAGAGGTAACGTCCACGGGAATTACACACGAACGGTGTCGGGAAATTGTGAAAAGCTTTGAGGAAGACGGCTATGACGTAACAAGTAATAAAAATTGCGAACCGGACGACAGCAGCAGTTCTGATGACAAGTAGAGATGTATACATCAAAAGGGTCAATACCTAGTTTACTTTTGTCAGAATCCGACTTGAATTAGATTCGCCCCTTATTTTGGAAATTCAGGATTTAGCTCGTAGTAATTTTTGTAGCTGGTGGAAACACAAATGCCTAAATAGCAAAATTGACCCCTTCTCCGCAGCAGTGGCAGAAGAGAGGTTAGCAACAGCGGCCAGCGCAGCGGCCATCAAGAGAAATACCCTACGAATATCTCTCGTGGCCATTTCTTCAGTCTTTGTATTCGAGTTTGCTGCCGGCATGATGACAAACAGCCTTGTACTGGTCACCGACAGCACGCATGCGCTTCTTGACGCAGTCGTCACAGCAATTCTGATAATCGCAGTCACGCTTGCACTCAAGCCAAGGGACGTTGACCACACATATGGCCACGGCAAGATCGAGACCATCGGCGGATTTATCGGCGGCGCCGCGCTCTTTGTCGTGGCGATATTCTTTATCTACGAAGCCGCTGTCAGGATCGCAGGCGCCGGCCAGCCATCGTTTGTAGTGAATCCCGGCACTATTGGCTTTGCTGCAGTCATTTACACGCTGACAGTCGACGTATTCAGGATAACAATTCTCCGAAGGGCAATTAAAAAGTCAGAGGCAACCACCCTCAAGGCAGACTTTTACCACGCTTTTGCCGATCTTGCCTCAACCACAGTAGCGTTTGCCGGCCTGTGGCTCGTTACGGCTGGCTTTGTCCACGGCGACTCGGCTTCCGCGATAATACTCGGAGGGTTTCTTGCCTACCTCAGCAGCAGGTTTGCCTACCAGAACGCGATGGAGCTGACAGACGTCATATCGCCCAAGCTTGTCGCCGGCGTGCGTCAGGCTGTAAATGGCACGCAGGGCGTGCTGGAATGCAAAGACGTCAAGATGCGCAAGGTTGGCACGGAAATTTTCGTCGAAGTGACGGTTGTGCTGCGGGCAGACATGAGCTTTGAAAACGCGCACGAGGTAAGCGCGCAGGTGGAGGACAGCATCGTCAAGAACCTTGCAGGCTCAGGCCTTGACGTCAAGTCAAGGAACATCACTGTGCACTTTGAGCCAACAATGGGCACTAATAACCCTCCGCCAGAATCGATAATCGAAAAGTCTGCAAGCAGGGTCGGCGGCGTAAGAGGTGTCCACAACATTCTTGTTTCAAGAATTGGAAGCACCGGCTCTGTTGGAGTCTCGCTTCATATTCAGGTCAACAGGTCGGCGACTCTTGCTGAAGCACACTCGGTTGCCAACGCCGTAGAGGATTCAATAAGGCAGCGGCTAAAAGGCATCGAGAGCATCACCGTGCATCTGGAGCCTCTTATGCCTGAAACCGTAGGCGTCGAGCCTATCGCCGACTCTAATTTGAAGGACTCGATAAGGGAGACCATTCTCCGCAGCGGCGGAGTCAAACAGGTGAGCAAGATTTTGACTTACCGCGCCGGCGAGAACATGCTAAAGATAGACATTGACTGCGTGTTTGACAGCAGAGCTGGCGCAACCATGATGATAGAGCAGGTGCACGATCGCGTTTCAGAAATTGAAAAGCAAATCAGGGAGAAATACCCAAAATCGATTGTGACAATACACGCCGAGCCAAGCTAGGCTGCAGCCAAGATCGCATTCAGCCACTCTGTCAGATCCGCGGGATCCGTATCGGCTTTTTGATAAAATCCCTGACCTTGATTGACCGCATGACCTTGGAAAACTCGTCTTCGTTTATCTCAAAGGCGGAGACGAACGCTATAGGCGTTAAGGGGTTTGTGTCCTTTATCCTGCGGTAAACTTCAAAGCCGCTCATTTTAGGCATGTGTATGTCGGTTAGAACAAGGTCGTAATAATCAGAAAGGCGGCTTGCAAAAGCACGAAGCGCATCTTTGCCGGTGCTGAACGTGTCTACTGCAAAGTTGCCCTTTGCGTCAAGCCCGGCCTTCAGGATTGAAAGGATATATCTTTTTCGTCGTCGATTATCATGGTTCTCGGTGTCAGGTTCCGTCGCCCTCGGCCGGCCATGTTATGGTAAAATGTGTCGGCGGCTATTTATTTAACAGGATCGTAACAAACGTCGCGCAAATGGAGAAAGGAGTAGTAGTAGGAAGCACCGTCAGTCTCCTGCCCAATCTGCTTGCTCGTCAATGACGCTGCCTTTCGCCTCCATCCATGACGCGTCGGAAGCGACGTAGACGTAGTAGCCCACTTGCTCGTGCAGATCGTCGTATTCGCTTTCGCTAACGCTTGTGCCGTACGGGAGCATGCCAAAGTGGCTCTTGTTGTAGTCGTGCAAGACATCGCCGGGGAGTGCAGAGTTCTCATAGACAATGATGATCTCTGCGGTATCGATATATGCTTGTGGAACTGGGGCTCCGGCGTTTGTCACCACGATGCTGCTGCTTCCAGACTGGTCCTTGACGTATTCGTACAGCTCTTCGTAGTAGCCAACCTGACCCGTTGACGCGCTCTGCTGGTCAAGGAATATGCGGTCTATGTCGTACCATTCATAGTAGCGGCTCAGTTCATCCTCGACCTCGCCTGTTGACCGGCCACTGTAACCTGTCGCCACGTAGCCTCCTACCACCTTGATGTCGGCTCCTTGCAGGCCGTCTATTACGCCTTCTCAGTGGCGTCCTTGCCCGAGCCTAGCCCACTTGACGGGTTGATTACGACAATCAGCTCCGCGTCAGGGTTCTCATTCTTGGCGTCAATTGTGACATCTCAGTTGCTGTCCCGGCCGTAGGCAGGAATCACCAGACCACTCTCTCCATCCAGAACCTCGTCTAAAGGTGATGCATACGCCTGATTTGTTGTGGTCGTTATAGATCCGGCGGTTGCTAGAGCCGCGGCAATTCCGAGTGCTGCAAGAAGCAGCTGCTGTTGTGGTGGTTGTTGTTTTCTGTTTTTGCTCGATTGCATCGAAGCGGGCAACTATTCAGTTGATTTATCATTTATAGAATCGTTTTCTGTATTCCATTCCACTACGGATAATCGCGCGCTATCTTAAAATCACATCATCGTCGTTACAGAGTTTTCTCGCATGTTTTGCCGATCTGATTTTTTACCTCATAAAGTGATTGGCAAAGTTTATTCACCTATGCAAAGTAACGCTTCCAAAGCAGTTGGCAGTAATAATAACAATTACAGGCAGCCTTGCAAGGCGGCTGGCACCGGCGCGTCACACGTCCTCAAAGAAGGGAGACAACGGGACGGTTCTGGTAGCCGGCGGCAGCAGGTTTTATCACGGCGCGCCAGTCCTGACCTCGATGGCCGCACTCAGGTCCGGCACCGACTTGGTGTACACTGCGGTTCCCCGCTCTATAATCACTGCCGTCAGGTCGTTCTCCCCGGCCATAATCGCACTCCCACTGCCAGACGACAAGTTGACGGTTGGCTCTGCAAATAGGCTTGCCGCGATGCTCCCCAAGCGCGCCGACGCGGCGGCCATTGGTATGGGCATGAGCATTGCAGACCCTGACGCCATAGCCGTACTTGTGAAAAAGCTCAAGGAGGCCGGCACTCGCCTGCTGCTGGACGCTTCAGCTTTAATCCCGGAAATACTGCCCGAGATCTCGGGCACCGGCGCAGTGGTCACCCCCCATGCAGGGGAATACAAGCGGCTTTTCCAGCGCGAAGCCGGCAAGACAGAGAAGGAGAGGATTTCAAACGTCCAATCTGTGGCAAAGGAATACGGCATAACGGTGCTCCTGAAAGGAGCCGTGGACGTAATTTCTGATGGCCGGCGAGTAGGCGTCAACAAAACCCACAACAGCGCAATGACTGTTGGAGGAACAGGCGATGTGCTATCCGGCCTTGTTGCCGGGCTGATGGCAAAAAAGATGGAATCGTTTGAAGCGGCGCTCCTTGCCGTCTACTATAACGGCCTCGCAGGCAACCTAGCGTTCAAGCGTGTCGGGCTCCACATGGCAGCGACAGACTTGCTAGAAAGCCTGCCGGCTGCAATGAAGCCTTTCGACAAAATAGTCAAGTAGCGGTCTTCTTTTTTGCAAAATACGACTCGAGTGCGCTCACTATCTCGTCCACCGCCGTGCCGTCGCCGCTATCCTGCGGCCTCATGTTCAGGAATCCGCCGGCGGCGCCTTCATGGCCGCCGCCTCCTCGGAACTCTTGTGCAATTTCGCTGCAATTAAAGCTGTTCTCGACATCGTTCTTTTTGCGGATGCTCACCTTGCCGTCGTCCGTGAATGCAATCGCAATGTCTACGTCAGAATCGTCCATTATCTTGCCAAGGAGCATCGACCTGCTCACAAATGTGTCCGACTTGGCTATCGCGACGCGAGCCGGCTGCTGTTGGTGGTAGCCATCTAAAGAAAATTCCTTGATAGTCATGTTGCCAACCGATCTGACAAGCGACTCGTCGATAAGGCGCGACGCCTCTACGATATCGTCTTGCATTTCTGCATTCCACAGCACGCCGCGGGCAACGCTTTCCACGATCAGGTGTAGCCTGCAGGTTAGCTCTGGAAAGCCAAGGTAGTACGAGATAAGCGCGGTCAGCGGAGGTATCGGGAATCTGACCGAGTCTGGAAAGTCGGTCCTGTGCGCGATGCTTGCCAGCTGCCTCGCAAGTCTGCTGTCAGGCGCGAATTTCTCAGTGCACAGCTCGGCAGTGCACTTTTTCATTTCCTCAGCCTCTTCTGAGGAAATGACCATCTCGCAGACCTGCGCTAACTTGTCTCTTGGTTCTTGTAGCCAGATGTGGTGATCCACCCAGATGTTCTTCCATCCCTTTTCCTTTGCACGCTGGAGCGCCAGCAGCACCGGCGAGTAGCTCTCCTCGTTTACTCCAATGTCTGCAATTATGATGGTGCCGGGCGCTTTATTATCTTGCATAAACGATTCTATCTTGCTTGAGACAGCTTGCATTTTTTCAAGGCCGTAATTTGTGAGCATAACTTCGCAATCTGGAAATGCAATTTTTAGAATTGCAGCGGAAAAGAGGCCGTCGACGTCCTGCTCGTGCGAAAAAACTAAAACACCCACTACAACAGTAATGCGCGCCAGATGCTTATATTATAATCTAACCGATCCTCAAGGTTTTTCTACCCACTTTTGCCAGCAACATTGTAATTGAAATCGGTAATTGTCACTGGCGCGTCAAGTGGCATTGGCAGGGCCTCAACTATCAGGCTTGTGCAGGCCGGCTACAGGGTGTTTGGCCTTGCCCGCAGCTACAACAGGCTGAGCGAGCTGTCACAAGAGCTGCCCGCAGGAAGTTATGTCCCAGTAGAATTTGACGTCACCAAGCCTGAAACATTTGGTCCCATAGTGGATAGGATTGCGGGAAAGGGGCAGATATTTGGGCTTGTAAACAACGCTGGCTACGTCGAGCCGGGAGCAATCGAGGACATCACCATGGCATCATTGAGGATCCAATTTGAAACCAACTTTTTTGGCCTCATCGGGCTCACAAAGCAGGTTCTTCCGGTCATGATACAGAAGAATGAGGGCAGGATAGTAAGCGTCAGTTCCATGGCAGGGCTTGTTTCACTTCCACTGATAGGCGCCTATTGCGCGACCAAGCACGCCCTTGAAGCAGTGGCAGACGCCATGCGGATGGAGCTATGGAACACCGGCGTGAGGGTGGCAAACATCAATCCTGGCGTCATTGAAACAAACATACATGCGGTCACAAATTCCAAGCTCGACCGGCTAAAGAATTCAAGGTTTGAAAAAGCCTACAAAAAGTACCTGCGTGGCGCGCATAAGGGGCTGCCGGCAAGTATAGTCGCCGACGCAATAGTCGACGCGATTTCGTCTCCGAACCCAAGGCCGCGATACGTAATTGGCTCTGGCAGAGAAAAGACTGGCATCAGGCTCAGGCACTACATCCCCGATACGTTGTTCTACTCGCAAGCGGCAAAGAGGATATTGGCATAATCGATTTTATAACCCTGCAACTATCTTCTGCACTCATATGAGCGAGCCGGCGGCAGATCAATTCATCACGTTTGAGGAGTTTTCAAAGGTGCACCTGAAGGTAGGCAAAGTAATCCAAGCGGAGAGCATACCGGGCATGAAGAAGGTGTTCAAGGCCAAAGTCGACCTTGGCATGGAGCAGAGAGAGCTTGCCGTCGGGGGCGCGCCCTACTATAAGCCTGAAGAGTTTATCGGCAAGATAGTGGTCGTCTGCACCAATCTCGAGCCAAAAAAGATAGGAAGCGTCATTTCTCATGGAATGCTTTTGGCGGCAGATGGGCCGGAGGGCAAGCCAGTGTTTCTCACTGCTAGCGATGAAGCCCCGCTTGGATCACCCATACACTGAAGTCGGGGCAAAACCACACAGCTAGGGGCGAAATAGTTTTAGCAGTAAGGAAAGCAAGATCTAACTGAATTGCCAAAGCAGTGCTTTTTTCTAGGCATAGAGGGGACGGATTTCCTTTTGCTTCATAAGGGTTTGCAGTGGCTAATCGAGAATTCAAGAACTACAGGAGGCTGGCTGGCAGTCAATCAAAGGGAAAACATTGGAGGCATTGCAAGGCATCAGGGATTGGGTCAACTTGCGATGTTTCATAGACGGGACGTATACCGCGTCATGCTTGGCAATTCCATTGTTGAACTTGTTACCAGAACCACTATACCAAGAGATGGTCTGGACAGGCCTATGCTGGCGATTCATCCCATAGCCAGCTACCTCGACGCATTAGATCAGATACCGAAAGTTTCAAAGATGATGGTCATTCCTTGGCTGGCAGAAGAAGTAGATTCTTGGGCTAAGCGCAACTTTGCCAAAGACTTTGACAATCCCGAGCTTCCGTCAATCTATGTCGACAGAGTGGCCATCACTGCATTCAAGCACCTGAAATTTGCATTTACAGAGTCGACTCCACCTTTCCCTGCTCAATACAGAATGGCAGTATGCCAGACGCTGCAAATCTTGCTTCAAAATGGGATTAAATTCGAGCCTGCGGCATTGCAGTCGGCGCTAGTCCAGCAATGCGGATGGAGCCCAGTGTCAGCAAAGCAGGCAGCAGAAATTGCAGAAATCTTCCTTTCAGAACAAATGCCTTCAGGCTACGGAGGCAGCGGCCCTTGGGAACCGAATATCATAAAACTGTGGATAATAGAGGCAAAAAAAAACGTTGACTGAACCCAAGAATGGCAAAGCGCAATAAAAAAATTATTGTGCTGTCAGGGTAGGCATACTCATAAATATGTACAGAGGCGACCTATCCCTGAATAGTGTGCATGATTGCAGCTGCCAGCAATAGAACAGCCGGCATTTTGGCTGCAGCCGGCGCTGCGATGATGCTGGCTGGCCGCCGCAAGAACGCGATGAGAGCCATATATAAGCGATTAGCGGATGCCAGGCCCGAATTTTGATGGCTCTTTCTTTTTCTGAATTTCTTCCAATATCGACTCGTACTGCTGGTCGAGCGGCTTGGTGTCTATCTGTATTCCTTCCAGACGTGTGAACGCCGACAGGATGCTCTTTGCTGCAAGTGGCTGCGGCACAGTCGTTTCGGCTATCTCGCCAAACAGACCTATCGCGTCAATCTTGTGTTCCGCCGATAGGCCGAGAATAAGGCCATTGAACCATGTTATCGTCGTTATCTCGCTACCAACAGGGTCGATCCCCACCTTTGCCAGCGCCTTTTTCAACTCTGCCCTGTTCACGACCCCGCATACCCGGGGCGCACCTGTCACCTGCTCGCGCAAATAGCCGCCAGCCCCGTACAGCTTTTTTACCCTGCCTATCGACTGGAGATGGTCAAGGAGCATGTTGCACAGCCTGTGGAGCTCGCCAGGATCCTGCGGCTGTGACTCTCCTGTAAAAATAAACATCCTGTGCTGCTTGTCGTAGAACAACTTGTAAACGTCGCTTACGCTTTTCACCACACCGTCAGAGTACGAGACCCAAGGCTTGTCGCTTGACGCTATCTCGGCCGCCAGCTCTGTCTTTAGGTGCTGCGACAGGAATGACGACACCAGCCCGCCCACGCGCCCCATGTCTGGCAGCGATGCAAATACCGTAAACTCGTCTGCCTTTACTTCTTTTACGATGTTCAGCTTCATTTGTTTTCGATCCCGTTTGTTTTTGCCAGAAAAGCACAGATTGCAGTATAGTCCTGCTCTGAAAACCCGCTGTTGTTTGCAGCGCGAAAGATCTGCTGCGCTAGGGCCGTCTGCGGGAGCGCGATACCGGTTGCCTGCGCGGTGCTTGCTGCAAGCTCCAAGTCCTTGAGCATGTTTTTGAGGTAGAATGAAGGAGTAAAGTCGCCGCTTACCATTTTGGGCCCTTTCTTCTCCGATAGACCCGTCTTGAAATAGGTAGAGTTCAGTATCTGGATGAATATCAACGGGTCAATGCCTGAACCTCTAGCAAGGGTTATGCCTTCTGAGACCGCGCTAGCAATGAGCCCAATGTTCAGATTGAGCGCCAGCTTGATCACATTTGCAGCCCCATCTTTGCCTCCGATGTAATACGGCCTGCCCAGCTTTTCAATGACAGGCACAGCCTTCTCATAGGCCTGCCTACTGCCTGCAATCATGGGCACAAGCTCGCCTGCCTCTGCTGCCGCAGGCCCTCCCATGACAGGCATGCCAAGCATTTCTATTTCCGCTTGCCGCAGGGTCTTGGCGCAATGCTCTGACTCGGAAGGCGCTATTGTGCTTGCGTCTGCCACAATCAGGCTGTGGTTGCTTGATTTTATGACGCCTTCCTCTCCCAAGAGCACTTCTCTGACGGCGTCAAAATCAGTGACTACTGTAATGATGATGTCGCAATTGTCGGCAAGCTCTCTCGGGCTTGCAGCCACTTTGGCGATTTTGGAAAAGCGCTGTGCCTTCTGCCTGCTGCGGTTGTACACAGATACAGCATGGCTGGTGCTTGTCAGCCGTGCTGCAATGCCGGAGCCCATTAGCCCGAGGCCTGCCACGCCTACTCTCATACGTGACCTGCACATCTGCAGCAATAAAAAACTATACTTCTTCTATTTCACTTGTGCTGGACAACGGCTGCGTGACGAGTATTATCCCCCTCTCCCCCGCAGAGGTGCTGCCCGCCTTATATTATGGCATGCCCTTGCATGTGTAAACATGTCAGGAGTCTGGTACAGCGGAGCAGCAAGATTTGAAACAAAGACGAGCAAGTCGATAATCCACCCCTTTGTGGTAAAGAACTATAACGGCCTTGCGATAAACCCGTACCAGGGGTGCGGTCACCGCTGCGCCTACTGCTACGCGACGTACGAGTGGTCGCCCGAGTTTTACGACAGGATTTACGCAAAGAGCAACGCGCCTGAAGTGCTTGACAAACAGCTTGCTTCATGGAAGTCCGACACCATCGACCCTGTAATGGTGGCCTCTGCGACTGACGCATACCAGCCGGCAGAGCTTCGCTTTCGGCTTACCAGAAGATGTCTAGAGGTGCTGCAGAAATACAACGTGCCGTACTATATATTCACAAAATCTGCAATAATCGAGCGTGACCTCGAGCTCCACAGGCAATACAGGCACAACTGCTTTATCGTGTGGTCGATAACAACATGCAACGAAAAAATACGCAGGGTGGTGGAGCCGGGCACGGCGCCAGCCGGCAGGATATTTGCAGCCGTCAAAAAGTTCACCGACGCAGGAGTATGCTGTGGAGTTAACGTTGACCCGATAATGCCGCTTGTCACCGACAGCGACTGGGAGCTTGACGCCGTGGCGGACGCTTGCGAGGCGGCCGGCCTTCGCCACATGTTTGGCGCGATGCTGAGGCTGCGGACTGACATCTGGGAGCGGATGAAAATCGTTTTGAAATTGCTCGAGATCCCCGGGGGAGTTGAAACGTACAAGCGGATATACAATTTCCAAGAGCCACTCAACTCAAGCTACGTAGCGGCCAACAGGGAATACGCAGAGAAAATCCTGAATGGTTTTGAGCAAAAAATAACAGGCCGCGGGATGCTGTGCGACTTTCCTGATTACATGGGCCCGCAGCGCATTGACAAATCGTGTCTTGGGCAGACTAGCCTGCTGAGCTACCTGACCTAGGCTAGCGATCAGCTCGCCCCCATATTTATTATCGTTCGTTTACTTGCCCTTTCGGTAACGATATGCGTCTGAGAATAGCATTTCGCACTCGCAGTGCCCGTCGATCCTTACCTGCCTTCCACATCTTGGGCAAATCGTGAGAGGAGCTGGCGTATCTTCCATTTCAAAAATGGCAGACATTATAGTACTAATGGCCGTACATATTAATAAGAATTTAGCACATTTTAGAAATACTATATTGATTTTAGTATTGGTGTCGAAATTCATGCTATTTCTGAAAGTAAAATTCTGCAATATTGGAATTATTGCAAGAGCTAGAGTCATTAATACAGTGCACGCCCATGGTACTTTATGAAAGAATACCGCAATCCCACGCCCACAGCCGATATCATTTTGCAGCGCGATTCCAAGATCCTTATGGTGAGGCGTAGGAAAGACCCATTCAAAGGTCAGCTGGCGCTGCCAGGCGGCTTCATTAACGAAGGCGAGACTGCCGAGGAAGCGGCAAGGAGGGAGGCGATTGAGGAGACGACACTTGAAGTCGAGCCCATCGAAATTCTGGGCGTCTATTCCGACCCAAAGCGCGACCCGAGAAAGCACATCATGAGCATAGTTTTCGTAGGAATAATCGTAGGGGGCTCTGACAAAGCTGGCGATGACGCGGAGAGCATCGAGTGGGTAGAGCTTGGCACCATCGAAAAGCAAGAGATAGCCTTTGACCACGCCCAGATTTTGCGGGATTACAAGAAGTGGAAGACATCAGACGGCACCTTCTGGTCGACCAAGAGAAGAAATGATTAAAGCCCCCTCCGCCCAAGACTAGCCAGTTTTGCGTGCCGAGAAGGACGTAAGGCTGAGGATAGACCTCCTGGAGGGCCAGTCAAGCTCGATTGCCAAGATGCTTGCCAGAGCGATCAGGGATCACAACGAGGCTGCATTCGCAGAACACTCGGAGCGCCTCGCTACCAACAGGGGCAGGATTGAGGAACTGCTCTGGGTGCTGGGCGAAAAGGCAGGCCAGAGTGTCCTTGACCTGCAAGTTGCTGGCCCAAGAAGCAGCTTGTCGGTCAAGCAGGCCATCGAGAAGTTGAAAACAGGTGAAATCAAGATGGGCGACCTCTCGCCTGACGCCCAAACCATGGTGAGAAAAGGCGCGCTGGAAATGAAAAAGTAAGAAGCGAGAAGCCCTGCAGGCGGAAACAGCGGCTAACTTGTCTATTTTTCATGATATGAAAGAGTGCAGTATCTCGCACACCAGAGCAGGCTTTTCTGCAAACGGCGCATGGCCTCCATTTTCTATTATCTCAACAGGGGCATTTCTGAATACCTGTTTGAACAGTTTTGAATGCTCAACTGGTATTACTCTGTCGTCTGACCCCCATAGGATCAAAGCAGGCATATCTCCAATTGAATTCAATCTTGCCAAATCGATTCTGTTTCCCGTGCTATCCAGAAAAGCGGACTTGAATGCATGCTTGGCGCCGGGCGATTCCATCCTTTTTATGAAAAGCTCGATCAGAATAGGAAGAATTGCAAAAGGATAGCTTGTCATTTGCTCAAACACTTTCTTTACCTTTTCATATGAAGGACTCAGTGCGGCGTCAAGGTACTCTTCAAGCAGAGGAGTTGGCTTTTCAAGCATCCCTGATGAATCTATCAAAACAAGCCTTTCAAGTGTGTCCCTTTTCTGCATGGCGACTTCAGCGGCAATGTATCCACCAAGGGAATGGCCTACAATCGCTGTCCTGCCATCGTCAATTTTCACCTTGTCCATGAATTCTAGAATAAATTCTGCAAGGTTCTTTATGGTGTAATTCATCGTCGCGGGCTTGTCGCTTCCTCCAAAGCCTATCAGGTCGACAGATACTGTATGGAAATATCTTGCCAGTGCGTCTGGGATGTCCAGCCACCTGTCTGACGACGAGCCGATGCCGTGTATGAACAGGATGTGCCTCTTTGTAGTAGAAACAGCATGTTCTCTTCCTGATTCCTTATATCGAATGTTGAACCCTTTTACACCTACTGAAAGCTCTTGCATTTGCTGCCGGATGAAGCTCCAGCATTATATGCAGTTCTCGAGTCTTCAGCTTCGGGTAATTATTGCAGAGCATGGTAGTTAGCTTGTGCAAATTCACTGACACCCATGGAAAAATGGAAAATATATATAAAACATAACAGCGTTATACTAACTGCATATGACTGCAAAAGAAGACCTGAACATGGACTATAGCAAGTATGACTTTAAGGACTCTACAGAGCTGTATATATACCTCAGCAAGAAGGGGCTCTCAAGAGGCACGGTAGAGGAGATCAGCAAGCTGAAAGGCGAGCCTGACTGGATGAGGGATTTCAGGCTCAGGTCATACGATGTCTTCATGAGCAAGCCGATGCCAAACTGGGGAGGCGACCTGTCCAAGATCGACTTCCAGAACATCTACTACTATGCCAAGGCGTCGGAAAAGACCAGCAAGAGCTGGGACGAGGTTCCTGAATCGGTAAGGAACACGTTTGAAAAGCTCGGCATCCCGGAAGCAGAGCGCAAGTTCCTTGCAGGCGTGGGTGCTCAATATGAATCTGAAACCGTTTATCACAATTTGAGGGAAGACCTGCAAAAGCAGGGAGTAATTTTCGCTGATACTGACACAGCGGTCAAGCAATATCCAGACATTGTCAAAAAGCACTTTGGCAAGGTAATCCCGCCGGAGGACAACAAGTTTGCTGCGCTCAACAGCGCGGTATGGTCTGGCGGCTCGTTCATTTACGTCCCGCCAAATGTCAAGGTCGAACTGCCTCTGCAGGCGTATTTCAGGATAAACGCAGAGAACATCGGCCAGTTTGAGCGCACGCTTATTATCGCAGACGAAGGAGCCGAAGTTCACTACATCGAAGGGTGCACGGCGCCAGTCTATACAACCGAATCATTGCACTCCGCAGTCGTTGAATTGATTGCGAAGAAGGGCGCCAAAATAAGATACACGACAATCCAGAACTGGAGCAAGGACGTCTACAACCTCGTGACAAAGAGGGCCTATGCTTATGAAGGTGCGACAGTGGAGTGGGTTGACGGAAACATTGGAAGCAAATTAACAATGAAGTACCCTGGAGTCTACATGCTGGGCAAGAACGCACACGCTGAAGTAATATCGGTGGCGTTTGCGGGATCTGGAATGCATCAGGACGCAGGTGCCAAGGCAGTTCACCTTGCGCCAAACACAACTTCAAGAATCACGAGCAAGTCAGTGAGCAAGGACTCTGGCAGGACGACATACAGGGGACTGCTGCACGTGGCCAAGGGAGCTACAGGCGTCAAGTCCAATGTCAGATGTGACGCACTTTTGCTTGACGAGCACTCGAGAACAGACACATACCCGTACATTGAAATCAACGAGGATGACGCCACTATAACCCATGAGGCAACAGTTGGCAAGATAGGCGAAGACCAGATATTCTACCTGATGAGCAGGGGATATTCAGAGTCTGACGCGCTGTCAATGATCGTGGGCGGATTCATGGACCCATTCACAAAAGAGCTGCCAATGGAATATGCTGTAGAGCTTAGCAGACTTATCAAGATGGAAATGGAAGGCTCTGTCGGCTAAATCACCTTCCCTCCTTCTTTTTCGGTGATCGCATAAAATGATGACGACGACTACCCTGTCATCCATTAATAGCCAGTATGTCGATTCGCTGGCGGGCAGAGGGGAGCCCGGCTGGCTTGCTGCGATGCGCAAGCAGGCATTCTCGCAGTACGAGTCCCTGCCTGCAGAAGTATCGCCGCTCTATAGCAAGTATTCAGATGTCAACAAGATCAAGCCCACGAGCGTGCACCTTGCCAACGCCAAGCAGCCAAGGCCGGCTAACTTGAACAAAGACCTGAATGACAGGCTCAAGGAGCTCGAGCAGGAAAAAACCGGCATCCTGCAGGTAGGGCCGGAAATAAGCAGGATATTTCTCCGCGACAGCCTGGCCAAGCAGGGCGTCGTCGTTTCAGGCATCAGAGACGCCCTCAAGAACCACGAAGACGTAGTCAAGGCGCACATGAACGCAAACCAGCTTAACTATCTCGAAGACAGGTTCCTTGCGCTTGAAGCATCGGCATTTCAGTCAGGAGTTTTCATTTACATTCCAAGAAATGTCGTTCTTGAATACCCGATAAGGATAATCACTTCGCTTGCAGACGACGGGACTTCGCTTATTTCGCACAACGTTATCGTCGCAGACACTGGCTCAAAAGCTACCGTTGTGCAGGAACTGTACGCGCCAGGCGCGTCAGGCAGGCAGGACGTCCAGCAGGGCTACTTTGAGCTTGTCGAGACCTACGTCAACCCCAACGCCCACCTTGAATTGGTGACGCTCCAGGCGATGGGAGCAGACACTATCAACGTGTCAAACAGGAAGGCGTTTGTTGAAAGAGATGCCAAGATGTCGTGGTACATCGGCATGTTCGGGTCACTTCTGTCGCGCTACAAGACAGACAGCATAATGAAGGGTCCTGGTGCGTCCGCAGAGGATGTCGAGATCATTTTCGGGATTGCCAACCAGTCCTTTGACGTCACTTCAAACCTGATTCACCACGGTCAGCATTCAAGGGGGAGGGTGCTCGTCAAGTCGGTGCTCAAGGACACTTCAAAGTCGCTCTTCAAGGGCATGATCAAGATAGGCAAGGGCGGCAAGGGCACAGAATCATACTTGGCAGGCCATGCAATCCTGCTTGATAGGGGCGCCAAGTCCGACTCGATACCCGGCCTTGAAATCGAGACCAACGAGGTCAAGGCGACGCACTCGGCATCAGTCGCTCAGATTGACGAGAACCAGATCTACTACCTGACCACCAGAGGTCTGAGCAGAGAAGGCGCCAAGCGCGAGATCGTAAACGGATTCCTCGAGCCACTGTCGCGCAGGATGGGCCCGACGATAAGAGCGTGGGTAAACTATTTGATAGAGAACAAATGGCAGAGCAGGCCTCTCATGCTCAGGACCGACGAGGCGATGGAGCAGATCCTTGAAGTAGAAAAGTCGCGCTACCGAGAAACGCAGGACATCTTTGAAAAGCACTACAAATACAGGTAGGAGGTAGTATAATCGCCTATGGAAGAAGACTGGATAAGGGTATGCGATGCAAAGTCGCTTAAGAACGGTGACCTGCTTGATTTTGATCACGGCGAGAAAAAGATCCTGATAGCAAGGGCTGGCGGCCAGGTATTTGCCACTGACAGGATATGCACGCACGCCTATGCAGATTTATCGATGGGCGTCATGAACGAGGAGGAAAAGACCGTCACCTGCCCGCTGCACCTGTCGGCGTTCAAGCTCGACACCGGAGTGCCGCAGAACCAGCCTGCAGAAGAGCCGCTTAAAACTTACAAGGTTAAAATACAGGATGACGCCATTTACATCAAGTCGGACTAGCAAAATGATGCAGAAACAAGGCGCACTAAATGTTGAAAAGATAAGGGAGGACTTCCCCATACTCAAGCGCAAGGTAAGCGGAGGCAAGCCTCTGGTCTACCTTGACAACGCGGCAACAACTCAAAAGCCGCTTGCAGTCATTGACGCTATCCATGACTATTACATGAATTACAATTCAAACATCCATAGGGCAGTGCACCAGCTGGCAGAAGAAGCCACGCTTGCATTTGAAAAGACAAGAGAAAAGGTTGCCAAGTTTGTCAACGCCAAGTCCACCGAAGAGATCATTTTTACCCGCAACGCCACCGAGGCGATAAACCTAGTCGCCTACTCGTGGGGCAGGGCCAACATCAAAAAGGATGACAGGATTGTCATCACAGAGATAGAGCACCACAGCAACATCGTTCCTTGGCAGATACTGACAGGTGAAAAAGGAGCCAAGCTGGAATACATAGGAGTTGACGACAACGGCTATTTGAAGATGCAGGAATACAAGAAGCATCTTGACAGTAACAAGGTGAAGCTTGTTTCCGTGTCGCACATGTCAAACGTCCTTGGCACCATCGTGCCGGTGAACGACATCATAAAGATGTCCCATGAAAAAGGAATCCCGGTGTTGATTGACGGGGCACAGTCGGTCCCGCACATGCAGGTCGATGTCCAGAAAATGAACTGCGACTTTATGGCTTTCTCGGCCCACAAGATGCTGGGCCCAACAGGAGTAGGCATCCTTTACGTCAAGAAAGAGCTCCTTGAAACGATGCCGCCGTTCATGGGCGGAGGCGACATGATAAAGGAGGTCCACAAGTACGAGACGAGGTATAACGACCTCCCGTACAAGTTCGAGGGTGGAACGCCCAACATCGCCGACGTCATCGGCTTTGCCGCTGCTATCGATTATTTGAACAACATTGGCATGGACAAGGTCAGAGAACATGAAATTGAGCTGACAAAATACGCGATTGACAAGATTACCGGCATTAAGGGCGTCACGCTTTACGGCCCGCGAAACGCCAAGGACAGGGGCGGCGTGGTGTCATTCAACATCGGTGACATCCACCCTCATGACCTAGCCACGATAATGAACGACCACGGCATCGCGATAAGGTCGGGACACCACTGCGCGCAGGTGCTCATGGAGAGGCTCGACGTCGCAGCAACATCTAGGGCAAGTTTTTATATCTATAACACAAAAGAGGAAATCGACATATTCATTGACGCGCTTGACGAAGCAAGGAGGATATTCAAGATTTGAGTGACGACATTTACCGCGAGATAATCCTAGACCACTACCGCAACCCGAGGAACAAGGGCAAGCTGACAGACGCGGATGTGAGCATACATGACAGCAACCCGCTCTGCGGCGACGAGATAGACATCCACCTGAGGGTAGACGGCGACAAGATAAAAGATATCAGGTTCGAGGGTAGGGGTTGTGCAATCAGCCAAGCAAGTGCCTCGATGCTGACTGAAATGGTGCAAGGCAAGCCGCTGACGTCGGTCAAGGATTTGACAAAAGACGATATTCTGGAGAACATCGGGCTCATCAACTTGGGCCCGGCAAGGATCAAGTGTGCTCTCCTGTCGCTCAAGGTGCTGAAACTTGGCATGGTAAAGTACTACGCAGACAGGGACCCTGCGTCTGCCAAGAAACTGCATGACGACTCAAAGGGCCTCTAACAAAAATGTCGACAGCCGCAAACAAGGTAAGCAGGCACGACATCCGCAAGGTAATATTTGACAATTTTAATGATTCCGACGTGAGGTTCTCAAATGACGAGATACTGGGCCATCTGCACCAGAACGACCGGTACAGCGCGATGAATTTAGACGTGCTCGACTTTGAGGACGTGCTTCTTGAAATGGAAAAGTCGGGGCTGCTGAGGCCGATAGCGCAGAATTTCAACACCCGCTATTACAGGCTGTGGAACACGCTAGAGCCCGTGACCTGCAGGGCATGCAACGTCACTTCGTATTTTGCCCAGGCGGAAGAGAACAAAGCCTGCCTCCAATGTAGTGCAAAAGTATAGGGAAAACAATTAAACGGCAACAGGGCCGCTCTTTCACTAGTTGTCAACAACAACAACAGGAACAGCAATCAGGCCGCCTTGGATGATAAGGACGCGGACGATGTATTTTGCGGCCCTTGTCGCGGTGTTTGTAATATTTACTATGGTAGTCGCTTCCGGAGCAACATTTGAAGCTGATGACGCTGTAAGCCGGTATTTTAAGTCAATCCACGGCAACGCCGGCCTTGACGCTGCAATGATAGCTATCACCACGCTTGGCGATATGACCACGCTTTTTGTCTTTGGTATAGTCATTACGATAATCCGCCGGACACGCAAGGTAGGCATGATATTTCTCATTGCCCTCGTTACGCTTGCAGTCGCAGTGATGTACATCAAGCCTCTAGTTGGAAGAGGTATCCCGCCCTATGGCTTTGATCCTGCCATTGACCTGCCCGAGAATTTCACACTTGAGAGCGACAGCCCCGGCCCCATTGCGGCCGGCTTTTCCTACCCTTCAGGGCATACCGCCAACGCAACCGCTCTGGCATTCATTGTCGGGTTTGCGCTATACAACAAGTCAAAGACAGCAGCATATGCCTTGTGGGCTTTTCCCGTAATAATTGGAATTACGCGCCTATACTTGATGCAGCACTACCCGACAGACATCATTGGCGGCTTTCTCTTTGGAGGAATCGTGTCGGTGGTGCTGAGCAACGCGATGAAGCTCGACCAGCCGTTCTTTATGTCGCGCTTTAAAGGCAAGGAAGACAAGGCTCAGCAAGAAGATGGGCTCCGTTAGTATGATATCATTGCAATAATTTCTGTCAAAAAAAGAGCGGCTACTATTATTATACCCTTTTGCTGCTCTGGCATTAGTTGACTTGCAATAATGCGGATTTTTACATACATGAACATATAGCTTGCCACCTTGATCTCACACTGTTGGCTACTACAAGAAATGCTGCCAATCCAGCTACAACATATGACAAAAGGATATAGTTGGCTTGTCCATGCTCTTTTATTTCCTCGTCGGATCGGAATTAAGCCTGAATCCATCATATATAGGCTACAACCTTGTTTGTGCAGCAGAAGGGTTCAAGTTTGATGTCTGGATTAACCCCTTTGGGGGCTATTCAACCTGCTACGGCAATCCTGAAAACCTGCTCGTCTACTCTATCATAGGGCCTGTATTCGGAGCGATGGCTGCCGGGGCGCCTCTGGCGATTTCGAAAATAAGACACAGCAAGACGTGGCAGATAGTGCTGCTGCTCGCTCCCCTTGCCAACGAAGCAATCAAAATTCCGATAGAGGCTTTGGTATGAATGCCTTCCACAAACCCTGAGTTGCACGTTGGAATGCTTTTGTTCCAGTATACCCTGCTTGCAAGTCTGATACTGGCGTTGGCAAAGAAGAGCAAATTGGCTTGATACCTGCTGCTCCAGTATTCACGCCTTTGCGGATTTATGTCTGAACTTATTCTGAAGGCGAATCCCTCTGAGCCTGTTTTCATATATATCTCTCTCCTTTTTCAGACCAATCAGGAAGGGTCGGTGCTTAGGACTAGCGCGGGTGCCACCGCCCGCGTCGACAAGTGCAAGGGCACATTCCATGGCGAAATGACCGAGACGACACCGCTAACGATGATTACATCAATAACAAATGTTGTGTCGCACATTTATCTTCGATGCAAACCAAATTGCACATTATAGACATATGCGCATGTCTCTATCTATCTGAAAGTAAGGATGAAGATAATAACTATAAGAAGCAAAAAAGTCCATGACAAGCTCATCCTCCTTCTCAAGAAGAAAAGATGCAATAGATCTGCATCGAATGTTGCGAGGCAAGATTGAAATTGAAAGCAGAATTTCTCCAGAAATGATATTTGAAGAAGGCAAA
>Ga0126312_10000475_pt1 | contig 23855 bp, 26 predicted proteins | sample Plot104A_FD_92537 | JGI IMG/M metagenome (GOLD analysis project Ga0126312, IMG submission 92537) | Serpentine soil microbial communities from UC McLaughlin Reserve, CA, USA - Plot104A | ecosystem: Environmental > Terrestrial > Soil > Grasslands | place: USA: UC McLaughlin Reserve, Lake County...
ATTATCACTAATACTAACTGTGCTTTACTATGATTCTAATTACTGTACAGTCAAAGTCCCAGTCATATAAGGATGTACTGAACAGAAATATGGATATTCACCTGGTTTCAAATCAGTAGTTACAATTTCACCAGAATCTCCTGCGTTAATTATGCTTGTATCAAATAGTTTTCCCATATTAGGATCAGTAGCATCTTTACCATTTGTAACAGTGTGTGGGGTTGTATCTTCATTGTTCACTGCTATAGTATCTCCTACCTTAACTGTAAGTGGATCTGGATCATAGGAAGGATTTCCTTGTACTGATGCACCTTGAGGTATATTGAGAGTCGCTGCTGCGGCGGCGGCAGTAGTGGTAGTAGTAGCTGAAGGTGCTGCTGGAGCAGAAGCACTTGTGGCGTTAGAACCTCCTTCTGTTGCTGAATCCCCTCCTGCAGATGCGGCCTGGGCTGAGGATGATGATGCTTGTACTGTCTCAGCAGTTGGTTCTTCAACAAATAATTTTGCCTTCATATTATAATGAAGTAACCCACAATATTCTCTACACTGAATGAGATATTCTCCAGTTTTGTCAAATATATTCCAGACGGTGTTCACCCTGCCTGGCACCACATCCAATAATATAGTGAAATCTGGTATATTAAAGTCATGAATTACATCCATTGAAACAAGCTCAAATTTGTATGGTATGCCTCTTGTTACATGTAGTTCACCCACTTCTTGTTTACCATCTTCGTGTTCAAAAGTCCAAAACCATTGCTGTCCTGTGACCTTGATGGTCGTGGCATCTTCTGGAGCATGCTCTATGAGATTTTCTACACGCCAAGATTCTGCACCCACATAAGTAAGAAGACTGACTACGACTCCTACATATACCCATTCAACAGTGGCATGGCCCATTAGCGGTGCATACCCCCCAACTGTTCTCTTGGCATATTTTTCTTATTTGACTCACGGAAACGCCAACAGACATAGATAATAGTCCCTTGAACCACAGCCCCAACTACAAATGCTACTACCATTAGTCTATAGAATACTCCCCAAATCTCTACTCTTCTAATAATAAGTTCCTCAGGAGGAGAGCCCCCTGTAGACTCTTGTCCTTGCTGTTCTGCAGATTCTTGAGCAAAGGCCGTCTGTCCTAAGTTAAAAACGAAACTTGTAAAAGATACTGACACGATAGGAGTGAAAATTATAATCAATAACCACTTGTTAGCATTTGTCAATTTAATGCCCAAACACATAACCCCCCCTCTTCTTATTAGTTCTCCGTCCCAAATAGATCGTTACATCTAATTTAAGGCTTTTGAAATTATTCATCTAGGTACCTAGGCACTCCCATCACATTGACGCCCGCAAGAGAATACACTTTTTTATTATTTTTTAGAATAGTTAGCGATGCATTATGTATGTGCCATCTATACAAAGATTCAGGTTTTAGATCTAATAAGATTGAGATCGCGGCTTTGATTGGGTCTAGATGGGAAATCATCAATACATTCTTGTCTGCGTATCTTTCTGTTATCTCGTCTAGAATATTTTTTATTCTTTGTTTTATTGAGGCAAATGATTCAACCCCGTAGCATGTTAGTGCTGCGTCATTTTCTGTATAAAATTGCAAGAAGAGGTTTCCATATTTTAGAATTATTTCATCATAGTTCATACCGACAAGTTTACCAAGTTCTATCTCGTATAACCGCTCATCAACCTGATAACTTGTGCCAAGGTATTCGCAAATAATGTCTGCAGTTTCGACAGTTCGAACTACAGGGCTAACCAATACTTTGTCAATCGAAATTTCCTTAAGATATTTTGCTGTATCAAGAACCTGCTTCTTACCGTATTCAGTAAGATGTGATTCAATATGCCGTCCAACAAGAATTCTATTTACATTATTGTCTGCTTGACCGTGACGCATTAATATCACCAACGGCAATTGAATTCACGGAAATTCATCAATAAACGCTATTAATAATTTTCATTGTCTGGACTCTGTATCTTTAGAGTTAATGGAGCGTGTGAAGACAATTAATTCGAGAAGCTTAATATCTTGACTGGTACTATCTCAAGTATTATGAGAATAGGAATAGTTGGCGGGACAGGTGGGATGGGAGAAGGTTTTGCTCTTAGGTGGTGCTTTAGACACGACGTCGTGATAGGCTCCAGAGACGCACAAAGAGCCAAAGAGGCGGCTGATAAGTACAAAGCAACTGCCCAGGAATCATACGGAAATAGCATGACAGGAAGTATCACAGGTCAAGATAATTTTTCATTAGCCCAATCCTCCGATATTTTGATATTATCTATTCCATATGAAAATACTGTTGATACCTGCAATATGGTTGCAAAGAAAGTAAGTAGCAATTGTGTTATTGTATCACCCATTGTACCAATGGCGAGAACAGATTCAGGATTTATCTATGTACCGTTAGAACAGAAGCAAAAACCCGCAGCGGAAATAGTAGGTGAGATTCTAGCACCCAGATCCAGAGTGGTTTCTGCATTTCATTCGATCTCAGAGGTAAAACTGAGAAGTATAAGGCAGAGTTTGGATGCTGACACATTTATTTGTGGTGATGATCCAAATCATGTAGCAATGATTGAAAACTTGGTTTCAGAAATTAATGGGCTCCGCCCTATATATCTAGGACCACTATCATTGTCATATCAGGCTGAAATCCTGACTCCCATGATACTAAATGCAGCTAAGAGAAATAAAATGAAAAATCCGGGAATCAAATTGGTGCATTGAGGTAAATGAAAAGCAGTAGAATAGGAGGGCATAAAAGAGATCCTAAAGGAAAGAATTGGATGACAGCGATGGGAATTCTTTTCATTGTCATGGCTACCATTATCGCTTTAAGAAATCTTTATCTTATTACAACCGAATTCTCCTTCGGCTTCTACCTTGATAATTATACCAATGGACAAATTACAAATGAGAAATTTGTTATTGCAATGATAATTGGTGGAGGGGTTCTTATCTTCTGGGGTTATTACAAAAAGAATCATGACGATGAAAAGGATAGCCTAGATGAAGATGGATGGAGGAGTTTTAATTATGATCAGCGGAAGTAGTTAGTTAGTTAGTTAGTTTGTTAGTTAGTTAGTTAGTAACCAGCAGTCCCAATTTTTATAAATTGTTTTATTGAGCTATAATTTAATAATAGTTCTAAATCATACTATACTGAACAAAATTGGGTCTTATGAATAGGATTTCAACCGTGATTAAACAAAAGGCGAATATAATGATTGACAAATATGAGGATCCCAGGGAAGCTCTAGATTATTCTTATACAAAGCAAATTGAGCTTTTGAATAAACTGCGTAGAGATATCGCAGAGGTAGTGACGGCAAAAAGGAGGCTTGAAATGCAGAAAGCGAAACTCTGGGACAATATTCGAACTCTTGATGAACAATCCAGACGAGCGATTGATGCAGAAAGAGAGGATCTTGCAAAACTAGCTCTAGAACGAAAGAATGCTAATTTATTGCAACTGCAGGGATTAGATAGACAGATTGCTGAAATGCTGTCAGAGCAAGAAAAGCTCGAACAGACAGAGAAACGTCTGTCAACAAAGGTAGAAGAATTCAAATCAAAAAAAGAGGTGATAAAAGCACAATACTCTGCAGCAGAGGCCCAGGTACGCATTAAGGAAAATGTCACAGGTATTTCAGAAGAGATGACAGATATAGGATTAGCTCTTAATAAAGCAGAAGAAAAGACTGAAAAAATGAAGGCTAAATCAGGGGCCCTAGACGAAATGATAAACTCCGGAGTCCTTACGGATTACACAACAGGCAAAGATAATATTGAAAAGGAATTAGAACAAATCACACTCAAAGGTTCTGTTGATGAAGAATTAGCAAAGTTAAAGGCGGAGAGGCAACGTAAGAAGAAACAGATGGAGGAGGAACAAAAAGCTTAGTAATGAGAAAGAAAGATAACGCCAAGAAAAGGTCATTACGGCCAACCAGAATGGTATCCAACAGGGAAAAAGAATCTGCGCTCAAGTCCAAACGCAAGTCTTCGAAGAGAAGTTCTACCATAAAAAGGACTGTTTCAGTTGGAAAGAACAAAAAAACTAAAAAGACTACAATCAAGCAGGCTACTAATAGAATTCGAAAAAGAGTAGGAACAAAAGTTAAAGCCAAGGTAACCTCCAAAGCTACAGACAGGCCCCTTGGAAAATACAGAATCGTTAGAATTATGGGCCAAGGTCAGTTTACGGTTGACAATAGTACTCTTAAAAGGCTTAATGAGATAGATGATTCAATTGTCCAACTGGTCAGTAAAGAGAGGTCTGATGACATTGAATTCAGGAAACACTTGACAGAACTAACGCACATCGTGGAAACTAAAGGAAAACCACTTGACCCAAAGGAAATAATTCAATCGGACATAATTTTGCCAAGTACTGACCTTTCTATTGATGAAGCAAAGAGACTTTTTAGAGGCGAGGGTGTTATTCCGGAAACATAAGTGTAGTTAAAGTATGGGATCCCAGATCGGGTACCAAAGAGAAACATCTTTCTCAAAAGGCATCTCATCTACTATTGTTTCCATTATTTCCCTTTCTATTTCATTGTCTCTTTCATTTTTATTAACTGGGACAAAAGGGTAAAACTTGTTCAAGGCAAAATTGTATACAAGATATTGATTGTTCTTCCTGTTATTGTCGTTACTAAATTGAAATAGTGCTGCAAACAATTGCTTAGAAAAGTCCCTATTATGTACTATTTGTCCGACTGCGGACATACCTGATATAATATCTTCGATCTTCCCGCATTGAAGTATTATCCAAAGATAACCATAAGAGTCTTTGATTACCTTATATGATAGGTCGGAATCTGTCTTGCTTACATCAAGGAAATGCTTGATTTCTTCAATCGTCTCTGCAAATAACCTTCCACTAACACTTTTCAGGCCTATTGCAGCTTTGCCCGTGCTCCTCAAATTAAGTTTAGTTTCTAAAGTTATATGGGCTGAGGATAGAGAAAAGAGTGCATCCGAATCTATCCGGTGTTCATTTGTACGATAATTGCCTTTTTTTCTAAGTATCCTAAAGAGATTCAACTCATGGAAGCCTCCATCTCCATGAGTTTCTCTACTCTCTTCTGAATCGGTGGATGAGTTGAGAAAAGATTTCCAACTGTGCTACCAGAAAGGGCGGGGATGATGAAAAATGCATTTAGCCCTTCTTCTTGTCTTAAATCCCTTGTAGGTATATTCTTAATAGTCCCGGTAATTTTCATCAAGGCATTGGCTAGCTTGATGGGTTTTCCAGTCATCTGAGCTGACCCTCTATCTGCCGCGTATTCTCTATAGCGGGAAATGGCTCGTATAATGAGAAAGCTGATAACCCATGTCAGCATAGCTACGGCGATTATAATTATCATGGAACCACCTGAATTATTGCGATTGCCACCACCATACCCCATTCCTCCACTATACAACCCACCATAGAATCCAAATTGCATAAGATACCATGCTACTGTAGAAAATAGACTTGCAAGAGTTATAACCAGGACATCCCTGTTCCTAATATGTGTCAATTCATGTGCTATCACACCTTCTAATTCTTCTGTGTCCAAGGTATCCATAAGACCAGTCGTTACAGCAACTATAGATGACTTAGGTCCTTTGCCCGTTGCAAATGCATTTGGCATACGCGTATTTATTACCGCAATCTTGGGTTTTGGAAGATTATTCCTAGCAACTATTCTCTCAACTAAATCATGTAACTCAGGAAATTGGTCTCTTGTTACTAGTTTCGCTCCTGAACTCCACAGTACTATTTTATCAGAGAAGTACCATTGTGCCAGTATCATTGCCGAAGCAATTATAGTTATAGGCACAAATCCAAGGCCAAGATATGCAAGTACACTTAGAAATATTATATACAATAAACTGAGAATAGCGAAACTGAGGATCATACGAGCAACTAATCCTGAGTCCCTCTTCTGCCATGATGGTCTTATAGTGCTAGGCAATTAACTTCTCTACAATTATCATTATGCTGAAACTACTTTTAATTATTTGTATGATTTATGCATAAAAAGTTCCAACCTATCCATTGCCTGTTCGAGCACATCTTCCTTAGGAAGATAAACTATTCTAAAATGGCTCCAGCCGAAGGCTTTGCCGAATCCCGATCCATGTACTGTAAGCACGCCTGTTTTGTTTAGTAAATCTAGCACAAACTCATGGTCGTCTTTCCAACTTGTACTTAGGTTAACCTTTGGAAATACATAAAATGCGCCAAGAGGAATTCTACAAGAAATTCCCTCGATTGCATTGAGACGTTTCACAATGTAGTCTCTTCTTTTACGCAACTTTTCTACCAAATCTAATATATGGGCTTGTGGGCCACGTAAGGCTTCGACCGCTGCTATCTGAACAGGTAAATTGGCAGAAATACGTACCCGAGCGAGTTTGGGCACGTTCGTACGCAACTCATCTAGCCCTCTTGAGTTACTATTAAAACATATATATCCACACCGCCAGCCAGTCATCAGGTATGACTTTGAAAAGCCATTAAGTAGGATGACTGGGGCATCCTTTGCCACTCTACCTATACTGGTAAATTGATTGTCAAAAACAATCTTGTCATAAATCTCATCTGTAATAATGTACAGATTGTGCTCTGCTGCAACATCAATGAGTTGTTGAAGACTCTTGCGATCGAATACTTCTCCGGTTGGATTGTTAGGGCTGATTATACATATAGCCCTAGTTCTAGGATTAATCTTCGATATCAGATCTTCTAAATCAGGTCTGCCGTCTTCATTAATTCTGAATTCTACAGGTTTTCCCCCATAAAAGTTGACATATGAAGCATAGGGTGGATAATATGGACCAGACATAAGAACTTCCGAGCGGGGATCTACAATAGAAGCCATTACCATATCTAGGCCTTCTGATACACCATTGGTAACTACAACATCGTCTTGTGTAACAGAAAATCCTTTTTGCGATTCCTTTTCTGTTATTGCTTTTTTTAATTCTGGCAATCCTTCGGAGTCAGTATAATAATTCTTGTTATCCTTTACAGCTTTAATTAATGCTGCCTTAATATGGTCTGGAGTATAAAAGTCATATTTCACCGGGTCTCCAATATTCAAGTATATTACTTGGCCGCCAGTGCTCTCATATTTTCTTGCATGTAAAATAATATCACGTATAGCATATTCTACACCATTTGTTCTGTCTGATACTTTCAATTGAGCACATCTAAAGTGGGTTTACCTAGATAAATTGTTATGTTTAGGTCATAAATCAACTATATGCAATTCCCATGGTAATTTTTGATTTAATGGCAAATCAATAGAATATCTCAGCAAATTATGAGTCCAAATCACACGCAGAGTACAACGAGATCCTTCTTTCTTGCATATTATATTTTTCAAAAGTTTTAATCGAATCAAATATTCCAGACATTCTACAATATGAAACAGATACTTAGAAGATCGCTGCCTGGATTGGATTATTTCGAGGTTTATTTTCCTTTATTTTGACAAATTCAAACATTTTTAATCCCCCAATTCTATGCCTATTATCCACTACTAAACTATATGTATAGTATTTTCAAACTAAAATGGTGCAGGTGGGCCCGTAGCGTAGCCAGGATATCGCGGCGGTCTTCGGAACCGCAGGCCGAGGGATCGAAGCCCTCCGGGCCCGATTCTTTTTAGTAGGTTCTAAGACAATACAAGGCAGATCGAAAATAATTGCAAGTTCAAAAGAAGAAAACCAATTTTTTGCTACTTATCATGATAGAGGTTCTATCACTGGACTCTTCAGTTGGTATATAGTGGACTTGTGCAGGTTTGATGTTATCTGGGATTGCAACCCAGATAGCTATAGACTATCAAATAATGCTTGATAAGAAATACTTAGATTTTTGCTGCCGCTGATTTACCAAAGAACGATTTAACGTTTGGTCTATACAGATAATAGATAACTACACCGTGAATGATTATTCTAACTATCGCCCCCATATCCCCAACAGCGAGGGAAGCAATAGCCAGTATAATGCCTATCACTGACAATATTAAAGTAATAGTCCACGCCCATCTCTTACCTGTCCACAAGCCGTAAGCTACAACTAGAAGTGCGACACCTAGTACCAAAGATATAATACCGATTCCGATTACAAGAAAAGCTGCTCCACTTGCAAGAGATACTATTCCGCCAATTGCAGTTAGAATTGCTATTATTGTAACGCCCAGAGGCCGATGTTTTTGGCTTTCCATATGATGCTCTATTTCACTGACAGTAATATGTGCCGGGAATATAATATAGTAAGATGAACTATTTACATTATATGTTCAACAAAATTAACCCAGTTGCTGCCTCACTCGAAAAGAAAGACCATCAGGAGTGTTGGGAGTAGATACCATTACCATGTACAGATCTGATTTATCAGTTTATCCTTTAGAAACGTCTCTAGCATCTTGTTACTGACCCAGGGGAAAGAAATCTGCTTCGTCTAGTAAGATGAATGAAAAGTTTGTTAGGCCTCTCATTGTATCTAAATGATGATAAGGGAAGGCTTCTATTTTGATGTATTTCTTGGTGGTATAGTCTTATTCTTCTCTTGAGGTCTTTAAATGTTAATGTTGGTTGTCTAACAAAAAAGGGAAGTCTGTTGGTGATAAAAATTGATCCTCTTAGGCTGGTTCTTCTGAATCTTGACCCTTATCAGTCATCTTGGCAGCCTTTTCGCGTAAATTCTCTGCTGGCCCTGATGTTTCTGGTTTTGAACCTGCTTCTCCAACTTTATTCTGTTTTTTCTGTGCTTCGTTTAATTCTTCATTTTCTCTGTCACTCATTGTAGTTAATAGGAATAGCTTAAGTATATCAGTATTATGTAGTTAGCCTTGTCGGTACGCCGGACATATATGTTGTGGAGTAGTATATGAATAAAAGAAAATCTGACGTTTGATCTTAATATTGTTAAGAAGAAAGAAAGTGACTAGGCAGTAGCAGTTTGTTTTGCTAGCCTGGTGCACAGCCGTAGATGTTTCTTCTCCTCCGCTAATATCGATTTTACTTTAGTCCTAAACTTCTTGTTTTTTACACCTTTGTCATTGTATCCAGCACTTCATAATGTGTTACTTCTCCACCTTCTGCAAGGCATAGAAATTCTATTGCTTCAGAACTATCTGGGTCTTCTCCGAGATATGTTTTCATTATTTCAGATGCTTTTTGTTCTGTTTCTTGTGCTATAGTTTGTATATTTTCGGAATTAAGGTCTTCTGATTCAGATAGTGCCTGAATAAACCCTTCTAGAGTGGTTTGATGATTATTGGCCTGTTTCTTCATGGTTTGCAATTTATCCTTCATTCCGCCTTCATCTAGTAGTCCTTTTGCAGAAAGTTCTTCAACTGCTGCTTGAGCAGCCTTTTCCAAACCAAGTGCTTCACCTATCTTTTTTTCTAATTTTTCTTTACTAGTCATATAGTTGGGCTATATAATGCATGCTCGTTAATTAAGAGACAGTTAGCTTTTTAGGACAAATCTAATAAAACATTTACTTTGTTGTCCACATCAACGATCTTTAATTATATAAACGGCCATAATTTATTACTTCTTACTGTTATTGCTTATTAGTTTACTTTCATTAATGTCATATAATTATGAAAGTATTATAGCCAGTATTGCACAATAGACAATCGAGTGAATATATAGCGATTAAATTTAATTCACCTGATGGCAATTTCAAACCAAAAATTCCTCCTAGGGTATTTGAGGCCTTAGATTCAATCAAGGAATCACAAGCAGGAACTCATTGCCTCATGGTATATCCTGATTTAGTAACGTTAAGAGCGATCTACTCGCAGTATACAAAGATACAGTTAGAATATAATAATGAAATTGTTCTTGTTCTTCCATATTATGAAACACCAGATACAGTAAGGCTTGTTTTATCTGGAAGAAATGGTTATGACTATGATAGCAGTACTAATCCTTTTGAATATTCTGGAATAGATGTAAGCAAATATGAAAAAGAAGGCTCTCTTATGATTATAGACTCCCTAAAAGGATATTTTCCTCCAGAAGGACAAAGCAGTTATTATTCTCATGATGATAACAATAACAATAATAATAATATCAGAGGGGGTCTGGACTTTATGTCCTTTATATACATATTACTGAAACAAGCCGAGAGGCGACGAAAAGATGGTGTCACAGTTTTAGCAGATCTGGGCTCATTTTATCACCACCACAAGCACGGTAATCAAAAACTTATCGAGTATGAGAAATCGTTACCTAAAAAATATGATAGTATGAATTTGAAGGGTTTTTGTTTATACCACCAAAAGGACTTTGATAGTCAATTCCGTCTAGAACAACAAGCAGAGTTGCTTGATTGTCATAGTCGAAATATAACGTTGGTAAACACCTGATAACTAACTCAAATTATTACATTATTCGTTTAATTATCTACATTATTTCTCGATCAATAGAAAGATTCCATATATCTGTTATGATTATTCCATATCTGGACACAGACTTTCATTGGTTACCAATAATTGACACAAGGGATTAATACCAGATTATATTCTATACTAGTGTTGACAGGACCAAGACAAGACAAACAAGAGGACGAAGTCCTTGTCTGAAAAAAACTGCACCCGCAAGGAATACGAACCTAAGGTCTTGGTGCTAGACGATGATTTTGATCTTGCTTCGTTAGTTAAGCAAATTCTGCAAAAACATGGCTTCAAGAATGTATTTGCATTCACTGACCCATTGTTGGCATTGGAACACTTTAGATTAAATCACAAGGATTACTCTCTTATAATATCTGATATTAGGATGCCTATTATGAATGGATTTGAATTTGTAAGAGAGGCCAGGAAAATAAATCCAAAAGTCAAAGTCTTGCTTATGACAGCATTTGAAATTGATGACAAGGAATTCGCTAGAGTTCTTCCTAAACCGAAGATAGATGGATTAATTCAGAAGCCTGCATCCTCTACGCAGATATTAAGCACAATATCTAAAACAATGATAATGAATTAGAAACAGTTTCTTTTCATATCCCAATCCAATTTATACTTTAAATTCCTCCTTGAATTTGTTCTTTAACTGATCGGTTATTAGTTGAACATCAAACACATTCTCAGTGTCCTGTTGATTGTTCACTTATGGTGTGATCTTAAATCGAAGAAGTATAGAAGCAAAAATTGAGATAAGAGGAAATTCCAAGTACTGTCAAAGCCTGCTTGCCTGCATAACTAAAATATTATACTTTCCATAATACTATTGGACACTTTTTCATTGGATCTACCCGTCGCGGCCACTTCCTGCAGTTTACTTATATCATACATATATTGGTGCTAATAAGATCTGAGCAGGATTTTTAACCACATTCCTGATTATTCTCCGAGTCTACATTCTGATCAATTTTGGTTTTTGTTAACTACTTGTATTCAAAAAATCTAATTCTTTATTTACTCTCCACGTAAGAACATGGATATCGAAAGACATTATATTCTTTGTGGTATATATTACTCTTGTGTGATACTTAATGATGGGAAAATGCGATAATTGTGGTATGGAAAATGTCGAAGTAATGTCTATAAGAAAACAGGACTCACAGGAACAAATGAATTTATGTAATCAATGCAGGCCTGCTGATGGCGCTTATGCGTATTGATGGAAGTGACAAAGAGATAACTTCTTTATAAACAGGGCATACAAACTTAATTTTTGCTCTTTAGTTTCTTGAGAAGATGCCTTTGACTGGGCCCAGAATCAACATATAGTTATACCTGCTTATTTTATTCATTCTCTTCATCCACTGAATATCATTTTGATAAGAGCTTGCAATAATTAAGATGAAGATGCTGGTATATAATAATCAAGATGTTACTCCCAAAATACAACTTTTTCTAATTACACATTCAGTGCCAAGACCAAAACAAATACAGCAGTGAGATTCTAGACTCAACATCGGTATATGGCTGAGTCTCCTGCGGTTTCTCTACAATATTATATTCATTCCCATGCCTTTTCGGAAAAATTTCCCGATCTCGTTTTCAAAGACTCCAACTATATTATTGAGAAATGCTAGTTTACCGCCCGAGGAAGTTCTAGAGAAGACATAACCACACCACTTTACACCTCCTGGAGAGCCAAGTCTTTCTACTGCCTCTCCTGTGTACATTAGCATTATTGAACCTCCTCCCTCGCCAGCATCATCGTTAATACTCCTTTTCCTGTAGCATGAATTACTTCCTTTTCTGCTGTCGAAGTCTCAATTAAGATTAACATTTCCTGTACTTATATTCTCTTCATAGTACCACTCACAGACACAGATGTTTTTATGGTAGGGCCCTCAATATCCAAGACCCTATGACCTGTTATCTTTATCTTTCTCCTTAATTCTGCATATTCCACTGGCACTATGACTATGCCACTGGTGATATGCCTAATATGTACTATCTAGTGAGAGACGAAAGCCTAATCTTTAAGTAGTTATACTCGCAAACAAATGCTAACCCCTTTGTCAAAATGTTGACTAATGGTTTAGAAAATGAAGAGTATGCTTCTGCATTCAGAACCGAAGGACCACAGTATTCTACAGAATCTTTGTTTATGGCTTTAATATTTTAGCAACAGAAAACGATAAGTAAATTGATTAATGAAATAGGTTCAGATCAAAAATAATCTGAAAGTAAGGATTAGTTATTCGAAGGCCTCGCCTTTAGCACCATTATCATCATTAAGCCCTCCGGGTCCGAATATAAGTCAAGGATTAAGTTCGGCTATTGCAGATAGTCTGAGTTATGTGGCTCCTATTATCTGTTTAACTTTTATACTAAGTACACCCTCATCGTGATAGAGTTCGCCTATAGCTTTAAACTTGGAGCCTTTTTTCAAAAATTCTCTCGGTCCTTCATAGTCATAATGATTTAATCTTGCACGCCATTTACCATCTACCATCACCAGCGCTTTTCCTTGTACGACTTTCTCTACGTGTAGATTAAGAATTTTTCCCAAAGGCTGTCTATATATCCAATTAGTAGAAGCGATTGTACCCTCGTCTAACCATTCTATCTTCCTCAACTTTTCTAGTTTTTTTATTGCTTCTATCATTACTTGATTTTCAATATCTAGAACGTTGGTAAGCGTCTCAACATCGGTTCCACGTCTGCCATATTTTTGAAGCTCTATATAAATACGTCTTGCAGCTTTGTCAACGTGCTTTCTGAAAAGGCCTGTTAACATCTCGGTTTCAATAGATAACGAATTCATTCTTCTGTTTCTGCTTAGTATGTTCAACCTTTCATTAGCTTCGTTCTCGGGCAATAATCCCTGAGTAATAGCTAACCTAACTGTTTCAGATAGATGGTCCTTTACTCTCTTGTTCCTTTTCTCTATAGTAATCAATTCATCTGATGTCATCGGATTGGGTTTAAATTGGGCTTCTCTAGTAAGCGGCCTAAATCTAGTCTTAATAGAGGCCAGTAATTCTTTCATTTTCTCTACTCGCCTAGTGCTTGCATTCAGATATCGAACATCTATACTATCTTTCATTGCAAGTAGGATAACCGATCCGGCAGAGTTCCTTCCTGTTCTTCCTCTTCTCTGAATATATCTTATTTCACTAGGAATAGGCTCGTAAAATACAACTAAATCCACTTCCGGTATGTCAAGACCCTCCTCAGCGATAGATGTGGCGACTAAGACTTGGAAATCACCTTCTCTAAAGGATTCTAGAACTTCGGCTTGCTTCTCTTGTGTCATGCCATCATCGCCCAGCCGGTTTGCTTGTCCTACAAATCTAGAGCATGAAATTTTATTTCTGGATAAGGTTTCTACGATGTGTTTCGCAGTGTCCCTATATTGCGTGAAAATAAGAATTTTTGACTTTTGGTTGTTATCTTTATTATAATTAGCTTCACTATTTTCACTATGACTAATCCTATTCTGTGAATAATCTCTACTGTGCTTCACCAGCTGAAGCAGACACTGAATCTTGGGGCCCTCATTTGTCATGTTTTGTAAGATTGCTCTTATCTCCATAATACCAGGCTGTTTGAGAAGCGCAGAATGTGTTTTTTCCTTCTCTTCCTGCTCTATTCTATCTAGAAATGCCTTTAACGAAAAAGATCCCTGACTTTCTATTAGTTCAAGGCAATACATAAGTGTAAGAGCAGAGGATTGATTCATTAGCGCAATATATAGTGGAGTTCTTTGTTCTTCCATAGTAAGTTCAATTGTATATTGAAGCTCTTCACCCAACGAGATTAGGTCTCTTTTGAATACCCATTCCAAAGATTTCCTTTTTAATATACCTCTTTGGATAAGCCATCTTAGTTTCTCGTGGAGCATGGAGCGAAGTATTGAGGCAATATAACGATACTCTTCTGGAAGACTAAACCATTCCCATTTTACCTGTATTGGATTGACATATGGTTTTACATCAGGATCATCTTCGTTACGATATTCTAGATTCTCAATAAAGAGGTTATTGCATACCTCTTGTACTCTGCTCCTTTCGGCGCCTGGACTTGCAGTCAATGCCAATATCATCGGACACGGTGATTGATTGATGTATTCTTTAGCGATTAAAGTATAGGAGTAGTCCTTAACTGCCTTGTGTGCTTCATCGAAAACCAAGAGACTAAAATCTCTTAGTTGTAATCTACCTTCATTCAAATCATTTTTTACGACCTCGGGGGTAGCAAATATCAACCTAACTTCTTTTTTGCACCATATAGCTCTTCTAGTCTCTGGAAGGGTTTTTCCAGTGATAGCTACAATTTGTTCCTCCAGAACTTTTAGGACTGAAGAAAACAATTTTAAGTGCTGACCCACGAGAGGCCGGGTTGGAGCCATGATTAATACTCTTTTATCTCTATACTTGTATAACATATCTGCACAAACTAGAGCGGATATTATCGTCTTACCCAATGCTGTAGGAAGGATTACTAGAGTATTACTTAGGCTGGCGGATTCTGCTATATTTTTTTGATATAGTCTAAATTCGACAGAACTGTCCCAGATGATTGGATGTTTTATATAAATCGGCGAGGACGACATAACTCAAGATTGACAAGGCTAACCGATTATCCTCTTTTTAGTCGTGAGGTCTAAATTTCAAATATATCCTCTGCTCCGCTCTTCTGACCCGTCCTTTTTTCAGGATTGACATCGTCTATACTTCTTGCTAGCTGAGAAAGTTTAGGGTTTGAGAGTAGTTTGTTTATCTCTTCAAGCTCTGAGGAAGATCGTATTACAACACCTCTTTTCTTGGTGGGCGAGCCTGAAGAGCTTACGGGATTTATTTCTATCGCGATAGACGGAGAAGTTCCTCTATATGCAGGTATTCTGAGCAGGAATACGCCCGGAATATTAGTTGCTTTTTTATCCCAATCTTTTCCCTCTTTTAGAAACTGTACTAATCTATTATCAACCGATGACGACATATACTGTATTATAACATACTGGCAAATCAATCTTTCATTCGAAGACAAGTAGAATTAAATTGTTGTTAAGTTATCCATTACTATAGTATAAAATTGTCATTTAAACAGAAAGGACCGCTTCAAATGCATAGCTATCAGTAAAAATTAAAAGAAAAAATTGGGGTTATTTTATCTGATATGTTGCCTCTTCAATTACTCAGGATTAAGGTATCAAATAAAGGTAAGAATATATCTCCGGCATTTTGTAGGCTTGGCGACGATTCCTCTTACGAGCTAAAAATAGCTACCGATATGATCAAGCAGTTCGAGGACTCATTTAAAAAAAGGGAAACCAAGGGATTACTCGGAGAGAGAATATCTTTACTGGAAGCATCCTATGATGACTACAAGTTAGTGAGAGGCCTATATGCCCTTCTTGAGAGACGTTGTATATTTCGCAGTCGGGAGAGCCAGAAATATATGGCAAATATAGTTGGAAACACCAGCGTCATTAACCTTGGCCCTTTTCATATAAGAAAATACCTATTTGAAGAATCATCAGGAAGAGGATATGCACTGACTGACTATGAGAGAAAAGAAATAATTGACTCCGTTGCATCAAAAACTAAGATATCTAATGACATAATCATGAGAGATATGTGGGCCGATTTAGAGGAGAATATGGTCTTGGAAGGATTTAGAACCCTAGAACCCGAGAAACTGATATCATGGTATAATTTATCTCTGATGCAGACGCTACTATTTAACAGCACAAAACTTGAATTCTATATTCAAGGAGGATACAATTGGAAACGTGCCCTCAGAGCCGTAAAAAGATTAGGTCTAATGTATAATCTACATTATAGTCAGAATGAAAGACCACAAGAAGACCAAAAAAAGGCATTGAATCAGAAACCTAATCAAAACATCAATGGTGCCACTAGCAGAAATTCAGCACATGTCACTTATAATTATGGCCATCACATTGTCTGTTCTATCGATGGTCCACTAAGTATTTTCAAACTGACTGACAGATACGGAACGTCAATTGCAAAACTTCTTCCTTCAATAATTGTGAGTGGAAATTGGTCTCTTAAGGCTTTAATTGTACGTAAGACTGATACAATGGGAAAGAAAATTTATGAATTTATGATATCCAGCGAGGAATCTCCAGGTCTTCCCAGTGAATCTGATCTTTTTGCTCGTAACAATGGTAACAATAAAAATACGATTTTGGAAAAAATATTGCCCTCTGTACTATCTCCTGAGGTTTCATTTGACAGTAGCGTTGAACAGAAATTTGCTTTAAAATTTGAACAGTTTTCTAGTGGATGGAAACTCATTAGAGAACCTGATCCACTTATAGTGTCTAGTGGCAAAGGCTTTATTCCTGACTTCGCATTTGAGAAATATGGTATAAGGGTATATTTAGAAATAGTGGGATTTTGGACAAACGACTATCTTGTTAGAAAAATACAGAAAATAGCAGACATTATGTCATCATCTTCAACTTGTGACCCCTCAGCTTCACAGTTGCAGTCAAGAGTCGACACAAAGGATTTTTTTATAGCTGTAAATATGGATAGTTACATTTCAGGCAGCGGTCTAAACACTGATAAGGTGCTTACTAGCTTAAGGCTATCAGATTATATCGAAAAAGAGCAGCTTATAAAGTATAAAGATGATAATGTGCCCATTAAACCGATTCTCGATCGTCTAAGAACAATCGACCATGAAATAATAGAAAGACTGGCTAGAATTAATCACATTAAGTTAGTGGAAGAATTAAACCGCATTACACTTGATAATTCTGTTAATTCATCACATATCGGCGGTATAATTTCGCTCGAGAAGTTAGCAGAAAAATATGATATTCCAGTCGAATCAATTCTTCAAATTGTCAAAGACAGCGGAGACCTGAACAATAGTAACTATAAGGATAGCTACATAGTGGAGGATAAATATTTAATTCCACTTACCAAAATAAATGAAATAAAACCACTCTTAGGAAACGACATTAGGTATATTGATGCATGTAGAATTCTCGCAGAGAACCAAGTTCCAGAAACCTGTTATAGCTTTATTCTTCGTAAAATCGGATACGATATAATTTGGCACAGTATGGATATTAACGGCGCAACTATCAAATTACAGGGTTCATAATTAGCACTAATGCTGTTTCTTTTGTTAATGGGACTGTAGACATGTATGTCATTTGTTATTCCATCCCTTGATATTTCCACGCCTTGTTATTTCATTTATAATTACCTAGTCAGCTGAAGTATCTCGAAGGGCTTCAGAAAACAATACCTTATACTGAGAATAGAATTAGTAGGTTTGGCAGACATTGCCTAATATTACCGTTCACTTTTGAGATCTAACTGGATATTCTTTAGTGTGGGCTAATTTCTTGGTAGGATCTAATTGCTGCTTGTTTATTACTATCTTCTGATGGGCATTTCTCTTAGAGCATCAATTTCCTGTTTTAGTTCATTACCATTTTCGTCACCATAAATCACAAGTATTCTGTCATTCTCATTAACAACATAATCTGCAATAGAATCTGTTTGAGTACCATTTACAAAATATCGTAATTTTTTATCAGCAGTATCACAGTATTCTATTCCATCATCTCTGACGAAACATCCATTTCTGATGTCCATATCCACACTTTTGAGAAATTCGATAAAAGGCACATCGGTTGCATGTCTATGCAGAGTTGTACCATCATTATTTTCAACATGTATCAGCCTAGACTTTACCTGATACTTGCCTTGACTGAAATCAATAGGAACTCTGTCTAACTTTACAATAAAAGCTGCATGTTGATGGGTCGAACCTATTGGTCCATATTTATTACTATTATTGGATTGTAGAGAAAATATAATAGCAGAAATAATGGCCACTGCTACAATGGCGATAATAACTGGAATAACAATTTTCATATATCGTTTTCTTTTGCGCCTACCAGCTGCGAAATAACTGTCCTCTCTATTCTTAGTATCGCTGTTGCTCTTTTTTTTATCTGCCATTGATAGTGATTACATCGGTTCCAATATTTTAGGTTTCGTCGAAAGGTGATCTAGATGTTTTTGCCAGAAGTAACTCTGGCTTCATGAATCGTCAGATATCCATATCATTGAGGGTTTACATTTCAGTAGGAAGTCCAACCTTATTGCCCCATTCTCCCCACGATCCAAGATAAACCTTTACGTTATTATAACCAAGTATTTTCAGTGCAATATAGCTGTTAGCTGCTCTATACCCACCATGACAATATGTTATAATCTTAGCATGTTTTGGAATATTTGAGTATATTTTTCTTAGCTTTTCATGAACTTTGAAAGCTCCATTTTCGATATTTTCATTCCAATCAATATTTATTGCACTAGGGATGTGACCTGCCTTACTAGCACGAAGAACTGATCCATCGAATTCGGAGTTTGAGCGTGTATCAATAATTACTACTTTATTTTTCTTATTTTTTATATCGGACATTATCTCTCTATAAGTTGCGAGAATTTTTGGATTGATTATACCTCCAGCCGCGGAATGTTGATATGGATTGCTCTTTGTTTCTACAGGATACCCCTCTTTCCGCCATTTTTCGAACCCGCCATCAAGCAAGCAAACATTTCGATGTGAGAAGTAACTTAGCAGCCATACCCCCCTGGCAGCCGACGGTCCAGAATTGCCTTCGTAAAAAATCACATATTTGTCCTTTGCTAATCCAAGATTTGAAAAAAGAATTCCCATTTGTTTATTAAATTGTGAAATCCCGGCAGTTGAGGTATCAATCCAGTGAAAGTGCGTAAGATCTATATTGATAGCACCTGGTATATGTCCATGTGCATAGTCAGCAAAGGTCCTGACGTCTACTACTATTATTTCATTTCTCTTATTCTTTTGACGTAGTAATGAATTCAAGCCAACAGCATTTATGATAAGTTTCATGTTAGCCCCTATTCCGATTTATTAATATTTATTCCTCAAGTTGATAAATGTAATATTTATTGACTAAACCTCTCGTCACTGTTACAGTGGGCAAAATATCATATTATAAGACAACATACCGGGATGCCAGCATTGAGATCGTGTGTGAATTCTGAAACAAAATGCAATTAAATATAGCTACTACTTATGCAATTACGGTATCTAGCAGTATGCGAAAAACAAAGAGTGCAACAGACAAGACAACAGAGGAGGCTCTGCCTAAATGGGCAGAGGATGAGATCAAAACTGTGCAATTTGGGCAACCAGAGATCCTAGTTAGGACAGGCTACATTCTTGATATTTACAAAGAACAATCAAAAATCGATATCCAACTCTATGAAGCTTTGCATGATGGTAGAACAATTATTGAAGGTGTGGATATTCCCAAATCCATATCCATGAGTAATTTTATGAAAGGAGTTGTTTATGAATTTAGGATTAAGATTTTTAGGGGTAATTTAAGTCCCCAGCTCATTGAATTATTGAGATCTAAATTTTCCATTCAAATGGACGCGATCTATAGGTTTGAGTTACAAGAAATCCAGCTTATGGATGTTGAGTCAGACGTTTCCACTACTTCACTACCCTCTGGGGGGGAGGACGGAAGTAATGGCGAGGAGTAGGGACAATTTAGACCATAAGTGGCTTTAATCTAGTTCATATTAAGACATGTCCCTAATTTGTTAACGCCGATCCTTTTGTCATTCAGAATTGTCAGATCTATCAACTTTCTTATTTTGGTCATGCTGAGATGCAGAAGAAATATCATTGTCTTCTTTTTCGGATATCAAATATGAAGAAGTTCTTGTATCTCTAAGTGGAGCTTTTCCTATTGTTTTCATTAATGCTATCCACATGATTACCAAAGGAACATGATATGAGGCAATTCTCCATACTATAACTACGCTCAATTGTGAGTCTTTCAGGATATCATCCAAATCTGGGACGCTGTTGAGGTCAGAGACATAGGCCCATAGTCCAAGTTCTGCCAGGCCTGATCCACCTATCGTGATGGGCAGGGTGGCTAATACAGTGGATGCAGATGTAGCCATTAAAGAATCAAATAAACCAACATCAGATCCTACTGCATTTGCCAAAACCATAAATGAAAGGCCTTGAAAGATAAATGCAGCAAAGGTTATAACTATTCCGGCAGCAAAGGTTTTAATAGATTTAGCAGAGTTAAAGTTATCTCTGCTCATTTTGCATAAATCGCCTATGGCATCGTTGACCGAATTTACTATACGGTCCGCTCTTTCTTTTGCAACAAACTTTTGTACTAATGCTAACGAAAATGACGGTAGACGTAGTGTGTATCTTGCAGAAAAAATGATTAACACTAACCAGAAAACAAATGTAGGAATCGCAATTAATATAACTATAATCCCAATAAAACTAGCACCATTGTAAATTGCTACTGCTCCTGCAATAAATCCAAGCATCGTTCCTACTAACACATCAGCGATTATTTCCATTGTAGCTAACCATGCCGCCTTGCCAGCTGGTACACCTTTTCTCGTCAACCATGCAATCCTTACTAGCTCTCCACCAACATAGGATGGAGTAGTCTGTGTTACAAATTCACCAGCTAAACGCGCGGATATTGTGTTAGCAGTAGAGCTAACGTCGCGACCGATGAACTCTCTAATGAAATACTTAAAACGAAAAGCTTGCAGCATGAGTCTTCCCATTACGGCCACACATGAGATTACAAATGGTATTGCGCCTACTGCGAATATGTCTTCGGGTGATATATGTGTAAATAAGAGCATAAGTATCAAAGGCACGATACTTGCAGGTATTGCTAGCAGTCGCCAGTTCAATAACAGTCATTGACTCTAATGAAATGAGTCATATAATAGTTAATGGAAGCTGTTAATAGTAGTCATCCTCTATTCTTGAAATATACGTGGAGACATTACCCCTCCAGTCAGAATCATAAACTTTTTCTTTAACAAAAAGCAAAGTACTAGAAGCAAACTATGTGCGTTGAAATATGCGTGGGGTTTATATCCGGTACACTAATACAAATATAGTGTATTAATGCCAACAGCATACGTTTTAATAAATTGTGACTTAGGTTACGAAGATGAGATTATTAATGAACTTAACAGACTACCGGGTATAGTTGAAGCCACAGGAGTATATGGTGCATATGATATACTTGTGAAGGTAAATGCAGAAACGATTGACGCTCTAAAGGAGACTATAACGTGGCATTTGAGACGTATCGAAAAAATAAAGTCAACCCTGACCTTGATGGTGATTGAAGGACAAGGAAATGACTAGATAAAAAAGTACTTTGGCTCAAACTCTAAGTTTGGCCACAAGGATCATAATATGATCCAGCCGGAAATAATTCCGACCCTAGACTTCTTAAATACGAATTTAGTTTTACATTTATTGAGATATAGCCCCTAATGTATTATCTTTAAAAAGAAGTTAGTGAGAGTTCGTGTTCATATATAGGGTCGTTTATTAACTGATTTTCATGTTAATTAGAAAATGATATAATAAATAACAAGGATTAATCTCAACGTTAATGCATACCATATTTATTACAGGTACAGCGGGATCAGGAAAGTCGCTCCTTACCTCTAAACTACTGCAATGGTACAAAGACCGAAATTTGTTTGCAATTGGTCTTAACCTCGACCCGGGGACAGTAGATCTGCCGTATGAACCAGATGTAGATGTTAGAAACTACATTGACATTAATGAGTTGATGAGTAGATATCAAATTGGCCCTAATGGTGCCTTGGTGATGGCTAGTGACCTGATTGCAACACGATTAGATGAGATTCAAAATGAAGTTAACAGTTTAAATGCTGATTATGTATTGGTGGATACGCCAGGGCAAATCGAATTATTTGCATTCAGAGAAAGTGGACCTTACTTTGTATCGCATTTTCAATCAGATAACAAAGCTACTATATTCATTTTTGATGGCATGCTCGTATCCTCCCCTATCAACTATGTTTCAATATCTTTATTGGCTTCTTCGATCAAATTAAGACTAAAGACTCCACAGGTTAGCGTTCTTACCAAAAGAGATTTAATTATTGAAAAATTGCGCGATGTACTTGGATGGTCAGCCTCGACAGTATTATTGGAATCTGCTCTTGATAATGAAAAGGATTCTGAATATTCATTTCTATGCAAAGAACTTGTAAAAAGCCTGAGTACAGGTGGATTTTTAGAAGGGATCATAGCAGTTTCGAGCCTCACGATGAATGGTATAGTTACCCTATCTGCGGCTCTATCCAGAATCCTTAATCAAGGTGAGGAGGCTAATGGTTGACTGTGGGAAAATCAGAATTCTTATCAACATGTGTTGTATATGCACCATCTTCTACAGCAAATATAGGTCCTGGTTATGACGTATTCGGACTTGGGCTGGATGCCTTTGAGGACAAGGTCATACTATCCAGGATGTCAACTAGATCAAATCGTATAACCATTAGAGTTACAGGAGAGAATAACAATAGTAGCAATATTGTCCCGTCCAAATTAGAATCCAATTCTGCAGGACTAGTACTAAAAAAAATGTCAAATGATTTTGGTATAGACAATGACCTAGATGTCAGTATCTCTAAAGGGGTGCCAGTAGGACTTGGAATGGGCAGTAGTGCAGCATCCGCTGCTGCAGCTGCAATCGCCTTTGACAAGCTTTTTGACTTGGGCATTGAGAAGCCAAAATTGGTAGAATATGCTGCTGAAGGAGAGATCGCAAGTGCAGGGGTAAAGCATTATGATAATGTGTCTGCCTCAGTCTTAGGCGGGTTCGTTATAGTGCGAACCAGTCCCGAGCTAGAATTTATTAGAATAGAACCGCCAAAAGATCTCGTACTTGTTATAGCAGTCCCATTGATTAAGGTTCCAAAAGGGAAGACAGGGATAGCCAGAAGTATTTTACCCACAGAAGTACCACTTAGTAATGTTGTTGTCACATTATCCAATGCAAGTACGGTTGTGGCCGGATTTATCCTCAAGGATACAGCGATGATGGCAAGAGGAATTCGTGATGTAATTGTAGAACCCGCAAGAAGAGACCTAATCCCAGGCTATGATGCAGTAAAGAGGAATGCTTTAGAAGCTGGGTCTCTTGCAGTAACAATAAGTGGTGCAGGCCCCTCTATGATTTCATTTTTAAAAACTTCGAGAGATGCAAAGCGTGTGGCAAAAGCCATGACCGTTGGATTCGATGAAGCAGATATAAAAAGTAGGACTTTTATCAGCCATGTAAGTAATGGTGCCAGAGTAATAAAAATGAGTTAATGTACAAGGAAGAAGGATAGTTATCTTGTTTTGCTTTTTACTTCTTTCCTTTATACAAAAACGATGACATCATTTTTTGTCTGTCTTCATGCGCAAAACATAATGCCCAGCCATAAATTTCTAGGCGTAACCCTGTATTAATGTCTGCATCCATTCCC
>Ga0126312_10000477_pt1 | contig 23845 bp, 25 predicted proteins | sample Plot104A_FD_92537 | JGI IMG/M metagenome (GOLD analysis project Ga0126312, IMG submission 92537) | Serpentine soil microbial communities from UC McLaughlin Reserve, CA, USA - Plot104A | ecosystem: Environmental > Terrestrial > Soil > Grasslands | place: USA: UC McLaughlin Reserve, Lake County...
GGCTGTAGATCATGGGTTGGAGGACGTTGCCCTCCACCTGCTGGTAGATGAGGACGTAGACGAGCAGGATCAGGGCGATCAACGGGCTGACGAACAAGCCCACGATCACGAGCAACGCCCCCCCAATCGTGGCCCCGACCAGCGGGATCAGGTCGAGCAGCGCTACTAACACCGCTAGCGCGGCAGGATAGGGCATGCCCAAGACCACCAGCACGATGAAGGTAGTCACGCCACAGACCAGGCTGATGAGGAGGTTGCCGGTAATGTAGCCGAAAACCGCCCCCGACGACTGGGCGAGGAGTCCTCGCACGCGCGGTCGCTGTGGCTCAGCGAAGAACTTAAGCCCGAGGTTCACGAAGCGCTCGGGGTTCAGGAGCAGGAAGAACGTGAGCGTCAGGATGGTCACGAGCGCGGTAACAAACCCGGCCGCACTGATGGCCAGTCCTCCGGCGGACAACAGGATGCTTCTGGCCCATTCGCCGAGCTGACTGGGCAGCTCGGCTAGCCGCGCGGCAAGCGGGTCGACCAAAAAGCCGAGCCCGAACCCCTCCGCTAGAACTCTGAGGTATTCCGTCAGCCCCGTCGGGTCCCGAACCACGGCGATGATGAAGTTGATCAGGTCCCCGATCTCGTTAATCAGGAGGGGCACGAAGATCCCCGCTATCAGGATCACCGCCGCGACCAGCCCCAGGTAGGTCAGCACGATGCCCAGGGTGCGCGGGATGCGACGGCGCTGGAGCCAGTCGACCGCCGGGTTTAGCACCACCGCCAGCAAGAGGGCGAGGACGCACCAGCCGACGAAGGTGCGTAGCTGCCAGAGCAGGAAGAGCGCGCCCAGCACCACCGCCGCGGTAAAGAGGGCGACGACGATCGTGCGCACCACCTGAGACGGCGCGATACGCACCCATACACTGCCTTCGTCGCTGAGCACGGGTATGCTCGGTGGCGTAGAATCCGTCTGCACGGTCCCTTGCTCGCTCGTGTCTTCGCTCTCGCTAGGCCCGGATGTGCTCGATTCCGTAGGTTCGGTCTGCGAGGTCCTTTGCTCGCCCGTATCCTCGCTAACGCCTTCACCTCAACTTCATTTACGTAGTAGATAGTCTCTACAAGTCTCTACAACAAGCACCCATTGCAGCCCGAGACCTACCCATCGAGCTTCATATCTCGTACCTTGGCAATAGGGTGCAGGTCATCTATCTTCTGCTCCACCCACGTCGCATCCGTGCGGTTTATATGCCTAAGATCTGCTTCTTCTTGGCCTCAAACTCCTCCTTGCTGATGATTTCCTGGTCGCGAAGCTGAGCGAGCCGCTCCAGCTCGGCCATGTACTCCGGCTCGGGCGCGGCGGAAGTCGAGGTCGGCCCCGCAACCTCGGCCGGCTCCTCCTCCTTGCGCTCGAAGTCCTGCCGCATCCCCAGCTTGCTCTCCATCGACGAGCGGCGCCGCTGCATGCGCGATGCGGTCCGGTATCTCTGCCGCGCCTCCATTCGGGTTGCGGCCCGTTCTGCCAAGAATCCCATTCTTAGCGTCCTCCTTCCTATCGATCCTTCTCTAACCCTTTTTGATAGCCCTCTTACTCTACGCCCCGGTTGCTGCCTCCTCGGCCTCGAGCTCGTCGAAGATCTCCGACATAGCCACCAGCTCGGTGGCTACGACGGCGACCGCCTCTGGCGTGAGGAAGCCCTCCCCCAGCGGGAACCCACCCGTCTGGCGGATCGCCCGTTTCAGGTCGCGCGCCCACACGTGCTCGACGAGCAGGAAGCCTGCCGAGCTACCAGGGTCAAGCGAAGCCGCCACCGCCTCGATCTGCTCCCGCGAGAGACCGAAGGCGTGGCTCTCTACCTTCTCCTCCTCCGTCGAGCCAGCCGGCTGTTCCTCGCCTTCGAACTCGAAGCCGAGCAGCGCACCGACGATGGCGCCTAGCTCCTCTCCCTGGTAGTCGAGGGCGAGGAGGTCCCCCGTCTCGGCGTCCTTGCGCACGAACAAGAGGTCGAGGATTCGGATCGTCTCCTTGCGCTCGAGATTGGAGAGCTCGTCCATGATCCTGCCCTCGAACTTGGCCTCCGGATCGAAGCCGATCGCCACCAGCTGAACCGGTCCTATCTCCTTCATCTTCCACCTCCGTCGTTCTCCGTCATCGGCTTCACCCCCGTTGTTTCGGGCTCACTGCTCCGCTCCTCTTGACCGCCCTGGCCTCTCCTCGGCCGAGAGCTTATCATCTTTCTCGCACCTGGGTCACCTCCCTTTCGTCCTTCGGCGTCGCTGGCTTGAGCCTGAAGGCCAGCAAGAACGCGAGCAGCGACACGACCCCGAGCACTGCCGCTGTGGCTTGCATACCATAGTTCCTGGCCTTGGCGTAGATGCCCACGACCTCTTGCTCGACCTGGGGCGGCACTCCTTGGAGCTCAGCCTCTACTTGGGCGTTGCTCACGGCCTGGGTGGAACCGTCGAGCGCCTCCTCCAGCTGGTCTTTCTGGTCAGTGCTCAAGACCTCGCTCTGCTGGAGCAGCGTGGACCCCGAGTAGATGAGCACCCCGATGAGCACCGCCCCGGCGAGGGCCGTGCCCAGCGAAGAGCCGAGGTACCCCACGCTGCGCGAGAAGCCGGCGACCTCGCTCGTCTGTTCGGGGGGCGCCGTCGACTGCACGAAGTCCATGATGACCGCGAGGACTTGGCCAAGCCCCAAGCCGACGAGGATGAGGCTCGGGGCGAGTCGATGGGTGAAACTTTCACCCTCTCCAGCTGATCCGGCAATCTGGTTGTCGACGGTCCCGGCGTTGCCGTCCTGCTCATCTGCTTCCGCGCAACCGCACACAATCCGCCGGCAGCCGAGCGAGTCCATCGCGCTTGCACGGCGCCCGGAGCCCTGAGTCGGGTTCTCAGAAGAGGATGAGCACGATGAAGATGACGTAGACAATGATGTTCACTAGCCAGCTGTTGGCGTTCATCCAGTCGCGCAACTTGGGCATCGCCCGCTGCGCGCGTCTTTTGAACAGCAGGTACAACAGCACCGGAAGCGCAGCTATAAAGACGGTTGCCACGATAAAAGGCACAGCGTCCAGAAGAGAGGCGTTGTTCTGCGCGAGGTTCACCCCGATCATCACCAGAATGACGAAGTCTGAAGGGAACACCGAGAGCAGCAGCAGTCCGGTCATGAACGCCCTCCTGGGCGTAGCGTTTTGCAGAGCGCCCAGCCAACTGGGGGGTTCGATAGACTCGCGGCGCACGTAGTTCTTGATGGCCAGGAACACCAGCAGCCCGACGAGCAGGTACTGGATTATGTTGCCGAGCGACGTGTTGTCGTTTGAGTCGCCAAGCGAGGCGCTGTTGCCCAGCGCGGCGGCGAGGGTGTAAGTGATCGTGACACCCACGGTGACGGCGATCACCACGCCTGCAAGGAACGAGGCCGAGAGCTTCAGCGGCTTGGAGGCGGTGATGAAGATGATCGCCGACATGATCTGTGGTCCCGCATTCATCGTGATGGCGAGGGGGAGGACAGCTAGGTTCATCATGTTCTCATTTCGATTTACAGTTTCTATGTCTGTGGACTACTATCTTACCTCACCAACCACAGATTGCGCCCAGACTTCTCTGTTGCGGCCTTATAGGCCATGATGAACTGCTGGACGCAGAGCACAGCGAGGGCCAGGCCTCCGGCCGAGGCAGCCGTCGATCCCGCCCGTGCTGGATCAGACATCTCTCATCCTCCCTTGTTCTCCGCTCTTAGAGCTTCGCGCTCTATTCTTAGACCCTTGACTCTGCAGGTCGCTGTCCGTGGCGCCGCGGTAGATCGCCGCGTTCACCTCCTCACCCAACAGCAACGCAACCGCCGAAAGGTAGAGGTAGACGAGCAGCGCGATGGCTGTGCCTAGGCTTCCGTAGATCACGCCGTAGTTGGCGAAGTTCGACAGGTAGAACGAGAATCCCACTGAAGCCAGTGCCCACGCGATCACGCCGAGAATCGTGCCGGGCAGAATAAACCGAACCGGACGGTCCCTATTGGGGGCGAAACGGTAAACGAGAAGCACGACGAGCATGAGCAGAAAGAGCGCAACGGGGATGCGAAACCACGCCCACAAGGTGACGAACGCCTCGCTCAACTCTATCCACCTCGCGAGCCACTGCGCCAACTGCGGCCAGATCAGCAGCAGCCCGGTTCCAACGATAGCCATAGCTGCAAGGGCAGGCGTGCACAGCGCCGAGAGCGCTAGCCGCCTCCATAGAGGCCGCGTTTCCTCGACCTGATGAACGATGTTCAAAGCCTCGATCAGCGTCAAGGCAACGCCCGAGGCAGACCACAGGGCGAAGAAAACGATCCCGAAGGGGAGCAGCTTGCTTTCGGCCACTTGCTTGCCCTGCTCGACCAAGCCATCCACCGCCGGTGCCACAAGCTCCTCGGGTAGCAAGGACCGTATTTGGTCAAGCATCGGTCCCAGCGGCCCGGGGACCTGTTGGGGAGGCTGCGAGCGTGCCTGCTCGCTTAGCCCTTCGAACAAGTCGTCGACTTGTAGCATCACCAGCAGCACACCGAGGAAGATTATGAAGGGAAAAAGCGCGAATAGCCCCTGGTAGGCTAGTGCCGCTGCATGCGTCATCATCCTGTGCTCAAGGAAGCTCCGAATAGAGCGTCTCCCCAACTCTCCGATCTCCTTAAGCCCTCCGAGCTCCAGTACGCGCATGCTAGCCTCCTCGGGATCGGAAGTAGCCAAAGTGGGATCTTGAGCCCGGCAAGAAGAGCCCGTAGCCTCTCTGGCCGGAGGCGTCGTTGCCAGCGTCCCCTGCAAAGCGAGGTTTATGTTTCGGACAGGTGCTCTCCTTCTCTTCATTCAGTAGAGTCTCCTGTATCCACGGCGGGTACTTCCTCACTAGCGGGTTCCTGCGCAACCATCAGGCTCGCCAGCCAGCTCGCCTCCGGGTAGGTGCTGAGCATAACGACTATAAAGAGGGTCAGCGGCATCGCCAGAAAGGCCCCCGGCGCCCCGAGTAGGAAGATCCAGAAGATGAAGGAGAAGAAGACCACCGTGGGGGAGAGGTTAAGGCCCCGGCCCATCAAATACGGCGAGAGCGCGTTCTCCGTGAGCACGTTGATCACCAGCACCCCGACTATGACCACGATCGCCCAGCCAAAGCCCGACTCGGCCAAGGCCAAAAGCATGGGCGGTATCATCGCGACCCAAAGACCTATGTAGGGCAGGTAGCTCAAGAAGAAGGTCAGCACGCCCCAGAGCACCGGATAGGGCACCCCCACCACCAGCAAAAGGAGCGTGACGCCGGCGCCGGTGGCGAGGTTGACGACGGCGCGCAGGGCAAACTGGCGTGTCACGCCCTTGCCCACGGCGAACAACCGCTCGATCCGCGGATGTTCCCCCTCAACGCTCGACTGCAGTCGGCGCATCATGGCTGGGCCTTCGGTGAGGAAGAACAGGACCAGCACCAGTATCAAGAACAGGTTGCTCAGAAAGCTGAGGATGGCGCCTGCGATCGTGCCCAGGACTGTAGCTATAGCACTGGGCTCAAAGACAGAAGAGAGATCGACGGTCGCCAGGCCAAGCTCGTCGAGCCATGCCTGCAGTTGGGCGAGCCGGTCGTCCCACTGTGCGGCATAGAACGAGAGCTCGGCCGTGAAGCGGTTCAGGGAAATGCTAAGTATCATAACCAGGCCGAAGGTGAGGGTTACCAGCCCGATCATCATGATCACAAGCGCCAGCAAGGTCGGAAGATGGCGCTGCAGCCAGCCGTAGACCGGGCTGAAGATGAGGGCCAAGGTCAGCGCAAAGAAGATCGGGTTCAAGATGGGGCCGGCGGCCACGTACATCCCGGCGCACACCACGACCACCGAGGCGAGGACGACCACCACACGGGCGAACGAAGCGGGTTGTCGCTGCAGCGCCGCCAGCGGGTGTTCTGTTTCTCGAACCTTGTCCTCAGCAGACACTAATTTCTACCTCTTTGCCCCTAGCGTTTGGGCGTCTCCGAAGAGTACACCAAAGGCGAGACCAGCGACACCGTTCGGCATACCGGAGTACCTTCTACTGGAGCACCAGTATTCGTCGCTGCTCATCTACCGCGAAATCTTGGACCGGTAGCAAGACGCTCTTCAAGCCGAAGAAGCCCATCCTCAGGCTGATGTACTCCGGCTCGCCGCTCCAGTTCATGAAGAGCTTCTCGACCATACCTATCCGCTTCTCTCGAGGGTCACAGAGCCAGAAGCCCGCGTACTCCTCCGGTCTTGCGAACCTCTGGCTTGACTTGCTATCTTGCGCCGCGTAGGACAAAGTTGTACCTCCCTTCCGTGCTAGCTTCTTGGGAACGCTCCCTTTACCGTCTTCGCCTTCTCCTTGGCGGCCTCCTAGTCGCACCTTCTTATGGTCGCGCAGCTCTTGGTGTATAAGCTGGTCGGTGAGGCCAGCCCTCTCACCGAGCGTGTGCTGCTTATGACCCTGTGCCACTCATTCCCAACCATCGTTACTCACCGCGCTGCGGGCTCCTCTTAGCGCCGGGCTTACTACTCCTCCTCGTACGGCTCGTACCCCAAGCAAGGGTTGTTGTTCTCGTCGCGACACAGTGTCCATGGATTCCCCCCGTACGTGGTGATTTCAGCGGAGCCGCCGTACTGCGGCCCGCTCGTATAAGGGCCATCCCAGGTGTTCCCTCCGTCAGAGGAGATAGATATCAAGAAGATGGGGTGTATCTCGTAGGTGCCGTGGGAGGAGTCGAACACGTACGCTCCCCACATATCTACCTTGTCACCCACCTCGGGCAAGGGCAGGTGCGGAGGCCCCTCCTCGCCGGTCTGGAGGTCCGTGGTTCTGCCGTCGCGAGGGATAGGCTCCGCCGAGAAACTCCCTCCGAAACGGAAGCGTCGGCCGTTTTCGATGTTTTGTGGGGACCCGATAAGTGCCGTATAGCCAGGATCTGGCGACAACCATAGATCCATGTCTCCGTCTGCATTCGGGCCTTCGATTTGTACTACGTTGGCGACCATCTGCCGACAGGGGTCGTGCACTATGAGGCGGCTCGATCCTCCCCATACCCCCTCTAAGGCCTGATCTTCGGGAGGGCATGCAGGGTTGGTGTCGTCGGAAGACGACGCCCGTGCTCCGGCTAGCCCCGATTGCTCGCGGAATCCCGGGATGAGAAGAAGCACGATCGGGAGGAGACCCACGACCAGCACGGCCGCCCCCAGACCGCCGAAGGTTGTGGTAGCGCCGGGGCGCCTGGGCCGCCGTTGTTCGGCTCGTGCGCGTCTTTGGTCCGAGAGCAGTGAGAAGCCCAGCCAGGCGGCGGCTAGATACAAACCGATCTCGGAAAGCTGGCCCAGGTAAACGATGAGACTGCTCCCTAGGTCTCCTAAATACAGGTAGTAGCTCGGGTCGGACGCTAGCACGTCCTCCCCGACTATCGTCCCGAGGAACTCTACAAGACGATAAATAACTATGGGGCTTGTTATCGCTTGGACAATAGAGCTCACCATGAGTAGTATGAGGGCCGGGCGCGAGTAGAACCCAACCCGCAGGCCATAGTACCCAAGAAGGATCCAGCCCAGGCACGCGAGCATCACGGCCGCGTAGTGGGTCTCCTCCAGGTGTAGCTGCAGCAGCGTGCCGCCGGAGGCCAACACGAACCCTATCAGCATGAGGATCTGCGCCGTCCGCGAGAGGGAGGCAGCCTCCACCTGGCGGAAGTAGAGCCCGACCAGCGCCAAAGCCACCGCCGCCAGGCCGAAATACGTCAAATTCTGCTGGACCCATATGATGGTAATGGTGACGTTGGTGGTCTCGTAAGGGATCTGGCCAGGATCCGGGAAGGACAGCTTGACCAACTGCACGAGGCCTAAGAGGACGACCAGCACACCCCCCACCGCCGCCGCAAGCCCTGCTAACCGTAGAAGGTTCGGCGACGTTGGCCCCGCAGGTGGTTGGGCTTCTTCCCCCCTCTCCGTGAGAAGGAAGAAGCCCAACCAGGCTATCACTACCGTAACGATGATGGTGCCGAGTGAGCCCACGTAGCCGAACGCAGCACCGGGCCCGACGGCCACGGTAGGGTTGAACAGCTGCCCCATCAGAGCACCGACGATCAGGAGTATGGAGGCTAAGCGCGGGTAGACTCGCGCTTTGAGGCTTGAGACCCCGAACAGGGCCCAGCCCAGGTAGGCGAGCAAAATCGACCAGTAGCCAGCATAGATTATGGCCGTGCCAAAGAAGGCGAGTAAAAAGCCGATCAGCCCGGGGATGCCCGTGGTCCTCGCCTGGCGGGCATAAAGCCCGACCAGCCCGAGGGCCAGAAGTGCCACGCCGAAGGGCTGCAACACGTAGCGGGCGAAGACAATATCGCGAGGGGCTCCAGACCCATCGGTATTCAAGATCTCCGGTGATGCAAGGTTCAAGGACTGCTGGACGATAGCGAGCGCGACTATCGCCCCCCCCACCATGGCCGCCAGCCCCGCCAGACGTAACATGCCCCTGTACGACATCAGTGACCTCGCTTACTAGACTTTAACAGACGCACAGATCCCACCCGCGATTGCTTCTGGTCCTCTTATGTCCCTTACGCTTGTGTCGCCTCTTCCCGGGAACGCAAGGAGGGGCTGGGGTCTAACGGCCCCAGCTCTTATAACCGCCTAACTATACTTACCTGCGCCGCAGAATGGCGAACGTCACGGCGCCCGCGCCGAGAAGCAAGGCGGCAGCGGGCAAGATCACGGACGGAGCAGTTAAACCACCGCTCGGGGGCAGCGGCGCGGTGCCCTCCACTACCACCATGGTGTCCTGCGCACCTTCCTTCGCTTGCTGCACCTTTTCCTGCGCTTGCTGCCCAGCTTGCTGCAATTGTTGCCCAGCTGCCTCCAGGCTCTGCTGCGCTTGCTCCAGTGCTGCCTGTCCTTGAGGTGACTCCATGTATTGCTGCGCCGCCGCCACACTTGCCTGCGCTTGCAGCCGTGCTTGCTCCAGTGCTGCCCGTCCTTCCTCAGATTGCAGCCTTTCCTGCGCGTTAGCGCGCGCTTCCTCCAGTCTCACCTGCGCATCCGCCAGTGCTGCCTGTCCATCCGGTGACTCCATGTATTGCTGCGCCGCCGCCACACTTGCCTGCGCTTGCTCAAGTGTTTGCTGCACGTTTTCCCCCTGCGCTGCGACAGACGACGCGACCACCACCGTGCTCACGAGAGCGGCCACAACTAAGTAAATCACCTTCTTCAAAGTGCTTTCCTCTTTCTAGGCCGTAGGCCGTCCGCTCAAGATCGTTGCACAAATCCTATAATCGTTACACAACCTCCTTGGTAGTGGCTAGCCCGGCGGTTGTTAAGGCGAGGACGTGGCCCTCTCGCTAGCCCACAGGTCGGTGTGAGGTACGATTCCAGGAGCCATCCCGAAAGGGCCTCGCCTCCAGCTAGCTTCTGTCGAGCGTTAGCGCGTTAGCGATCCGCCGGCACGTAGGGCTCCTCTCCGAAGGCCTCGCGCAGCTTCTCCTCCTGCTCCCTGGGAAGGTTGGTCGAGATGATCTCGAAGTCGTACGGCTTGAGCTCCTCGATCACCCTGTCCACCGTGGCCCCGCTGGTCAGCGTAAACAGGGCCGACGTCCCGGGTGTTACCTTCTCGCGCACCTGCTTGACGCAGACATCGTCGATGCCCACGTCGGCCAGGGAACCACCGAGCGCACCCATAGCCGCGCCCACGGCGAGCCCAAGCAGCGGTATAAAGAAGAGCAACCCGAACAGAAAGCCCCAGAATGCGCCACCGAGCGCGCCCGCACCGGCCATGTTACCAAGCTGGCGGGTCTGGGGCTTCTTGCGTCCTTCGGGCCAGGTGACGACCGCCGCGTCTTCTAGGGTGATCAGCTGCCGCTCCTGCATGCCTTGCAAGGCGAGTAGTACCCGATCTGCCCCGTTAGGGTCGTTGAACTTCAGTACGGATAGCGTTGCCACCGCATTCCTCCTTTTCTCTTTGGGTGCACGGTGCGATGTGTTGTACGTTTTGAGGGATGGTCGAGGAGGAGACCTCCCCCTGCAGTAGTTGCCTCTAGAGAGGAGCAAGTCCCTTTGAGGAATGCGGAAGCCGAGCGCAGTGATACTCACGACAGCTCCCACCTGCAAACCGCTCATTATTCTCCGGTGTGCTCGGCTTTGGGCAACCTCTTACGTACCCAATTCAGCTGGCTTGGAAGTACTCTGCGTGCCTTACAAGCCCGTAGATGACGAGCAAGTCAAGCACGACGACAACAACCGCCAGCACCGGCGCTACCGGGATATAAAAGAGCCACCTGATGATCCCCAAGGTAGCGAATGCGATGCCCACAGTCCCCCCAAAGGCTCCGCCTCTTAGGATGCTGACCCCCGCATACACCGCGATAGAGCCAATGATCAAGTCGATGATACCCCAGATGAACAGGATCGGGATGAACACCTCGATATCGATGCGGCTTAGCACCCAGGTGCTGCCTGCGAACTCCGAGAGGGCGACCAAGACGTGGAAGCCGCCCAGAGCGAACAGCATAATCGCTGCGTACGTGACCAAACCGGGCCGCAACATCGTTGAGAGCTGGAGCGCCGCGTTGGTCCGACCGTCATCCTGCGCCGATGAGCGGGTGAGTCGTTCACTTGGTCGTTCCGGCGTTCTCTCTCTATCTGGTTGTTCCACCACTATCCTCCTTTCTCTCGCGCCTGCTTTGCCTCATGGCTCTCCGTTTTGCGCCGCCTTGCGCAGCGAAGGGATCGCTTACACTGGTCTCACCTCCCCGCCTTCCGTCCGCGAGGCCGGAGGCTCTAACGCATGCGAAAAGCCGCTACGATAGCAGCGATGCCACCCACAATGCCGAAAGCGCCAAGCAGGAGCGGCAGAACAGCTACCCCGATCCAGGGGTTGAAAAGCAAGACAAGCCCGAAGAGGATGCTCAAGACGCCAAGGATCCCAACGCCCCATCCCTCTCCTTGAAAGGCCGTGACTAGGGTGACTCCGCCCAGTAATAGGCCCTGGATACCGAGGATGATGACGTAGATCTCCGGCACAAGCAAGGTGCTCCATATTGGGTGCTGCAACACCACGATACCGGCGAGGATGCCGAGGACGCCCCCGATGAGCTTCCAGCCCCACAATGAGGTGTCTATAAAGATGCCGATGATCCGGAAGATGCCGCCTACGAGCCAGAAGATGCCCAAGACCTGAATCAGAACAAATAGTGTGGCACCCGGCGCCGTCAACAGAAACAAGCCGATGATCACGGCTGCGATCCCCTCCAGCAAGACGAGCCACCAAGGGAGGCCCGTCCCTTCCGTTCCTTCTGCGAACTGCGTCACAGATGCCCCCTTCTCCTTCTAACGTGCCATCGAATCTTCATCAGTCTCATGTTCTTTCATCCCACTTTGCCCGCGACGCTAGCATATGTCAATGGGACTGATGAGTATGCAGGTAGCCAGGGAAGATTTTTTGAGCCACATAGACAATCCATTTGGTTCATAGCCAACGCGGCGGGGTTTAGTTCCTATAAATGGAGCTTGCGCCCACCTTAGGGGATGCTAGAGAGCCACCGTTGGCCCGGTCTGGAGGCCACGTATGCGCTGGAACACTGGTCCGCCTCATTACACTACCCCCTGTCCTCTTTTCGTGCATTACTCTTCGCCTGTCTTGCGCAAAGGAGTCTACGTTCGCCATGGGCGGGCTACATCACCCGCCGAGATGTATCACCCGGGTGATTTGAAGATTGCACCTCGATGAAGGGCCATAGGTATGCACCAAAGTATGTAGATGAATCTACATACTTTAGTGTAGGTTGTGGTATGGTGCATCTGCTGTGCCCGAAGTGGAAAGGGCAGAGGAGGAGTTAACGAAGTGACGATGCCAACGACGCCCAGGAGAGAAGGGGGTATGGTGGTTAGGCTAAGGCAGGAAGGCTACGCGGCTAAAAACCGTGGCGGACTCCCCTAGCGCCAACGTCGCTTCTCCGGAGGTCGTCGTCCTCAAGCCCAAGCTGCGCGCACCGTCGCTGCGCCCCGAGTACCTATCCCGCCCGAGGCTGCTCAAGCTTCTTAAGAGGGGCTTCGACCGCAAGATCACCCTCATCAACGCACCGCCCGGCTACGGAAAGACGACGCTCCTGGCCCAGTGGCGTCTAGCCGAAGGAGGCAACCTGCCTTTCGTCTGGGTCTCGCTAGACGAGCAGGACAACGATCCAGCCCGACTGTGGATACATATAAGGGAGGCGTTACGCCAGATCGCGCCGGAGGAGGCGTTCGGGATCGACGGTTTCGTAAGGCTGGACGTCGATCTAGGGGAGCATATCGAAACGGCGCTTCCCCTACTCATAAACGGCCTGACCGAGTTCCCGCAGAAGATGGCACTAGTACTCGATGATTACCACTGTGTAAAGGACAGCGAATGTCACAAGTTGATGACCTTCTTCGTAAAGCACCTTCCCGACACGGTCCATCTGATCTTCTCGACCCGCTATGACCTGCCCTTATCCTTAGGACGATTGCGGGCGAGGGACGAGGTGAACGAGATCCGGGCCGAGCAGCTCGCCTTCTCGGAGGAAGAGGCTGCTTCCTTGCTTAAGGAGCGGTTGCACCTGGCAATCGATCCCAGCGACCTCCGTATCCTGCTCGATCGTACCGAGGGATGGCCGGCGGCGATTAACCTTGCCGCACTCTCTCTGCGGGGCAAGAAGGATGCGCACGCCGTCATCGAATCGTTCCGAGGCAACAACCGCTTCATCGTCGAGGTCCTGGCAGAGGAGGTCCTGGCCACCCTGTCGCGGGAACAGAGGGAGTTTCTACTCCGGACCTCGATATTAGAGAGAATGTCGGCATCACTGTGCGAGGCGGTTACGGGGATGAAGGCCTCTGGGAAGCTTCTGGACGAGCTCAAAAACTCCAACTTGTTTGTCGTTCCGCTGGACGACAATCAGGAGTGGTATCGTTACCATAAACTGTTCGCCGATTTTCTGATTTACGAGCTGTATAGTACCCAACCCTGGCTCGTGCCCGTCCTCCACGAACGGGCGAGCGAGTGGTTCGAGCGGGCGGGGCTCGTTGAGGCAGCCATCCACCATGCCATCGCGGCCGGGGAGTTCGCGCGAGCGGGCTTTCTGGTTGCGCGTCATTGGCTCGGTTACGCCCTCAGCGGCCAGACGACCCTCCTGGAACGCTGGCTCGCCGCGCTACCCGAAGATCTGATCAGCGATGACGCAGCCCTCATCTTGGTGAGAGCGTGGATCTCTGCCTTGCAGGGCCGGAGCGAGGAGAGCGAACGCTTTCTGGCGCTCGCCGAGGGCAGGTCGTATAAAGGGATGCTTCCGGACGGTAGCGCCTCGGTTGAGTTGAACGTAGCCATCGTCCGGGCCCTCTTCGGCTACGGCGGCGTACAAGCGGAGGTAGCGGCGGCCCGACACGCCGATGAGCTGGAGCCCTCTGAGCAGATCTCGCCTTACACCGCGTTGGCGCGCCTCGCAGCTGGGATGACCTTGTACTATTCCGGAGAGGCCTCAGAGGCCAGGAAGCCGCTCGAACAGGCTCTTCGATTTACCGGGGATGGCCAGCCCATCTTACGTATCTCTACGCTGTGCGTCCTTTCGTTTGTCGCTGCAGACGAGGGGCACTCGGAGGAGGCTGAGTCGCGCGCGCGAGAGGCGCACGGAGTGGTACAGAAGTTCGAGCTAGAGAGGATACCTCAGTCCAGCGCGGTGCCCATAGCGCTCGGACGTGCACTCGCAGAACGCGGGAAGGTGGCCGAAGCCCAAATTGAGCTGGAGAAGGGAATTTCGAAACGGCGCCGATTTCCCTCTCTGAGCCCCTGGCCAACCCTGGTCGGGTTGATGGCGCTCGCGCCGGTACGATCGGCACGCGGTGAGCGAGCCGAGGCTCGGGCGCTGCTCGCCGAGGCGCATGCCATCATTGAAACGTATCCCGACGCCGGCATGTTCCCGGAACTTCTCGAGCGCCGGGAGCGTGAGCTGAGCAGGAGGAACCGGCAGGAGGGAGCGCACACGAAGGAGCTTACCGAGCGTGAGCTGGCCGTGCTGCGCCTCCTCGACGGCGAGCGCAGCAACCGAGAGATAGGGCAGATCCTCTACGTCTCTCCCAACACGGTAAAGTCCCACGTCAAGTCTATCTACCGCAAGCTCGGGGTCTCTTCACGCAAGGAGGCTGCGGAGCAGGCCTGCGCGAGGAAGCTCAGCTAGCCTTTTTCCAACCCCGCACAAGAATATTACCCGGGTGAAACATGCCCGTGGGTGAGCAAAAAACTTACTGCCGGACATATGCTTAGGAAGCGGTGGAATGCAGAGACAAATCAAGGACCCGCGGAGGTACCTGGGTGTTCTACAGAATAGTGGTGCGGGGCGAACTCACCGAGCGGTTTGCTGAGGCCTTTGAAGGTATGAAGATGGAGGCAGAAGGCGGACAGACGACTATAACGGGGCAGATAGTAGACCAGTCCCACCTCCATGGGATCCTCAACCGCATAAGCGGTCTGGGGCTCCAACTCGTAAGCGTGCAAGCCCTGCCAGAGTATACCCAAGGTGGGGCACACCACGATACAACCCCGAGGAAGTATAGAGAAAATAAGAAGTCGCCATGAGCTACCTTCTCCCTCAGCTCATCGTTTTGGCCCTCTGGGGCGCGATTGCGCCACCCTTGCTCCTCCTCACCCTCCTGTTTTTGGGTTCCCGAAGGCCTCTAGCCAACGCCACGGCCCTCGGGCTCGGGTACTTCGCTGTCTCTGCGCGGCGATGGGTATTGCAGGGCTCACTCTCTTCGCCGGGGTAGCCGGAGTGTGAGACGCTGCCTCTACGGTTGACCGTATCATCAGCGCGACGGTCGGCGCCCTGCTCATTGTTCTGGGCCTGAGAAGCCTCTTCAACGCTCCTGATCCCGACGCCCAACCGCCCAGGTGGATGGAGTCGATAAGCTCGATAACACCGACTAAAGCGCTCGGATTCGGGATGACGCTCTTCCCGGTCCAGATCAAGAACCTCGGAATCTTCGGCGCGTGCGTCAACCTGATCGCCACGGCCAACCTCGGTCCTCGAGGCAGCGCCGTGGCGCTTGTGCTGGTGCTCCTGGTCTTTGCCATCCCGGTGCTCGGGCTCATCGGCCTCTACGCGGCTGTGCCGCGACGAGCCTCGAACATTCTCGGCTCCTTACGGACGTGGCTGGAGAAGAACGACAGCACGATCACGGTGGTGCTCTGCATCGCGTTCGGAGCGTTCTTCCTCGTTAGAGGCTTCTCGGGACTTTAAGACTATGGAGGCTAGGATACCCGGCGACGCGGCGTTCGATCCCCGCGCTGCGTCAAACGTCTTTCCTGCTCCCGTTCTTGGCGTCCGGAGTTTCGTGGTCGCTCCTACGCAATTCTTTTTGTAGCTTGCTATCCGAGGTAACGCGGTGGATCGCTGCGTTAAGCTCGGCGCCGAACAGCAGTAGCGCTGCCGAGATATAGAAGTAAAGGAGCAGCGCGAAGGCGGCGCCGAGGCTACCGTAGATAACGCTGTACTTGGCGAAGTTCGTCAGGTAAAACGAGAAACCCAGCGAGGCGATGACCCAGACGATCACGGCGAGAATGGCACCCGGCGTGATGAGCCGGTACGGTTGGTTCACGTTCGGGATCGCCCAGTAAACGATCGACACGGTGAGCATGAGCAGGACGAGCGCAACGGGGAGGCGTAGCCAGGTCCACAGAGCGATGAACACCTCGTCCAGTCCGAGCAGACCCACGATCCACTCCACCACCCGCGGTCCGATCACTAGCAGGCCTGTCGCTATGATTGTCAGGATCGCGAGGCTCAAAGCGTAGAAGAACGAGAGTACGTAACGCTTCCAGCTAGGACGAGACTCCTCGACTCCATTAACGACGTTTAGGGCTTTTGTAAGCGTCCTGACTCCTGCGGAGACAGACCAGATGGCAATGCCGATGCCAACAATGCTAACTGAGAGCAGCGTGCCCTGAGTCTGTTGCTGGCTCTGCTCAATCCATCGTTCCACAACCTCTGCGGATTGCCCTTGCAGCGCGGATCGCACCCACTCGATCAGCCAATCGAAGAAGCCGCTGCTAATTCCGAGGAAGTCCAGCAACGCCACTAATAAGACGGAGAACGGAAAGAGCGCGAAGAGCGCGCGGTAAGCAAGTACCGCCGAGTACTCTACAATGTTGTCTCTGAGGTATTTTCTGATCGAGTGCTTGCTCACCTCAAAGAGAAGACGCAGGCCTGGCGATCGTGGAACCTTCATGACACTAGCTTCTGGTGCGAAGACGGAAGCAGTCGAAGAGGAAGACGATCAGGGTCGGCGCGAGCGTTCCCAATATCAGACGGGACGCTCGGTGACGCCCGCATGAGAAGCACCAGCGCCACCAGAGCGTCCAAAAAAGCGCGCTGCGGGTTCGTTTCGAGATGTAGATCGGCGTGTCTCGCGCCAGTGTGCACTCCGAACCTACCCGGGCAGCAGATCTCTTTCTTGCCTCATAACCTTCCTCACTATAGCATCGTCTGTGACATCATAACCACGCTGGCGATGGGCTCAGCGCCGACGAGGTTCGACACGGGGCTCGTGCGCGGAGCCACCTCCGCTACGGCTCCTATGCTCCCTCGGGTTGCGCTTCAGAAACTCTTGCCAGCGCGGTCCGACAGGTAAAGTTTTCGACGCCTATTCGGTTGATCACCCGGTGCATCCGAGCGTGTCGCGCAGCGGGCGGGAGTCCCCGTTCTGTCGAACAACGGCTTCCGATGGCTCGGTCATCGGCACAACGATGCCCGAGCTTCCGCCCTATGCTCGAAAAACCGGATAAAAAACCGGATAAACTTGCCTCTGTCGACCTAGGAGGAGGCTAGCTAATGGAACCAGGCAACCGCGACTCGTCCCCTACCGCACTGGCGAAAGCCCCAGTCCCGCGCGGTGAACGTTTGGATCGTGCCTTGGCGCGGGCCAGCGATGCGCCGTTGCGAGGGGGTAATCGGCTTAGACTGCTGAAGGACGGGCCGAACACCTACGACGATTGGCTCGCAGAGATTGCACGTGCTGAACGCTGGGTTCATCTCGAGAATTACATCTTCCGGGCGGATGAGGTCGGAGGCCGCTTTGCCGAAGCCTTATGCAAGAAGGCAGCAGAGGGTGTGCGGGTCCGGGTACTCTACGATTGGTTCGGTTGCCTAGACACACCGCGAGCTTTCTGGCGCCGGCTGCGAAGCGCGGGCGTGGAGGTCCGGGCGGCTAACCCGCTAACGCTCGGTACGCCGCTCGGGGTAATCCGTCGCGACCACCGCAAGCTGCTGGCGATAGACGGAGAGTACGCCTCGACGGGCGGGGTATGCATCGCGGACGACTGGCTGGTTACCTCTCCCGAGACGGGGCTGCCCTACCGGGACACGGCCGTGAGCGTGCGAGGTCCAGCGGTGGCCGACCTGGAGCGGGCCTTCGCCGGCACGTGGGACGAGGCGGGCAAACGGCTGCCCGACGAAGAGCGTCCGCAAGCGGAGTACATCTCGACGGCGGGAGACGAGGCGGTGCGGATTGTTATTCAGGAGCCACGCAGGATGCGCACCTTGCGGATGCTGCAGCTGCTCACCGCCGGCATCGAGCGGCGGCTGTGGATCACCGATGCGTACTTTCTCTCCATGCGGATCCTCACGCAGTCCTTGATGTCGACGGCGAGGGACGGCGTGGACGTGCGGGTTCTGGTTCCGGCCACCAACGACCTGGCTTGGATCGGGGCGCTCTCGCGGACCGGCTACCGGCAATTCCTGGAAGCGGGGGTGCGCATCTTCGAGTACGGCGGCCCGATGATTCACGCCAAGACGGTCGTTGCCGACGGCTGGTGGTCGAAGGTAGGCTCGACGAACCTCAACTTCAGCAGCCTGTTCGCCAACTGGGAGATCGACCTCGTGGCAGAAGACCCCGGCTTCGCCTCGAAGATGGAACGGTTGTTCGAGGAAGACCTTGCCGGCGCGAGGGAGGTTCGCCTGGTCCGGACGGGGCGAGACCGAAAAGTGCAGCCGGAGCGCCCGATCGACACCGCGAACAGCCGGGCGCGCCGGGGCGCCGTGGGCAGTGGTACGGGATCGGCGGCGACCCTCACCAGGGTGGGGAGCGCGGCCCTTCAGAAGAGTGGCGCCCCACTCCGCACGCACGAGCACGCTCTCGCCGCGGCGGCCAGTGGCGCCCTGCTCGGATCTTCCTTGCTCACCGCTCGCTTCCCTCGCCTCGTCGCCTGGCCGCTGGCGGCCACGGGCAGCCTCGTGGGCGGGATAGGGGTGTTGCGCGCCGCCCGTTCGGCGCTCTCCGGCGGCATGCCGAAACCGTCTGCTCTGGAGCACCCGGAGTCGGACGGGCGATAAATCTACCTTTCGGCGGTTGCGTTGTTGCTGAGAGAGGAGGTAAACGAGGCTATTTACGGCTACGTTTCGGAATAAAGCGGACCCGGGAGCGGCTAAGGCGACCTGGCGGGGCGGCGGCGCAGCATTACGGCGTAGATCACCAGGAGCACGCCGAGAACGATGCCGACGACCCGAAGCCACAAGAGCGCGTTCCCGGCCGTGCCCGTACGGCCGAGGTACAAGAACAATACGCCCAACAGCACTTGAAGGCCACTCACTATGAAGCGCCCCAAGTGTCCTGCCAAATTGCTGCGTCCAGCGATCAGGCCGGCGAGGTCGACAACCCCCGCAAGCAACAAGCCGACGCCGAGGATGGTAAACGATGCCAGCGCGTCTATCGCAGCCAACAGCGGTTGTGTCAGGGCTAGGAGACCCGTCACCAGGCCGATGCCGCCGACCACCAGGCGGAACGGCTGCTCTCCGGGCGCCCCGGAACCGGAAAACCCTGCATAGATGGCCAACCCGCTATTGACCAGGAGATAAGCGCCGATCAGCTGCGCGAGCCACGTGCTGGCCTGTTGCGGCTGCACCAAGACGTAGAGGCCCACCGCGAGCGCGATGATCCCCTCCACCAGCACGATCCACCAGGCGACATTCCACGGAGCGACCCGATCCATCTCGAATCTGCCTCGTCTAGCCAAACGGTGTCCTCCTCTACGGTTATGGCCCCAGGCACCCGAGCCCGCAACGCTCCTCGACCCGCTACGTGCAAGGGCGACATTCTCTTAGAGACCGGCCTTTACCCCCTGAGGTGCCGTTGAGGCTAGTCCAACATGTGCTCGAGGATCAAAGTGTGGGCCTGTTGCCCCTTGTCCGCGCCGCGAAACTCGAACTCGTACTCGCCCGAACTCGTGCCGATCATTATCTTGCTGCTGCCGAAGAACCCCCCGCCCCTGAACATCCCGGCTTCCTCCTCTGCTGCGAGGGTGTGGATCCGGCTGTAGGGGATGGACACCAGGGCCTTCATCCTTCCCAGGAACTTATTGTCCTGGAAGACCACGCGCTTGGAAGTGATCCCGATATAGCCCGTTCCGCCACCCTTGAGGTCGAACACGACCTTGATCTCCTCGCCGGGGAGGAGTGAAGCCTCGATCCTCTCTAGCTGATCCTTCTTGTCAAAGGTCACCTCGTCCATACATTCGCTCCTTGATTAGCTCCTTGGTTACATCTCGCTATCAGTCAGTCCGTTGCCAGCGTCAAATCAGGCAATCAGCCTAGCCTTTTGGCGGTTGAACTCCTCCTGGGTGATGGTGCCCTCTTGGACCAGCTTGTTCAGCCGTTCGATCTCCTCGGCGACGCTTACGCCCGTAGCCTGCTGGGACTCGTACCCCAAGCCGCTCGCGTCAGCAGCTGCCGGTCGGGCGATAAAGTAGATGAGGGAGCCGATGATTGGGAGGACAAAGATCAAGATCATCCACCCGACGATGGCCCACCCTGAGAGGTCGTTCCGTCGAATCATGTCGATGAGGGCTGTGCTCCACAACATGACGATGGGAAGCCAGATCAGCAGTAAGAAGAACACATCCCAGAACGTCATTTATTCTCCTTCCTTTCTACTTGGGTTGGTTTCGGCTCAAAGCCCTTACAGCACTTATTTGGAAGCCATGCCAGCCGCATCATCCGCTGTTGCCGGAGATCACTTTGTCTCTCGGTGTGGCTACTATTCCTCATGGCTGATAGAAATCATATTCCTGGCGGCGTGTCTTGTCTTCACCCTCCTGCCATATTCACCCGGGTGAAAAACACGCTTGGGTGATGCCGGCTCAGCCGCCGAGGCCGTAGGCTTTCTCGCCAAAAGCTTTGGATGAAATCGCCAACAAGAGGGTCGGAAGCGGTGTTACGCGCTACGAGATCGTGGTACGCGGCGAGCTGAGCGCTCGCGTTGCGCAGGGGTGGGAGGGGATGGACTTGATGAAGGTCGAAGACGGACAGACCACTCTGCTGGCCGGAGAGGTCGTCGACCAGTCTCAGCTGCGCGGGCTGCTTGACTACCTCAGCGATTTCGGGCTAGAGCTCTTGAGCTTCAAGGCTGTCTCTGAGAGAAAGGAAGGATGAGTTATGATCGACCGAGCGGCTATGCAGGAACGCTATGCAGGAACGTCTAGAAGAAGGGGGCAGCAATGACAACTACGTACGCAGAAGAGAGAGGAGAAGCTCAAAGATAAAGAACTTAATGGCAGACACACTTCCGGTTGTCGGTAACGGTAGGACGCATCGGGGGCTCACATGAGTCGGTTCGCGGGCCGGAGGACAGTACTCCTGCGTGTGTTCGCCGTCTGGATTATCACCGCGGCAACGCTGATGTTGCTCAGCGTGCTCCTCCCGGGCGTCGAGGTTGAGAGCTTCGGCGCGGCACTCGTCGCTGCCGCGCTGATCGGACTCTTTAACGCGCTCGTATGGCCGCTTCTGATCAGGCTCGCGCTTCCCATTACGGTCTTGACGCTGGGCGTCGGCGTGCTCGTCCTGAACGGAGCCGTGATCCTGGCGGTCGCCGCGATCCGACCAGGCTTCGCCGTGTCCGGCCTGCTAGACGGTGTGGTTGTGGTCATCGGCCTCACCGTGATGAACACGCTCGTCACCTCGTTGCTCGGTATCGATGACGACGACTTCTACTACCGCAACGTCATCAGACGCCAGGCGCAGCGGAGCGGCGCTACCGTTGACACGGACCTACCTGGCGTCTTGTTCCTCGAGGTCGACGGGCTCGCCCACGCGGTGGTGTCGCGGGCGATCCGCGACGGCAACGTGCCCACGCTCACCCACTGGCTACGTGAGGGGTCGCACCGCCTGATCCGGTGGGAGACGGATTGGTCGTCGCAAACAGGCGCCTGCCAGGCGGGCCTGCTCCATGGCTCAAATGACGACATGCCGGCGTTCCGCTGGTGGGAGAAGGAGCGCAACTCATCCATCGTCTCCAACCATCCAAGGGACGCAATGGAGATTGAGCGACGCCGATCGAATGGGCGCGGGCTTCTCGCGGCAGACGGGGCGAGCCGCGCGAACCTCCTCTCGGGCGACGCACCGCACAGCCTCTTGACGATGAGTACGGTGCTAAAGCGCGACCGCCCGGGACGAATCGGCCAAGACTACTTCACCTACTTCGCGAACCCCTACAACGTCGCGCGCACGCTCATCCTTTTCGTCGGCGAGGTGGTGAGCGAGTGGTGGAGCGCGGCAGAGCAGCGCCGCCGGGACATACAGCCGCGTGTTCCCCGCCCCTTTCCGTATCCGTTGGTGCGGGCCTGGACGACGGTGATCCAGCGTGACCTGCAGGTGCAGGCGCTGATCGGCGATCTGTATGCCGGACGCCCGGTCGCGTACACGACGTTCCTCGGCTACGACGAGGTGGCCCACCACTCGGGGATAGAGCGCTCTGAGACGCTCGCCACCCTGCGTAGGATCGACCGCCAGTTCGCCCGGATCGAGACGGCCGCGAAGTACGCGCCCCGCCCGTATCACCTAGTCGTCCTGTCCGACCACGGCCAGACCCAGGGCGCAACGTTCGAGGAACGCTACGGCACGACGCTAGAGCAGCTCGTAAAAGAGGCCTGCGCCACCGAGAGCGTCGAGTCCGCAGCCCAGGGCGACGAGGCCATGGGGTACCTGAACGCGTCACTGACGGAGGTGTCACAGGGCGACAACGCCCTCGCCCGAACGGTGCGGCGGGCAACGGAACGGAGGACGGTCGACGGAGCCGTCGCCATAGGGAAGGAGGAGCGAGAGGAAATAAGGCGCGAAGAGGAGAAGGACCTACCTCCGGAGCTCGTGGTTATGGCCTCCGGCTGCCTCGGGCTTATCTACTTCCCGCAAGAGCCCGGGCGGGTCACACTAGAACGGATCCACGAGCGCTACCCGAACTTAGCACCTACGCTGCGAGACCATTCGGGCATCGGCTTCCTGCTCGCTCGCTCCGAGCAGTATGGGGCGATGGCCATCGGCGCGCGGGGCATCAACTTTCTCGACGAAGATCGCGTAGAAGGCGAAGATCCGCTCGCACCCTTCGGCCCTAGCGCGGCACTTCATGTCAAGCGTACCGACGGCTTCCCGCATTGCGCGGACATAATAGTGAATAGTACCTACTGGACCGAGATCGAGGAGGTAGCCGCCTTCGAGGAGCTCGTCGGCTCGCACGGAGGCTTGGGAGGTACGCAGTCGCACCCGTTCGTGCTCGTGCCGCGCACCTGGGAGATCCCGGAGGAGCCTATCGTCGGAGCCGAGGCGATGCACCGCCAGATGCGCCGCTGGCTCGCCGACCTCGGCCACGAGACCTACCGAGACGGCGCCGCCTGAGCAGTGCCGGATCGGGCTACAAGATCTTCCGGGCAGTGTCGGGCGGCACACCTCGCTTGGATCGGGCACAGCACCGTGCTCTTGGACCTAGATGGGGTGCAGCTACTGACCGATCCCGTATTGCGCAACCGCGTGGCACACCTTCGCCGCCAGGTTCCCCTCGACCCTTCGCAGTACGCCAACATCGATGCCGTTCTGGTTTCGCACCTCCACTTTGATCACCTCGACCTGCCCTCCCTCGAGCGACTGGGTCGCGAAGTACCGCTGGTCGTGCCGCGCGGGGGTGGCGGTCTTCTCAAGCGCCGCGGGTTCCGGCGGGTGGTCGAGATGGAGGCCGGGGAGGAAATCCAGGTTGGTGCCCTGACGGTCTGTGCAACCCACGCCGAGCATGACGGTGCCCGGCTGCCCTTCGGTAAGGAAGCTGTCGCCCTGGGCTATGTAGTCAAGGGAAGCTGCCGGATCTACTTCGCCGGCGACACCGACATCTTCGATGACATGGCGGAGATCGGCTGCGGCCTTGATGTCGCGCTCGTGCCCATCTGGGGATGGGGACCGTCGGCCGGCACCGGCCACCTTGACCCGCGCCGCGCCGCCGAGGCGCTCCGGCTCCTGCGGCCGCTTCTCGCCGTCCCGATCCACTGGGGTACCTTTGCCCCACTTGGTCTGAGTCGCATATGGTCGACCTTCCTCGTTGACCCGCCGGAAACCTTCCGCCGTCACGCGGCCGAGCGTGCGCCCGAGGTTGAAGTGTATGTTCTGGGTCCTGGCGAAACGCTCCGGCTAAGCTCTCTTCTCTGAAGCTCGTGAGTTCTAAGGAGCATAAATAAGAAGGCCGAGGTTAGAGATCCCCGGCCCTGTTGCTAGGTAACAGGTAGCTGTAGGGAGGTGCTCATGCAGGGGGCTGCGACGACGGAGACAAGGCGGCGGTCTCTGCCTCTTCCTGAGCCAACCGCGATCGGTGTTCTACCAAATCGGTCACGACTATGCGGATGATCTCGGCCACCGGGATGGCCAGCAACGCCCCGGGGATGCCCATCAGCAGCCCCCCGATCAGCAGAGCGACGAAGATCAGCACCGGGTCCAGCTGGACGGTGCGGCTGTAGATCATGGGTTGGAGGACGTTGCCCTCCACCTGCTGGTAGATGAGGACGTAGACGAGCAGGATCAGGGCGATCAACGGGCTGACGAACAAGCCCAC
>Ga0126312_10000478_pt1 | contig 23815 bp, 18 predicted proteins | sample Plot104A_FD_92537 | JGI IMG/M metagenome (GOLD analysis project Ga0126312, IMG submission 92537) | Serpentine soil microbial communities from UC McLaughlin Reserve, CA, USA - Plot104A | ecosystem: Environmental > Terrestrial > Soil > Grasslands | place: USA: UC McLaughlin Reserve, Lake County...
CCTGAAACACAACTGGGCCTGATTGATCCCGAGTCGTTGTCGGCACCGCAAACTACGCTGTCGGCATGGCTGTCCAGGTGCAGCAACAGCGAGCGGGTGGTGAGTTAGCCAACCCTTTGGCAGCAGCCAAACGGGCCGCCACCAGGGCAGAACGGGTGAGCGCCGGATTGGATGATCTTGATCGGTGGCTGCGGGATCAAATCCGGAGTGGTCTCCACGGTATGGACCGCGCGGGCTACGCCCACTTCGACTCGATGGCCGCACGGATGGTGGATGCCCATGCTCCCGGAGTGGCAAGCATGCTTCGCTCCATCCCTGCCGAGATGGCGGGTGTGCAGTGGCCGGAACGAGTCCTCAGCCAATTGGGGTCACTGCATCTGCTAATCCAGGCTCATCGCCGCTTGGATGCGCTGCCCGCCGATCTCGCGGCGACCGTACGCTCTCGCATTGGCTATCCGGTCAGCAAGAGCGACGTGTTAGCCGGGCCGGGCATATCCGATCGCTGGTTTGCTCTCGGCATGGTGGACACAGTCGAGTTCCGCCTGGAAACCCGGCGGGTTTGGCTCTTTGGCACTACGACCTCACGTTGGGCACTCTGGCTTAACTTCGCGCCGCCGGGCGGTCAGCTGGATGCATCAGCATTGCCGGGGCAGGTGTTGAGTGCCGATCTCCACTTCTATTCCGGTTCGGGTCAGTACCGAGCCTTGATCGGCCGCCGCCATGACACAGGGGACGATAGCCGGCAACCGGCTGACCAGCCACCCGTCGAAACACTTTCCGAAGTTCAGCGCAGGTATGCCGACATCGTTGCGGCTGACCCGTGGGCCAGCCGGATGCCTGCAGTGATCGAGGCGGCGCCCATACCCAGCCGAGAACCGGGGAAACCCTGGCAGCTTCGTGACAGCTCAGGCGTCGCCTGCGATCTCGTCGGTCTCGTCGCCGAGCCGTGGCCATTGCTGGCACGCTCAGGTGGAGCTCCGATCCGAATCTTCGGTGAGTGGAATGGCCGCGGACTTCGAGCCCTGAGCGTGCTAGCCGACGATCAGGGCCTTCCATTCAGCACCTCCGTGGTTGGCCGGGCCGGATGATGGCGATGGGAACCTGGCCCGACGTGGTCACCACTGCTTTGCTAGGCACCGATCGGCGTGCGGTGCCGAGCGAACTTCCGGAAAGCTGGTCCGGTCTTGAGCCCAGCGAAGACGCGGCCAGGACGGTTCTTGATCTTGCTGCCCAGTACGGAACCTACAGCCGGGTCGGAACCCGGCTAGGGCTGGCAGGTCAGCCGCCCCCTGCACCAAGCGAGGAGCTGATCGCCGCACCGCCTGAGGCGCAGGAATTGCTCGGCAGCCTGCTGGAGTATCCGGATCCGAGCTTGATCAACTACTGGCTGGCTAGCTGCGTCGATCGTGGCCTGCGTGTTTCGGCCGAGCACTGGCAGCCCCTGGCGGTTCTGGTCGCCCGGAACGCCGGTTATGACAGATCACTGCTCGGCAAGGCGCTGGGCTCTGGGGGCCTGTGGTTTCTCCGGCAGAATCCATCGTGGCAGGGACTCGCAGCGGACATTGCCGTTGCCATGTCGGAGCCCGAGCCCTCCAACCAGGGGGTGGCGTACTCCGAGGAGGTCGCTGCATGGTTCGGCGAGATCGATGCAGCGTTCGCGGCGACCGATCAGCCCGGTATGGACGGATCGGAGATGCCCTGATGTCTCTAGATGCCGATCCGCGCACCCGGCTGGCCGCGGCCCCCGAGCAGCTTCGACCGCACGCCGAACACGAGTATGCAGACGAGTTGGCCTTGTTGCAGCAGTTCGACGACCGGCCTCGGCCGCCCCGCTGGAGGCTTTCGCCCTGGTCGGTGGTGACTTATCTGATGGGTGGTCAGCTGACCGATGGTACCGCGATCACACCGAAGTACATCGGCGCCCGTCGACTCATCGAAGTCGCGGTGGCAACCCTGGCCACCGATCGCGCGCTACTGCTTCTCGGCGTACCCGGCACGGCCAAGTCATGGGTGTCTGAGCATCTGGCCGCCGCCATCTCGGGCGACTCGACCCTGCTCGTGCAGGGAACGGCTGGTACCGCCGAGGAAGCCCTCCGCTACGGCTGGAACTATGCCCGCTTGCTCACCGAAGGTCCAAGTGAGCAAGCGATGGTGGCTTCTCCGGTCATGACTGCCATGCAAAGCGGTTCCCTGGTGCGGATCGAAGAACTAACCCGCATCCCGGCCGACGTTCAGGATGCGTTGATCATGATCTTGTCCGAGAAGGCGTTGCCGGTACCGGAGCTCGGCAGTGAAGTGCAGGCAATGAAGGGGTTCAACCTGATCGCCACCGCCAACGATCGAGACAAGGGCATCAACGAGTTCTCCTCAGCGCTTCGACGCCGCTTCAACACGGTCGTGCTTCCGTTGCCTGACAGCGAAGAAGATGAGGTCAGGATCGTGGCGACCCGGGTCGCCGACCTATCCACCGCGTTGCAGCTGCCCGAGGTGCCAGCCGCTCTAGACGAGATCCGGCGGGTGGTCTTGGTATTTCGAGAACTGCGATCGGGGGTGACCAGCGACGGTCGTACCAAGATCAAGTCACCCTCGGGCACCCTGTCGACTGCCGAGGCGATTTCGGTGATCACCAGTGGAATGGCGCTTTCCGCCCACTTCGGCAGCGGCCGGCTGACGTCGGACGATGTTGCGGCTGGCATCGTGGGCGCTGTCGTCAGGGATCCGGTCGCTGACCGGGTGGCCTGGAACGAGTACCTTGAGGTGGTCGTACGGGAACGGCCCGGCTGGTCGGCCTTCTATACGGCATGCCGTGAGGTGTCGTGACCGCCATCGAGGTCTACGGCATCCGTCATCATGGACCCGGCTCGGCTCGATCTCTGCTGTCCGCCATGCAGGAGTTCCAGCCCGAGGTGGTGCTGATTGAGGGCCCGGCCGACGCCGACCCGCTGTTGGATTGGGTGGTTGCCGATGGAATGGAGCCGCCGTTGGCACTGCTGGCCTACGCTCCGGAGAAGCCCAGCATCGCAGCATTTTGGCCGTTCGCTGCTTTTTCTCCGGAGTGGCAGGCGATGACATGGGCCCGTCGTTCCGGTGTCGAGGTGCATTTCTGTGACTTGCCGGCAAGCATGTCGCTCGTCCCGCGCCGAGGCCGATCCCAGCCGGCAGACGATGATCAAGGCCGCGATGATGATGCGGCGAATCCAACTGATCGTGAGAGTGCTGAAGGGCCGCAGCCCCCACCGCTTCCCGGCCGTCCGGAGACAGTCGACCCGCTTCGGCTGCTTGCCGAGGCTGGAGGATACGACGACCCAGAGCGCTGGTGGGACGACATGATCGAGTCCCGTCGGGACGGTTCGTCGCCGTTCCCTGCGCTCGCCGAGGTGATGGCCGAGCTTAGGGCTCAGCTCGGCCCGAGCGGCGACCCGCGGGAGGACATCAGAGAAGCAGCCCGCGAGGCCTATATGCGGCAGACAATCCGGGCCGCGCTCAGGCGGGGGCATCAGCGAGTCGCCGTAGTCTGCGGCGCCTGGCACGCGCCAGCACTACAGCCCCCGCTGCCGGCAGCCAATCGTGATAGATCGATCCTGCGCGGCCACGGTCGTCGCAAGATCAAGCTCACCTGGGTGCCGTGGACCTATGAGCGGTTGGCTTCCGCCACAGGCTACGGCGCGGGAATTGCCTCACCAGGCTGGTATTCCCATCTCTGGACGGCGCCCGATGAGCCCATCACCCGCTGGCTCACCAAGGTTGCTCGATCACTGCGCGGTCGGGACCTGGTGGTGTCCAGTGCCCACGTGATTGAAGCGGTTCGGCTCGCCGAAACTTTGGCGGCGTTGCGCGGCCGGCCTCTGGCCGGACTTACCGAGGTGACTGAAGCAACCCGGGCCGTGATCTGTGATGGGGACGAACTGGCGGTACGATTCGTCACCCAACGCCTGGTAGTCGGCGAGGTGCTGGGCTCGGTGAGCGAACACGTTCCCATGGTCCCGCTTGAGGCGGATTTGATTGCCACCTGCCGGCGGCTACGAGTAGGCCGGGATGCAGCCAGCAAGACCTACGATCTTGATCTGCGCAAACCGTACGACCAAGATCGCTCCAAGCTCTTCCACCGCCTACGGCTGCTCGATATCGATTGGGTTCGGCCGGCCCGCAGCGACGTGGAAGCTCAAGGAACCTTCCGGGAGACATGGCGGGCGCGGTGGCGGCCGGAGCTGTCAGTGGCCGTAGTGGAAGCCTCGGTCTGGGGCACGACGGTTGCCGAAGCGGCCAGTACGCGGGTCCAAAGGGTTCTAACTAGGGGTGACCTCGTCGAGCTCACCGGAACCGTGGAACGCTGCCTCCTCGCGGACCTTCCAGACGCACTACACGATTTGCTGGCCGAGCTGTCAGCCAAGGCAGCGTTGGACTCCGACGTGGTGCATCTGATGGATGCGTTGCCGGCACTGGCCCGAGCGCAACGCTACGGTGATGTTCGAAAAACCGACACCACTGCGCTCCGGCAGGCGAGCGACGCAGTGTTCCGGCGGATATGCGCTGGTTTGCCCCGGGCCGTGGCCGCATTGGACGAGGACAATGCTGCGTCGATGCGTCGTCGCATCGACGCAGTCTCGGGGGCCGTAGGACTGCTGGGTCACGACGCCGGTGAGGAGTCGGAGCTGCTTGCCCTATGGCACGGCACACTTGCCGGGATCATCGATCGAACCGATGTGCACGGTCAGCTGATTGGTCGGATGGTACGCCTGCTCCAGGATGCCGAGCGGCTGGACGACGTTGGGAGACGGCTGGCGCGGGCCCTCTCCGCTGGCGCCGAGCCGGCCGCAAAGGCCGCCTGGGTGGACGGCTTTTTCGCCGACGGCGGATTACTGCTGATCCATGATCATGATCTGCGGCAGTTGCTGGATTCGTGGGTACGAGGCCTGAACGAGCGTGAATTTGTTGATCTTCTGCCGCTTGTTCGGCGTACTTTCGGCACCTTCAGCGCTGCTGAGCGGCGAGCCATCGCCGACCACATTGGGCCTAGGCAGAACCAGGACGATCACCAGACAGCCGATGTCGACTTCCAACTAGCCGCGCCAGCACTGACGACGGTGCGAAAAATCCTGGGCGGCGGCCATGATTAACCCAGCGAAGGGCATTTCCGGTGGCGAAGCCGAACGCCGGTGGAGACTGCTTCTTGGCGAACCTGCCGGGCAATCCCTCGACGTCGAGCTGACCCCAGTCGAGATGGGCATGGATCGAGCGTTGGCGGCTGTCTACGACTCTGAGCCAGAGGACGAATGGCCCGCGGGAAGGAAAGGGGGGCTCGGTTCCTCAGCCCCCCAGGTCGCTCGGTGGCTCGGCGATATCCGGACGTACTTCCCTACCAGTGTGGTGCAGATTCTGCAACGTGACGCCATCGATCGGCTCAATCTCACCTCGCTGCTGCTCGAGCCGGAGCTGCTGTCGACAGTCCAGCCCGATGTGCACTTGGCCGCAACGTTGGTCAGCCTGAACAAGGCGATGCCGGAAACGACCAAGGCAACGGCCAGGATGGTGATCAGCCAGGTCGTACGCGACATTGAGGGGCGGATTACCACGAAAACCAGGGCCGAGTTGACTGGTGCACTGAACCGGGCAAGCCGGACGCGACGACCTCGGCCTGCTGACGTTGACTGGTCCGCGACCATCGGGCGCAACCTCAAGAACTACCTGCCAGAGCGGCGGACAGTTGTCCCAGAGCGGCTGGTGGGTTACGGGCGAGCGTCACGAGCGCTGGACAAAGACGTGATCGTCGCTATCGATCAGTCTGGCTCGATGGCGGAGTCTCTGGTGTACGCCGCCGTGTTCGGAGCGACGTTGGCATCCATCCGGACACTTCGGACATCTCTCATCGCCTTTGACACCGAGATCGTCGACCTCACAGACAAGCTGTCAGATCCTGTCGAGGTGCTGTTCGGCTGCCAGCTGGGCGGCGGCACTGATATCAATCGAGCGGTTGCCTACTGTCAACAATTGGTGGCGCGACCGACCCAGACGGTGCTCGTCCTCATCTCGGACTTATTCGAGGGCGGCGTGCTCGGCGAGATGCTGCGGCGGGTACGCGAGCTGATCAACGCCGGCGTGACCGTGGTGGCATTGCTCGCGCTATCCGACTCCGGCGCCCCATCCTACGATCATGAACATGCGGCTGCTCTGACCGAACTTGGTGTACCTGTCTTCGGCTGCACGCCGGATCACTTTCCGGAACTGCTCGCTGTCGCGCTGGGTCATGGTGATGTTGCCGGCTGGGCCGCCATGACTGCCGCGGCGGACGCGTCGACCAACTGACCCAGCCCCGTTTAACTGTGGCAGCCGGCGATTCGCTGCGCTCGATGGACGTCTCGAGCGTGAGATGATCACGACGTGAGCGCGGTTTCGCTTTTGCACTGCCATTGAGCACGGTCAGCCGCAGATGAGCGAGCGCAAACCCGCCGCCGGCGACTTGCTGGTCGCAAGCGTGCTGCTAGCAGACGGAGTGTTCAATTCCAGCGTTGTGCTGATCTTGGACTTTGATTCCGACGGTGCCCTTGGCGTCATCGTGAACGAGATTTCCCAGCTGCCGCTGGACGCTGTGCTGCCCGATTGGGCCGATGCCGTCTCCGAGCCGAAGATGTTGTTTCATGGCGGACCCGTCTCACCTAATGGTGCAATCTGCCTGGCAAGTGTGAAGGCGCCAGGGGAGGAGCCGCCAGGGTGGCGGCCGCTTTTCGACACCATCGGCCTACTCCACCTCGATACCCCGATTGAGATTGTGGCAGGCGGTTATCGCGACCTCCGGATTTTCGCGGGCTACTCGGGGTGGGCAGCAGGCCAACTACAGGCCGAGATCGCCGAGGGCATGTGGCACGTGGTTAGGGCCGAGTACTCCGATGTATTCAGCAGCAGTCCACTTACCCTGTGGCGGACCGTCCTGCGCCGTCAGCACGGCGAGCTGGCGTACTTCTCCACGTGGGTCGAAGATCCCGAGTTCAACTGAGGCAGAGCGAAGATTGGTGCTCCTTCGTTCGCGCTCCTGCGCGTTGCCGAACTGCATAGGATGACGGTCAGCGATCACCCGCGTGGGTGGCGAAGGCACGGAGGCGTACGCAATGACTGAGGTGGCCAAGAGCCCTGGCAGTCGCAGTCGGATTCTCGTCATCGACGACGATGCCGCCCTCGCCGAAATGCTCTCGATTGTGCTGCGCAATGAAGGCTTTGAACCGATCTGGTGCGCGCACGGCGACAAAGCGTTCGCGGCATTCCGAGATGCCAAACCGGATCTGGTGCTGCTCGACTTGATGTTGCCGGGCCGGGACGGGGTTGACGTTTGCCGAGATATTCGCGCCGAATCGGGTGTCCCGATCGTGATGTTGACGGCGAGGAGCGACACCATCGACGTTGTCGCCGGCCTTGAAGCGGGGGCGGACGACTACGTGGCCAAGCCGTTCAAGGCCAAGGAACTCGTCGCCCGGATTCGCACCCGGCTGAGGCGGAGCCCTGGTGCGGAAGAGAGCGACGTGGAGACGCTACGGATCGGAGACCTATCCATCAGCGTCGACGGACACACCGTGAAACGGGACGGCGTCGCCATTCAGCTCACGCCTCTCGAGTTCGATCTGCTGTTGGCTCTGGCCCGCCGCCCCTGGCAGGTGTTCAGCCGGGAGGTGTTGCTTGAGCAGGTGTGGGGATATAGGCATGCTGCCGACACCCGGCTGGTCAATGTCCACGTGCAGCGTCTTCGCTCCAAGATCGAACGTGACCCGGAGCATCCGGAGATTGTCGTCACCGTCCGTGGCATCGGTTACAAAGCCGGCGAAACCGAACAGTCGGCATAGCGCCGTGTCCAAATCCGCCGTGTCGCCTTACTCCGTGCGCTAAGCCGACCAGATGTCCATTCCCAACCCTGCCCGCTCGCCATGGTGGAAGTGGCCGACCGCCGTCTGGTGGCACTCCTTGCCGCTTCGGGTGATCCTGTCGGTGTTCCTAGCCTCGGTGCTGGTATTGGTTCTCGGCGGTTTTTTGCTCATGCAGCGAGCAACCAGCGGCGTCGTGGAGGGCAAGCGGGAGTCAGCTGAGAACGACGCTCGGCAAGCCGTAACCACGGCGCAGCAGCAGCTCGATGCCGCGGATCCGACTGGAAATGTGGAGGCGGACAAGATTCTACTGGACCTGGCGACCAGCTTTGCCAATCGAGCGAGCGCCGGTGGGCAGTTCGAAACCATCATCCTGGCCCATGGTCAAACTGTGACTGCCGGGCAGGCTGACACCTCCAGCATCCCGGTGGGTCTCCGGGAGCAGGTCGACGGAACCGACGACCAGTCCAACGAACTGCTGATGACCAATACCCGGGTGCATTACCGCGACGGCCGTCCCCCGGTACCTGGATTCGCAGCGGGCGCGAAGCTGACGCTGCCGGGCACCGACGTCTATCAGATCTATACGATCTTCCCGCTGACCCAGGAACTCGACACCCTCAACGTGCTCCGCACCGCCGTACTCACCACCGGTGCGATCCTGGTGATCTTGCTGACCTTCATCGCCGCGCTGGTCAGCCGGCAGGTCGTGACCCCGGTACGGGCCGCCCGGCGGACAGCGGAAAACCTCGCGTCGGGCAACCTGCAGGAGCGGATGAAGGTACGGGGCCAAGATGACCTCGCACGGCTTGCCACCTCCATGAATGACATGGCCTCGGAGCTGCAAAAGCAGATCCATACATTGGAGGAGCTTTCTGCCATTCAGCAGCAGTTCGTCTCCGATGTCTCGCACGAGCTCCGGACGCCGCTGACCACCGTACGGATAGCAGCTGAGGTGCTGCATGAGGCCCGAGACCAATTCGACCCGGTTACCGCACGGTCGGCCGAACTGCTGCAGACCGAGCTGGACCGATTCGAGGCACTCCTTACAGACCTGTTGGAGATTTCCCGGTTTGACGCCGGTGTGGCGGTGCTGTCGCTGGAGGAAGTCGACATAAGCGATCTGGTACGCCGGGTGGTCGAGGCACATGCGGCCTTCGCCGAGGTGACTGGGACGCCGGTGAACATCCACGCCAGCGAGCCGTGTAAGGCCGAGGTGGATGCTCGGCGGATCGAACGCATCGTGCGCAACCTGCTCGTCAATGCTCTTGAGCACGGCGAGGGCAGGCCGATCGACATCTTCGTTGACGGTGACACTGCAGCGGTCGCCGTCGCCGTCCGAGATCACGGCGTCGGCTTCGAGGCCGGTCAGGCCAAGCAAGTCTTTCACCGTTTCTGGCGAGGCGATCCGGCCCGCACGCGCACGGTTGGTGGGACAGGGCTGGGCCTGGCAATCTCCATGGAGGACGCGAACCTGCACGGCGGCTGGCTAACTGCCTGGGGCAGGCCGGGCATGGGAGCTCAATTCCGGCTCACGCTTCCGCGTAAGACCGGCACCATCCTGGAAAGATCACCGCTTCCGATGGTGCCTCGGGACCTTGTCGGGCCGGACGGAGTACGGCTGTGGTCCTGGGAGACTGCGATGGGCGACGGGAATCAAGCAACTTCCAGAGCCCATGAGGGGATCGGCGTCGAACCTGTGGGAGAGCGGCGATGAGCACCCGGAGTGGCGTGCGATTAAGGCGGTCAACTGAGACGCGGGTCGTTTTGCGACGGAGTGCCATCGCAGCTTCGGTTTTGCTGCTGTCTCTTCTGCTTGGCTGCGTCGCCGTGCCGACCGCGGGGCCCATCAGGAAGGTTGAAGGGCAACAGCCGAGGTGTCAGAACTGCGTCACCATCGAAGTGAAGCCTCCGGCACCCGGAGATGACCCCCAGACGATCGTCGAAAACTACCTCCGCGCCACCTCGAACTACCAGCCGAACTATTCGGTGGCAAGGACGTTCCTCACCAGGGAGGCGGCGACTACCTGGAGCCCGGAGGTGCGTACCACCATTTACCGTCAGACTTCCCTTGTCTCCTCAGGGGACCGCGTGCTCTTGCAGGGCCAGCAAGTAGGTGAGTTGGACGAGCACCGCAGCTATACCGCGTTGGACACCTCACTGTGGTTCGACTTTCGGCTGACCAAGGAGGACGGCGAATGGCGCATTTATCGTGCGCCGGTAGGCCTGCTAGTCACCGAGTCGTACTTCACCAGGTTCTACTCCTCCTTCTCGCTACATTTCCTTAGCAATGGCTATCTAGTGCCTGACCCGATCTACCTGCCGACCAAACTCAGTCCCGACAACATAGCGTCGGCGTTGATCAAGGCACTACTGGCCGGACCATCCACATGGCTAAAGCCCGGCGTGACGAGTGCGATTCCGCCGACCACGACGTTGAGCGGGGACGCCGTAACCATCACTGACGGCGTTGCCACCGTCCCGCTCAATGACCCGGTGCTCCAGCTCAACGAAGAACAACGAGCTCTCATGGCGGCGCAAGTGATACACACCTTGCAGGACGCCATCGGTATCAAGCGGGTGCTGTTCACGGTCAATTCGCAGCCGTTGCGACTGCCCGGCGGTGACGAGGCGAGCTTTGTGGTGGCTGCTGACACGATCCCTCGGCAGCTCGATCCCATTCCGGAAATACCAGGCGAGCAGCTTTATGCCGTGCGCAAGGGTGCTGTGCAGGTGCTTCAGGACGACAACGCTTCGCCAGAGGTTCAGCCGGTTCCTGGCGCTCTTGGCAAGAGCGGTTACGACGTTGATTCAGTAGCGATTTCCCTTCCTCAGACTGATCTCGCCGTCGTGACCAACAACCGGACGGTACTTCGGTGGAGCAAGATCGGACCTCATGAGGTTCCTCGAACGGTACTGTCGGGCCAACGGGACCTGTTGCGACCGCAGTTCTCTCGAGATGGCGAACTCTGGGCGGTCAGCGGCCCTGCAGGTGGCCAGCGCGTGTGGATGTTCGCCGACGGCAAGCGGATTGAAGTGGCGGCCGGGACGGTCCTGGGCTCGGGTGGGATCACGGCCTTTCGGATCTCTCCGGACGGTGCTCGAATGGCCCTGATTCGAAAGCTCAACGGCCGGACGCAGCTAGGCCTTGCCAGAATTGAGCGGGCCGACAAGATCGCGGTTGACGGCTGGCGACGCCTGGACACCACGGCGAGTTTGCAGGAGCAACTTGCCCGACTGCAGGATGTGGCCTGGATCAATGCCACTGAACTGATGGTCCTCCGCTCGACCTCCGATGCCGCGGCCCTTCAGACCTACCGGATCAGCCAGGATGCCTTGACCATCATGGCGAACCCGGAGGCCACCATCCGAGACGCCGTAGAACTGACCGTCCGGCAGCCGAACCGGACCGCCATTGTCGCTGGCCGAAACGGCCATACATATCGAAGTGACGGTGGTCAGTGGACCCCCTTTGTCAAGAACCTCTCGACTATCGCCTATCCGGGCTAAGACGGGTTTTCCACAGATCCGCTGACAGGCGTGACCGATCCGGGTAGGACAGCAGACACTCGACCTTGTGGAGCTAGACCGGGCGATCTCAGGGGCCGGCGATCTTTTGCTCGGTTCCGCGTGCCATGGCTGTTCTCGGCCCTGGTGGGGTATCTGCCCACGCTGCTGGATAGCGGTCTTAAGCCATGGGTGCTATCAGACCAAGCCCGACCCCTGCCCAGTTGGCTTTCCGATCACCGTCACGACCGCGCCGTACGACCCGATCATGCAGCAGCTGATCCGCGCTCATAAGGAGAGAGGTGCGCTGGGCCTGACGCCGTTTCTCGCGGGCCGCCTTGTGGCGGCGATCGACGTGTTGCTTGGTTCGGCGCCGCGATATCCGGATACCTTTCTGCTGGTTCCGGTCCCTTCTTCATCGGCTGCGATACGTGATCGGGGCTTCGACTCAACCTTGGCGATGAGCAGGCATGCTGCCCGCACATTGAAGCCACGGATGAGGATTCGTGCCCGCCGGCTGCTTCGCCAAGCCCGACCGGTTCGAGATCAGGCTGGCCTGTCTGCGGACGAACGAGCCGCCAACCTGCGAGGCGCACTCCGGGTCGTCGGAAAGCAGCTAGGACCACCCGTGATCTTGATCGACGACGTGGTAACCACCGGAAGCAGCCTCAGCGAGGCCGCGCGAGCGTTGCGCTCGACTGGACATCGAGTCTTGAGGGCGGCCACCATTGCGGCAACTCGGCGGAGTGCTGGCAGGAGCACCGGCTCGGCTCGCTGAAATTCGAAACGGGTTCAACCCCGGCATGGAATTCGTCCTTAGCTGGGACTAGCGTCGTGATATGGCGCTCTCGCACCAGATGGCTCCTGCGGGTGAGGGGTAATGGTGCAGGGAGCGGTTTCGCCTGTTCGCTTCAGTAGCTCGTGCCCAGCTGATCGAGGCAGGCGATCGGGGTTCCCGTCAGATGGAGGCTGACATGGATGTTGTCGTGAAAAGTCGGCACTGCAATGTGTCAGATTCGTTCCGTTCCTACGTCGAGGAGAAGATCACTCGGCTGGAGAAGCTTGATGATCGGGTCATTCGGGTCGATGTCGAGGTCTCGGCGGAGCGGAACAGGCGACAACATGATTCGGCGAGTCGAGTAGAGCTCACCCTTCGCAGCAAGGGTCCCGTCATTAGGGCAGAGGCCGCTGCGGAGGACAAGCTTGCCGCCTTCGACGTGGCGCTGGACAAGCTGATGGCTCAGCTCAGGAAGGCGGCCGATCGTAAGCGCGTGCACCGTGGCCAGCGAACCCCTCAGTCGCTCCACGCCGCCGCCGCGGAACTGCCGCTGACCGATGGAACTGAGCCAAGTGGCTCAGACGTGCACAACGTCGCCGGCATGGAGGTGCAGGGTGAGGGCCCGATGGTCGTTCGCGAGAAGGTGCACACGGCCGTGCCGATGAGCCTGGACCAGGCACTCCATGAAATGGAGCTCGTGGGTCACGACTTCTACTTGTTCATCGACTCCGAGCACATGGCGCCGAGTGTGGTCTACCGACGCAAGGCCTACGACTACGGGGTGATCCGGCTAGACAGCCGGGGAATGTTGGCAAACCTAGCCTCTTGACCGGCCAACGCAGGCAGAGCTTCGGACTGTCAGTCGAGCTCACTACGGTCTGAAGGGTGCGCCCCGAGAAGTTGAGCCAGGCCGCCGCGCGACGGGTGGCGTTGGAGGCTCAGGGGTTCGCGCGCCCGCGGCCGAACCGGCGGATCGGAATCCGGGACGTGCAGTCGGTGATCGACCGGGTGGCACAGTTCCAGATCGACTCGATCAACGTCGTCACGCGGGCGCAGTTCATGCCGATGTTCTCCCGGCTGGGCGCCTACGACACGGCCTTGCTGGAGCGTGCTGCCTATACCCCGCCTCGACGCCTCTTCGAGTACTGGGGCCATGCCGCCAGCCTGATCGACGTGACCCTGCAGCCCCAGCTCAGGTTTCGGATGCAGGCGGGCTTCCGCGACGTGTGGACCGGGGTGGAACGGGTGGCGCGGAACAACCAAGCCCTTGTCGATCTGGTTCGCCGAGAGGTGGCGGTGCGGGGCCCGATCAGTGCGCGCGATCTGGAGTATGAAGAGGAACGCACTCGGGAGAACTGGGGTTGGAACTGGTCGTCGGTAAAAACCGTCATGGAGTGGTTGTTCTACGTCGGTGACATCACCTCAGCTCGGCGCAACTCCCAATTCGAGCGGGTGTACGACCTACCGGAACGAGTTTTGCCCGCCACCATCCTGGATGCGCCGACGCCGAGCCCGGAGGAGTCGGTCCGAGCGCTAGTGCGGCGGGCCGCGCGGGCGCTGGGCGTGGCCAGCGAACTGTGCCTACGGGACTACTTCCGAACCCGGCCAGCGATGACGCGGACCGCGCTAGTGGAATTGGTCGAAGCTGGTGAGCTCATCCCAGTGACCGTGGAAGGCTGGGGTCGCCCCACCTATCTTTGGCATGAGGCTCGGATCCCGAGACGGATCGAAGCGCGGGCCTTGCTCAGTCCCTTTGACTCGATGGTTTTCGAACGCAGCCGACTGGAGAAGCTGTTCCACTTCAGCTACCGGATCGAGATTTATGTGCCTGAGCAGAAGCGCACGCACGGCTACTACGTCTATCCATTCCTCCTCGGCGATCGCTTCGTGGCGCGAGTCGACCTGAAGGCGGACCGCCTGCACGGCGCACTTCGGGTTAACTCCGCGTGGCTGGAGGCCGGCCAGGACTCCGAGCTGGTCGCCGCTGAGCTGAGAAAGGAGCTGGAGACAATGGCCGCCTGGCTTGGTCTGTCGGGCGTACAGGTCTTGCCTCGCGGAGACCTTGGTCCAGTCCTGGCGTCAGTGTGATACTCCCTGCACTGGCTTACGATGGAGGACGCGTCGGAATTCCGGCGCCTCGAACGTGCATTTCGATGAAATCTAGATAAGGGAGCCAGCTTCCGTGGCTTTGATGGACAGACTGCTGCGCATCGGCGAAGGCAAGATCCTCAAACAGCTCAAAGGCATCGCCGACCAGGTGAACGCCATTGAGGACGACTACCTGGCGATGAGCGATGAGGAGCTGCGCGGCCAAACTGGTGACTTGCGGTCTCGTCATGAGAGAGGCGAGGTGCTCGAGTCGCTGTTGCCGGAAGCCTTCGCCACGGTACGGGAAGCCAGTCGCCGGGTACTCGACAAGCGGCATTTCGATGTTCAGATCATGGGCGGCGGAGCGCTGCATCTGGGCAACATCGCCGAGATGAAGACCGGCGAGGGCAAGACCCTGGTGGCGACCGCGCCGGCATACCTCAATGCCTTAGCGGGGCGTGGAGTGCACATCGTCACCGTGAACGACTACCTCGCGAAACGGGACTCGGAGTGGATGGGCCGGGTCTACCACTTTCTTGGCATGGATGTCGGCGCGATCGTGTCCCAGATGGACCCGGCGGATCGACGCAAGGCTTATGCGGCCGACATCACTTATGGAACCAACAATGAGTTCGGCTTCGATTACCTCCGCGACAACATGGCGCTCAGCCTCGCCGACTGCGTGCAACGAGACCACCACTTCGCCATCGTCGACGAGGTTGACTCCATCTTGATCGATGAGGCCCGTACGCCGCTGATCATCTCGGGGCCGGCTGAGGACACCCACCAGTGGTATCCGGAGTTCGCCAAGCTCGCCGAGCGGCTGAAGCGGGATGAACACTACGAGGTCGACGAGAAGAAGCGCACGGTCGCAATCTTGGAAAGCGGCATTGATGTGGTGGAGGACCGGCTTGGTATCGACAATCTCTACGAGTCCGCGAACACGCCGCTGATTTCCTACCTCAACAATGCGATCAAGGCCAAGGAACTATTCAAGCTCGACCGCGACTACGTGATCTTGAATGGCGAAGTCCTCATCGTCGATGAGCACACCGGTCGAACCTTGATCGGCCGTCGTTACAACGAAGGTCTGCATCAGGCCATTGAGGCCAAGGAGGCCGTCCAGATCCGCGACGAGTACCAGACGCTCGCCACCATTACCTTGCAGAACTACTTCCGCATGTACGAGAAGCTGGCGGGCATGACGGGAACCGCCATGACCGAGGCCGCAGAGTTCCAAAAGATCTACGGCCTTGGCGTGGTGCCGATCCCGACCAACAAGGATATGATCCGTGGCGATCAGCGGGATTTGATCTATCGCACTGAAGAGGCAAAGTTCACCGCAGTTGTCCAAGACGTCGCCGAGCGGCACAAGAATGGCCAACCGGTGTTGATCGGCACTGCTTCCGTGGCCAAGTCGGAGATTTTGTCGGGAATGCTCAAGCACGCTGGCGTGAAGCACGAGGTGTTGAACGCCAAACAGCATGAGCGGGAAGCCGCGATCATCGCAGTCGCCGGCCGGAAGGGAGCGGTCACGGTGGCGACCAACATGGCCGGCCGGGGTACTGACATCATGCTTGGCGGCAACCCGGAGTTTCTGGCCGACAAGAAGTTGCACGATCAGGGTATCGATGCTCTCGAGCAGTCTGAAGAGTACGAGAAGCGGTTTCCGATCCTGCTAAGGGAATTCGAGGAAGACGTCCAGGCCGAGCACGACGAGGTCGTCGAGTTCGGCGGTCTCTACGTCGTCGGCTCGGAGCGCCACGAGTCTCGGCGGATCGACAATCAGCTGCGTGGCCGGTCGGGCCGGCAGGGCGACCCGGGGGAGAGCCGGTTTTACCTGTCCCTGGGCGATGACCTGATGCGGTTGTTCAAGTCCGACATCGTCGAGTGGGTCCTGCAAGCGCTGAAGGTGCCTGACGATCAACCGATCGAGAACAAGCGGGTCTCGGCTTCCATCGCCAGTGCCCAAGCCCAGGTCGAGGCACAGAATTTCGAGATCCGCAAGAACATCCTCAAATACGACGACGTGCTCAACCGCCAGCGGCACGCGATTTACAGCGACCGCCGAAAGGTGCTTGAGGGTGCCGACGTCGAGGCCCGGTTGCGCTCGACCGTCGACGCCGTCGTCGAGCAGTACATCATCGGTGCGACCGAGGGATTCCCCGAGGACTGGGATCTCGAGCAGCTGTGGACCAGCATGGGCACCCTGTATCCGGTCAGCCTGGACCGCTCTCGGTACGAGGAACGTGACGATCTTGATCGACAGATCCTCGTGGAGGATTTCCAGACCGACGCGCAGGCCGCGTACGACAAGCGTGAGGAATCGCTCGGTCCTGAGGTCATGCGCGAACTTGAGCGGCGAGTGCTGTTGACGGTTCTGGATCGCAAGTGGCGCGAGCACCTTTACGAGATGGACTACCTGCGTGAGGGCATCGGCCTACGCGCAATGGCTCAGCGCGATCCGCTGGTGGAGTACCAGCGCGAGGGCAGCGACATGTTCAACGCCATGATGGACGCCTTCATGGAAGAGGTCGTGGGCTTCGTCTTCCATTTGGAGGTCGAGGTCGAGCAGGCGCCCGAGGTCGGCGTCGTCGCGGGGGCAGATGGGATGCCGGTGCAGATTGGAGCCGGTGCGGCTGCTACCAATGGACACGCTCGCCCATCGCAGCTGATCGAATCAGGCCCTGATCCTGATGGCCCCGGCGTCGCCGTGCACACCCTGGGAGAGCCGGAAAGTGTCGATGGCCAACAGGATGGTTTTCCCCTCGAGAGCGAGGCGATCCCATCCGAGCCACCGGCGGATCTGGAGCCGGAGAGAGCCGACCTGACTGAGCCACTCGCTCGACGGCCGCAAGTCAAAGCGAAGGGTCTGGCCGTCCCAGACCAGCGACGGCTCAGCTATTCCGCACCCGCCGAGGATGGCTCGGTCAAAACGGCCGGTAGTCCAGCCAGTAAAGCCGACGACCCGTACGCTGGCGTTGGTCGCAACGCCCCCTGTCCGTGCGGCTCTGGCAAGAAGTACAAGATGTGCCACGGACGGCCAGGTGCGCGCTGACCGGAGTCGCTAGGAAGTCGCCCAGAGCCTGAGATTGTCGCAGCGCCCCACGTCGGGTCGGTCGCGCGCCCACACGGTCGTCGCCGCCAGCATTGGGTTCGTCTTGGTAGCAGGAGTTGGGATAGCTGCTGCGCTCGCCGGCCAAGATGCTGGACCGCCGGTTCCGTCGGCGGTCAATTCGACGGCCACTTCTGAGTCGTCGCCGAGACCCACTAAACGGACGGCAACGCCGAAGCCCAGACAGAGCGACCGGCTAACCGGCGGCGCGGCCAGCAATAACCCGGTGATCGCCGTCAAAGTCGACAACATCGCTGCGGCGCTGCCCCAGGTCGGCCTGCATGCCGCCGACATCGTGTTCGCTCAGGAGGTGGAAGGCGGGCAGACCCGACTGATCGCGGTCTACCACACGAGGTTCCCAAGGCGTCTTGGTCCGGTACGCAGTGCTCGAACCACGGATGATCAGTTGCTGCCGATGTTCGGTAAACCCGGACTCGTGTACTCAGGGGCAAACCGGCGGGTGCAACGCAAAATCAATTCGGCGTCCATCGTGCCGATACCGCGCACGACAAGAGACAGCCGACGGCCCGTTCCACACAACGTGTTCGTCAGCCTGAGAGCGATTGCCGCCTCGGCGGCGGCCGGCAAGGCCAAGCCCATAGGGTGGAGTTTTCTTCGGCACGACCAGCGCTGGGCTGCTGCTCCGGCGGCGCGGAACCCTAAGACGAGGGTTGGTCAGGACACGTTCAATTTCGAGTATGGCGGGGGTCATTACCTGGTTCGGTGGAATGGTCGGCAGTACGCGGACGGCGACACAGGCAAGATCACCAAGACGGACAATGTCGTGATCATGAGCGTACAGAACCGTCCTGACGGCAACCGCGATGTCAACGGCGTTCCCTCGGTCCGCTCAGAGACAGTGGGACATGGCCGAGTAACGATCTATCGAGACGGCAAGAAGATGACTGGCAGCTGGCAGCGTGCCAGTGTCTCCGCTCCCTTGCAGTTTCGAGACGGGTCCGGCCGGGACATCGCTCTAGCTCCCCGCAAGACCTGGGTCAACCTCCAGGGCTAGGCGGCCGTTTAGCTTGATTGGCTTGCACGCCGGCAACCTGGACGGGTCCTAGTTCAACTTCGGTACAGAGCCAGCGGCCGTAGAACTCCTCAAGGCGGAAGGCCAGAGGGATGGATCGCCCATCGACGACTAGGTGGGCCGCCACCTCGACCGCGGTTTCCACGGGGAATTGGACATGCAACGATCGCAGCACGGCCGGCCGGGTGGGTCGGCACTGAGTTTGTAGTCCGAGCCGGTGCCTGCAGTGGATGGTGATCGCAGCAAGCACCCGCTCGTCGACCCATCGATTCAGCTGACCCACCGGTCGCAGTCCCTGAAGGGTTTCGATCAGCAGCCGGGCGAGCGATGTGCTCCACGCCGTGGCGTCGGGAAGGTCTGGGCGCGGAGCCGCCATCCAAGCACCGCCGAGGGAAGCGCTCTGCGCGGCCCAATTGTCGTCGAAGTCGAGCATCGGCTGCAGACCGTCCCGCTGGGGCGCCAGCTGAGGCTGCCAGCTCTGGGCTGGCGGGCGGCTGTCGATGGCAGGCCTATACCGGAGCGATGAACGGCCAGCTACGCCGATAGACATGGTGGTAGCCCCTCAGATGATTTCAGCCATCAGGCTGAGCGAAATCCCAGCCGTTGGGAAGTCCAGGGCGACAATCTGTGGATAACCGCACCGGCACAATGGGGCATGGCGCTAGACCCCACGATCGTTCGTGTGTTGGATGAGCTGGATCGCCGATCAAAATCGCTTCCAGCCGAGATGGAATTCCGACGAATCTTCATTGCGACCTATCGGCGGACCACTGAGGCGGTCGGTCGTTCTATCGAGGATGGCGGCTTTGAGGATCCGACCTGGATGACGGCATGGGACGCGGCGTTTGCTGATCTTTTCTTTGTGGCGCACGACGATGACTTGGCGGGCGAGGTGCCGCCTCGGCCGTGGCGGCTCGCGTTCCGGCCGCGCAATGAGCTGAACACCCTGCAGCACCTGCTGCTCGGCATGAATGCGCATATCAACTTCGACCTGCCGCAGGCGCTGCTGACTGTCATCAGTGATCATGACTTCGCCGATCCGGTCCTGATCGACCGCCGTCGCCGTGATCATGAACGAATTGATCGCATCCTGGCTGCCCGGGTAGCAGCCGAGGACGACGAGCTTGGTGGACCGCGAAAGCTACGGGATCGTGTTCTGAGGCCTTTCAACCGGGCAAGCTCCAAACGCTTCTTACGTGAGGCGCGACAAAAGGTCTGGTGGAACACGTTCGAACTACAGCAAGCACGGCTCGCCGGACCGGATGCCTATTGCTCCCGACTCTCCGAGCTTGAACTGTTGTCCGCCGCGAAGATCGCCGATCTGACCACCTCAGGACAAGTGCTGCTCCGCCTGGCGGTGGCCGGATTTGGTGTCACCCTGCCGCCCCTCTAATGCCTTTGCTTGCGCGATCGAGCTGATGGGACCGACCCCAACCGGGCCGAGCCTGAGTGGCGCCCCGCATCAGACAACGAGGGAGGACTGAATCGAGTAGTGGGCGGCGTGATACATGTGACGGCCGAACTCGACGAACTGGCCGACATCGTCATAGGCGATCCGATCAACTGTGAGACAGGCGGCAGGTGTTTCAGCCTCGAGCAGCTCGGCCTCCTCTTCGGTCATCAGCCGTGCGGAAATGCGTTCGTGGCCGATCTTGAGATTGACACCGATGGATCGGAGACAGGCATACAGCCCTTTGGTGGACAGATCAGCGGCAGTTATGTCGAAATGGCTGGGCAGATAGTTGGTCAGGATGGCAAGCGGCACGTCGTCAGCCAGCCGCAACCGGCGGATCTTGATGAATGTCTCGCCGTCGCCGGTGACATTCTCGGCGTCAATGGAATCACGGCTTTCTTCGTCGAGCTCGCCGACCTCATACTCCAGAAGTCGCGTGCCGGGGACCTTACCCGCCTTGGCCAGGTCCTCGTTGAAGCTGCTCAGTCGCTCGTCCCGGCGGAACTGCGAGCGAACGACTTGGGTGCCGACACCTCGCTTTCGAACCAGCATCCCCTTCTTGACCAACTCCTGAATCGCCTGGCGGGCGGTCGGCCGGGAGAGACCAAGGCGACTGGTTAAGGACAGCTCGTTCTCAAGTCGGTCACCCGGAGCCAGGGTGCCGGTGTTGATTGCATCTTCTATCGACTGGGCCAACTGGTAATACAGCGGAATCGGGGAGTTGCGCTCCAGCGTGATGTCGAGTTCGCGCGTGGCAGGCGTCTCCGTCATGCCTGCAGCATAGGAGTCTCGAGACACCGCCAATAGGCTTCGCAACGGATTTGTCCAGACATGAAATGCAGTTGTGATTAGGAACAGCAGCACGAGGCCGGCGCAGGTGTAGCCGACCATTACGGCCAACATCGGCCATTGCCCGACGAGGGCCCGGTCGGGCGGCAACAACTGGACCGCTTTCTCATGCGCTACCACAATCGCCGCAATATGACCACCGATGATCGAGAGCAGCTGGATCAGTGCAATCGCCATCGGATGGTTGAAAATCGCGGAATTCACGCCCATCTCCGCCGAGCCGAAGACATTCCACTCCCGGCTGAGCGGATCAGAGAAGTTGATAGCTGTGCGCTGCCCTTCGACGATCAGCAACGTCGCGTAGTGCGCTACGGCATATCCGACCACGATCGGCACGACCGAGCCTGCCATCGACCGTGGATAGGACTTTGCTGGCTCGGCGGTATACCGGCCCATCCAGGCGGCCGCAGCGCTGAAGGTCAGTAGCACGATCATGATCATGATTTGCAGGCCGGTCGTCTGCCACACCAACGCGGGCAAGTCGGAGTCTTGAACGGTCTGAATCCACCAGGTGGTGTTGGTGAAGCTGTTGTACGCGGTGCTGCCAAGTAAGGCTGCAACGACGGCCTAGGCCCCGGCCGGCGGGGACCAGGAGCTGAGACCGGCCAAGGGATTGACTAGTCGAAGCGTGCTGTTGACCCGCCGCCAGATGGACAGCTGAGCCACGGTCGATGCATAGGTTTCAAAGGGATCGGTCGCACCGATCCAGCGGTTGCCGAAAACGATCGCCCCGAGGATCATGATCACAAACCAGCTCAGCGCCCAGACCCGCAGCACAGCCAGGGCCGTACGTTCCGGCTGAACCAGTCCAGCCAGCCGAAGGCGAACAGGCCGATCGCGGCCGGCCAGACGCCGACCCGCTTCGGCAGCGCAAGTAGGCCAGACCTCGGATCGATCCGGGCCAGTGCAGACAACCCATCGTGAACCGTGCGCAATGGGTTGATCGCTCGGCAGAACTGGCCCAGTAGCAGCGAAATGGGCACTAGACCGACCCATACCCAAACGAAGACGAAGCCAATGCTTGGGTTGGTCAGCAGGTCCTTCCCGAACAGTGAAGCCAAAGTGGCCCAGCCGTACGCGGCCAAGATCAGCAGTCGTGCCGCCAACCGGACTCCGCGGTTGTCGATGATCGAGGTGAGCCCGGGCAATGCTCGGCCGCCGATCGTGGCATAGCGAGGACGACGCCATGCAAAGATCAACACGAAGAAGGAGATGATCAATGTAAGAGCCGCGCCGACCACCAGGTAGCCGAATGGGAGCGGCAGATCCTGACGGGAGGCGATGCCGTGCAGCGGCAGGAGGACAACGGTCATCGACATGATGGCCGAAGAGCCGCTCGGAACCTAGCGGACATTCAGAATCGCGATGACTTTCTCGAGGTGATGCGCCTCTACCACGAACCTGCCGGGATCGGTTGCCACGTATGAGCCCATTGCCGGCTTGCCCGCTGTTACCTCGAGCTGGAAGCCCTCTCCTGCGCCGTGGGCATGGATCTCCTCGTCGACATCACTACGGACATTGAGGATCACCTTCTGTCCCACGGCCACGTCAACCTTGCGGCCGTTCGGCGAAACCTTGCCGCCAGAGATAGTGATGTCGATTGTCACCGCGTTTGCACTCTCGCCGGGAGTTGTGGCTGGTGTGGACGCCGCTGAGCTGGTCGGCGCGCTGCTGCTCGACGAGGGACTCAAAGCCCCCGACGGGGACTGCTCGGGGTCATCGTGCAGGCGGAGATCGCGGCACAGATGCCCAGAGCTCCGCCCGAGCATGATCGACCGGATCTTCAATTCCGGCCTTGGCATGTGCCCACCCTTCTTCCGCTCCTTCCATAAGGCACCCTGCTACGCTCGGGCACCCTCTATGGAAGGTGCCTGGCCACCCTAGGACCTGCCTGGTGATCACGACGGCAAGTTCAACGATCGCCTCTGTGCCACACGTGCGGTAGTACGGTGAAGTTCCGGCCACTCGGAAGGGAGTGCCATGCCGCAGCGTTTGACGCCGCTCGAGGTGTCAATGCTGGCATTGGACACCGCACGCACACCGGGCCATGTGACAACGGTCGACCTCTTCGATCCCGGACTCGAAGGCTTCGACTATGAGAGATTGGTCGCCCTCATCCGCGATCGGATCGAGTACGTGCCGCGCTACCGCCAGCGGGTTCGATCGGTTCCTGCCAGGCTGGCCGGGCCCGTGTGGGTGGACGACGAGAACTTCGACCTCACCTTTCATGTCCGCCGCTCCGCCCTGCCGCGGCCGGGCGATGAGGACCAACTGCGTGACTTCGTGGGCAGGGTGATGGCCAGGCGCCTGGACCGCTCGCGCCCACTCTGGGAGATCTATCTGGTAGAGGGACTCTCCGACGGGGGCTTCGCGCTGGTCAGTAAGACTCACTTGACGCTGGTCGACGGGATCGACGGCGTCGACCTTGGTCAAGTTCTCCTGGACGTCGATCACCCTCCGCCGTTGCCCCAGACGAGAGCCTGGCAGCCACTTCCCGAGCCGAGCGCGCTAGAGCTGATCACCGGAGCGCTCTGGGAAGGCGCCCAGGATCCAGCGAAGGCGATCGAGAACTTACGAGGCACCGTGGCAAGTGCCGTTGGTCTTGCGGTGGCAATTGGTGACGCGATGGGCGGCATCGGCGGGACACTCGGGCAATTGGCCGGTGATGCCCTGGGTGGAAGGCGCCCAGCCCCGAATTCGCCGCTGGCCGGCGAGGTGTCCGAACAGCGCCGAGTCGCGCTGCTGCGCATTCCGCTCGCCGACCTGAAGGCCGTTCGGCAGGAACATGACCACACCGTCAATGATGTTGTCCTGGCGTTGATCACCGGTGCCCTGCGCTCTTGGCTGCTGACCCGGGGCGAGTCGGTCAACTCCGGCAGCAGCCTGACCGCCCTCGTGCCGATGAGCGTCACCGAGGAGGAGGGCGAGCCAACTTCCCTGGGCAGCCAGGTGGCCCCACACTTGCAGAGTTTGCCGATTGGCGAGCCGAATGCTCTGATGCGACTGCACCAAGTGGCGTACGGTACCCGCGCCCATAAGGAAAGCGGCCGGGCCGTGGCAGCGCGCTCACTCTCGGACATCGCCGGATTTGCTCCCTCGACGCTGCATGCCCTCGGCGTTCGGGTCTCGGCCGGAGTAATCCGTA
>Ga0126312_10000479_pt1 | contig 23814 bp, 24 predicted proteins | sample Plot104A_FD_92537 | JGI IMG/M metagenome (GOLD analysis project Ga0126312, IMG submission 92537) | Serpentine soil microbial communities from UC McLaughlin Reserve, CA, USA - Plot104A | ecosystem: Environmental > Terrestrial > Soil > Grasslands | place: USA: UC McLaughlin Reserve, Lake County...
CGGGTACCCTCCCGGCCGCGTTCCATGAATGCGGATGACCGATTCGACGCGGTCGTGATCGGCGCGGGGCCCGGGGGCCGCGGGGTCGCGCGTCGGCTGGCCAAAGCGGGGCGCCGCGTCGCCGTCGTCGAGGACGAGCTCGTGGGCGGCGAATGCCCGTTCTGGGCCTGCATCCCCTCCAAGGCGCTGCTGCGCCCGGCCGAGGCCCGGGGAGAGACCGCCCACGTGGCCGGGCTCGAGCCCCCGGCGCTCCACTGGGACGAGGTGGCGCGGTACCGCGACTACATGGTCTCCGGCCACGACGACACCAAGAAGACCAAGGCCCTGACCGATGCCGGGATCGAGGTCGTGCGCGGACGCGGCCGGCTCGACGGTCCCGGGCGCGTGCGCGCCGGCGGGCGCACGCTGCAGGCCGAGGACGTCGTGATCGCGACCGGGACGACGAGCGCGATCCCGCCGATCGAGGGCCTCGACGGCGTCGACTACTGGACGAACCGCGAGGCCACCGCCCTCGAGGCGGTGCCGGCGAGCGCGGTGGTGCTGGGCGGCGGACCCGTCGGGGTCGAGCTGGGGCAGATGCTCGCCCGCTTCGGCGCGCGCACGACGATCGTGGAGGCGTTGCCGCGCCTGCTGGCGCGGGAGACGCCCGCGGTGGGCGACCTGCTGGCGGAGCTGATGCGCGAGGAGGGGATCGACGTGCGGCTCGGGGCGAAGGCGGTGCGCGTCGAGGGCACGCGCGTGCAGCTCGACGACGGTGGCGCCGTCGAAGGCGACCGTCTCGTGATCGCCGTCGGCCGCAAGGCGCGCACCGACGACCTCGGGCTGGACACGGTCGGCATCGAGCCGACCGACCGGGGCACGCTGACGGTCGACGTGCGCTGCCGAGCGGGGGACGGCGTGTGGGCGGTGGGCGACGTGACCGGCGTTGCGCAGTTCACCCACGTGGCCGCCTACCAGGCAGGCGTCGCGGTCGCGGACATGCTCGGCGCGCCGCGTGGGGCCGACTACCGCGCCGTGCCGCGCGTGGTGTTCACCGACCCCGAGGTGGCGGCGGTCGGAGAGACGCCCCAGCAGGCGCGCGAGCGCGGCGCCGACGTCGCCGTCGTCACCGGCGACCTCGGCGACCTCGACCGCACGGAGACCTACGGGCACGACCTCGCCGGCGGTTACGGGCTCGTCGCCGACCGCGGCGCCTCGCAGGTCCTCGGCGCCTGGGCGGTCGGCCCCCTGGCCTCGGAGTGGATCCATCCGATGGCCTTGGCCATCAGGGCGCGGATCCCTCTCGACCTGGTCGGCGACGGCATGGCGCAGTTCCCGACCTTCGCCGAGGCCTGGCCCATGGCCGCGCGCAAGCTGTCGGCATAGCGCTCTCTCACGAGAGGTGTGTGGATGTGGGCGTTGGCGATCATGGGCGAAGGGTCCTGCCGTCGGCTGGACCCGTAAAAGGATTTAGCATTCGCTAAATGGTCGAGTTCGTCTTCGGACCCGAGGACGTCGCGCGGGTGCGGTTTGCCTTCTCGCCGAACTGGGAGCTGGTCTCGAGCGTGCGTGCCCTGCGGCGCCCCTCGGCGCATGCCCTGCACCTCCCGTGGGCGGAGGAGGCGATCCGCGCGCTGCGCGGGTTCGACATGTCGCTGCTCCTCGCGCTGATCCCGCCCGAGGGCTACGTCCCCGACTTCCTTGGACCCCCGCCCGAGACGCCCCTGCCCAACTTCGAGGACGAGCTTGCCGCGATCCGCCGCGTGCCCCCCGACCGCGTGCGCACCGAGATCGGCATGCTCCACGGCCGCCGCCCGCCCGCCGTCCTGCGACCGCTGCTCGAACGCCCGCGCAAGGGCCTGCGCACCCTGACCGACGCCCTCACCGCGTACTGGGAGCGGACCCTCGACCACCACTGGCCGCGGCTGCGGTCGCTGTTGCAGGGCGAGGTGCTCCACCGCGCGCGCCAGTTCACCGTCGGCGGCTCCGAGCTCCTGTTCCACGACCTGCACGACGACGTGCGCTGGGACGGCGAGCGCCTCCGCGTCGGCATCCGCTACGACGCCGACATACCCCTCGAGGGGCGCGGCCTGCTCATGTTGCCCTCCGCCTTCTACTGGCCCCGCGTCGCCGTGGTGACGGACCCGGCGTGGCAGCCGTCGCTCACGTACCCGCCGCGCGGGGTCGCGACGCTGTGGGACCCCGACGAGCCGCGCGGGCCCGACGGACTCGAGGCGCTGATCGGCACGACACGCGCGGCGATCCTCGCCGAGCTCGAGACGCCGCGGTCGACGACGGAACTTGCGCGCCGCCTCAACCTCACCCCGGGCGCGGTCTCGCAGCACCTGCGGCGCCTGAGCCGCGGGGGCGTCGTCACCGGCAGCCGCGAGGGGCGCGACGTCCTCTACGCGCTGACCGGCGCGGGCGAGGCGCTGCTCAGCGGCGCTCGACCACCTCGGGCGTGAGCTCGCCGATCGAGTCCAGCACCACATCGGCGAGCTCGAGGCCGCTCTGCTCGGGCGGAAACGCCGGGTTGGGCACCGCCACCACTCGCATCCCCGCCGCATGGGCCGAGTGCAGGCCGTTGGTGGAGTCCTCGATCGCCGCGCAGCGGTCGGGCGCCACGTCCAGGCGCCGGGCTGCCTCCAGGTAGACGTCGGGGGCCGGCTTGCCGGCGCCGACCTCCTCGGACGACACGGTCGCGCCGAACACGTCGCACAGTTCGCCGACCTCGACGACGAGGTCGATGATCTCGCGGTTGGACGAGGTGGCAAGCCCGAGCGGCCAGCGCTCGGCCAGCCCCAGCACCGCCTCACGCGCGCCCGGGATCCACGGCAGCGCCTCGCGGTAGCGCCGCTCGACGCGCTCGAGCACGCGCGCGTTGATCTCCCCGGGCGCAAGCGGCACGTCGAGCCGGTCGTGCAGGTAGCGGGACCACTCGACGCTCGACATGCCCATCATCTCCCGCGTCGCCCCCTCGTACCAGCGGCCGCCCGCCTTGCGCACGAGTTTGCGCCGTTCCTCGTCCCACACCTCCTCGGACTGAACGAGGACGCCGTCCAGGTCGAATACCACCGCGTCCACCGCCACGCGCAGAATCCAACATGAGATGGTTGACGGGTGAAGACGAACGGTCGCACCCGGACGCAGACGCGGGCCGGCGCGATGCCGGCCACCGATGGCTACGCCGGCGGCAGCCCGTTCCCGCCGATCGCCGACTACGCCTTCCTGTCCGACTGCGAGCACAACGCCCTCGTGGCCCCGGACGGCAACGTCGAATGGCTGTGCCTGCCGCGACCGGACGGGCCGAGCGTCTTCGCCGCGATCCTTGACCGCACGGCGGGCGGCTTCCGCGTCGGGCCGGCCGACTTCTCGGTGCCGGGCGCGCGGCGCTACCTGCCCGGCACCAACGTGCTCGAGACGACGTGGATGACGAGTACCGGCTGGCTGAGCGTGCGCGACGCGCTGCTCATCGGCCCCTGGTACCACCGCGACAAGCGGTCGCCGCGCCATCGCCGCCCGCCTAGCGACGACGAGGCCGAGTGCTGCCTCCTGCGGGCCGTCAAGTGCCTGAGCGGCACGGTCGAGCTCAACCTCAACTGCCAGCCGGCGTTCGACTACGGCCGCGCATCGGCGCGGTGGGAGTACGTCGGCGAGGGCTACGCGCAGGCGCGCGCGACGTGCGAGGCGACGCCGGTCGAGCTGCTGCTCACCACCGACCTGCGCCTGGGCTTCGAGCAGGACCGAGCGATCGCGCGGACCACGATGCACGAGGGCGACGTGTGCTTCGCGGCGCTGTCGTGGTCGAGGGACTGCGCGCCGCCGCGCAGCTACGACGACGCCAACAACCGCATGTGGCGCACCAGCGAGTTCTGGCGGCAGTGGATCGCCCGGGGCGAGTTCCCCGATCACCCGTGGCGGATGCACTTGCAGCGCAGCGCGCTGACGCTCAAGGGGCTGTCCTACGCCCCGACCGGCGCCACCGTCGCCGCGGCCACGACATCGCTGCCGGAGACGCCCCAGGGCGAGCGCAATTGGGACTACCGCTATACCTGGATCCGCGACGCCACCTTCACGCTGTGGGGGCTGTACACGCTCGGCTTCGACTGGGAGGCCAACGACTTCTTCAACTTCATCGCCGACGCATGGGAAGGGGCCGAGGACTTCCAGATCATGTACGGGATCGGCGGCGAGCGGACGCTGACCGAGGAGACCCTCGACCATCTCTCCGGCTACGAGGGTGCGAGGCCCGTGCGGACCGGCAACGGCGCCTACGACCAGAACCAGCACGACGTGTGGGGCGCCGTGCTCGACTCGGTCTACCTGCACACGAAGTCGCGCGACTACCTGCCCGAGCGGTCGTGGAGGCTCCTCTCGCACGCGGTAGAGGGCGCGATCGCCCACTGGGACAAGCCCGACCGCGGCATCTGGGAGGTGCGCGGCGAGCCCAAGCACTTCGTGTCGTCGAAGATGATGTGCTGGGTGGCGCTCGACCGCGGATCGCGCCTTGCGGGCATGCGCGGCGACGCGGACGCCGCGGGGCGCTGGGCCGAGATCGCCTCCGACATCAAGGCCGACATCCTCGAGAACGGCGTGGACGAGCGCGGCGTGTTCATCCAGCACTACGGCACCGACGCGCTCGACGCCTCCAACCTGCTGATGCCGCTCGTGCGCTTCCTGCCCGCCTCCGACGTGCGCATACGCAAAACGGTCCTAGCCATAGCCGACGAGCTGACGGTGGACGGGCTGGTGCTGCGGTATCCGGTGCAGGAGACCGACGACGGGCTGTCGGGCGAGGAGGGCACGTTCACGATCTGCTCGTTCTGGCTCGTCAGCGCGCTGGTCGAGATCGGCGAGCTCGATCGGGCGCGCGAGCTATGCGAGAAGCTGCTCGGGTACGCGAGCCCGCTGCTGCTCTACGCGGAGGAGATCGACCCCCAAAACGGCCGGCACCTGGGCAACTTCCCGCAGGCGTTCACCCACCTCGCCCTGATCAACGCGGTCACCCATGTGATTCGCGCCGAGCAACGCCAGCACGGCGGCTTCCAGCCCGCCGGGCGGTGTATCTAGGCGAACGGGGCGTCGTTCAGCCCCGCGCGTGGACGAACGGCAGCCGGTCGGCGATCTCGCGCAGGCGCGGCGCGGTACGGTCGCGGTCGGAGACGGTGAGCTCGATGTTCGGCCAGGCGATGCCCACGTCGGGGTCGTCGAACGCGATCCCGGCCTCGGTTGCCGGGTCGTAGTAGCTCGAGCACTTGTAGACCACGTCGGCCTCGTCGGAGAGCACGCAGAAGCCGTGCGCGAAGCCGACCGGCACCCACAGTTGGCGCAGCGCGACGTCGTCGAGCTCGTGGGCGTCCCAGCGTCCGAAGGCCTCCGAGCCGCGACGGAGGTCGACCACGACGTCGAGGATCCGCCCGCGCGCGCAGCGCACGAGCTTGGCCTGGCCCGGATGGGTCTGGAAGTGCATGCCGCGCAGGGTGCCTCGGCGCGAGCGCGAGTGGTTGTCCTGCACGAAGTCGACGTCGACGCCGAGCTCGCTCCACACGCCGGCGCGGAAGGTCTCGACGAAGAACCCGCGCTCGTCGCCGTGCACGGCGGGCTCGATGAGCAGGACGCCTTCGAGGCTGGTGGGAAGGGCGCGCATCGGGCGGGCAGGGTAGCCAGTCGTGGTCGGGCGTCCGCCCGACCACCCTGACATTGCAGGATCGCGGCGGGCGCGCGTCGAAACAACCGCTGCCCATGAAGCGCGCCGCGACCACCACCACCACGCTGCCCGCCCCGGTCAACGGGCACCAGACCCTGTCGTCGTACATCACCGCCCGTTTCGACGAGTTCTCGCGCTCGCAGAAGGACGTGGCGCAGTACATCGTCGACCACCTCGACGAGGCGGCGTTCCAGACCGCCGAGGAGCTCGCTCGGCGGGCGAACACCTCGTCGAGCACGGTGGTGCGCTTTTCGCAGGCGCTGGGGTTCGAGGGCTTCCCGGAGCTCCAGGCCGCCGCCCGTGAGGAGTACCGGCGTCGGCGCGTCGACGACACGACGGCGGTGGCGCTGTCGGGGCCGCTGTTCGCGCTCGACCAGACCGAGTTCGAGACCGCGCTCGCGAGCGACCACGTCAACGTCGAGGACACGGCGCGCAAGGTGATGCGCAAGGACGTCGACGCGCTGGTCGAGGCGATCGTCAGCGCGCGCATGATCCTCATCGCGGGCACCGACCAGATGGCGTTCTTCGCGTCATACCTGCGCCACCTCCTGATGCTGCTCGACATCCGCGCCGATCTCGTGGCTTCGCCGTCGCAGGAGGCACTCGGCCGCCTGGCACGCATCGACGAGGAGACGCTGGTGATCGGGCTGTCGGCCGGGCGGGCGGCACCGCTCGTGACCCGCACGATGAAGCTCGCCCGCCACCGCAAGGCGACGACGGCGGCGATCACCGACGCGACGCTGTCCGAGGTCGCCAAGCTCGCGCGCATCCGCCTCTACTACTCGTCGAACTCGCCGGCCTACGTGCGCTCGCACACCGCGCTGCTGTCGATCGTCCAGGCCCTGGCCTACGCGGTCTACGTGCGCGACCAGGCGGCCTACGAGGACCGCATCAAGGCTTTCCGGCTGAAGTAGGAGCATCCCTCGCGTGGTCCGCGAGCTACTTCCGTCCGACACCGGGCTCGCCTTCGAGGCGATGCGTGCGCTTCGCACGTGGCTGCCCGACGAGGCGACGTTCGTCGCGCGCGTTGACGAGGTGCAAAGGCCGGAGGGCTATCGGCTCGTGGCCGCGTTCGACGCAGGGCGCAAGCAACCGGTGTCGGTCGCCGGCTTTCGCGTCGCGCACAACCTGGCCTTCGGCCGGCGTCACATGTACGTCGACGACCTCTCGACCCTGCCCGCCGCCCGCGGCCGCGGCCACGCCCGGGCCCTGCTGGACTGGATGCTCGAGGAGGCGCAGCGGCTCGAGTGCCGGCAGTTCCATCTCGACTCCGGCGTCGGGCACGAGCGCGCCGCCGCCCACCGCGTGTACTTCAACGCCGGGCTCGAGATCGTATCCCACCACTTCGCCACGCTGGTGCCGCGCTAACCTCGGCGGCATGCGCGACGAGGCCACCTTCCGGGTCAAGGCCGGCCTGGCCGAGATGCTCAAGGGCGGCGTGATCATGGACGTCGTCACGCCCGAGCAGGCCAAGGTCGCCGAAGACGCCGGCGCCGCTGCGGTCATGGCGCTCGAGCGCGTCCCGGCCGACATCCGGCGCGACGGCGGGGTTGCCCGCATGTGCGACCCGTCGATGATCCGCGGCATCCAGGAGGCGGTCTCGATCCCGGTCATGGCCAAGGCGCGGATCGGGCACTTCGCCGAGGCGCAGGTCCTCGAGGCCCTCGAGGTCGACTACGTGGATGAGTCCGAGGTCCTCACGCCCGCCGACGAAGCCAACCACATCGACAAGTGGCCCTTCAAGGTGCCGTTCGTGTGCGGCGCGACCAACCTGGGCGAGGCACTGCGGCGCATCGGCGAGGGCGCGGCCATGATCCGCTCGAAGGGCGAGGCCGGCACCGGCGACATCGTCGAGGCGGTCCGCCACCTGCGCGAGATCACGGGCGAGCTGCGCCGGCTGAAGGGCCTGGAGGAGACCGAGCTGGCCTCCGCGGCGAAGGACCTGCGGGCGCCGCTCGACCTCGTGCGCGGCGTCGCCGAGACCGGCAAGCTGCCGGTCGTGCTGTTCTGCGCCGGAGGCATCGCCACGCCGGCCGACGCGTCGCTCGTCATGCAGCTCGGCGCCGAGGGCGTGTTCGTCGGCTCCGGGATCTTCAAGTCGTCCGACCCGCCGCGCCGGGCGCGCGCCATCGTCGAGGCGACGACCCACTTCGAGGACCCCGAGCGCGTGGCTCGCGCATCGGAGGGCCTGGGCGAGGCGATGACCTCGCTCGAGGCCCGCAAGCTCGAGCACGAGCAGCTCCTCTCGCCCCGCGGCTGGTAACGGCCGACGTGCCGCCGGTCGTCGGCGTCCTTGCCCTGCAGGGCGACTTCGAGGCCCACGCCCGCCTACTGCGGGCGTGCGGCGCGGAGCCGCGGGAGGTGCGCGTGCCGGCCGACCTCGACGGCTGCCTCGACGGGCTCGTCATCCCCGGCGGCGAGTCGACGGTCATGACGCTCGGCATCGAGCGCGAGGGGCTCGCGGAGCCGCTGCGCGACCTCCATGCGGCCGGCACGCCGGTCCTCGGCACCTGCGCCGGCCTGATCATGGCCGACCGCGACCACCTCGGCCTCATGGACATCCGGGCCCGGCGCAACGCGTTCGGGCGCCAGATCCGGTCCTTCGAGGCCGACGTGGAGGTGGCGGGGGAGCCGATGCGGGCCGTGTTCATCCGCGCGCCGTGGATCGAGGAGGCGGGGGAGGGGGTCGAAGTGCTCGCCGAGATCGACGGCCACCCGGTCGTGGCACGTCAGGACAACGTGCTGGTGGCGGCGTTCCATCCCGAGCTGGCGGACGATCCTCGCCTCCACCGCCTGTTCCTAATGCCTAATGCCTAGTGCCTGGCGGGCTCGCGGTCGCGGCCCGACCACAACGCGCGCTGGCGGTCGAAGTCGTCCCAATCCGGCCCCGGATCGTCTCCCGGATCCGCCGGCTCGGGCTCGTCGGGGCGGCGCGAGCCGCCGTCGCCGTCCGACCTCGCCTTGGCGAGCCACACCGCCAGGCACATTGTCTCGACCGCCACGGCGATCAGCGCCGCGGCGAACGCGTGGCGCCCGCTGATGGCGGCGTGCAGGCCGACCAGGTAGCCGACCATCCCACCTCCCGCGACGGCCGCGACGAGCCGCCGGCTGGCGGGGCGCGCCGGGCCCCGCCCGAAGAACGCGAGCCCGATCGAGACGACCAATCCGACCGCCAGGATCAGCTTCACCAGGAGCGGTAGCGACGTCACCAACAGCAGTCTCCCACCGGCTGCAAGCGCCGGTTAGGATCGCGCGAACCGCCGCCGAGCGGGGGCCCGCGCACGGAGGGAACATGCCACAGCGGTACGACCTGATCATCGTCGGGATGGGGTCCGGCGGCATGGTGGCCTCCGAGTTCGCCAGCACCCTCGACCTTCGGGTGGCCGCGGTCGAACGCGACCGCGTCGGCGGAGATTGCCTGTGGACCGGGTGCGTCCCGTCCAAGGCGCTGATCGCCTCGGCCCGGACCGCGCACACCATGCGCCACGCCGGCAACTACGGCATCGAGCCGGTCGAGCCGACGATCGACACCGCCAAGGTCTTCGAGCGCATTCGCGGCGTGCAGCGCCAGATCGCCCAGACCGATGACAACGCCGACCGCTTCCGCGATATGGGTCTCGACGTGTTCGTCGGCCACCCGGCGCACGTGACCAATCCCCACCGCGTCTCGGTCAACGGCGACGACCTTGAGGGACGGTTCATCCTCCTGTGCACCGGATCGCGCCCGGTGGTGCCGCCGATCGAGGGCATCGAGGCGGCGGGTTACCTGACGAGCGAGACGGTGTGGGACCTCGAGCGCGCGCCCGAGAGCATGGTCTTCATCGGGGCGGGCCCGATCTCGATGGAGCTGGCCCAGGCCTTCTGCCGGCTGGGAGGCTGGGTGACCGTCCTGCAGAACCGGGACCGGATCCTTCCGCGCGACGAGCCCGACCTCGTCTCGATCCTGCACGACAGCGTCGTGGGGGAGGGCGTTGACGTGCGCTTGGGCGTGGACATCGGGCGCGTGGAGACCGAAGACGGCAAGAAGGTGGTCTACGGGACGGAGAACGGCGAGGAGCGCCGCTGGGAGGGCGCCGAGATCCTCATCGGCGCCGGCCGGCGGCCGAACGTCGACGGCCTCGGCCTGGAGCGCCTCGGGATCGGGCTCAACCGCCACGGTGTGCTGGTCGACAACCGGTCGCGCACGAAGGTCGACTCGATCTACGCCGTGGGCGACATCGCCGGCCGGTACCTGTTCACCCACATGGCCGGATACGAGGGAGTGCGAGCGGTGCGCGACATGTTCTTTCCCGGAAAGGGCAGGGTGACCGACTTCGTCCCGTGGTGCACCTTCACCGATCCGGAGCTCGCCCACGCCGGACTGACCACGAGCGAGGCCGAGCAACGGTTCCGCGCCGACGACGTCGAGATCTGGCGCCAGGACCTGATCCACTCCGACCGGGCGCGCGCCGACGGCGCGACGAAGGGTGCGATCGTGATCGTCACCCACCGCAAGCGGGTCGTGGGCGCGCACATTCTCGCGCCGCACGCGGCGGAGATGATCCATGAGCTCGCGCTGGCGATCAACGACGGGCGCAAGCTCGCCGACGTCGCCAACCTCATCCACGTCTATCCGACGTACGCGACGACGATCGGCCTGCTCGCGGCCGACAGCGCGTTCGAATCCGCTCAGAAGTACAAGTGGCTCGTGCGGCGCCAGAAGCGGAGCACCTGAGGGCGCCCTCAGCCGAGCACGTCGCGCCGCGAGTAGTGGCCGACGGCGTCGAACCAGCGCTTGGCGCGCAACCCGTCGCGCAGGTCGCAGTCGGCGAGAACCATGCCCTCCTCGTCGTAGAGCGGGCCGGCAATCACCTCGCCCAGGTCGGCTCGACGATGGCGGCGCCGCCGCGCCCGAACGTCTCGTACCGCTCCGGAAGCGACACCGGGAAGTCGTCCGGAAAGGCCGAGGCCGGGATGTACTGCGGGACCGAGACGACGAACGCCCCCGACTCGATCGCGATGTGCCGCATCGACGCGAGCCAGCCATCGGAGTCGTCGGCCGTGGGCGCGACCCAGCCTGGGGGCTGCCCTCATAGACGGCCCAGCGCGCGAGCGGCATGCGGTTCTCCCAGCAGATGAGCCCGCCGACGCGGGCAAAGGGCAGGTCCACCGGCGCCAGGTCGTCGCCGGCGCCCACGCCGTGGAAGAGCCGTTCGTGCATCGTCGGCATGAGCTTGCGATGGCGGTGCAGAAGGCCCTCGGGACCGAGGTAGAGCAGCGTGTTGTAGAGCGAGCCGCCCTCTCGTTCGTTGATGCCGATGGCGAGGTGGAGCCGGTGGCGCCGGCACGCCGCCACCAGCCGGTCGACGAGCGGCCCGGGCACGTCGACCGCATTGGCGTGCAGCCGCTCCCACAAGTCGTCCCAGCCGCCGAACGCGGCGGCGCCCTTGGCCCAGGCGTTCGACGGGTAGAGCGGCACGAACGTCTCGGGCAGGACGGCGAGCTGCGCGCCGGCCTGTGCCGCCTCGCCCATGAGCGCGACCGCCTTGTCCACCGAGGCCGGCGCGTCGAGGATCGCCGGGGTCGCCTGGAGCGCCGCGACGCGGACGGTGACCGGCTCGCTCATCGCAGGGCGAGCATACGTTCTAGGACCCCGCCCGGGCATGAGCCCAGGCGGGGCGTTAGTCGGAGCTGGCTGGCCCTAGCACTTCTTCCCCTGGCCAGGCGGCAGCTGGGCCTGGTGCGGCCCGGCGCACTCGCTGGCGCCGTTCCCGCCGCCGTTCACGTCCTTGAAGTAGCCACTGAACGGCTTCGGGTCCGCACCCGCTGCGGGCGCGAACGCTGCGACGGCGACGCTGATTGCCGCCAGAAGCGCAGCGATCTTGCCTGTCTTCTTCCGCAACTCGAACACCTCCTTTCCGAACTCGTGGACGGCCCGGTTGTGGTGTTGGACGGCCGACCGGTTTTTGGGTTGGAGCGACGCTCGACCCCCGCCTATGAAACTGAGCGTCCTGACCGGTCCCAGGTTCAACAGTTGTGGAAGAAAGTTCGCTATTTGCACACGATTGAGGGGCACGGGCAGGGCGTACTCCCACACCGCCTCCGACCGCGGGCTTGGGCATGCGGTGTAGGTTCGGCGCTCCCGTGACCGATGCGTTCGATCCGGCATACGCCGAGCGGCTTGACGCGGTGGCGCCCGACGAAGGCCTGCGCCGGCGCGAGTTCCTCGAGCGGACGGCGGCGCTCGCTCCCGACCGGCTTATCGCCGCCGCGGCTCGGGCACGAGTCGATCCTGCGCATGGTCGAGGACCGCTACCGCCTGCGCCCGCTCACCGCCCGCGACGCGAAGGCGAACAGCATCGCCGCGGCCTTCGACTTCACCCCGCTCACCGAGGCGCGGGCCGCCGGAGCTGCCCACCCCGCCGTCGATCGTCTCGCAGCCGTGCGGGGCGGTGAGCGTGCCGCGGTCATAGCCATGTGTCCGAGGCTGGCTGGCCGGCCAACCAGTAGCATCTCGCAGGCGCGGCGAAGCAAACGCAACGAACGGAGGCCCGGATGACGTCGGCCGGCAGCGACCTCGACCACGTGCTCGTCATCGACCCCGAGGCCTGGGCCGAGGGCCCTCCCCACGCGCTCTTCCGCCGCCTGCGCAGCGAGTGCCCCGTGCACTGGTCGAGCGAGATCCCCGAGTTCCCCGAGGAGGCGGGCTACTGGTCGGTCACCCGCGCCGACGACATCCACACCGTCAGCCGCGACTGGAAGACGTACTCGTCCGAGCGCCACGGGATCACCGCCGCCAGCCAGGCTTTCCCGCTCGAGCTCATCCAGGCCATGTTCATCGGCATGGACCCGCCGCGCCACGACCGGCTCAAGGCGCTCTTCCAGGCCGGGTTCACGCCCAAGCGGATCGCGCAGCACGAGGACGAGATCCGGGCGATCGTCGTTCGCGTGCTCGACCGTCTCGAACGCCGTGACACGTGTGAGCTCGTCATGGACGTCGCGCAGCCGGCCGTCTCGCGCGTCATCCACAGCTTCATGGGGATCCCCGAGTCCGACGACGCGATGTGGGCCGACCTCATGAATGCCACCCTGGGGGCGGGCGACCCCGACCTCAACCCCGATGGCGTCGACGCGGTCGTCGAGAAGCTCGTGCCCCAGATCTTCGAGCGCTGCCGCGCGCTGATCGCCGAGCGGCGCAAGCGCCCGACCGACGACCTGACGAGCGTGCTCGTCCACGCCGAGGTCGACGGGCACAAGCTCGAGGAGCACGAGATCGTCATGGGCTTCTTCCTCCTCGTCGCCGCCGGCAACGACTCGACCAAGGCCACCTACTGCAGCGGGATGCGGGCGCTCATGGAGCACCCCGACCAGCGCAAGCTCCTGCTCGAGGACCCGTCGCTGATCCCGGGCGCGGTCGAGGAGGCGTTGCGCATGTACCCGGCCTTCGCGCACTTCGCCCGCACCGCGACGGCCGACGTCAAGCTGGGCGGCCAGACCATCCGCGACGGCGACAAGGTCGTCATGTGGTACGTGTCGTCCAACCGCGACGAGACGCGCTACGAGGACCCCGACCGCTTCGACGTGCGCCGCAACCCCGACCACCAGGCGTTCGGCGCGGGCGGCCGCCACTTCTGCCTGGGGACGGCGCTGGCGCGGCTCGAGCTGCGGATCCTGTTCGAGGAGACACTGAAGCGCTACCCGGAGATGGAGATCGACGGCGAGCCCACGTGGGTCGAGTCGCCGTTCATCAACCAGCTCAAGACGCTGCCCGTCCGGCTGCGCCAGCAGGGCTGACGCCCGCGCGTCACCTACTCGACCACGAGCCCGTGACGGACCGTGTTCTCCGTGACCACGTGCGGGTCGACGAAGTGCAGGACGTACGCGGGGCCGCCGGCCTTGGTGCCGGTGCCCGACAGGCGGTTGCCGCCGAAGGGCTGGCGGGCGACCATGGCGCCGGTGATGGCGCGGTTGACGTAGAGGTTGCCGACCGGGCTGCGCGCCGTGACGTACTCGACGGTGGTGGGGTCGCGCGAGAACAGCCCGCCCGTGAGCGCATAGGGCAGCTGGTCGACGCGGTCACACGCCTCCTCGATCGAGGCGGCTTCCTCGACCGTCAACAGCGGGCCGAACACCTCCTCGCGCAGCACCGGTGAGTGTTCGGACAGGTCGGCCGCGAGCGTGGGCGGGCAGTACCAGCCGCGGTCGGGCACCGGCTCGGCACGGCCGGCGATCCGGCCGTCGCGGCCCGCGCGCTCCTGGTAGCGCAGGACCCGCTCCTGCGCCGTCCGCTCGATGACCGGGGGCACGTCGGTCTCGAACGCGTCGGGCGGGCCGGTCTCGAGCACCTCGACTGCCCCGGCAAGGCGCTCGGTCAACTGCGGCGCGATTGCCTCGTGGGCGATGACGCGCGCCGCCGCCGAGCACTTCTGCCCCGCGTAGACGAAGGCGCTGTCCACGATCGCCGGGACGGCGTCGTCGAGGTCGGCGTCGGAGTCGACGATCACGCAGTTCTTGCCACCCATCTCGGCGACGACGCGCTTGAGGTGGCGCTGGCCGTCGGGCACGTCGGCCGCCTTGCGCAGGATCTCGAGGCCGACGGCGGCGCTGCCGGTGAAGGCGATCGTGTGCACGCCCGGGTGCTCGACGAGGGCGGCGCCGGTATCGCCCTCGCCGGGGAGGAGGGCGAGGGCGTCGGGCGGCACGCCGGCCTCGCGCAGGGCCTCGACGAGCACGAAGGCGCAGCCGGGCGACTGCTCGGCCGGCTTGAGGACGGCCGCGTTGCCGGTGGCCAGCGCCGCCGCCGTCATGCCGCAGGCGATGGCCACGGGAAAGTTCCACGGGGAGATGACCGCCGTCACGCCGCGCGGGCGCCAGGCCATGGCGTTGCGCTCGCCGGGGGCCTGTAGGAGCTCGGGTCCGCGCTCGAGGTCGACCGCCTCGCGCGCATAGAACTCGAGGAAGTCGATCGCCTCGCAGACGTCGGCGTCGGCCTCCCCCCACGGCTTGGCGCACTCGCGCACGGCCAGGGCCGCCACCTTTGGACGCCGCTCGCGCAGCCAGGCGGCGGCGCGCGTGAGGACCTCGGCGCGCTCGGTGGCGCTCGTCTGGCTCCACGCGCTCCGGGTCGCGACCGCCACGGCGCGATCGACGTCCGCCCTGCTCGCCCGTCCGGCCGTCGCGACGACCCGTTCGGGGTCGGCCGGATCGGTGGAGTCCAGGCCTTCCGCCGCCCCGCGCTCGTCGCCGATCCAGACCGGGACCTCGAGCGGCAGCCGGCGATCGAGCCACTCCATGCCCTCGACGAGCGTCGCTCGAGCGGCGGCTCGGCGCAGCTCGAGCGTGGGTTCGTTGGTGAACGGCGTCACGGCGCCGCCAGCAGCTCCTCGATCGGTGTCCCCCGCTGCAGGTCGGACAGGAACGAGTCGTTGGCGGTGTTTTCGAGCAGGCGCCGGACGAGGTAGGCCATGCCGGCGACGAGGTCGCCGACCGGGCAGTAGGCGCGGACGCGGAAGCCCCGGCTGGCGAGCGCGTCCTGCAGGTCGTCGCCGAGCCCGCGCAGGATCTGGAGCTCGATGTCGCCGTCGTCGCCGCCGCTGAGCCGGTTGTAGGCGATGGCGTGCGACACCGAGCGCAGGTTGTGCGACGCGACGGCGGTGCGGACGAGCGGCTTGGCGTCGATCAGCGAGCGCGTCAGCGCCTCGAAGTTGCGGTCCGAGTCTGACTTGTCCTCGAAGACCGGGACCCCCCATCCGTGCTGGCGGGCCTCGACGACCTCGTGATCCCAGTAGGCCCCCTTGACCAGGCGGATGGTGAGCGGCTGCGCGCGGGGCGTGGCCTTTGCCCACGCGAGCACGTCGCGCAGGCGCTCGGGCGACTCGCGCAGGTAGGCCTGCAGGACGACGCCCGCCGACGGGCCGTCGGCGAACTCGGGCTCGGTGAGGAGCTCGAGGACGACGCCGAGCACCGCATCGAGCGAGTCAACCGACTCCATGTCGATGTGGAGGTGCGCGCCGGCATCGCGCGCCTTGGCCAGCAGCCCGCGTGTGCGCACGGCGGCATCGCGCTTGCCGCGCTCGGGGGCGTCGGGGCGCAGCAGCGGGGTCAGGCCCGAGACCTTGACCGACAGGTTGGCGCGTGCCATCGCCCCGGCGAAGTCGCGCTCGAGCCGCGGGCGCTCGGGCCAGTCGCGCGCCGCGGCGGCGATGGTCTGCAGGGCGTCGGCCGCGCGGGCGGCATAGGCGTCGGCCTCCTTCGCCGTCACCGTCGCCTCGCCGAGCAGGTCGAGCGAGGTGGCGACGCCGTGGCGCCAGAGGGCCTTCAGATCGCCGACGACCTCATGGTGGTCCTCGGCGATGATGAACCGGTGGGCCATGTGCTTGACCCCCGCCGCGGCGGCGGCCCCGAGCGCGGCGCGGCCGGCCTTCGTGTGGGCGAGGCGCATGGCGGCATCGAGGGACGGGGGGCGGTCGTCGACCTCGCCGAGGAAGCCGGTCAGGTGGCGGGCGAGGTCGTCGAGCGACCGGCACGCCGGTACGACGTCGACGAAGCGGAACAGCGCGGCGCGCAGGGCCTGGTCCTGGGCGGCGTAGTCCATCGCCTTGCCGTCGAGCGCCTTGAGCGGATGGCGGGCGGCGGTCGGGAACGCGCGGTGCAGCTCGCGCCCGACCCGCTGCGTCTCGCGCTCCAGGGCGTCGGGGTCGACCATGGCGACGGTTATATCGCCGATCCCGCCCAGTCCAGGAACGCGGCCAGGCGATGACGCATGACTTTGCGCGAGCCCGTCCGCCGGATCTCCTCGACGAAGTACCCGGTGGCTGACGCTCGCTCTCACTCACCGGCTGGAGTGCGGTCAGGCCACGGAACCAGGGCGAGCGAGCTCTGGCCGATCTCGAAAGCAGCGCTGACCCTCGTGTCGCGCGCGGCGAGGCCGCGCAGGTCCCTGCCGGCGCTGCAGGGGACGCAGTGGCGCTCATGGTCGCGGCGGATGGTGGCAGTCATACTGGCCGCCATGCGCATCTCGGTTGCGGCGGACGAGCGCGTGGGCGTCGCGGAGGCGGTGGTGGAGGAGCTGCGCCGCCGCGGCCACGACGTGCGCGCCCACGGCGCGCTGAGCGAGGCCGAGCGCGATGACTGGGCCTGGGCGAGCGAGGCCGCCGCCCGCGATGTCGCCGACGGCCGCGCCGACCAGGCCGTCGTGTGCTGCTGGACGGGGACCGGCGCCTCGATCGCCGCCAACAAGGTGCCCGGGGTGCGCGCGGCGCTGTGCCTCGATGCAGCGACCGCCGACGGCGCGCGCAAGTGGAACGACGCCAACGCGCTGGCCCTGTCGCTGCGGTCGACCTCGGAGGCCGAGCTCGCCGAGATCCTCGACGCCTGGTTCGCGAGCGGGCCGAGCGACGACGCCGACGACGTCGCCAACGTCGAGCACCTCGGCGAGATCGAGGGGGCCTAGTGTGGGACGGGCTCACGCCGCGCATGGAGGGCGAGCTCGTGGTCCTCGAGCCGCTCGAGGCGCACCACGCCGCTGACCTGTTCGAGGCGTCGCGCGACGAGACGATCTGGCAGTGGCTGCCGCTTCCGCGACCGACGCGGCCCGAGCTCGACGCGCTCATCGCCGAGGCGGTCACCCAGCGCGACGCCGGCGAAGAGGGCCCGTTCGCGACGCTCGACCGCGCGACTGGTCGAGCGATCGGCAGCACGCGCTACCTCGCGCTGCGGCCCGAGCACCGCGGGCTCGAGATCGGCTGGACGTGGCTCGACCCCGCCTACTGGTCGACGGGAGCGAACGTCGAGTGCAAGCTGCTGATGCTCGAGCATGCCTTCGATCGCCTGCGCTGCATCCGCGCGGAGTTCAAGACCGACGCCCGCAACGAGCGCTCGCGGGCGGCGCTCGCCGCCCTGCCCGCCCAGTTCGAGGGCATCTTCCGCCGCCACATGGTCGTGCCGACGGGCCTGCGCGACTCCGCCTACTACAGCGTGATCGCCGACGACTGGCCCCAGGTCCGCCGTCGGCTCGAGGAGCGGCTGGCGGCGCGCCGCGGCGGCTAGGTCTCCGCTCGGCAGACGGCCACGAGATCCAGGCAATCGTCCAGCGGCGCGTCGCCGAGCGTGAAGTCGTCGGGCGTGATCGCGCCGGAGCGCGGATCGGGGTCGCGGCGCGCGCGCGCGAGCAGGAGGTCGTAGAGGCGCTGGCGCACGCGGCGGGGCACGAAGCGGCGCAGCCGGAGCGGATCGCGGCGCAGAAGGGCGTCGAGGCGACGGTGCTCGTCCGCGACCAGGGCGCGGTATCGGTCGGAGCCGAAGAGGCCGCGCAGCTCGACCTCCGCGAAATGCGGCTCGCACAGCGCGCGGAGTTGATCCGCGTCCAGCTCGACGTGGTGGTAGGGGTCGATGATCTCGTCCGGGCGGGCGAAGGTCAGGCGGTTCGGGGTGACGAGCACGGCCACACCGCCGCGCTTCAGCACACGCGCGATCTCGGCGAGCGCCCGCTCGGGGTCGGGAACGTGCTCGATTGACTGCACCGCGATCGCCGAGGGGAAGTGCGCATCCGGGAACGGCAGGGCGCGCATGTCGGCCACGACGGTGGCCCGGTTCTGGCCGCGAAGCGCGCCGGCATCGACATCGACCGCGACCGACTCGCGCGGCGCGAGCAGTTCCGCCGAGTGGCCGGTGCCGGCCCCGACGTCGAGCACCAGCCCGTCCGGCGGCAGGAGGTCGGCGCAGCGGGCGTAGGCGGCGACGTGGCGCTGGTAGGTCGGGTTGAAACCGCCGTCGGGGGTGGTGACCCGCTCCCCCCGCCCGCGCACCGGCGTGCGCCGGTGCTGTGGGCCCCGCGACGTCAAAGCTCGAACTTGCGCGAGCGCCAGATCCCGGCGCGGTGCAGGATCAGCCGCGCGCCCGCCCCCAGGGTCTTGAGCCCGTAGATCACCGAGGGCTTGAGCCCCACCGATGATGCGTCGTCGAAGTAGATCGTTCGTGTCGGCACCTCCGCGAGTCGATAGCCCATGTGCGACGCCTGCATGAGCATCTCGGAGTCGAACGAGAAGTCGAGCGCGTTGCGCAGAAACGGCACTTTGATGAGCAGCTCGCGTGAGTAAGCGCGGTAGCCGCTGTGCATCTCCGTGAGCGAGGTGCCGAGGATCGCGTTCTCGACGGCGGTCAGGAAGCGGTTGGCGACCAGCTTCCAGATCGGCATCTTGCCGCGCAGCGCCGCCCCGACGCCGTCGGCCAGCCGCGAGCCGAGGACGAGGTCGGCCTCGCCGCGGAGGATCGGGGCGACGAGCCTGGGGATCAGCGTCGGCTCGTACTGGCCGTCGGGGTGGAGCATCACCACGACGTCGGCGTCGTGCTGGAGCGCCCACAGGTAGCACGTCTTCTGGTTGCCGCCGTAGCCGACGTTGTGCGGGTGCCAGATGACCTGCAGCGGAAGGGTGCGGGCGACGTCGACCGTGTTGTCGGTCGACTTGTCGTCCACGAGGATGATGTCATCGACCCATCCGTCGGGGATCGCGTCGTAGGTCTGCTCGAGGGTCTTGCCCGCGTTGCGGGCCGGCATGACGACGACGATCTTGCCCGGCGGCAGATCCGCTCGGGCGGGATCGGCAGAAGCGGTCGCGGCGGCGCTCATCGACGCGCGCCCTGCCCGGCGTGATCGCCGCTTGGCGACGCCGCTGAGCCGGCGATCGGCCCGTTCACCGGCGGGCCTCCACGTACAGCGTGCCGGCGCGGTTGGCCGCGACCTCCGCCCCGGCGGCGGTCGCGGCGACCGGCAGGAGCGCGGTCGCGGTGGCGAGCGTGGCGGCGCGACCGGCGGGGGAGAGGCGGCGGTCGCGCGCCTCCGGCCGGCGGATCGCGGCGTAGAGGTCGGGATGGCCCGGCAGCGCGCCCGTCAGCCCGTGCAGCCACCCGAAAACGATCTGGCCGCCGAGCGCCTGCGAGGTACGCTCGACGCGCAACCCGACCTCGGACAGGCGACGCGTGACGGCGGGCGCCGGCACGTGCACGAGGTGGCGCGGCAGGTCGAGCGCGAACCAGCGGTCGCCGAAGACCTGCGCCTGCCACGAGGCGCGATTGGGGAGCGAGAGGACGAGGACGCCGCCTGGCTGAAGGCGCTCGGCGGCGTGGCGCAGCGCCTCGCCGGGGGCGCGCAGGTGCTCGAGCGAGTGCCAGAAGACGATGGCCGCGAACGGGCCGTCCAGATCCGTCAGCTCGGAGGCGTGCAGGTCGCCGCGGGTAGGGACGCGCTCGAGGCCGATCGCGGGGCGCCCGAGCGCGCGCAGGGAATCGACGAGGACGCCGTCGCCCGCGCCCACGTCGACGACCCGCCCCGGCGGCGCGATCCGGTCCATCCGGTGCGCGAGGCGCCCGCGGAGGCGCCGCAGGACGGCCTCGCCCGGGCCGGCGAAGCGGCCGGTGGGCGGCCGGTACCAGCTCCCGTAGGCGGCCTCGAGCTCGGCGTCGGTCGGCCACGGGTCGGTGGTGTCGGCGCCGCAGCGGGGACAGCGCAGCCGGCCGGGCAGCGGCGTGGCGTCGTCCAGCGGCCCCTGGCACCACGCACAGGCCGGAGCGCCCACGCCGGCCTGACCGTCGGACTCGAGGACCGGGGAGGACACGGCCACATCGTATGAGGGGGAGCCGCCGTCGCGTGGGGCCTTGGCGCGAGGCGTCCGACGTCCCCTTCGTCGACGCCACCCATCTGGTCGCGGCAACATCCCGGCCACCCGGAGCTTTACCGACCCGATCGAAAGCCGTGGGAAGGACCCAGGCCGGCCGGTGTCTCTAGGGGCAGTCCATCAAACGACCATGGAGGTCGCAGAGCATGAGACGTCCCTTCATCGGACTTGCCGCCGTCGCGGTGGCGTTGTCCGCAATCCCCGCCGCGGCGAGCGCCGCTCCGACCGTTCGCACGGGCGCCGGAGCCGACGCCGCCGCCATCACCCCGGCCCGCGACGCGTACCGCGCGGACCTCGGTGGCGGCACGACGGCGGGCCTCAACGGGTCCTTCGACGGCGTGCGCCGCGAGATCAACTGGGACGGCGTCCCCGAGGCTCAGTCCTCGCCGAACAACCTCAACCCGGCGTTCTTCAACACCAACTCGCCGCGTGGCGCGGTGTTCGAGACGCCCGGGTCGGGCGTGCAGGTGTCGAGCAATGCGGCGCCCCAGCGGTTCGGCAACCTCAACGCCACCTACGAGACGCTGTTCAAGACGTTCTCGCCCCAGAAGCTGTTCACGCCGATCGGCTCGAACGTCACCGACGTGAAGTTCTTCGTGCCCGGGACCACCACGCCGGCGTCGATCACGGGCTTCGGCGCGGTGTTCGCCGACGTCGATGCCGCCGACACCACGACGATCACCTACTACGACGAGAGCAACAAGGTGCTCGACACCGTGGCCGCGCCGCCCGCGGACGCCGGGCTGTCGTTCCTCGGGGCGTCGTATCCGGCGGGCACCCGGGTCTCGCGGGTGCGCATCCGCACCGGCAACACGGCGCCCGGCCCCAACGACGGCGGCGCCGCGACCGACGTCGTCGTCATGGACGACTTCCTCTACGGGGAGCCGCAGGAGATCAAGGCGCCGGCATCGGCGGGCGGCGGCCAGCCCGCCGTGACGCCTCCGCCGGCGCAGGTGGCAGCTCCGGTCTCGGCGCTGGACACCGTCGCTCCCTCGCTGAAGGCGGCCGTGCGCAAGACGCTTCGGCTGGCCGCCCTGCGCAAGGGCATCAAGGCCAAGGCGACCTGCGACGAGCCCTGCTCGCTCGCCTTCGACCTGCGGCACGGCAGCCGCGTGCTGGCCCACAAGTCGCTCGGGGTCGGCGCCGGAAGGCGGTCGGTCAGGCTGAAGCCGAGCAGGCGCGCGCTGCGCCGGCTCCCGCGGCACGCGACCCTGAAGCTGCGGGTCATCGCCACCGACCAGTCCGGCAACCGCAGCATCGAGAGCCAGCGGATCGGCGTCCTCCGCTGAGACGGGCGGCGGAAAGGGCCCGGTCGCCGCAGGGCGGCCGGGCCCTTCGCCGTTCAACCGGCCGGGAACTGCTCGAGCACCCACGCCGCGTCCAGGCGCGGCCGGCGGTACGAGCGGCCGTGGATGAGCACGTAGTCGCGCGTGCGGATGTCCATCGGCAGGTTGCGCTCGACCGGATACCACTCGTTGTGGAGGTCGATGAGGTCGTTGAGGTCGTCGAAGCGCTGGCGCTCGGCGAAGGCGCGCCAGCGGACCGCGAACTCCGCGCCGGCCCAGGCGCGCATCGCTTCGTACTGCTCGGCCAGGCGCCGCTGCTCGCGCGCGATGCCGCGGTCGATCTCGGCTAGCCGCTCCATCCAGCGCGGCGGCCCGCCCGCGGCCAGGTAGTTCTCGACGGCGTGCGCGTACTGCAGCTTGCGACGGGTGATGCGGCGCGGCTTCTTCGTCGCCATCAGTCGACCGCCCTGCGCACGAACCCGAGCAGGCCCAGCCCGCCGAACACCAGCAGCGATACCCCCAGCCCGAGCGCGATCCAGCCGCTGCCCAGGTGGGGGAGCGTCGTCAGCGTCGCCCGCGACCCCTCGGAGACGTACGTCAGCGGGTTGAACAGCGTGACGACCTGGAACCAGCGGAGGCTGTCCAGCGACTCCCAGGGGTAGAACGTCGCGCCGGTGAAGATCAGCGGCGTCAGCACGATCGCGAACGCCACGCTGATGCGGTTGGGCGGGACCGCCGTTCCGAGCAGCAGGCCCATCGCGGCCCCGGCGACCGAGCCCGCCAGCCAGATCCCGATCAGGCCGAGCCAGCTCGCGTGGTCGAGGTCCACCCCGCCCGGCAGGATCAGCTCGCCGAGCGGGAGGATCAGCACGGCGGCGACGATGCCGCGCAGCGCCGCGATCACCATCTTCTGCGCTCCCACCCAGGCGGTGGGGAGCGGGGCGAGCAGGCGATCCTCGATCTCCTTCGTGAAGCTGAACTCGATCACCAGCGGCAAGGCGGTGTTCTGCAGCGCCGTGAGCACCAGGGTCAGCGCCATGATGCCCGGCAGCAGGGTCGTGCCGTACTGCGGCCCCGCCGCGCCGATCTCGGGCAGCACGCGGCCGAACACGAACAGGAAGAAGATCGGCTGCAGCAGCGCCTGGGACAGGAAGGACACCGGCTCGTGCCGGACGGTCACCCACAGGTCGCGCTCGCACAGGGCGAGGAAGGCCCGGCTCTGGCTCATCGCATGTCCCTCCCCGTCAGGTGGACGAACACATCCTCGAGCGAGCCCTCGATGCGCCGCAGCTCGACCAGCGCCGCGCCGTTGCGGCGGCTGGCGGCGAGCGCCTCGCCGGCCAGCCCGTCGCCGTCCCCGTACAGGCGCACGCGCCAGCGGCCGTCGCCCGCGTCGGCGGTGTCGACCCGCGCAACGCCGCCGACGCCCGCGAAGTCCGACGCGGGGTCGCTCGCCGACTCGAGCAGCAGCTCTATCCCCGCCTCGGCCGGGAGCAGGCGCCGCAGACCGCGCGGTGTGTCGAGGGCGATGATCCGCCCGTGGTCGATGATCGCGATGCGGTCGCAGAGCCGGTCGGCCTCGGCCATGTCGTGGGTGGTGAGCATGAGCGTGGTCCCGCGCTGGCGCAGGTCGAGCATCGTCTCCCACAGGAACAGCCGCGACTGGGGATCGAGCCCGGTGGTCGGCTCGTCCAGCACCAGTAGCCGCGGCTCGTGCATGAGCGCGCGGGCGATCATCAAGCGCTGGGCCATGCCGCCCGAGTAGTCGTTGACGGCGTCGTTCTCGCGCCCGCCCAGGCCGAAGCGGTGCAGCAGCTCCAGCGCGCGCCGGCGTCGCTCGGCCCGCGGCGCGCCGAAGTAGGCCGCGTGGAAGGTCAGGTTCTCGAGCGCGGTGAGCGCCCGGTCGAGGTTGCTCATCTGCGGCACGACCGCGATCCGCCGCTTGACCGCCACCGGGTCGGCGAGAACGTCGACGCCGTCGACCATGACCCGGCCGTCAGTAGGCCGCACGCGCGTCGTGATCGCTCCGATCGTCGTCGTCTTGCCGGCGCCGTTGGGCCCCAGCAGCCCGAAGATCTCGCCCTCGTTCACCCCGAAGTCGATCCCCGCGACCGCCTCCGGCGCATCGGGCTTGTAGCGCTTGCGCAGGCCTTGGACCTCCACCAGTGACATCCCCGCCAAGATAGGAGGC
>Ga0126312_10000480_pt1 | contig 23801 bp, 22 predicted proteins | sample Plot104A_FD_92537 | JGI IMG/M metagenome (GOLD analysis project Ga0126312, IMG submission 92537) | Serpentine soil microbial communities from UC McLaughlin Reserve, CA, USA - Plot104A | ecosystem: Environmental > Terrestrial > Soil > Grasslands | place: USA: UC McLaughlin Reserve, Lake County...
GGCGGCGCTCGCAACGCCGAGACTTGCAGTGATCCGGAGCTCGCCACCCCCGTCCATGAGCGAGATGCGCTGCGCCTCCACCCGCGCCCTGATCCGTTCCGCCACCTCGGCGGCGCCCTCCGTGTCGGTCTCGGGCAGCGCGACCACGAACTCCTCGCCGCCGTAGCGGGCGGGGAGGTCGACATCGCGCGACTCCGCCGTCAGCACCCGGCCGAGCGCCCTCAGAACCGCGTCGCCCTGGAGGTGGCCGTGGGTGTCGTTGACGTGCTTGAAGTCGTCGATGTCGAGCATGAGCAGCGAGACGTCGTGGCGGAAGCGCGCCGCCCGCGCCGCTTCGCGATCGATCATCTCGCGGAAGGCCCGCTTGTTGGCGAGGCCCGTCAGGTCGTCGGTGGAAGCCTGCTCGGAGACGAGCTCGTGCAGGGCGAGGTTCTCGACCGACGCCGCCGCCTGGCCGACCAGGTAGAGGAAGACCTCGCGCTCCGTGGCGTTGAACGGTCGGCCCGTCCTGGCGACCGTCATCGCCCCGACCGGCGCCCCCGCCCGCCCGATTCGGCCGAGCGAGCTTGCGAAGGCGTAGGCGTCGCCGTAGGACTCCTCGACCGGGCCCGGGTCGCGAAGCGATCGCTGCTCCGCCGCGAGCGCCGCCTCCTGGACGTCCTCGGTCGGTGTGCCGTACTCGGCCTCGGCGCCGACGTGTCCGCTCAGCGCGACGAGGCCGTAGTCGGCATCGCAGGTCCCCACCGCCGTCTCGACCAGGATGGCGAGCAGCGCCTGGCGGTCGAGGCCCGACGCGAAGGCGTCGCCGACCCGGCGCACGGACTTCTCGATCTCGATCCGCTGGCGGCGCAGCTGGTCCATCTGCGCGCTCAGCCGCTCGCTCATCTTGTTGAACTCGTTGGCGAGCCCCGCCATCTCGTCGCGGCCGGTCACCGGAACGCTGCGCGAGAAGTCGCCCTCGCCGATGCGCCGCGCGGCGGCCAGCATCTCGCGGACGTAGCCCTGCAGCGATCGCAGCGTCGCGGCCACCGCGAGCAGGGCGATGGCGAAGAACGCGAGCAGCGCGATCGCCAGCGTCGGTCGCGAGGTGATGAAGCCCTCGCCCTCGACCGGCGCGAAGAGCGCCACCCGCACCCGCTCCTCGCCGAGCGGCTGCGTCCCCGCGACCCGGAGGTCGTCGTCGCCCTCCTCGAAGTCCGCCGCTTCTCCGCTCTCGGGCAGGTCGTCGCCCTCGACCGGGACCGTGCCGGCAATCCGGCCGCTCGGCCCGACCAGCGCCGCGTCCTGGCCCGTCATCTGCGCCACCGTGCCGAGGTATGACTCGGGGGTCGTGGTGGAGACCGTCACCGTCCCCAGACCGTCGCCCGAGCCGGAGACGAGGTCGACGGACGCACCGGCCACCGTCCTCCGCGGCCCAACGGCGACCTCGCCGCCGCTCGCCCCCGTCAGCGTCACGGCCTTGACGCCGTCCTCGTGTCGCAGTCGCCTTGCCAGTGCCCGGACCTCCGACTCGCCACCGCTCTGAAGCGCAGCGGCCGCATCCGGATCGCTCGCGATCTCGTCCGCGATTGACCCCGCGGCCTTGCGCGACTCGGCCTGCTCCTGCTCGAACAGGCTGGTCGCGGTAGATAGGCCTGTGTCGAGCCGCGCGTCGGCCTTGCCGGTGGACGAGTCGGAGGCGATCTGCGAGACGAGCACCGCGAGGGCGCCCATCGGCAGGACCACGATCAGCACGAAGAAGAGGATCAGCCGCAGGCGGAAGCTCACCGGGAGCAGCTTAAATCCGGCAGGGGTATGCGCCTACACATTGGGGTCGGCTGCAAGCCCGCGTCCGGGCCTCGGATCGGCTCCGGGGCTGGCTATCCTTGCCGGAGCGCGCCCTCGGACGCGCCATGCCACGGGGCTATAGCTCAGTTGGGAGAGCGCCTGGTTCGCAATCAGGAGGTCGCCGGTTCGAGCCCGGCTAGCTCCATCCTCAAGCGCCGAACGCGTGGATGTACTGCAAGCGGATCGAGCGCGAAGTGCGGTCGCGTGAAGCTGAAGGGATTCATCGGATGCTCCGAAGGCGGACCGATCGGCGTTCGGTTCACATCCCGGATGATCATCCGATCGCGAAGTCGCGGTCCTGATCGCTTCTCGTCCTAAGCGGAACTTTCGTGAGATCATCTGGACGTCGGGGTGGGCAGGTGCACCGCCGCAGAAAGGACCATCAAGTGGCAGCCAGAGGCCTCCATCACGTCGACCTTGCCGTTGCCGACGTTGATGTGTCGCTGGCGTTCTACCTCGACCTCCTGGGGCCGCTCGGGTTTACCGAGGAGGTCCGCTATCCCACCTACCGCGGCACCGAGGAGGTCGTCTACCTGGTTCACGCGCGCCGGGGGGTCGCCGAGGGGGGGTTGGGGCTGCGCCCGGCCGACGGCGGCGCCCACCGCTACTACGACGTCGGCATCGAGCACCTCGCGTTCGAGGTCGAGAGCCGGGATGAGGTGGATGCCGCCCACGAGCGATGCCTGGCCCGCGGCGCGCAGATTCATTTCCCACCGCAGGAGGATCGCGACGAACCGGGTTACTACGCGTTCTTCGTCTTCGACCCGGACGGGATGCGGATCGAGGTGTTCTGCTGGCCGTCGAGCCGATCTGTGAAGAGTTGACGCCGCCGGTTCGAGCCCGGCTAGCTCCATCTCGTCCGTCGCCGGCATTGGCGCTTCCTTCCCGGATAGCGGAGCAGAAAGCGCCAACCGAGCTTGAAGTCGCCCGAGGTGCCGGATACTTGGCAGACGGATGACTCCGGAAGTGATCCAGATGGGCGCGATCGGCGTGCGGTTCCTGGTCGAGCCGGCAGACTCGAACGGAAGCGTGAGCGTCTTCGAGTGCTTCGTACCGGCCGAGAGCAAGATGCCGGCGCCGCACAGTCACGATGCGTTCGAGGAGACGATCTACGGGCTCGAAGGCGTCAGCACCTGGACCGTGGACGGCCGCACGGTCGACATCGGCCCCGGCGACGCCACCTGCATCCTGCGCGGCGCGATCCACGGGTTCGACAATCGCGGGAACAAAGACGCCAAGTTCCTTGCGGTGTCCAGCCCCGGCGTCATGTCGCCGGACTACTTCCGTGAGATCCGCGACGTGGTGGCGGCGAATCCCGGCGGCCCGCCGGACCTCGCCAAGATCGCGGAAGTCATGCGCCGCCACGGCCTCACGCCGGCGCCTCCCGCCTAGGCGTGAAAAGCGGCGAGCCGCTCGGCCTCGGCGTCGAGCTCCCGCCGCGCGCCCGCGTCCAGCCGCTCGAACGGCTCGAGCTTCACCTTGCCCTTCTCGTAGCGCCAGGTTCCCGCCACCTGGCCGTCGACCAGGAACGTCGGCGCCGATTGCGGCGTCCTCGTGTTGAACACCCTCGGCCGGTGGCGCTCGGGCAGGATCTGGCTGCGGCGGGCGTGCACGAGCAGGGTCGCGTCCCAGACCGGCAGGAAGCGGGGAGGCGCCGGCGTCTCGGGGTCCGGAAGCGGCTGGCGCGGCAGGTCGACGAGCGGGCTGCCGTCCGCGGCGCGGAAGCGCCGCAGCTCCAGTCGCTCGAGCGCTGCGTTGATCGCAGGGGGATCGAGCCCGGCCCAGTCCGCGATCTCGGCCGGGCGCGCCGGGCCGAAGCCGCGCAAGTAGCTGCGCACGAGCTCGACCTGCGCCTCGGACTCCTCGATCTCGGGCGCCGGTCCGATCCAGTCGCCGGCGTCGGCGAACAGGTCCGCGCGGCGGCTCTCCCAGGTCCCGGACGGTGGCACGCGTACCAGGTCGATCCACACGCTCATGCCGTTCGTGCCCCGCGCGCCGAGGCCGACGAGCTCCTGAAGCTCCGCCCGACCCACCGGCCCCTCGCGAAGCCGCCGCTCGACCCCCCGCGCCGCCGCGTCCATCTGCCTGCCGCTCGGCTCGCCGCGGCGGCTCCGGAGCCAGTGCTCCTTGCGGCGGCGCCGGACCGCGGCGGCGAACACCCACCAATCACGCGGCGAGACGAGGTGGATCGTGGTCCGAAGAAGAGTGCCCTGGACGACCGTGCGCCGCTCGAGCGCGCGCGTCAGCTTCCCGCGCTCGAAGCCGTCGAGCCGTGACCAGAGACCGATGTACATCGACGGTGCGTACTGGGCCTGGATGCCCGCGACCCGCTCGGGCGTCTTCGGCAGCGACATCGCGCCGCGCTCGAGCAGGAGCTGGCGCGCGAGGAGCGCCCGGTTGAGCTCGCGCTCGGTCAGGATCCGCTCGGCCGCGCCCACGACCGGACCCTACGGTTTCAACCGGGCCAGATGTCGCCGGCCGCGATCTCGAGCAGGTTCCCGGCGGGGTCGGTGAAGTAAAAGGAGCGCAGCCCTCCGTCCCACGACTCCTCGTGCGCGATCTCGATTCCGGCCCCGTCCAGGAGCTGCTTCCAGCGCTCGTACTCCCGGGCCTCGCCCACGACGAGGCAGGCGTGACCGGGCCCGTCCGTGCCGTGGGCGGAGAGTGGGCTGTCGCGGGCGGCGAGCCCCTCGCGCTCGAAGAGAAGGAGCACCCCGGCTCCAGCACGCAGCGCGACGCCGCCCGGCCATCGCGACACGAGCGGCAGCCCAAGCACCTCGGTATAGAAGCCCTCCATGGCCGCCGTCTCGCGGGCGTCGTGGTACAGGCAGGTCTCGAGGACGCCCGCGAGCGCCTGCGTGCGGACCGCGTCGCTCACCGGCTCGCTCCGGCCGGGCCGCCGGGCGGGATCGTGAACAGGGCGCGTAGCCGGTTGCGAAGCCCCGTTCGCGCGATCGCCCGGCGCATGGCCCGGCGCTCGGCCGGCCCCGGCGCCGATGTCCCATCCCGGCCGTAGAGATGCAGCCGAAGCCGGGCGGCGTAGGTGGCGACCGAGGTGCGACCGACCTCGGCGAACCGGCGCTCGATCCGAAGGAGCGTCGGTTCCTCCCCCAGCTGCCAGCTGAGGCGGTCGAGGGCATCGCGCAGCTCCGCAATCTGTGCGCCCACCGCCTCGCCGCGGGCGAGACGGCGCCTGCGCCGCCACGACACGGCGCCGAAGGCCGCGCCGGTCACCGCGAGCAGGAGCAGGATCACCAGCCCAGCCGGACCGCCGCTGCCATCGTCCGCCAGGTTGCCGCCGGAACCGGTCGGCGAGTGCTTCGGGTTCGCCTTCTCCGCGTCCGTGGCCTGTCCCGGATCGTCCAGGTTGACTGCGGCGCCCCGGTCGCCGAGCGGCGAGCCGATCCCGCCGCCCGAGCTCTGGGAGGAGGCCGGAGCCGCTGGCGGCGTCGGGTCGAAGGTGACCCAGCCGATGCCGCGGAAATAGACCTCGACCCAGGAGTGGGCGTCGAGGTCGCGGATCACGTACGTATTCGTCTCCGGGTCGAGCTGGCCTGGCGCGAAGCCGGAGACGACGCGCGCCGGGATCCCGATCAGGCGCAGCATCAGCGCCATCGAGCCCGCGAACTGCTGGCAGTAGCCGGCCCGGTCGTCGAACAGGAACGAGTCGAGTGGGTACTCGTGGCGCTCCACTGACGCGGTGTACTTGTAGTCGCCGTCGCGCAGGTGATGCTCGATCGTCCGCGCCGCCTCGTACGGGGTCGACGCCGCGGCCGTCAGGCCGCGCGCGAGCCGGTACGTATCGGCGTAGGGCGACGTGAGCACCGCCCTCTCGACATCCGGGTCGCGCTGCCCCCACAGCGGCATCCTCGTCGCCGCCGCTGGTGCGCCCTGGACCGGCAGCGCCACGAGTGTGGTGCCGCCGAATCGTCGCTCCGGATAGCGAGTCGGCGCGTTCTCGAGCTGACGCGCCGTCGGCTCGGGCCAGTAGGCGGCGACGGAGTAGTCGTCGCCCTGCTCAAGCGGCTCGCCCTGGAGTGAGATCGTGCCGTCGTTGCTGACGAGGAAGGCGTCCAGCCCGTCGATCGAGCGCGGTGTGCCGAAGCCGATGCCGACGGCACTCGCGAGCGCCTTGACCTCGAAGTTCGCCTGCGACACCCACTCCGGGTGCCGGTCGATGAGCCCGGCGCTGTCGACGAGCGGGCGCGCCGCTCGCTCCGCGAGCGCAAGCCCGTCGTCGCCCTCCGCCCGGCGCCAGACGATGCCGTCGAACCGATCGAGCACGCTCGCCTTCCAATAGACCGGCTGCGTCGCGCTGACCTCGAGCATCTTCGTGCCGTTGCGGGGCCAATCGAGCGGACCGTAGCGGTGATTCCAGTCGAAGGTGACGCCGTGATCGCTGCCAAACAGGGTCCAGTCCCTGTAGTTCAGGAACTCGGTGGAGTCCAGCCGGGCCGCGAGCGGCAGGGCAAGGAACGACGCGGCGACCGCGGCCAGGGTCGCCACTCCCGCGCGTTCGCCGCGCAGCCTCACGATCCACATCCAGGCGCAGATCAGGACCAAGAGGACGATGCCCAGGGGAAGCTCGCCACCCGGGGCGTCGAGCGCGACGGCGATCGCGAACATCGCGATCAGTGGGATGAGTGCGAGCACGCGACGGCGCTCCCGCCGCTCGCCTGGCCAGAAGGCGAGAAGCGCCGCGCTCGCCAGCATCGCCGGCACGCCGAGGACGAGCGTCAGCCGCACCCATTCGTCGGCGCCCTGATACGGCAGCGTGACGCTCTCGATCCCGGTCAGCCCGGTGCCGATGCCCGAGCTCAGCTCGCCCCAGTTCTCCGGCAGCAGGAGACGCGCCGATAGCCCGGCGACGACCAGGCAGAGCAGTGCACCGCCGACGCCGATCGTCCAAGCGGCCGCCGAGCGGCGGCCGACCCGGCGCCGGCCGATCAACAGGAGCGCGGCGCCGGTTGCGCAGGCGGCGAGAAGCGATGCGAACATCGCTCCGATCGGCGGATCGGACAGCAGCCGCGACCACTGCAGGATCCCGAACGCCCCGAGCGCGGCGAACACGGTGAGCTCACGCGCCGCCAGCGGCGCCGGCGCGATCCGCGGTGCCTCGCCCGCGTCGGATCCCGCCGCGCGGAGGGCGATCGCCGCGTCGCTCATGCCGCCCTCCGAACCGATCGCGCCCTGCGGGCGCCGAACTGGCGTCCCTCGCAGCCGCCGACAACGAACGCCGTCGGGGCGGTCGTCACAGGCCGGGTGGGTGAGACCAGGAACCGCCCCGCGACGGCCGTGCTGCGCAGGGCGGCGGGAAGCGACGGGCGGGCGCGAGCCGTGACCCAGAAGACGGCCCCACTCCGGGAGGCGACCGGCACCGTCGGGGGCGGTCCGGATTCGACCAGCGCGAAGCGCGCGTGCAGGTGCGGCCAGGTCCGGAGGTCCGAATCGACGGCGATCGGGCGCCGATTCCCCGGCAGCAGGGTGACGCAGCCGCCGCGCTGAGCCAGGTGCGCGCAGAGCGACGCCGCCGCACGAACCGCGGCATCGAGCTCCGGCTCACCGGCGGGGCGCGAGCTGTCGAGAACCACGAGCGGCACGGAGTCGGCGCCTGCCGTCAGCCTCCGCTCGATCAGCTCGCCGGTCCGCGCGACGGCGGGCCAGTGAATCCGCGAGGCCGGGCTGCCCTGGCGGTAGGCGCGCAGGCCATCGATCTCGAGCTCGATCGCGAACGCCTCCGGATCGCCGGCCGTCGCGCCAGCGACGAGCCCGGCCAATGAGCCGACGGCGCCCCCTCCGCCCGAACCCCCGACGTGCACCTGTTCGATCCGAGGGAGCACGAGGAGATCGTGGGGCACGTCGCTTTCGGTGACGCGCGACCAGAGGCCGAGCGGGTCGCGGACCTCGACCCTCGCCGGCTCGAGCCGGCGCAGGCCGCGCCCCTCGAGGGTGACCTCCGTCAGATGGCTGCCGCGCCAAAAGGGACCGATCCCGACCGGTTGCGCAAGCAGGGGATCCGTGAGCTCGCCACCGGGCGGCCGGGCGAGCGACCCGCTTGCGGTGATCCGCACGGGGACCGGATCGCCCTCGATGACGCGCGTCGGCCCACCAGCGCGGACCAGCCGCCGAGGGCGCGCGAGCTCGACCCATACGACGGCGACGAGGGTCAGGCCGCTGAGGCCGATCCCGGCGACCGTCAACGACGGAGCGCCGAAGCCGAGCCCGGCGACGAGCAGGGCGGCGCCGAGCCAGGCCGCGGTCGGCGCGCCACGCATCGCGTGCCCCTAGAGGGCCGGAACGCGCGCGAGCGCGTCGTCGATCACCTCGCTCGCCGCGCCGGCTGAGGCCTCGGGAGCAAGCAGCAACCGATGCGCGAGAACCGTCCCGGCGAGCGCCTGAATGTCATCCGGGAGCGCGTGGTCGCGACCCTGGAGCGCGGCAAGTGCCTTTGCGGCGCGGAAGAGCATCAGGATCGCCCGCGGGCTGGCGCCGAGCTCGACGCGGGGATCGCGGCGGGTCGCCTCGCCGAGCGCCACGGCGTAGCGCCTCAGGGCCTCACTGCCGTGGATCGCGGCAACCGCCGCCTGCGCGGCGCGCACCGTGCTCACGTCGGTGACGGGTTCGAGATCGTGAACGCGGTCGTGGCGGGCATGCGCCTCGAGCATCGCGGCCTCCTCATCGGCGGTGGGATAGCCGAGCGAGACGCGGACCATGAACCGATCGAGCTGCGCCTCCGGCAGCGGGTAGGTGCCCTCGTAGTCGGCCGGATTCTGCGTGGCGATGACGACGAATGGGCGGGCGAGTTCGTGCTGGTGCGCGTCGATCGTCACGTGACGCTCCTGCATGCACTCGAGCAGGCCGGACTGCGTCTTCGGCGAGCTGCGGTTGATCTCGTCGACGAGGACGACGTTCGCGAACACCGGGCCCGGATGGAACTCGAACCGCGCCTCGCGCTGGTTGAACACGTTGGTGCCGACGATGTCCGCGGGCAGCAGGTCCGCGGTGCATTGCACCCGCGCGTACTCCGCGTCGATGGATCGCGCCAGGGCCCGGGCGAGAGCAGTCTTGCCGACCCCGGGATAGTCCTCGATCAGCACGTGGCCCTCGGCGAGTAGAGCTACGAGCACGTCGCGCACGACGGAGTCGCTCACCTTGACCGCGCTCCGAACGTTGGTGCGCAGCCTGCTCCCTACCTCCGCCACCGCGGCCGGATCGAGCTCGGGGAGGGTAGCCACGCAACCATGGTACGAGGCGGCCGCTTTCGGGGATTTCGACGGGGCGTAAGAGGAGAGGAAGAGAGCAGGCGGGCTAGCTATGGCGTCTGCCGGGGTACGCCACGGCGCCTGCTCCCTCGGTGCGCCCCGGTCGCGCGACTCGCGGCGGCAGGCCATCCCGAGCCGGCGGCTTCAGCCGCACCGCCAAGTTAGGGAACGGAGCGGACGGCGGAGCTGATGAGAGCACGAAAAAGCGGTCCGGGGGGACTCTGCTCTGCCTGCCTCACACGTAGCCTGCGCGTGATCGAAGCTTTGCGAGTCACCTTCGAGAGATCCGGCTGCTTGGCTTTCGCCTCCGGGGTTCTCTCTCCCGAACCGCTGGAGCGAATTTATGACGCGGCCTCGAGGAATGCAAGTCCCCGCGGCCGGGATTCTCGCAATGTGCGGGGAAATCGCGTCAGCGGCGGGGTGCCGCCGGCTCGCGGCGAGCGCGCGCGCAGGTCGTCGGGGGAGGATCCGGCGCATCGACAAATACCCTGACGATCGTGCAGGACCGAAAGCCGACCGCCCTCGTCACCGGCGCCTCGAGCGGGATCGGCGCCGCGACCGTGCGCGCCCTCGCCGCAGCCGGCTGGGAGACGGTGGCCGCGGCCCGCCGACTCGAGCGCTGCGAGACGCTCGCCGCTGAGGTGGGCGGCCGCGCACTGGCGCTTGACGTCACCGACGCCGGCTCGGTAGCGGCCCTCGGCGAGGCGCTTCCGAAGCTCGACGCCGTCGTCCACAGCGCCGGAGGGGCGCTTGGTCTCGAGCGCGTCGAGGAGGCCGACGAGGCGCATTGGCGGACGATGTTCGACTCCAACGCGATGGGCGTGATGCGGGTGACGAAGGCGCTCCTGCCGGCGCTGCGGCACTCACCCGCGCCGATCATCGTCGTGGTCGGCTCGGTGGCGGGAACCGAGGTCTACGAGGGCGGCGGCGGCTACACCGCGGCCAAGCACGCGGCGCACGCGGTGGCCGAGACGCTGCGGCTCGAGCTCCACGCCGAGGGCGTCCGCGTGAGCGAGATCGCTCCGGGACTGGTCGAGACCGAGTTCTCGCTGGTGCGCTTCGCCGGCGACGCGGAGCGCGCCGCCTCGGTCTACCGGGGGATCAACCCGTTGACGCCCGAGGACGTCGCTGACGCGATCGCCTACTGCGTCACGCGGCCCGCGAACGTGGACATCGACTACCTCACGATCAAGCCGGTCGCGCAGGCGAGCGCGACGATCGTCCACCGCCGCGGCTAGCGCCGCGCTTCGGCTCAGACGTTCCGCAGCCCGATCGGTCCCGCGGTGCCGCCGGTGACCAGCTGGCGAACGAGCGGCTCGCTCGAGTCGAGCACCTCATCGGCGGCGCCGCTGGCGACGATCCGGCCTTCGTGGATCACCGCGGCGTGCTTGGCGAGGCGGCGGGCCGCGCGCATGTTGTGAGTCGAGACGAGGAAGCTGGCGCCGCTTTCGCGCTGGACGTCGGCGATCACGTCGCACAGGAGTGAGAGCCGCACGCCGTCGATGCCGCTGTCGAAGTCGTCGATGATCACGGTTCGCGCCTCGAGCGCGAGCGCCCGGGCGATCGCGACGCGCTTCGCCATTCCTGCCGAGAGCTGGTCGGGCATCGCACGCGCCCACTCGCCAAGCCCGACCATGGAGAGGTGCTCCATCGTCCGCTCGCGGATCAGCTCCTCCGACCAGCGCTTTCGCTGGCGAAGCGCGAAGGCGACATTCTCATAGACGTCGAGCGAGTAGAAGAGCCCGCAGGTGAACGGGAGCGTCCCCTGCATGACGATGCTCATGCCGCGGCGAAGCTCATAGAGCTCCTCCTCCGACAGGCGGGCCAGGTCGCGCCGCTCGACTAGGACCCGCCCGCGGGTCGGCTGCAGCAGCCCGACGGCATGGCTGATCGTGACCGTCTTGCCGGCGCCCGAGGGCCCGATAAGGACGGTGATCTCGCCGGCCGGGACGGCGAGATCCACGCCGTGGAGCACGCGCGCGGCGCCGAAGTCCTTGACCACGCCGACGAACTCGATCGCGTTGCCCGAGCCGGGCTCAGCGGCCATGAAACGAGTCTAGACCGCAAGCGTGCAGCCGGCGGCAGACCCGCCTCTACCATCCCTCCCCATGCGGATCGACGAGCTTCTCGCCACCAAGCGCCCAGTGTTCTCGGTCGAGTTCTTCCCCCCGAAGACGGAGGAGGGCGTCGCCCAGCTCTTCGAGACGGTCGAGGCGCTGCGCCCACTCGAGCCCGACTACGTCTCGGTGACCTACGGCGCCGGCGGCTCGACCCGCGAGGGCACCGTGGAGATGGTCGAGCGGATCACGATCGACTACGGGATCGAGACCATGGCTCACCTGAGCTGCGTCGGCGAGACCCAGGCGGGCCTCGACGCGATCCTCGAGCGCTTCGAGGCGATCGGGATCGACAACGTGCTTGCGCTGCGCGGCGACCCGCCGCGGGGCGAGGCCTCCTTCGAGCCGCCGCCCGACGGGCTCTCCTCCGCGACGGAGCTCACCAGGTTCATCACCGACCGCCACTCGTTTGCGATCGGCGGCGCCTGCTTCCCGGAGGTGCACCCGGAGGCCGAGGGCCTCGCGGCCGACCTGGCGTACCTGAAGACGAAGGTCGACGCCGGGGCGAGCTTCCTCATCACCCAGCTCTTCTTCGACAACCGGGTCTACTTCGACTTCGTCGCCGCCGCCCGCGAGATCGGGATCGAGGTGCCGATCATCCCCGGGGTGATCCCGATCGCGAGCTTCGGCCAGGTGAGCCGGATCTGCCAGCTCTGCGCCGCGACGATCCCGACGGAGCTCGCCGCGGCGATGGACGAGCTCGGCGGCGACGCGGACGCCGAGGCGCTGTTCGGCGTCGCCTACGCCGCGCAGCAGTGCGAGGAGCTCCTGGCGGCGGGCGCGCCCGGGGTCCACTTCTACGCCCTCAACCGGGCTCCCGCGACCCGCGCGGTGCTCGCTGCGCTCCGCGCCTCGCGACCGTGGGAGCGTGCGGAGGCCGACGGAGCCGTACGGGCGTACCGATAGGGTTCGCGCCGATGGAGCCGACGGAGGGCTCGTTCCGCTTCGAGGGGCGCCGAATCGCCTTCGCCGACTACGGCAGCGGCGAGCGTACGCTCGTCCTCGCCCACGGCCTCTTGATGAACAGGCACATGTACGACCAGCTCGCCCCGGCGATGGTCGAGCGCGGCATCCGCGTGATCACCGTCGACCTCCTCGGACACGGCGTCTCCGACAGGCCGACCGACATGCGCGCGTACAGCATGAGCAGGTTCGGCGACCAGCTCGCGGGCCTGATCGACCACCTCGAGCTCGACCGCCCTGTCGTGGGCGGAACCTCGCTCGGCGCGAACGCGACGCTCGAGATGGCCGCGCGGCACCCGAGGGCGGCGCGGGGGCTCTTCATCGAGATGCCGGTGCTCGACAACGCGCTCGTCGCGGCCGGCCTGATCTTCCTCCCGATCCTCGTCACGCTTCGGGTTGGTAAGCCGGTCCTGCGCGCGGTGGCCACGGTCACGAACCGGATCCCGCGCAGCCACCTGCTCGTTGACATCCTGCTCGATTGGACGCGCCGGACGCCGGAGAGCTCGGAGGCGGTCCTCCAGGGGATCCTGTTCGGCCGCACCGCGCCGCCGCGCGAGGAGCGCGAGCTGATCGGCGTGCCGGCGCTCGTGATCGGCCACCCCGCGGACCCGCTGCACCCGTTCACCGACTCGGACATGCTCGCGGAGGAGCTGCCGCGAGCCCGGCTGGTGAACGCCGAATCGATCTTCGAATGGCGCATCTCCCCCGGCCGGCTTGACGACGAGCTGGCCGAATTCGTGACCGACGTGTACGCGGAGGAGCACGCCGAGAGCCTTGAGGCCGGCTAAACCTTCTCCGCTACTCTGCCGGGCCGATGACGAGTAGGGAAGAGCGCGAGCGGCGCCGCGCTGCGCGCCTTGAGGCCGAGCGTGCGGACGCCGCCGCGGCGCGGCGGCGCCTGGTGATCGGCTACGTGGTCGCCGGCGCACTGACGCTCGCGGTCGTGGTCGGGCTCGTGGTCGTGATCTCGAGCAGCGGCGGCTCCGACGAGCAGGTGGACGGCCAGGACGTCCCAGCCGCCGCCCACGTCCAGGTGAACAGCGGCTACCTGCACGGGATCACGCCCGACGGACGCGAGGGTACGCCGCCGCCGCCGCTTCAGCAGGGGGATCTCCAGACCGCCGCCCAGGAGGCGGGCTGCAAGCTGCAGCTCAACCTCCCGGACGAGGGCAACAACCACATCACCAAGGAGAGCGAGATCCCCGACTACAAGACCAACCCGCCGACCTCGGGGAACCACAACCCCGAGCAGGAGGCGGACGGTGCCTACTCCGAGCAGGTGCCCGAGTGGTACGCGGTCCACTCGATGGAGCACGGGCGGATCGAGATCCAGTACTCGCCCGACCTGCCTGAGGCCGACCAGCTCGCGCTCAAGGGCGTCTTCGACGAGAGCCCGGCGGGGATGCTGATGTTCCCGAACTCCGATATGCCCTACGAGGTCGCGGCCACCGCCTGGACGCAGCTCATGGGCTGCAAGAGCTACGACGGGCGAGCGACGCTCGACGCGATCCGCGACTTCCGCGACACCTACCGCGGTCAGGGACCGGAGCCGATTCCGCTCAACGCGGGCTGAGCGGCCGCAAGCTTCGCCCTCACCGGGGCGAATCCATCGCCGTGAAGTCGTGTTGGTGAGGAACGTGAGGCCCAAAGCGCGCCATCTGCTGCTGGCGGCGATTTCCGGCGCGCTCGTCTGGATCGCCGCGCCGGCGCTGTCGGCACAGCGCTACATGCCCGAGGCGGTCGACTTCGAGCAAGCGCTCCCGTCGCTAAGGGCCGCAGCGAAGGTGCCGCAGGCGAGGCTCGTGCGAGCGCCGAAGCGCGCCGGAGCCGGGCCCGTGACCTTTCGCTCATCGGTCGTCGTGGCGCCGAAGCGCTTCGACCTCGTCGGCCTCGCGCGCGAGCTGCGGCCGCTCGAGATCCGGGCCCGTCCCGAGGGCGGCGAGTGGAGCGTCTGGGTCGAGGCCGAGGACGGCAGCCCCGTCTACTTCGGCGGCGCGGACGAGCTCCAGCTCCGCGCCCGCGGCTGGCGCCCGAAGGGCGTCCTTCACTACGTGAACGTCTCCGGAACGACGAGCTTCGCCGGCGGCTTGCTGACCAGGGCGCGGGAGGCCGTCAACTCGGCCTTCATCTCCGCCTCGGCCGTGCTCGACCCGAGCGCCGAGGCACTTCCCACGCGCCCGCAGGTGATCAGCCGCGCCGCCTGGGGCGCGAACCGCGCGAGTGGCGGCTGCCGCCCTCGCGAGCGTCCGGAGAAGGGCACGGTCAAGGCCGCGATCGTCCACCACACCGTGACCGCGAACGAGTACAGCGAGGCCGAGGCGCCGCGAATCGTGCTCGGGATCTGCCGTTATCACCGCAACGGGAACGGCTGGAACGACATCGGCTACAACGCCCTCGTCGACCGATTCGGAAACGTCTACGCCGGGCGAGCCGGTGGGCTCGCGAAGCCGATCATCGGCGCCCAGGCGCAGGGGTTCAACGCGCAGACGTCCGGCGTGGCGACGATCGGCACCCACACGACGACCCCGATCACGTCGGCGACCGCGCAGGGCCTGGTGAGCTTCATCGCCTGGAAGCTCGCGCTCAACGGGCTCCAGGCGCGGGGCAAGACGACGCTCACCTCGGCCGGAGGCGAACTCAGCCGCTACCCCGTGGGCCGCAGACTGCGCCTCAACCGCGTCTTCGGCCACGGCACGGTCGGGCTCACCGCCTGCCCGGGCAAAGCGCTGGAGGCCGACATGATCCGCCTGCGGAGGCTGATCCAGACCCGGATCGAGGAATCCGGCGGCCCGGCTCCAACGACGCCGCCGGAGGGCGGCGGCGTCACGTCCAGGTAGGCGGAGGAGCAGCACACTGCACCACCTCCCGCTCGCGATTCGGGAGGATAGGAACGTGCCGGATTCCAACCCGCGACCCGTGTTCGAAGAGCTGGTCGGCGAGCTCGACTACCCGATGCTCATTGTCACCGCCGCCGCCGGCAAGGAGCGAGACGGGTGCCTGGTCGGGTTCGCGACGCAGTGCAGCATCGCCCCGCCCCGCTTCGCCGTTTACCTCTCTGACAAGAACCGCACCTACCGGATCGCGCGCCAGACTGACGCGATCGGCGTTCACTTCCTGTCAACCGACGATGGGGATCTCGCCGAGCTCTTCGGAGGCGAGACGGGAGATGAGGTCGACAAGCTCGCAGAGATCCAGTGGCACGAAGGACCCGCGGGCGTGCCGTTGCTCGACCGCTGTCCAAACCGGTTCGTCGGCAGCGTCCTCGATCGATATCAGGCCGGCGATCATGTCTGCTTCCTGCTCGAGCCGATCGCGGCGGAGCACGGGTACGAGATTCGCCCATTTCCGTTTCACCGGGCCAAGCAGATCGACTCTGGCCACGAAGCCTAGGTTCGGCGCGATGCGCTCAGCGCCCGATAGGCCGGGAAGAACCCGCCGGCCTCGCGCGCCGCGCTGAGCCGCTCGTACTCCTCGCGATCGCAGACGATCTCATGGGTCCGAAACGGCACCGTGGCGTTGGCGAATCCGCGCTTGAAGCGCTCGAGGCCGTCGCCCGGGGTCATGCCTCCGCCGAGGTTGAGCGGCAGCTCGAGCTCGTCGGCGAGGTCGAGCATCGCGCTGACGACGTTCTTGAACGGAGATGCTTCGAGCGCGGCGTCCGCGGTCCCGCCGAGGAAGTAGTGAAGGACGCCGTCGCTGCGCGCGGCGATCGCGGCCGCTCCTGGCTCCCCCGACCGCTCGGCGAGGAGGAGCCAGCTCGAACCGAAGGAGAGGAGGGCCTCGAGGTACTCGCGCTCGAAGAAGTAGCGATCGGCGGCTCGGGTACGGACCATCGTCTGCTCGTAGGCGGCCGCGAAGGCGTCGCGGGCGGCGGTGTCCGCGTCCGGCGCCGGCATCACGCGCACCTCCCAGCCAGCCCGCTCGTTGGCGCGGATCTGCTCGGCGAGGCGCGGGCGGACGGCGCGTGCCTTGGAGGCGTCGTGGAGCTGAAGCTCGGAGGGCTCGGCGGCTCCTGCGGCCCACGCCCGCCCCAGGACGCGCTCACGGGCAAAGACCGAGACGAGGCCGGCCCCGGTCCAGTCGATCTCGGAGGCGGCGGGTGGCGGGGCGTCGCCGGAGATTCGGCCGCCCGGGTAACCGTAGGGCGAGGTCGCGTCGAGCCGATCGGAGCCCTCGATCTCACGGACGATGAGCGGCACCGCGGCGACGAAGTCTCCGGCGCTCAGCCTGAGCGTGTGCGTGGCGCCCTCGGCGCCCAGGAATGGCTCGGATCGGAACAGGTCGTCGCTGCGAGCCGCGGCGCCCCCGTCCCGGATCAGCTCGGCTCGTCCCACCCGGTGAAGTCCTCGGCCAGAAGGCCCCAGACCTGGTTGTCGACCCGCTCCTCCCCACGGCGGATCGCCGCCCGCATCAAGCCCTCGAGCCGGAAGCCGAGGTAGGTGACGACCTTCTGCGCCGCCTCGTTGGTCGCGGGGATCTCCGCGTGGATCCGGTGTGCGTCGTAGTCGCGAAACGCGCGGTTGCAGGCCAGCCGCTCGGCCTCGCGGGCCACGCCCTTGCCCCAGGCGCTCGGGTCCCCGACCAGGACCGCGAGCTCGGGCCCGAGCTGGCGCTCGAGGCCGAACAGGGCGACGAAGCCGACCGCTTCGTCGGAGCCGTCGATCGTGATCGCCCACTTGCGATCGCGGCTCGCGTCCATCGCCCGCTCTACCCACCCTGCCGCGTCATCGAGCGTGAACGAGTCGCGGCTGCCGACCAGGTCCGCGGTGACCCGGTCGTCGTTGAACCAACGGTGAACCGCCTCGGCATCCGCGGGACGGAAATCCCTCAGCTTCACCTCAGCCCTCGCCACGGGCGGCAGCCTAGTCGTCATCACTTCGCCAGACGAGGGCCGCCGAGACCGGGTGGCCCCGGAAGGGCTCCCACCTCGGCTTCAGCTCGATCCACCGTTCGTCGATCACGGCCTCGCGCATCTCGACCAACCGCAACCCGGCTCCGAGCCCGGCCGCGACCTGCTCGCTCAGGAGGTGCACGTGCGTCGTGATCGCGACTTCCTCCCCGGAGGAGGAGCGAAAATGGGTCGGGATCCCACTGGCGATCATGAAGTGGGGGTGAAACGCGACGAGGACGAAGGCACCGCCCGGGACGGCGAGCCGGGCCGCCTCGCGATACAGCGGCGAGAGGCCCTCGAGGTGCTCGTCGACGAGACATGCGACGACGAGGTCATAGGCGCCGCCCGGCAGGCCCGTGTCCGCCACATCCGCCTCGACCAGCCGGTCGTACACGCCGCGCGCCGCGGCGCGTTCGAGCATCTCCGACGTCACGTCCAAACCGTCGACCGCGCCCACCCCGCGCGAGGCGAGCCAGGCGCCTGTCCTGCCGCTTCCGCAGCCGAGGTCGGCGGCGCGGCGCGCCTTGGCCCACCGCGGCTCGCGGAGGCGCTCGAGCAGCGCCAGATCCATCTCATCCTCGACCGTGTCGTCGTACGTGCGCGCCCACTCGGCGTAGCCACTGCGCACGTCGACGGTGCGGTAACGACGCGTGTCGTAGTCGGCGAAGCTGGCCATGGCGGCCCTAGCCGTAGAGCCCGTGGCCGGTGATCAAGAAGCGCGCGGTGCGGGCGAGGACCCTGAGGTCGAGGGCGAGCGAGCGGTTGTCCACGTACCAGACGTCGAGCTCGATGCGTTCCTCCCACGGAATGCCGGCGCGGCCGTTCACCTGCGCCCACACGGTCAGCCCCGGCTTCACCTCGAGCCGGCGACGCTGGTGCGGTGTGTAGGCCTCCACCTGGGCCGCGAGGGTCGGCCGCGGGCCGACGAGCGACATCTCGCCGCGGATCACGTTGACGAGGTTGGGCAGCTCGTCGAGCGAGAGCCGACGCAGGATCGAGCCTACCCGTGTCACGCGGGGATCGTCCGCGTAGACGGGCGTGCCGACCCCGACCGGATCGTTGCCCGTGTACATCGTCCGCAGCTTGAGGAGATCGAACTCGACGCCGTCACGCCCGATCCGTCGCGAACGGTAGATCACCGGCCCGGGCGAGTCGAGCTTGATCGCGAGCGCGACGATCGCCAGCACCGGCGAGGCGAGAACGAGCGCCGGCACGGCGAACAGGAGGTCGAGGGCGCGCTTCACCTCGTGCCCTTCGCCTTCTCCCACGCGCCGGGCGTCCCGAACCGGACCCGGTCGAGGAGACCGGCGGCGATCGAGGCCGTGACCAGGACGTAATAGCGGGCGAGCCGGAACGGCCGGATCGGGACGACGCCCGCGAGCGCCGCCCCGGCGACCAGCGCGAGCTGCGCCGCGAGCGTGACCACGTAGACCGGCGACTCGCCGACCACGATCGCGTTCGCCACCAGCGCGGCGACGTGCAGGAACGGCGAGGCGTAGCGGAGCACGCGATGGCTTGCGATCTCGAACGCGTACAGGGGCGGGTAGCCGCCGGGCCGAAGCATGCCGTCGCCGACCACCTCGTCGTAGATGCCGCGCATCATCCGGCGCTTGCGGGCGAATTCCCCCTCGATCGTCTCGACCATCCTCTCCTCCGAGATCGCGGCCGGCGCGTAAAGGGCGCGGTAGCCGCGCTTCGTGAGCATGAACGGGAACGAGACGTCGTGGCTCGATGCCGCACGGAGCGGGATGTACGAGGAGGCGCGAACCGCGTAGATGGCGCCGTTGCCTGCGGTCACGCCGGCGAGCCGCGACTCGAGCGCTCGGGTCGCGAGCTCTAACCGCCAGTAGGTGCCCTCCTGGTTCGAGCCGCCCTGGTCGAGGAAGCGCGCCTGCCCGCAGACGTATGCGACGTGGGGATCGCCGAACGGCGCCACGAGCTCCCGCAGCGCGTCCGCGCGCCAGGTCGCGTTCGCGTCGCTGAATGCGAGCACCTCGCCGCCCGCGCGCTCGGCGGCAGCGTTCTGAGCCGGCAGCTTGCCGCGCCGGTCGAGGTCGAGGACCAGATCTGCCCCGGCGCCGCGCGCACGCTGAACGGTGCGGTCGTTCGAGCCGTCGCAGGCGACGATCACCTCCAGCAGCTCGCGGGGATAGTCGAGCGCGAGGGCGTTCGCGACCTTCGCCGCGATCACCTCCTCCTCGTCATGGGCGGCGACGATCAGTGACACGGCGGGCAGCCGCTCGAGCGGCGGCACCGGCGTCGGCCGACGAAACGCCGCCAGCGCCGCGAGGAGGAGCGGGTAACCGACGTGCGTGTAGACAAGTAGGACGGCGGCGACCCAGAAGACGACCTCGATCACCTGCATGGCCGGCGATTATGCGGGGAGAATGCCCCGGTAGACGTCGAGCGTGCGCTCAGCGATCGCTGGCCACGAGTACTGCCCGTCCGCGGCCGCGCGCGCCGCGGCGGCGAGGTCCTCGCGCTGCTCGGGTTCGGCAAGGAGCTCTCCAAGGGCCGCCGCGAGTGCGTCGCGATCGCCCCGCGGCACGAGGCGGACCGCTCGATCGCGCTCGCCGACCTCGGTGAACCCGCCTACCGCGCTCGCGACGATCGGCTTGCCGAACGCGAGCGCTGTGTAGAGGACTCCCGACTGTTCGATCTCGCGGTAGGGAAGGACGACGACGTCGGCGCGGCGGAAGTAGGCGGGGATCTCGGGGTCGGTGATGAAGCGGTCGACGAACCGGACGGTTGATCGGCAGCGGCCGGCGAGAGCGCGCAGCGGCGCCAGGTCCATCCGCGGCATGCCGACGATCCAAAGCTCGGCGTCGGTCAGCTCGCGGAACGCCTCGAGCAGCAGGTCGACGCCCTTGTATCGGCGGATGAGGCCGAAGAACAGGATCACCGGGCCCTCCACGTCGCGGAGCTCCTCCGGCAGCGGCCGGCCCGCGGCCTGCCGGGTGAGATGCTCGAAGGCACCGTGCGGGACACGGTGGACCCGCGTCGGCTCGAGCCCGAGGTCGCGAAGGTCGGCGGCCGCATACTCGGAGTGGGCGATCACCGCGTCCATCCGCGCCAGCAGCGCGCGCTGGCGGGCCCGGGCGGAGCTCGAGGCGGGCAGCGGATAGTGGACCGTGAACGCCCGCGGGTGCTTCGGCAGCAGGAACCGGTCGAGGTCGGGGACGCTCAGCCATTGCAGGTGAACGACGTCGGCGGCGAGTGCGTGTGCACGAAGGCGCCGCATCCCGGGCACGTGCTCGGCGAGGCGAAGGCCGCGCCGAGCCGGCCCTCGCAGCCGCCGGCGAGTCGAGCGGGAGTAGAAGAGCTCGGTCACGGAGTAGTCCTGCGGCTCGGCAACGGGGCCGTACTCGAAGCGGCTCGTGACGAGCTCGACTTCGGCGCCGGCGTCCGCGAGCGCGGCGCACAGCGCGCGGTCGTAGGGCGGCGTGAACGCCGGTGGATCGACGACCTGGACCCGCATCGTGGACGATTCTCCCGATGGACCTCTCCTATTGCGTCGTGAACACGAACGGCCGCGAGCACCTGCTCGCCTGCCTCGCGTCGATCCGCGACCACGGCCCGCGCGGGCTCGAGCACGAGATGCTGGTGGTCGACAACGCTTCAGAGGACGGCTCCGCCGACGCGGTCGAGGAGTGGAACGCCCGCCCGGACGGGATCGGCGAGCGGCTGCGACTGATCCGCTCCGAGTCGCGCCAGGGCAAGGCGGCGCTCGACGCTCTGTTGCTGCGGGAGGCGCGCGGCGAGCTCTGCCTGCTGCTGAACGAGGACTCCGAGCTCTGGCCCGGGGCCGCGCGGGCGCTCGTCGAGGCGATGCGAGCCGACCCACGAGCGGGCGCGGCCGGCGCTGCGCTTCACGATCCCTCCGGCGTCCGCCAGCCCTCCGCATGGCGGCTGCCGGGCCTCGGGACCTCCGTCGCGAGCGCGCTCTTCCTCCACCGCCTGTTCGTCGTCGAGAGCCACGGCGAGACGACGCGCGACGTCGGCTGGGTGCAATCGGCGGCGATGATCGTCCGCCGCGCCGCGGCCGAGCAGATCGGGTACCTCGACTCCGACTTCTTCGTCTACTCCGACGAGACCGACTTCTGCAAGCGCCTGCACGGCGCCGGCTGGCGGATCCTCTACGTTCCCGGCGCCGAGGTCGTCCACCACGAGCAGCTCGCCACCGACGTCGTCGCGGGCGAGCGGCGGGTGGTCGAGTTTCATCGCGGCCGCGACCTCTACATGCGAAAGCACCACTCGCCGGCCACCGTCGTGATCGCCCGCTGGCTCGCGGCCTGGACCTACGCGTTCCGCTCGCTCGTCGCCCGGATCCTGCCCGGCCACGACCCCGCCTGGTACGCGCTCCACGCCCGCCAGGCGCTCCATCCGGAGCGGGGCGAGGGGCTGCGCGAGGCGGCGGCCGCGCTCAACGCGCGGCTCGAGCGTTGACACGGGCTGGCGCCTCGTTCGTCCGTGAGACGAATAGGGCGCCATTCTTCGGAACTGCGATCGCGGCGAACTACCTCAGATCCTCGTCGGCGCGCACGGACTCATACACCTCCGGCGCGTAGCCGGACCCCTCCGGCTCCGGCTCGTGGGGCGGCGCCGCGCCCGCGGCGCGCAGGCGCTCGAGGACGGCGCGCGGCGCGAGCATCGCCCGCAGGCTCGTGCGCTCCTCCTCGGTGAGGAAACCGGCCAGGAGGAGGATCGGCGGCAGCGCGAACCACACGAGCGTGCGCGACGTGAGGCCGAGGAAACCATCCGTCGGCAGGAGCAGCTCGCCGCCCGCGACGACCGCGGCCGTCACCCCGACGAGTAGTGCGAGCCGGCCCCACTCGTAGGGGACCGGGAAGAGGCGCTGGGTGAGCGCGAACATCAGCACCAGGACGACCAGGTAGGAGCCGATCAGCGCGATCCCGGCGCCGACGATCCCGTACGGCGGGATGAGGACGAGGTTGAGGACGACGTTGACCACGGTCCCCGCGAGCGTCGCCGGCAGGTTGAACTCCGTCCGACCGGTACGGCCGAGGATGACGACGAGGACGAGGTAGAGCGCGTAGAGCGCGACGCCGGTGGCGAGCAGCCCGACGGCCTCGTAGGAGTCGAAGAACTCCGGCGCGGCGAGCAGGCGGACGATCCATCGCGCCAGCAGCCACAGCCCCGCAACGCCGAACGCGCAGATCGCGGCAAACCAGGTGAAGACGAGGCTGTAGGCGCGCCGCGCCTCGTCGTCGTCGGCGATCGAGTAGGCGAGCGGCGGCCACGCGAGCTGGAAGGCGCGCGCGATCACGCTCATCCCCTGCGCGAACTTGATCGCGAGCGCGTAGAGCCCCGCCTCCGCGAGTCCTGCCAGACGGACGATCAGGATCCGGTCGATGAAGTTGAGCGAGTAGAGCGAGAGCTCCGCCGGCATCGTCGGGAGGCCGAAGCGGGTCATGCGGCGCAACAGCGGCAGGTCGGGCACCAGCGCGAGCCGGCCGCGCTCGCGCCAGAGCTGCACACCGACGAAGAGGACGCCGGTGCCGTACGTGCCCCAGAGGAGCCCGGCGGCGCCCTGCTCCTCGACCACGACGAGCCACGCCGTGACCGGGATCGTCGCCAACACGTTCAGGACCGTCAGCCGCAGGTAGGCGCCGGCGCGCTCGTCGAGGCGCAGCAGGGTGAGCGCGTACTCCCACAGGGTCAGGGTCCAGAGGCCGAGGACGCCGATTCGCACGAGCTCCGGATCGGAGCGGTCGAGGAGCGCCTCCGAGAGCGGTCCCGCGAACGGCAGGGCGACGAGCGCGCCGATGGTCGTCGTCCAGAACAGGGCCGCAAACCCGGTCGCTACCACGCGCCTCGGGTCCTCTCCGGCGAGGTAGTAAAAACGCAGGAGCGCCTCGATCAGGCCGAAGCGGATGACGATGCTGAACGCGATCACCGACGCGAGGATCACCTCGGCAGCGCCGTAGTCGGCCGGCGTCAGGTACGCCGTGTAGAGCGGCAGCAGTGCGACCGCGATCAGCTTCGAGAGCACGCTCGAGGCCGTGTACGCCGCGCCCGTCCTCGCCAGCCGGCGGAGGTAGTCGAACACTCAGCCGGAGATGGTCGCGGGCGCGTCGGGCGGAGCGCGCCGCAGGGCGATCCCGATCCCGAGCAGCGCCCACATCGCCGGGTCGAGCGCAAAGCCCGTGTAACCGAAGCTGTCGACCAGCAGGGCGACGAAACAGGCGCCGACGGCGGCCCGCGCCACAGATCTGCCGGCGCCGGCCCCGAGCATCGTCACGAGCGAACTGACGAGGAGGCCCAGATAGACAACGAAGCCGATCGCACCCTGCTCGGCCGCGACCGTGATCGGCTCCGAGTGCGAGACCGTGGTCCGGGCCTTCTCGACGTGGTCGTAGAAGGCGCGCCCGAAGGAGCCCGAGCCATACCCAGCGATTGGCTTGCCGATGTAGGTCGTCTCGCCCTCGCGCTCCTCGTGCTCGACCACCCCGGCGAGCTCCAGTCCCCCGCGGACGAGGTCGTAGTGGCCGCTGTCGATCGAGCGGTCGGTCTCGATGTCGCTGGTCGGGGTGCCTCCCGCGACGAGCAGCGCGACGAGCCCGACGGCGCCGATCCCAGCGGCCGCCACGACGCCCGGGATCGCCCAGCGCAGCAGCGCCACAGTGCCGAGACCCGCGAGGAGCGACGCGAGACTCGTGATCGAGTAGCTGAACGCGATGCCCACGAGACAGAGGCCCGCCGCGGCCACAGCCAGCGCGA
>Ga0126312_10000481_pt1 | contig 23770 bp, 23 predicted proteins | sample Plot104A_FD_92537 | JGI IMG/M metagenome (GOLD analysis project Ga0126312, IMG submission 92537) | Serpentine soil microbial communities from UC McLaughlin Reserve, CA, USA - Plot104A | ecosystem: Environmental > Terrestrial > Soil > Grasslands | place: USA: UC McLaughlin Reserve, Lake County...
ACCTTTCGCTCGAGCCGATCGGCGACGATGACACCGAGCTCTTCCCGCGTGGCATCGTCATCCAGCGCGCTGACGGCGCGATCGGCAAAACGATCCGCGTCGACGAAGTTCCGATCGGAGTAGATGACGAGCTCGGAGAGCAGCAGGACGACCGAGCCGAGCGCGATCGAGGCGATCGAGGCGATCCGGCGCGTCCCTTCTCCGAGACGAGGCATGCACGGAGCCTAAACCGCCCCCAAGCGGCGGAGCAAGCGGGTTAGACTCGCCGCGAGGGCACGGATGACTGTCTCGAACCTCGCTGCCTCGATCATCTCCGACTTCTGGGATGACCTTGTCGCGAGCGATCGCCAGTGGCTGTTCCTGGTCCTGCTGGGCCTAATGCTCTCCTTCGGATTCATCCGCCTGTCGACCCGGCTGATGCGCAGCCCGCGGGTGCCCTGGTGGCCGGGAAGCATCGTCAGCGAGGGCGGCGTCCACGTCCACCACCTCGTCTTCGGGATCGTCCTGATGATGGCGGCGGGGACGATCAGCTTCGCGGGCTTCGCCGTCGGTCCGCTCTATGAGATCTGCGCGTTCCTGTTCGGGGTCGGGATCGGCCTGACGATCGACGAGTTTGCGCTGTGGGTGCACCTCGAGGACGTCTACTGGGCGAAGGAAGGCCGCTCCTCCGTCGACGCCGCGGTCATCGCCGCGGCGCTCCTGGGGCTGGTGATCCTGGGCGTGCGGCCGTTCAACGTCGAGACGGGGTCGGTCGGGGCCGTCCTGGGCACGATCGTCGCCATTGCCCTCGCGATCGCGGTGGTGGTGATCTGCTTTCTCAAGGAGCGGCGAGCGCACGGAACGGCGGGGATCCTGCTGCAGCCGCTGGCGATCTACGCCGCGTGCCGTCTGGCGAAGCCGGACTCCTACTGGGCGCGGCGCTTTTACGGCGAGCGGCATCCGAAAAAGCAGGCGCGCGCGGAGGCTCGCTTCCGACCCGGCCGGCGAACGGAGCGCTTCAAGGAGAAGGTGCGCGACGCCCTTGGCGGCGTCACGGAGGAGGAGTACGAGGCGAAGTTAAACCGCTGAGTCCGGATACCCGCGCACGCGGATGACGCCGCATGCCGTCGGTGATCGAGATCAGTTGGTGGGTCATCACGACGGCCGGCAGAGCGAAGAGCGGGACCGTGAGCGCCTCGGCGAGCACCGCACCCAGCCAATCGCCGAAGAACCCGTCGCCGAGGAGCCAAGGACCGCCGGAGATCATGAGGTTGCTGATCTCATCGCTCATCAGGAGCACGGGCGCGAGCAGGAGCAGCACCTGCCAGAAGCTTCCACGGACGAGCTCGCGGCTTCGGCGGAACGCATCGCGAACGCCGCGACGCTCGATCTCGACGACCGGCGCCGCGAGCACGAACCACGTGAAGACGATCACCCCTGGGACGACCAGGAGGACGACGCCGATTGCGACCGCGAGGGCGAACATCACGTCGACCGCGGTCAGCCGCAGGTACGGGAGCGTGCGGGCGACATGGGAGAGCTCGCGGCGCACGCCGGTTCGGTGTTCGCTGACCACGGCGGCCACCACCCCGGTGTAGAAGACGTCGCCGAGCGTGGCGGTGATGCTGAGAATCAGAGCCGCCCCGGCGAGGCCGAGGAGCTCCCCGACGCTCGCCTCGTCCGCCTCGAGGTTCTGGAGGCCGTGCGACGCGGCTTCGAGCAGTCCAATCGGAACGAACACGATCACGGCCGTCACGAAGAGCAGCCACGCGTGGGTGCGGTACGCGGCCACGGCCTCGCGCAGGACGGCGCGTAGGTCGAGTCGCTCGCGCGCTGAGGCCTCCCCTGGCATGAAACGCGAGCCTAATGCGGCTGGGGCCGTGGTCGGCGACCGGCTCGGTTAGGCACGATCTGCGGACTACTACGGATGCCGCCGTCCGGCGCGAGCGTGACGATGCCGTGCCGTGAGCGTCCTGCTCTACCGCCTCGGCCACGCGTGCGCCCGGCACCGCTTCCCGGTGATCGGCATCTGGCTCGCGGTCGTGGTCGGGCTGGTGATCGCCGCGAGCGCCGTCGGGGAGCAGACCAGCCAGGACCTCTCCCTGCCCGGAACGGATTCCACCGAGGCGACCGACCTGCTCGACGCCAAGCTCCCGAAGGAGGCGAACGGCACCAACCCGCTCGTTCTCGAGTCCTCGAAGGGACGGCTGGATTCCGGGTCGAACAAGAAGGTCGTCAACGCGACGGTCCGCTCGCTGGAGCACACGCCCGACGTGCGCAGCGCGGTGAGCCCGCTCTCCGCGAAGGGCGCCGACGCGCTCTCGAAGGACGGGAAGATCGGCTACATCTCGGTCACCCTCTACGACGGCCCCGACGACCTCACCGAGGACGAGGCGCAGGAGGTCCTCGACGCCGCGCAGCCCGCCGAGGTCGCCGGGCTCGAAGTCTCGGTGGGCGGCTACGTCGGCCAGGAGCTCTCACGACCGAGCACCGAGTGGAGCGAGCGGCTTGGGATCGGCGCCGCCGTGATCATCCTCTTGGTGGCGCTCGGCACGGTGCCGGCGATGCTCCTGCCGATCGCCGTCGCGATCACCGGGGTCGCCACCGGCCTCAGCCTGATCACCCTCCTCGGGCATGTGATCCAGGTTCCGCAGGTCGCCTCGACGCTCGGGACGATGATCGGCCTGGGCGTGGGGATCGACTATTCGCTGTTCGTGATCAATCGGTACCGGCAGCGTTTGGCCCAGGGTGTGGGAGTGGAGGAGTCGATCGCTCGTGCCGCTGCCACCTCCGGCAGCGCCGTCGCGTTCGCCGGGGGAACCGTGGTGATCGCATTGCTTTCGCTCGTTCTCGCAGGCATCCCGATCGTCAGCGCGCTGGGCTATTGCTCGGCGCTCGTGGTGCTCGTCGCGGTGTTGGCGGCGAACACGCTCATGCCGGCGCTCCTGGCGACGCTCGGCGAGAAGATCGAGGCGATCCCGGTGCGCAAGAAGCAGCTCCATCACGACGACCGCCCGCACGGATGGGCGCGTTGGGCTGAGGGTGTCGCGAAGCGCCCCTGGGCCTCGCTCATCGCCGCGGTCGGGGTACTCGTCGTCCTGGCGCTTCCGATCTTCGACATGAAACTCGGCCAGGAGGACGTCGGCGTCCTCCCCGAGGACGAGACGGCGCGGCAGGCCTATGACGCGCTCACCGCCGGGTTCGGTGTCGGCGAAAACGGCCCGATGCTGGTCGCCGTCGACATGCGCCCGCCCGCGCACAACGACCAGAAGAAGCTCAACCAGCTCAACCAGAAGGAGCAGGCGCAACAGCAGCAGGAGCAGAACGCGATCGACCAGCAGACGGAGGAGCTCGTCGAGCAGGGTGTGCCGCAGGACGAGGCGCAGCAGGAGGCGACGCAGCAGGTCGAATCGCAGTCCCAGCAGAGTCCCAAGCAGCAGCAACAGCTCCAGGAGCAGAAGCAGTTCCTTCAGTCGACTGCAAGCGACCCGCGGTTGGTCAAGCTCGAGAACAAGATTTCGAAGACCAATGGCGTGAAGGACGTCTCGCAGGCGAAGGTGAACAAGCCCGGCACTGCCGCCGTGTTCACGATCACAGCGACCACCGCGCCGTCGAACTACGCGACCTCCGACCTCGTCCGGCATCTGCGGGCCACCGTCATCCCGGAGGCGACGGCGGGCACGCAGCTCCGGGCGCACGTCGGTGGCACCACGGCCGGCTACATCGATCTCGCCGACCGGATCTCGGACAAGCTGCCGCAGGTGATCCTCACCGTTGTGCTGTTGAGCTTCCTGCTGCTCCTGCTCGCCTTCCGCACCGTTCTGGTGCCGATCACCGCGGCGATCATGAACCTGCTCTCGGTGGCCGCTTCCTACGGAGTGCTGACCGCGGTGTTCGAGAAGGGATGGGGAAACGAGCTGATCGGCCTGGACCGGACGATCCCGATCGAGAGCTTCGTTCCGCTGTTCATGTTCGCGATCCTCTTCGGCCTCTCGATGGACTACCAGGTTTTCCTCGTGTCGCGGATCGGCGAGCTGCATCGCGACCGCCTCGCGGCGGGCGAGGAGAAGCCGAACCGCGGCGCGGTCGTCGATGGTCTTGCCTCCAGCGCGCGGGTGATCACCTCCGCCGCGCTGATCATGGTCAGCGTGTTCGCCAGCTTCGTGCTCAACGGCGATCCGACGGTGAAGCAGTTCGGCGTCGGGCTCGCGGTGGCGATCGCGGTCGACGCGACGATCGTCCGGTGCCTGCTGGTGCCGTCCGCGATGGAGCTGATAGGGGAGGCCAACTGGTGGCTACCCCGATGGCTCGACAGATTCATACCGCGTGTCGGTCTCGAGACCGAGGACGCGCTGCCGCCTCTTCCGGAGCCAGTGCCCGCTCCGGCTCAGACGAAGGCCTAGAGCCGCACGACGATCGCCGCGGTGATGAGCTCCGCGAGCGGCCCGGTCGGATAGCCGGCGACAGTGCCGCCGCCGGAGACGACGCGGACGCGGCCGTCGTCGGACTCCATCTCCATGTCCAGGCTGATCGGGATCCGGCGGTGGACGCCCGTGGCCTGCTCGGCGAAGAAGCCCAGCAGGCCACCGCCGGGCAGGCCGAGGCTGTCAACACCGAAGTCCACCAGTTCGGCGGCGGTGGTCGAGCTGGTGGAGCGGACCGTGTACGGGCCGCTCCCGTCGCGGGCGAGCTCGAAGCTCGCGACCTCGAAGGGGCCGGCGCGGAAGTCGGCGAGCGATACGTCGACCTTGCCGAAGCCATCGAGCCGGTCGAAGACCTCGGGGTTCTCGGAGAGGTCGAGCTCGAGGTCGGCGCCCTGGACGTCAAGGGTGTCGCCGTCGCCCCAGAGCAGGCGGACTGCCGGCATGGCGCTGAGCTTCACGGTCGCGCTGCCGCCGTTCTCGGTCAGGCGATCCTCGATCTGTCCCTCGCCGATCGCGGGGAGGGCGAACTGCGCCGCCACGAGGACGGCCGCCAGCGCGGCCGCGACGATGCCGATCACCAACCGCGGATTGATGAGTGGAGCTTGGCAGTCCCCGCAGCCGTGAGCCTCCGCCGCCCGCAGGGGACGGCGGCGCGGCTCCCGGTTACTGGTGAAGCGGCTGTGCTGCCGCTAGGCGGGCTGGACGTTTACGGCCTTCGGGCCGCGGTCCGAATCCTCGGCGTCGTACGAGACCTTCGCCCCCTCCTCGAGGGTGCTGCCCTGTGCGATGCCGCTCTGGTGAACGAAGAGGTCCTTGCCGCCCTCGTCGGGCGTGATGAAGCCAAAGCGCTTCTCGTCGTTGAACCACTTCACCGTTCCGGTTGCCATGAACTCTCCTGACTTCGGGCGCCGGCCGGGCCGGCACTCGTGCTTGGGACTGATGTGGCGCGGCAGCGTACACGGCGGCGGGGCGGTGCGCCACCCGGCTCGCCTGGCCGCTTGTAGCGCGTGAGGCCAGCAAGGGTCCGCCGTTCGCTGATGCCTAAGTGCCGCCATGGCTTACCTGAGGCTTCAACGAGCTCGCGAGCCGCTATTTTCAGGTGTTCCGCGGCTGTGGCGGAACTGGTAGACGCGCGGCGTTCAGGTCGCCGTGTCCCTTGGGACGTGGAGGTTCGACTCCTCTCAGCCGCACCTTCTCGAGCCGTCGAAGCGCCCAAGGTCGCTCGCTAGAATCGCCGCTTCACGCCGCTATCGTCTAGGGGACTAGGACGCCGGATTCTCAGTCCGGAAACCCGGGTTCGAATCCCGGTAGCGGTGCCTCGAAGCCCCCGCATCGCGGGGGTTTCTGCTGCTCGGGCCGGGGCGAGGCCGAGTGGCACCCGGACGCGGTGTGCCGCAGGTTGCGCGGGTATTGGGGCCGCCCGTCATGGCGGGGACGACGGTTGTCGTTTGAGATTCCGGGCAGGTTGCGCCAGGATTTGGTTGCTACTCGACCGGTTCGGGTAGGCGCACGGGGACTGGTACAGGGCCCCCGGAGGGCTCTGGGAGAGAATGCCGCGGAGGGTCAAATTCGCATTCGCCCTCACGGTCGCTTCGGCGGCCGTGTCCGCCGGTGGCCTGACCGCCAACGCCGGCCTGGTCGACTGTGACGCTACGCCGAACCTACCCGTCTGTGTCGACGTTGACGTCGGAGGCGGTGGAGGCGGCGGAGTCGACCTCGGTGGTGGAGGCGGCGGCGTCGACCTCGGCGGAGGCGGGGGCGGTGGCGACCTTGGGGGCGTCCTTGACCTCGGCGGTGGCGGCGGCGACGGTGGTGGCGGTACCGGCGTCCTTCCCGAGGCTCCGATCATTCCCGATGACGAAGAGCCTCCCCCCGGCGACGACGCAGGCGGTGCCGGTGGCGGGGGTCGCGGCGGCGGTCATACAGGCGAGAATCGCCCCGAGAACGCCAACCGCCGGAACGGCCGCGCGATCGCAGACGGCTCCGACCCGCCGATGCGGAACCCCGACGGCAGCCCTGCGCCCAACAACCCCACGCTCACCATTGCCCCCGCCGGTGCGGCACCGATCGGCGTCCCCAACTTCATCATCGATCAGTTCTCGATCCCGCCCTTCCTGCTGCCGATCTACCAGGCGTGCGGAACCCAGTACGGGATCCCGTGGCAGGTGCTCGCGGGGATCAACCGCATCGAGACCGCGTTCGGGACCAACCTCAACGTCTCGACCGCAGGCGCGAAGGGGTGGATGCAGTTCATCCCGTCGACCTGGGACATGTACGGGGTCGACGCCAACAACGACCGGCGTAAGGACCCGTATAACCCGGTTGACGCAATCTGCGCCGCTGCGCGCTACCTGAAGGCGGCCGGCGGCCAGGACGACCTCCGCGGCGCGATCTTCGCCTACAACCACGCCGACTGGTACGTCGACGAGGTCCTGCTCTACGCGCGGCAGTACGGCAAGCTGCCGAGCGGCCTCATTGGCTCACTCACGGGACTCACCGAGGGGGCCCGCTTCCCGGTCGCCGCCAACGCTCGCTACGCCGACGACATCTCCGAGCGCAAGGCCGCGAAGGACTCCGAGTCGGCGGCGGGGACCGGCAACGTTTCGCAGACGATCAACTCTTCGCCGACCCGTCGCGGGATCAACATCTACTCGCGCGAGCGTGCGCCAGTGATCGCCGTCAACGACGGGACGATCAAGGAGATCGGCCACTCGGACGAGCGCGGCAACTACATCGTCCTCGTCGACACCTATGGCAACAGGTTCACCTATGCCGAGCTCGGCCGGATCGAGAAGGTCTACCCGGTGCCGAAGGAAAAGGGGAAGAACGTCACGGTCGAGGACACCGACAAGGGTTCCGGCGACAAGACTGCCGAGAAGGCGTACGAGAAGCGTCTCGAGAACACCTCCCAGTCCATGCCGAGGGAGAATCGGCGGCACGTCTCCCCGGCCAATACCGAGGATGCCCGCCCGCGTGTCTACGCGTTTCCCGACCGCCAACCGAAGGCCAAGCCGGACGAGATCTCGGCGCGGCTGCAGTCGATTCGCGAGAACGCCTTCGAGGTCTACAAGCGCAAGAACGACGGCGGCATCCTCAAGTTCAACCCGGAGAAGATGCAGCTCGCCGAACTCGATGAGGGCTCGAAGGTCATCGCCGGCACGGTCCTCGGCCGCCTCGCAGAGGACGATCAGCGCCAGGCGCCCCACCTGAATTTCTCGATCCGCCCCACAGGCCACGGCGCGCCGAAGATCGATCCCAAGCCGATCCTGGACGGCTGGAAGCTGCTTGAAGCGACAGCGATCTACCGCGCCGCCGGGGAGAGCCCCTTCGACAACCCCGGCGCCACCGCCAGCGACGTGCTGCTGATGTCGAAGGAGGAACTCGAGCGCCGCGTCCTCGCCGACCCCAAGCTCGAGATCTACGCGTGCGGCCGCAACGACGTCCAGACCGGCCAGATCGACCGCCGCGTCCTCGCTGTGCTCTCCTATCTCTCGGCCTCGGGCCTACGCCTCGGCATCACCTCACTGAAATGCGGCCACTCGACGCTCACGGCCTCCGGCAACGTCTCCAACCACTCACACGGCGGCGCCGTCGACATCGCCGTCATCAACGGGATCCCGGTCCTTGGCCATCAGGGGCCGGGCTCGATCACCGACACGCTCCTGCGCGAGGTTCTCGAGCTCCAGGGGGCGATGGTTCCCGCCGAGCTGATTTCGCTCGAGGACCTCGGCGGCCCATCATTCTCGCTTCCCGATCACGACGACCACGTGCACATCGGCTACTCGGCCGGGCCCGATACGTCCACCGGCGGCAAGCCCACCGAATTCAGTGTGCTGAGGCCGAGGCAGTGGAAGAAGCTCGTCAGGCGCCTCGGCGAGATTGACAACCCCGATGTCCGCACCTCGCCGTCGAAGGCCTCAACGCCGGCGCGGGAAAAGGCAGGGCCCAGGCGCGCCTCCCGGGCCCACGAGGGCGAGTAGTTCGACGAGCTCGGCGATGAATGGGGGACCGGCGCTGACCTAAGAGCGGGCTTAGGCCGCTCGAACTTCAGGTCCGATGGTCTGGAGCGGGCCGTGGCTTGCGAAGTGATGATCCGGGTACAGGGAGTGGGCCCGGGCGGGGATCCTGCCTCGCAGACCGAAAGGAATCGCAGATGAGCACACTTGCCATCGTCTTGATCGTGATCGGCGCGCTGATCGTGATAGCGCTCGTTGTGGCGGCGGTGCGAGCCCGGCGTCAACGCCAGCTCGAGGCCCGACGCGAGATCGCGACCGAGCATCGCGACGAGGCGGCCGAGCGGCGCTTGGCAGCTGACAAGAAGGCAGCGGCAGCCGACGAGCAAGCAGCGCGTGCACGACGCGAGGCGGCCGAGGCCGAGGAACGAGCTCGCGCGGCCGAGCAGGAACGGCAGACGGCCGGCGCGCACGAGGAGCACGCCACGCAGCTCGACCCCGACGCGGAGCCCGCCGATGACGACCGATCCGGGAGCGAGACCAGATCGTAGATCTCTCCCGGCCTTTTTCTGAGCCCGCAATAGGCCGAACCAGCGTGCTCGTGCTTCTGCGGAACCAGGGAAGGAGGTTCGAATGTCAATCGTGACCATTTTGATCATCGTCGCGCTCGTGCTGCTTGCGATTTACCTGTTCCAGCGAGTGCGTTAGAACCCACGGGGGGCGAACGACTCGAACGGAGGCGCGATGCCCGAACGCGACGGCTTTATCCCGGGGGTTCCTTGCTGGGTGGATGCGAGCGAGCCCGACCCCGAGGCGGTCGTGCACTTCTACGCCGGCCTACTTCGCTGGGAGATCGAGGACACGATGCCCGCGGACTCGGAGGGCCACTACTTCGTCGCGCGTGTCGAGACGAAGGCCTGGTCTCTATTCGACTCCTCGGGCGAATCGCGAAGCGGCGAGGTTGCTGCCATTGCATCGATCCCGGAGGGCGCGCCGCCGGTGGCAATGTGGAACACGTACGTCTGGGTCGACAGCGCCGACGAGACCGCTTCGAAGGTTCGCGACGCGGGCGGTGACGTCGTCGTGGAGCCCTCCGACGTCTCGGGCGCCGGCCGGATGGCCGCCTTCACCGACCCCGAGGGAGCGACGTTCCGCGTGCTGGAGGCGAGGGAGCACCGGGGTGCGCGGCTGGTCAACGACCCGGGCTCGCTGAACTTCAACGGCCTCAACACCCGCGACGCCGAGGCGGCGAAGGCGTTCTACGGTGCCGTCTTCGGCTGGCGACCGCTCGCCATGAAGGGGGGGCTTGGGATGTTCGCGCTACCCGGCTACGGCGACTGGCTCGAGCGCGAGCATCACCCGGACCTCCGGCAGCGGTGGTCGGAGGCCGGCGCGCAGGAGGGCTTCGAGGACGTCATCGCGACGATCAATCCAGTCCCGGACGATCAGCCCGACACGCCTGCACATTGGAGCGTGACGTTCGCGGTAGAGGACGCCGACACGGCGGCCGCACGGGCGACGGAGCTCGGGGGGAGTGTGGTCGTCCCGCCGTTCGATGCACCGTGGGTTCGCATGACCGTGCTCGCCGACCCGCAGGGCGCCACGTTCATCGCGAGCAGGTTCACGCCCGAGAACCGGGACGTGGGCGGCGCCCGTGTCCAGGGCGAATGAACGGGTAATCGCCAAGTGATGAGGCGCACGGGAGGAACGAGGTATCCGAGGAGGGATGGACCATGAACGCAGGCCGCATCGTGTTCACACCGGTCGGCATCGGCGCGGGCCTCGTCGCCGGCCTGCTTTCGAAGAAGGCGTTCGACTTCGTCTGGAGCCGGCTCTCCGACGAGGAGGCGCCCGAGCCCGACCAACGAGAGGTCTCGTTGCCGCAGCTCGCGGCCGCGCTTGCCGTCGAGGGCGCGATTTTCCGCCTCGCGAAGGGATTCGTCGAGCGCGGCGCCCTCCAGGGCTTCTCGCGGCTCACCGGAACCTGGCCCGGCGAGGAGCGGCCCGACCCCGTCTGAACCAACCCCCGGGGCGTGCCTGAGCACCCGCCCGCGGCGCCACCGGGGATGAAAGACTTGCGGCCGTGAGCTTCCTGAGGCCGTCACCGCCTCCGTTCGAGCTCGAGGCATGGAAGCGCGAGCCGCACCTGACGCGGATCAAGCCGCTGGTGCAGGACTGGGGGCTGAACGGGTTCGGCTCGCCCGGGTTCGTCTACTTCCTCTACCTCTTCAAGCTCGTCATCTACTTCGGGGGGGCGATCGCGGTGATCTCGCTCACGCCCGGGTTGGGCTCGCTTGGCGACTTCACCGATTGGTGGATCGAGCCGATCGTCTTTCAGAAGCTCGCGGTCTGGACCCTTGTGTGGGAGGTCCTCGGCCTCGGCGCGGGCTCGATGCCGCTCAGCTTCCGCTTCAATCCGTTGATCGGCGGGCCGCTGTACTGGCTTCGGCCCGGGACGGTGCGCCTGCCGCCATGGCCGGACAAAGTGCCCCTGACCGCGGGCTCGTACCGCACCCCGGTCGACAACGTGCTCTACGGAGGCGTGATCGCGGCAGGAATCTTCCTGTTGCTGGCCAGCGGCACCGAGGTCTTCGGGATCGAGGCCGGGAGGCTGCCCACCGGGGGGATCGTCGTGCTCCTCGCGCTGCTCGGGCTTCTCGGGCTGCGGGACAAGGTCTCGTTCCTCGGCGCGCGCCCCGAGATCTACTGCCCCATCCTGGTCATCTCGCTGTTCGCGCCCGACCAATGGTTCGTCGCCTGGCAGCTCGTCCTGCTCTTCATCTGGTGGGGCGCCGCCTCGTCGAAGCTAAACAAGCACTTCCCGTTCGTCGTCTCGGTCATGGTGAGCAACGCCCCGCTCGTGCGGAGCAAGGCGCTCAAGCGCCGGCTGTGGCGGAGCTACCCCGACGACATGCGGCCCTCGCGAGAATGCGCTCTCTTCGCGCACCTCGGAACGGTTCAGGAGTTCCTGTGGCCGCTGCTGCTGATCACGGTCGACAACGACGTCGTCCGCGCAATCGCGATCGCCGGGATGATCCTCTTCCACATCAACATCACGTCGATGTTCCCGTTAGCCGTCCCGCTCGAGTGGAACATCTTCATGATCTTTGGGATCTCGTTCCTCTTCGGGCACTACGGCGAGGTGCCGCTCGACACACTCGACAACCCGCTGCTCGTCGCGCTGATCGCGCTCTGGGGAATCGGCCTGCCCATCGCCGGCAGCCTACGCCCGGACAAGTTGTCCTTCCTGCCCGCGATGCGCTACTACGCCGGGAACTGGGCCACCACCTGGTGGCTCTTCCGCAAGGGGAGCGGGGCGGAGGAGAAGCTGGACACCCATATCGTCAAGGCGGCGCCAGCGGTCGTCGAGCAGGTCGCGGACCTCTACGACCGCGAGCTGGCCGAGTACCTGCTCAATAAGGGCCTCAGCTTTCGCTCGATGCACTCACACGGCCGCGCGCTGAACGCCCTGCTGCCGCATGCTGTGGACGACGTCGAGGCATACGACGTGCGCGAGGGGGAGCTGATCTCGAATGTCGTCAACGGCTGGAACTTCGGCGACGCGCACTTCCACGGCCGTCAACTCCTCGAGGCCGTCCAGGACCGATGCGGCTTCGAGGAGGGCCAGGTGCGGGTGATCACGCTCGAGTCCGAGCCGATGGCCGGCTCGCCGACTCGCGGCAAGCAGCGCTACGCGATCTACGACGCAACCGGGGTCCTGGTCGAAGAGGGCTACGTGCGCGTTGCCGACATGGTCGGCCGCCAGCCCTGGCTCGACGAGTCCTTCGACTTCCCGGTCGAGGCCATTGCCCCCGGCGCCGAGCCGCCCCAGCCGCCCGAGCCGGCCGTGGCGACGGCGCCCGCCTCTTGAGCGACGCGATCGTCGTCGGGTCGGGCCCGAACGGGCTCGCGGGCGCGGTGGCGCTCGCCCGTGAGGGCTTAGCGGTCACGCTGCTCGAGGCCGAGGACGGCATCGGCGGCGGGACTCGCAGCGCCGAGCTCACCCTGCCGGGCCTCGTCCACGACGTGTGCTCGGCGGTCCATCCGATGCCGGTCGGCTCGCCGTTCCTTCAGTCGCTCGACCTCGCTCGGCACGGCCTTGAGTGGTGCTGGCCCGAGGTGGACTGCGCGCACCCCCTCGACGACGGTACCGCCGGGGTGATGCTGCGCTCAATCGAGGAAACGGCGCGGGGGCTCGGGGACGACGGGGCGGCTTGGCGACGCGTGTTCGAGCGGCCGGCGAGCTCGCTCGACGTGCTGACGGAGGACATCTTCCGGCCGTTCCTCCAGCTGCCGAAGCACCCGCTGCGCCTCGTCAACTTCGGCCTTCGCGCCTCGGCCCCGGCCACGGTGCTGGCGCGCGCCTGGAGTACGCCGCAGGCGAGGGCACTCTTCGGCGGCGTCGCCGCGCACGCCATCAGCTCATTCGGCCGCCCGATGAGCTCGTCCGTGGGCATGGCCCTCATCAGCGCCTGCCACCGCTTCGGCTGGCCGGTCGCGCGCGGCGGCTCGCAGTCGATCGCCGACGCGCTCGCCGCCGAGCTTCGCGAGCGCGGCGGGAAAATCGAGACGGGCGTTCGGGTCACCGAGCTTCCCGAAGCGGACGTCGTCGTCCTCGACCTCGCCCCGGGCGCCGTCGCCGACATCGCGGGCGACCGTCTGCCCTCGCGTGTCGCCCGCTCCTACCGCCGCTACAAGCACGGCCCAGGCGCCTTCAAGGTCGATTTCGCGGTGGAGGGCGGGGTGCCGTGGGCGAACGAAGCCTGCCGCCGGGCCGGCACCGTCCACTGCGGCGGGACCTTCGAGGAGCTGGCGGCCGGGGAGCGCGACGTCAACCGCGGCCGCATGCCCGAGCGCCCGTTCGTGCTCGTCTCGCAGCAATATCTCGCCGATCCCGACCGCTCCAACGGCGACACGCATCCTGTGTGGTCCTACGCGCACGTGCCCAACGGCTACACGGGGAATCCCGAGGCGGCGATCGTCGATCAGATCGAGCGCTTCGCCCCGGGTTTCCGGGAGCGGATCGTGGCGACGTCGGTGCGCTCGCCCGCCGAGCTCGAGGCCGCGAACGCCAACTACGTGGGCGGGGACATCATCACCGGCGCCAACACCCCCGTGCAGGTGCTGATCCGCCCGCGCCTCGCCCTCGACCCCTACAGCACGGGAATCCCGGGGGTCTTTATCTGCTCGGCGGCCACGCCGCCCGGCGCGGGCGCGCATGGGATGAACGGCTTCAACGCCGCGCAGTCGGCGCTGCGCTGGCTCAGCCGCCGTCGGGAGGGCGGCTATCCGCCGCCGTAGACGACCACCAAGTCCGTGGCCACGCCGGCCATGAAGCCGGCAGCGAGCAGCCACAGGCCGAGCTCGCGGTGCCCGTAGCGGCGCATGCCGTTCCAGACCTCGCCGATCACGTAGAGGATTGCCCCGCCGGCGAGCCCGTAGAACGCGAGCTCGAGGGGCTCGGAATTCACGTTGTAGCCGACGATTGCGCCCAGGAACACCGGCCCCCCGCCCACCAGGCCGGCCAGCGCAAGCCACGTCCACGAGGGGCGCACCGAGCCCAGCGGCCCGATGATCCCGAAGCCCTCCGTCGCGTTGTGAAGGGCGAAGCCGACGATCAACACGGTCGCCAGAGCGATCTCGCCGGTACTCGCGGACACGCCGATCGCGAGACCCTCCGCGAAGTTGTGCAGACCGATCGCCGCCGCGATCGTCATCCCCACCTGAAGCGCGCGCTCGCGACGGGCGGTGGCCTCCCGCTCGAGCGTCTGCGCATCCTCGACGGTGAGGGCGTCCACGGACCCGCCGGCCATCGGCGGCAGCGGTTTGGCCGGGCGCATCCAGCGCTCCAGCGTGGCGAGGCCGGCGGACCCGGCCGCGAAGCCGATCCCGAGCAGGAGGAGGAGGCCTAGCGCCTCGCCGATCCCCTGCTCGCCGTCGCTGAACGCCTCGACCGGCTCCTCGACAATCTCGAGGCCGTGCTCGAAGATGTCCACGAACAGAAAGGCGAGCACCCCGACCGCGAACATCGCGAGTCCCACGCGGGCCCGATCGCTCATCACCTGAAGGCGGGCGAACGGAAGGCCCAGATAGATGGTGAAGCCGGCGAGGGCGCCGAGCAGGACCGTTTCCGCGAAGGTCATCGGGAGTTAGGCTACCCTAACGCCTCCGTCCTTCGCTCCCGCCGGCAAACTCAGCTCCGGCGCTTGGGACATGCGACCCAGAGCGTGCCCTCGCCGACCGTTCGGCCATGGAGTCGAATCGGCGATGGAGGTCGGCGCGCGATGGCGTGAACCGAATCTAATACGGTCGCCGCATGTCGACCGGCGAGAGCCACATCAGCCGCGCCTATCCAGATCGCGTGGAGGTGCGAGGGCGCGACCTCACCAGCGAGCTCATGGGCGAGCTCTCCTTCACCGAGTACTTCCATCTGCTGCTCACCGGGCGCGAGCCGACGGAGGAGCAGCGCTACTTCCTCGACGTTCTGCTGGTGGCCATCGCCGAGCACGGGATGATGCCGACCAACGTCGCCGCCCGGATGACGCTCTCGGCGGACCCCGGCTCACTTCAGGGCGCTGTGGCGGCGGGGATCCTCGGCGCCGGCCCGGTTCTCCTCGGCACCACCGAGGAGTGCGCGAAGCTGCTCTCCGGCGCGCAGGATCGGGTCGCTGCCGGGGAGGAGGCCTCGTCCGTCGCGACCGCCATGGCGAGCGTCGTGCGCGAGGCGGGCGGGCGGCTCCCGGGCTTCGGGCATCCCGTCCACAAGCCGGCCGACCCTCGCGCCGAGCGCATCCTCGAGCTCGCCGACGAGCGGGGGGTGAGCGGCCCGCACGTCGCGCTGGCGCACGCCTTCCGGGAGGCCGTGGGGGAGGTCTGGCCCAAACCGCTCACGCTCAACATCTCGATGCCGATCGCCGCGGTGATGCTCGACCTCGGCTTCCCGGCGATGACCGTGAAGTCGGTTCCCATCCTCGCGCGCACGGCGAGCCTGCTCGCGCATCTGGCGGAGGAGCGCGAGGAGCCGATCGGGTTCTTCATGGCGGCACGAGCCGAGGACGCCGTCATCTACACGCCGCCCTCAGAGGAGTAGATGCTCGAGCCCGAGGTCGAGGGGCGGCCGTGGGCGGAGCAGCTCGCCTCGGACGACGCCGCGTTCCGAGACGAGCTCACATACCTATGGGAGCGCTCGAGCTTCTACCGCGAGAAACTCGGCGCCGCGGGGATCGAATCGCCGGACGAGGCCGGCGGGCTCGACCGGATCGCGGGCCTACCGCTCACGGACAAGCACGAGCTGAAGGCCACGTGTACCGCGGACAATCCGATCGGGACGCACCTGTGCGCGCGAGTCGAGGATCTGGTCCGCATCTACTCGACCAGCGGGACCACGGGGGACCCGAGCTACATCCCGCTCACCGCGGGCGATTTGAGCAACTGGGTCTCGGGCTCGGCCCGGAGCTACGCCGCGTCGGGCGTCGAGCCGGGTCAGGCAATCGTCTCCACCTACGGCGCGGGCCCGTTCGTCGCCGGCGCCGCCCTGGAGGCCTTCGAGCGCATCGGCCTGCGCCACGTGCCCGTGGGCGCGGGCAATACCGATCGTCTCCTTCGGGCCATCGAGCGCCTGCGGCCCGAGGCGGTGGCTCTCACGCCCTCGTATGCCGCTCACCTCGTCGAGGCCGCGGCCGATCGCGGCATCGACCTGCGCGCGACCAGTGTCGAGCGACTGTTGGTGGCCGGCGAGCCCGGCGGGGGAGAACGCGCCTTCCGCGCGGTGCTCGAGGACGGCTGGGGCGCGCGGGTCACGGAGGCAATGGGCGTTGGCGACATCGGCCCCTCGCTCTGGGGTGAGTGCCCTCACCAGGACGGGATGCACCTTGGCGCTCGCGGCTTCGTACACGTTGAGCTGATTGAGCCCGAGAGTGGTCGTGCCGTGACGCTCGAGGACGGCGCGACAGGGGAGCTCGTCCTGACCCATCTTCGCCACCGCGCCGCCCCGCTCCTTCGCTTCCGCACCCGCGATCATGTCGAGATGCGCACGAGTGTCTGCCCCTGCGGGCGCACCGCCCCTCGGATGCGCTGCGTCGGGCGCACCGACGACATGCTCATCGTCCGCGGGGTCAACGTCTTCCCGTCCGCCGTTCGTGAGGTGGTGGGGGAGTTCGGGCCCTCGGTCAGCGGCCACATTGCCGTCAGGCCGCGCGCCGGCGGCCCCAAGCAGGATCCGCCGCTTCCGGTCGCCGTCGAGCTGGCGCGGGACGCCGGCGCCCACCCGGGCCTCGCCGACGTGATCGCGGCGCGGCTGCGGGAGGTGCTCGCCTTCCGCGCCGAGGTCGAGCTCGTGCCGTGGGGGAGTCTCGAGCGGAGCGACTACAAGTCGCGCCTGATCGAGCGGGCGTAGATTTCCAGGAGGGAAGAGGAGGTTCGAATGGCCGACCACACGCTGAGCATCCTGAAGCCGAGCGTCAACAACCTGACCGCCCGCGTCTTCATCAGGGCAGCCGGGCTCGAGTTCGAGGAGCTCGACGTGTGGGGAAAGAAGGACGAGCCCGATTTCCTGGGCAAGGACCCGGCCGCGCTGACGCCACTGTTGGAGGAGGACGGGCTGCCCCGTGGCTCGCTGTGGGAGAGCTGCGCGATCATGCAGTACCTCTGCAACAAGCACGGGCTGGACGACTTCTACCCCCGCGATCCGGGTGAGCGGGCGATGGTCGACAGCGCGATGTTCTATCTGATCGGCACGCTCTACCCGCTGGTGGCGCGCGCCACCTACCCGACCCTGGGGTTTCCTCAATATGCCGGCGAGGCCGCGACGTCGGACGCCGACGAGGAAGTCAAGGCGAAGGCGCAACAGGACGCCGAGTCCGCGCTTGCCGCGCCGCTCGACGTCTATCGCGAGTTCTTTCTCGCCGGCAGCCGGTTCATCGGCGGCGACCGCGTGACGATCGCGGACATCCGGCTGGCCGCGACGCTGGAATTCCTGCGCGCCATCGATTACGAGCTTCCCGAGTGGGCCGCCCAGCACATGGCCGCGGTGGAGGACGTGCTGGGGGAGGCCTATGCCGAGCCAGCCGCGGAGGTCCGTGCGTTCGTCGACTCGGTCAAGGAGCCGGCGAGCGCATAGCCGACGCAAGCCTCGGCCGCGCCGGCCGTGGGCCGCGTTTTGCCGTCCGACCGCCCTGCGAACATGTGTTCGCGTGAGGCAAGGTCAAAAGACAACCACCGACGTCATCCGCGTAAACGCGCCCGTCGACGACCCCGACGTCCCGGTTTGGACGGAGGTGCTCCACGCCGCCCGAGACCCGGCGGATCCCGACCAGGCGGTGCTCGTCAACGTCCCGTTCCTCGTTGATGGGCTCAACTTCGGCGATCTCGTCCGCCTCGGGGTGGAGGACGACCGTGGGGTAAGGCCCATTCTCGAGGTGGTCATGGCGAGCGGCTGCGTCCACCTGTTGGTGGCGGCGGGCGAAGACCACGTCGGCGAGCTGGTCGCCGAGCTGGAGGAGCTGTTCCCGGTGCACGCCCTCCGCATCGAGGGCGCCCATGCCGAGCTCCTCTCGATGAGCATCCATCCGGATCTCGACCCCGACAAGGTCCTCGAGGTCGTCGCCGATTTCCTCGAGTCGGCGGAGGACTTCAACCCCGACCTCGAGGAGGGCCCGGCGATCGGCCCGGTCTGTCAGAGCGAGCTCGGCCCGCTCGCCTGGCCGATCGCCGGCGTCTGAGCCCGCGGTCCTTGTTACTCGCCTGACTCCTCGCTCGCCTCGGACTCGGAGTCACCCTCCTGTCCGACGACGTTGAAGTCGCGGTCGAGCTGGACGTCGACCTGACTTCCGTCATCGCGGGTCACCTCGACCTCGTAGTAGCTCTCCTCGTCGCCGGTCTCCGTCTCGCTGACGGTCCCGCCGCCGGTGGCCTGGAGCGCGGCATCGCTCGCCCGCTCCAGGGCCGAGCCGCTGATCGGCGTGTCGGTCGCGTCGTCGTCCCCGCCGCCGGTCGCGGCGGCCACTCCGGCCCCGATTCCGGCGAGCGCGAGCGCGGATGCGCCGACGGCGATGATCTTCGTTCTCTTGGTCATCTCATTGCCTCCTTGGACGTCGTTCCTGACGCCTCCCTTTCTACGGAGGGCCCGTGAAATGGCGATGAAATCAGCGTAATTCTCCCTTTAGGTTGCCCTGGGCAGCTCGATCCACACATCCGCGCCCCCCTCGGGGTCGTTCACGGCGTGAGCGCTGCCTCCGTGGGCTCGCGCGATTGTCTCGACGATCGCCAGGCCGAGGCCGGTGCCGCCGCGCCCCCTCGCCTCGTCGGCGCGCGTGAAGCGCTCGAATGCCTGGCCGATGAAGTCCGGGTCGAAGCCGGGCCCGCGGTCGCCCACGTGGAGCTCGACGAGGCTCCCGTTTCGCTGCGCCCAGAGGCGCACGTCGCCGCCGCCGTGGCGTAGCGCGTTGTCCACCAGGCTCGTGAGCGCCTGCTCGAGCCGGACCCTGTCGCCGAGGATGTTGGCGCCGGAGTCGCCATCCGCATCGAGTGACCGCTGCGATTGCGCAGCGCGAGTGTGGAATCGCTCGGCGATGGTCGCGAAGAGGTCGCCGGCGCGGAGCGGCTCGCGAGCCAAAGCGAGTTCCCCCTCCTGGGATCGCGCGACCACCAGCAGATCCTCGGCTAGCTGGACCAGGCGGTCGATCTCCCCGACGGCCGATGCGATCGCCGCACGCAGCTCGGCCTCGTTCTCGGCGTAGCGAAGCGCCAGCTCGAGCTCCGTCTTGTGCAGGGCGAGCGGCGTGCGCAGCTCGTGGGAGGCGTCGTCGACGAACTGGCGCTCGCGCTCGATCGCCCCCTCCAGCCGGTCGAGCATTCCGTTGAGGGTCGCGCCGAGGCGCGCCAGCTCGTCGTCGCCCGCGGGCGCGGGCAGTCGCTCGTCCGGCTCGGACGCGGATATCTCCGCCGCACGCCGGCGCATCGATTCCACAGGGCGGAGCGCCAGCGCCAGCGCGGCGTAGCCTGCGAGCGACGCAAGCAGGAGCGCGATCGGGCCGCCGATCGCAAGCAGGGTCGCGAGGCTGGCAAGTGCCTCGTCGCGGTCCCCGAGCGAGGAGCCCACCACTACCACGACCTGGCCAGCCGAGACCTCGTCGTCCGCCTCCGCCGTTGCCGGCGCGGCCAGCAGACGCGCCGCGCCCTCGATGCCGGGGGCGGATGAATGATCGAAGAACGCGCGGTCGCTTCCCAGCGCCTCGTCGATCTCGCTGACGCTCAAGACCGGCTGGTCGCTCGCCTGCGGCGTCGAGTCCAGGATCCGCCCCGAGCGGGTGAGCACCTGGGCGAAGCTCTCATCGGACTCGATTAGAGAATGTTCGCCCGACTGGCGAAGCCCCTCCTCCGACTGGCCCACCAGCGCGACGGCGTCGCCCGCGCGCGAACGCAAGCCGTTGTCGATGGATTCGTCGAGGCGGTCGCGAAGCTGGAGGTAGAGGAACAGGCCGACGCCGCCGAGCACCACCGCCATCGCGGCGGCGAAGACGAGGGTCACCCGCAGCTTGATCGGCAGACGACTCACTCCCCGCCGTCCTCCCGCATCCGGTAGCCGACTCCGCGCACCGTCTCGATCGACTCGAGCCCGAACGGCCGGTCGATCTTCTGGCGCAGGAGCCGCACGTACGCGTCGACCACGTTCGAGCGGTTCTCGTACTCGTAGTCCCACGCGTGCTCAAGCAGCTGGAAGCGGCTGAGCACGGCGCCGGGATTGCGCATGAATGTCTCGAGGACGGCGAACTCCTTCGGGGAGAGCTCGATCTCGGCATCACCGCGCCACACCCGCCGCGTGGACGGGTCGAGTCGAAGCTCCCCGACCCGGAGCTCGGTCGGCCGCTCTGCATGCCCCCGCCGCGCCAGGGCACGAAGGCGAGCGAGCAATTCGGCGTAGGAGAACGGCTTCACGAGGTAGTCGTCGGCCCCGCGATCGAGCCCGGCCACTCGGTCGCGGACGCCGTCCCGCGCCGTGAGCATGAGGATCGGCGACCACACCCCGGCGTCGCGAAGCCGTCCGCACACCTCGAAGCCGTCGATGCCGGGCAACATGACGTCCAGGACGATCGCGTCGTACTCGGTGGCCTCCGCTCGCCACAGGGCGTCCTCGCCCTCGCTGACCACATCGACGGCCATGCCCTCGCGGATAAGGCCCCGCTTGATGAGCCGGGCCATCTTGGCCTCGTCCTCGACGATCAATACGCGCATGGGGGACCAGGATTCGCCGCCCAGATGAAAGACAGATGAATGCGATTGTCGCCGATCGGCCGAATTTCATCCGACTTTCATCGCCGCGACGCAGGGTGCGTCGCAGGTTCAAGCGACGAAGGAGGGGATCATGCGTCCCATCACCACGAGGAAGACAGCAGCAGCCACCGCGATCGCGGCGGCCATCGGGCTCGCCGCGTGCGGAGGAGGGGAGACCACGACCACGGTCACAGAGGGCGGCGCGTCGGCCCAGCCCGGGGCCGATCTCCCACAGGGGTCCGAGCCCGTCCAACTCGACCCCTCGGAGTTCACGACCGAGATCGACAACCCGTACTGGCCGATGACCCCCGGCAGCCGCTGGGCGTATCAAGAGGAGGAGGACGGCACGCTCCAGCGCGTTGTCGTCACCGTCACCGACAAGACGAAGATGATCGCCAACGGCGTGGAGGCTCGCGTCGTGCACGACGTCGTCACAGAGGGCGGCCAGCCGATCGAGGTGACCGACGACTACTACGCCCAGGACGCCGACGGGAACATCTGGTACCTCGGCGAGAAGACGGCCGAGTACGAGAACGGCAAGGTCTCGACCCGCGCCGGCTCGTTCGAGGCCGGCGTGGATGGCGCCGAGGCGGGGATCGCCCTGCCGGCCGATCCCCAGCCGGGGATGGAGTACCGGCAGGAGTACTACAAGGGCGAAGCGGAGGACCAAGGCGCGGTCCTCAGTGTCTCCGAGCAGGCCGAGGTGCCGTTCGGTCACTTCACGGGGGCGCTCATGACCCGCGACACCAACCCCCTCGAGCCCAAGATCGAGGAGCTGAAGTTCTACGCGAAGGACGTGGGTCCCGTCCTCACGCTGACGACCTCCGGCGGCACGGGCCGCGAGGAGCTGCTGACCTACAAGGCCGGTTAGACAGCCGCACCGGTGGCGCGTTTGTGCTCGATAGGAGTGCAAACGCGCCAGGTGCCGCCCCGCTCAGCCGTCCTCCTCGTCGCGGGTCGCCCACGGCGCCTCGCGGCGCGGCGGCAGGTAGCGGACCTCCGTCTGGGAGAAGCGGTCGTTCCAGCCCCGGCGACGCTCGTCGAACAGAATCCCGAGGAAGCCGAGGAAGAAGGGGAGCACCGAGAGGATCGTGCCGATCAGGCGGCGGGTCGCGCGGCGCACCCCGAGCCGCCGCCCGTCCGGGCCGTCCAGCCGGAGGTCGAAGAAGCGCATGCCCGGCGTCTCACCGCTCAGGCTCCAGAAGGTGATCAGGTAGGCGCTCCCGGCCAGGGCCCACACGAGGCTCCCGGCCACGAGCGCGGGTGCGGAGGCGTCCCCGACGTCGAAGATCGCGTTGAGCGCGAGCACGATCAGGCTCGAGATCGCGAAGAACGAGAAGTTCAGGATCACCCCGTCGAGCAGGAACGCGAGGCCGCGGGTGAGGACGCCGGCGTTCTGGGCCGCACCCTCACGACGCGGCCGGCGAAACAGCGTGCGGAAAACGCGCTCGAGGGTGTCGTCGAGGCGCCTCGCCACACGCCCGATCTGCGCGCCCACGTCGTCGACGAGACCAACGCCCTGGTAGGCGATCGCCTGCCGGATCTCCGGCGCGCCGGCGATCCGCTCCACCAGCTTCTGGGCCTCGTCGCTCGCGAGCAGGCGCTCCCAGACCCGCTCGATCATCGCGCTGTCGATGACGGTCGTGAGCGAGCGCTCGACGGCGGCGCTTTCCAGCGCCTGGACCAAGGCGCGCTCGGCCGCCGGGCTCTCGAGGGCGCGGATCACCGCCGCCGAGGCGGCGTCCTCGAGTGCGCGGTCGACCCCGGTGGCCTCGGCGACGCGCCCAGCTCCGCGCAGGCCGGTGCGCGTTCCAGCGCCGACCAGTCGCGCCAGCAGCGGCTCGTCGCCTCGCTCGGGCGGCCTCTCCTCCTCGGCCATCCTCCCGGAAGATAGGCCCGCGGGTGGACGGCCAGAGCGTTACCCGCGCGTCGCGGCTGCGGTTTCGGTTAGGTTCCCGCTTACCCCACCCCAGTACGCGGAGGAGCCAGTGGACGTAAGCCAGCTCAAGACAGTTCCCCTGTTCGCGGAGGTGCCCGACGAGAGCCTGTCGAAGATTGCGCCGTTTACGGCCGTCGACGAGTTCGCGGAGGGCAAGGAGGTCATCCGCGAGGGCGGCTACTCGAACGACTTCTACGTGATCACGGAGGGCACCGCAAGCGTGGAGCGCGATGGCGAGGCCATCGCCGAGCTCGGTCCTGGGGACGTGTTCGGAGAGCAGGGGCTGTTGGAGAAGCAGCAGCGCTCGGCGACGGTCAGGGCCTCCAGCACGCTTCGTGTGATCAGGATCGAGCACTGGGAGCTCTCCCGGATGCGCAAGTCGATGCCCGAGGTTGTCGTGGAGCTCCAGAAGAAGGTCGAGGAGCGCTCCTAGCTTTCCGCGCCGTGTGGGGGTAGAGTGCTCCCGCACATACGGTCAGCGGTCAAGGGAAGTCCGGTGCGAATCCGGCGCGGTCCCGCCACTGTGACCGGGCAGAGCCATCGCTCGACAGGCCGCCGTTCTGCGGCCGGATAGTCAGCCACTGGGGCGCCACAGCGCTCCCGGGAAGGCGCGAAGGAGAGGCCCGGAAGCCAGGAGACCTGCCGCGGGCCAGCCAACCGCCCGGCCTCAACAAGGGGGCGGGGCTCGACTCCTTCGAGGAAAGGACGGCTCCCATGAAAATGACTACGTTGAGCGCGCGATGGCGCGTCGCGATCGCGTCCGTGGCTGCGCTCGCGTCGCTCGCCGCGGCGCTCGCCGCTGCCGGCGGCTCACCCGCCGCCGGCGCGGCGACCAAGGGCGCTCTGGCCAAGGTTGAGGCCGAGCTGAGGGTCGAGGGCCCGAGGGGCAACCTCGTCCCAGGCAGGACGTACACGACCGGGACCGAGCGCGTCAAGCGCTCCCGAGGTCTCGGCTGCAGGCACCGCGACGGCACGATCAGGGTCGAGGGCCCGACCGCGCTCGGTATCGCGGAGACGGCCTCCGATGAGTCCCGAAGGCTCCCGCCGGTGCGGGTGCGGCCGGACGACTTCGGCCTGTTCGTCTGCGAGATCGGCGGCTTCATCGGCCGCCCGTTCGACGACCCAGATGGCTTCTCGGGCTGGACCTACTGGGTGGACTACGCAGGCGGGACGCAGGCCGCGGAGCTGGAGACCCTCCAGGAAGG
>Ga0126312_10000482_pt1 | contig 23763 bp, 21 predicted proteins | sample Plot104A_FD_92537 | JGI IMG/M metagenome (GOLD analysis project Ga0126312, IMG submission 92537) | Serpentine soil microbial communities from UC McLaughlin Reserve, CA, USA - Plot104A | ecosystem: Environmental > Terrestrial > Soil > Grasslands | place: USA: UC McLaughlin Reserve, Lake County...
CTCGAAACCCAGGACCCGAAGCTGGTCCCGCTCGAGACGCTCGCCGGCCGCAACCACTTCGACTTCCCACCGGGCGAGGAGCCACCGTGGCGCTGGCGCGTGCAGCCGGTGTACCCATGACGGCGCCCGAAGCGCGGAATCAGCGTCCGCGGCGTGGCCCTTGAGATCGAGCGGCCGGCTTTTCGGCTTAGGGCGACGCGAAGGGCCGTTCGTAGGCGCCGACATCGCACTCGTTCAGCGGTCGCGGTTCGCCGCGCTGGTCCTTCGCGGGGCAGAAGTTGTCGTCGCGCCAGCCGTTGGCGAGGCTGTTCTGGAGGATCTCGACGGTCTGGGTGGGACCGCCATTGTTGGTAAGGGTGCCGATGTTCGGCGCCACCTCGCCCTGGATCACCGACCCGGGCTCGAAGGTGCAGAGCCCCGGGGTGCCCTGCGGCGTGATGACTCCGATGAACTTGATCGCACCGGCGCACTGCGGGCCGCCGCCCGACGAGCCCACGGTGTTTTCCTTCACCAGCGACCACTCCAAGCGGAGCGTCGCGCCGGTCGATTGATATATGCCGCCGCCGTTGCCACCCCCCGAGCTGTCGGAGTCGGCGCTGTTGTACGCGACGGTCGTGTGCTCAGCACCCAGGAACGCCCCCAGAATAGAGCTGATGCCGCCGCCGCTGACCGTAGCGATGTTCAACGCGAAGGTCGAGTTCAGCATGCTTGCCCGCGGGTCGAAAACGGCATCCTTCGAGTTGGCCCCGTCCAGGTACAGGCCGGCGCCGATCGCCGCGGTGTTGCCGCTGAAGGTCGACGATTGGATCCGTACCGGCGGGGTGGCGGCGCCCAGCTCCGCCGCGGGGCCCAGGTACATGCCGCCGCCCCCGTTGGCGGCGCTGTTGCCGGTAACCGTCGTACGCGACAACAGCATCCTCTGGAGCGTGGCGTAGATGCCTCCCCCGTGGAGGGTCGCGACGTTTCCCTGGATCACCAAGCTCTTGAGCTTGTGCTCGGCAGGACTGAAGTCGCTCGCCGGTGGTCCCACGAAGATCCCGCCGCCGAGCTCCGCGTTGCCGCCGGTGATGTTCATGCGCTTGAGGATCTTCCGCGGGTCCTTCAGGAGAGAGAAGACCCGTGATCCGCCATTGGCGTCAACTGTGGTCAGGCTGCTCCCCTTGCCCACGATGCGGACCGCACCCTTTACGTCGAGGTCGCCGCCCGCGTTGTCATTCTGGGGTGTCTCCGGGAGCGTGAGCTCGAACGTGCCCTTGCCAACCAGGACCTTGTCGGGTCCCGCATGGCGGTTTGCCGCGCTGATCGCGCCCCGGAGTGAGCAATTCACCGGCGTGCATTTCGCCGCCGACGGGTCATTCAGCCGCGTGGTCCGGAACGTATCCCCTGCTGCCGGGACCGCCGACCCCAGCCAGAGAATCGACGCCACCATCAGGAGCGTGATCGATCCTCGCATGGGACCGACCTTACTCCGCACCGGAAGTAGAGTCCAGCGCGTGGCGCGTGAGATCGAGCGTAAGTTCGTGCTCGACGAGCGGCCGGACCGGCTCGAGGAGCACGAGGGCGAGGCCATCGAGCAGGGTTATTTGGCGATCGTCGAGGACGTCAGGGAGGTGCGGTTGCGGAGGCGGGGTGGGGATCGTCTGCTCACGGTCAAGCTCGGATCCGGCGAGGAGCGCGAGGAGGTTGAGGTCGAGCTGACCCCGCAGCAGTTCGATGAGCTCTGGCCACTGACCGAGGGCCTTCGGCTCGAAAAGACACGTTACAGAATCCCCCACGATGGCCTCACGATTGAGGTCGACGTATACGGGAAGGCCTTCGATGGAATGGTGGTTGCCGAGATCGAGTTCGAGTCCCATGAGGCGAGCCAGGCTTTCGATGCGCCCTCCTGGCTGGGACGGGAGGTAACGGGCGACACCGGCTACGCGAACGAGAGCCTCGCGCTTCACGGGGCTCCCGGCCGCTGACGTGCCCGCCTCGCGGCGGGCAAGTCGGGCCTTCGAGCGGCTCGCAACCGAGCACCCTGCGCGTGCCGCGGTTGGTGCAGCCGCAGCGGGCGCAGCCGCGGCCGGAGTCGCCGCGGCCGGAAGGGCCGTCGCCGACCGCCTGCGCCCCGACGACGGCGGAGGGCCCTCCCGCGGCTACCGGTTGAAGCGCAAGGAGAAGCCGGCCGATGGCATCAGGCGAATTGCCGCGGGGCGTGCCGAGAGCGCGCTCGCGCACCTCGGATCGGCGGATTCCGGCAGCGTCGCCGAGCCCGTGCACGAGGCCCGCAAGGACTTGAAGAAGCTGCGCTCGGCGCTGCGGCTCGCCCGCCCGCACCTCGACGAGGCGACATACGCTCGCGAGAACGATCGCTTCCGCCAGGTTGGACGGGCTCTCGGCGGAGCGCGCGATGCCGAGGTCAAGCTCGAGACGCTGCGCCTGCTCGCGGCCCGCTACGAGGACGACTTCCCGGCTGAGGCCTGCGAGCGGCTTTCGTCCGCCCTGGCGGATGATCGCGACAGGCTGACGAAGGAGTTGAAGGACGACGAGAGTGGTGCCCGGCAGTGGGCCGCCGAGGAGCTACGGGCGGGCCGCACGATCGCCGGCGAATGGCCGATCGACGCCGACGGATGGGAGCTGATCGAGCCCGGGTTGCGCCGCTCGTACCGGCGCGGGCGCAACCGGTTCAAGGAGGTGCACGAGGACCCCAGCCCCACGGCGGTCCACGAGTGGCGGAAGCGCGTGAAGGACCTCTGGTACCACCTTCGGGTCGTCCGCGACGCGTGGCCGGAGGTGATCGGCGAGCTCTCCGATCAGACGCATGAGCTCGCCGACCTTCTCGGCGATCACCACGACCTGACCGTGCTCGCCGAAGAGGTCGCGGGCCGCAAGGACCTGCTTTCCGCCAGTGATCGCAGACGCGTTCAATCGCTGATCAGGCGGCGCCAGAAGGAGCTGCTCGTTCCCGCTCTGCGGCTCGGCACGCGGATCTACGCCGACAAGCCGAAGCATTTCGCGAGGCGGATGGGCGAGTATTGGCACGCGTGGCGGCCGGACGGCGTGCGCGCCGCGAGCCCTGCGCACGCCTGACGCACAGGTCGCTACCAGGTGGCGTCGTGGAACTCCATGACGCCCAGACCGGACTCCAGCTCAAGGTCACCCGGGAGGGTGCCCGTGAAGGTGCCGAACGGCTGGCGGTAGGTGTACGCGACGAGCCAGCGCTTCTCCTCCTTGGCGCGCTCGAACTCCCGGTTGAAGCTGAGCCGGGAGCCGTCGTCGAAGCCGATCGCGTCCAGGCCCTCGAAGCTCACCGGGCCCGGCTCGGAGGGCTCGCCGTCGACCCAGATGGCGCGCTCGGAGCGTTGCGGGGGGTCGTTGATGCCGCTCACGAGATTCCAGCCGACCGAGCGGCCGTCCGTGGTCCGGCCGACGCCGGTTGACCAGCTCCAGACGGTGTGCCGGGGGTGATAGCCAGCCGACTCGTCCTCCATCCCTCGCGCATCGAGGAGCCAGCGGCGCTCGCCCACGCGAACGTCGACCTCGATCGGCACGTCGGCGCGCTTGCGGGTCCACACGTACTCCCCCTCCTCGGTGGGGCAGATCGCCTCGGCCCATTTGCCGGTGCCTAAGCGCAGGAAGGCGCGGACCTCCTCGCGGCGCTCGGCCTTCGAGTCGATGCGGACCAGCGAGCCCTCGTCGGGAGCGTAGTCGAGCACGCCCATGTCGCCCAGCTCCGCGACCACCTCCTCGCCGCCCAAGTGCTCGGTCCATACGTCGCCGCGGGCACCGGGGAGGAGCGTGCGCGTGCGCTCCCACATCTCCCCGCTTTCGCGGTCGCATATGGCCCAGAAGTTCTGCGCGAGAGGGCCGACGTGAACCCGGGCGGCGCAGACGAGCAGCTCCTCGGCGAACGCGCCGACGTAGCGCCAGCGCTTGCGCATTCGCCCGCTCCGGCGCAGCGGCAGCTTCGCCGGCGGCAGCGGCAGGTCGGGGCGCTCCCCGTCGGGCCCACGCCACGGCAGCCCCTCAATCCGATCCGGCATCCGCGGGAGCGTAGCCGCCGGCGGCTACTCGATCGTCGCGATCGGGTCGCCGGAGTTGACGGAGCCGCCCTCGCTCACCTTGAGCTCCGTGACCTTGCCGGCGACGTGGGCGGTGATCTCGTTCTCCATCTTCATCGCCTCGATCACGCAGATCAGATCCCCCTCCGCGACCTCTTGGCCCTTCTCCACGGCGACCCTGAGGATGCTGCCCTGAAGCGGGGACGCCAGCGTCGGGCCTCCCCCGCCTCCGCCGCCTCCGCCCGCCGCGCGCTCGCGACGGGGCGGGCGCTTCGCGGCAGTGCCGGGGTTGCCGGCAGGCGCCGCGGCCCCGATCACCTTCACGGCATGAAGGCGGCCGTCGACCTCGACCTTGTAGGTGCGCTCGGCGGTCTCCTCGGCCGCCTCGCCATCCGATGGAGCGGGGGGCGCCTCGGGCGCGAGCGCCTTCAGCCATTTGCGGTCCTCGGTGAGGTCGCGGCAGGTCTCCCCGTTCGCCCACTGCTCGGTGGAGAGGATGGCCCGATGGAAGGGGATCAGTGTGGTGAGCGGTGAGATCTCGTACTCGCCGAGGGCGCGGAGCATGCGCGCGGTCGCCTTCGCCCGGTCGGTATCCCAGACGATGAGCTTCGCGACCATCGGGTCGTAGAGGGGCGTCACCTCGGTGCCCGCCTCCAATCCGGAGTCCACGCGGACCCCTGGGCCCGCCGGCTCGATGTAGTGCTCGATCGGACCGGGGGCGGGCGCGAAGTTCTTGTGCGCGGCCTCCGCGTTGATCCGGCACTCGATCGCGTGTCCACGCAGCTCGACCTGCTCCTGCAGGACCGAGAGCTCCTCGCCGGCGGCGATGCGCACCTGCTCGCGCACGATGTCGATGCCGGTGACCATCTCGGTCACGCAGTGCTCGACCTGCACCCGGGTGTTCATCTCCAGGAAGAAGTACTCCTCGCCGACCTGCATGCCCTCGACGGTCCCGGCACCTCGGTAGTCCACCGCGGCGGCGGCCTCTGTCGCGATCTTGCCGATCCTCTCGCGCATCTCCTCGTCCACGTGCGGGGCCGGCGCCTCCTCGATCAGCTTCTGGTGGCGGCGCTGGATCGAGCAGTCGCGCTCGCCGAGGTGGATCACGTTGCCCTGGGAGTCGGCGAGGACCTGGACCTCGACGTGGCGGGGATCCTCGAGGTAGCGCTCGAGGTAGACGGCCGGATCGGAGAAGAACTTCTCGCCCTCGCGCGAGGCGCCCTCAAATGCCTCCTCGAGCTCGTCCTCGGACTGCGCGACGCGGAAGCCCTTGCCGCCTCCCCCGCCCGCCGCCTTGCAGGCCACCGGGTAGCCGATCTCCTTCGCCGTCTTCTTCGCCGCGGCGACGTCCGGCGACGCCTCCGTGGAGCCGGGGACGATGGGGACGCCGGCCTCGGACATGATCTCCCGGGCGCGCGTCTTCGAGCCCATGGCCTCGATCGCGCTGGCGGGCGGCCCGATGAAGACGATGCCCGCGTCGGAGCAGGCGGTGGCGAAGGCCGCGTTCTCGGCGAGGAAACCGTAGCCGGGGTGGATGGCCTCGGCGCCGGCGTCCTTCGCGAGCTCGAGGATGCGCTCGATGTTCAGGTAGCTCTCGGCCGGGACCGGCGGGCCGAGCAGGAAGGACTCGTCGGCCTCGCGGACGTGGGGGGTCTCACGGTCGGCCTCGGAGTAGACGCCCACGGAGGTGATACCCATCTCCTTGAGCGCCCGCATGACGCGGATCGCGATCTCGCCGCGGTTCGCGACCAGGACCTTCTCGAACATGGACCTGGCTCGCTACCCCGGCGTGTGCGGCTGGCGAGTGCCGGGGCGTGGTGAATAAGGACGCAGTCGGCGACGCGTGGCAGAGCCACGCGAGCCGGCGAGGACGCAGTTCAGCGCGGCCCGGCGCCGACAGGTGTGCGCGGGGGGGTGGTGAGACAGGTCCACAGCGCGGGAGTCTATTTGCGCCCGTGGGCGCCCGAATTGCTCATGCTGCCCGCAGCTGCCTCTCGCCCTCGCCCGTCCAGATCACCTGGTCGCGGCCCGGGCCGACGCCGACGAGGCGGATGGGAACGCCCGCGCCCTCCGCGATGAAGCGCAGGAAGTCGCGCGCGGCGGGCGGTAGCTCGGCCTCGGTGCGGCAGTCGCCGATCTCGGCGTCGAAGCCGGGGAGCTCCTCGTACTCGGCCTCGGCGGTGTGGAGGATCGACTGGTGCCAGGGAAAGTCATCGAGGACGGCACCCTCGGAGCTGCGGTAGCGCACGGCGACCCGCAGCGGATCGATTCCGGCGAGGACGTCGAGCTTGGTGATCGTGAGAGCGGACATGCCGTTCAGGCGGACGGCGTAGCGCAGGGCCACCAGGTCGAGCCAGCCGACCCGGCGGGCGCGGCCGGTCGTGGTGCCAACCTCGCCGCCCCGCTCTCGGAGCCGCTCCCCGAGAGCGTCACCTAGCTCGGTCGGGAACGGGCCGGCACCCACGCGGGTGGCGTAGGCCTTTGCGACACCCCAGACCTCGTCGATGTCGGAGGGGCCGATGCCCGCGCCGACGCACGCGGCGCCGGCGACCGGGTTCGAGGAGGTCACGAACGGATAGGTGCCGTGGTCGAGATCGAGCATCGTCGCCTGGGCACCCTCGAAGATGACGCGCTTGCCCGCGTCCAGAGCGTCCCAGCAGAGCTTCGCCGTGTCGGCGATGTGCGGCTCGAGGCGGTGGCCGTAGCGCAGGTACTCCTCCGTCATCGCGTGGAGGTCCAGCTGTGGGTCGCGCGCGAAGGGGCGCAGCATCTGCTGCTTCGGCTCGAGCGCCGCGGCGATCTTCTTGCGAAGGATTTTCGCGTCGAGCAGGTCCTGCACCCGGATGCCGAGTCGAAACGCCTTGTCGGCGTAGCAGGGGCCGATGCCGCGCTTGGTGGTCCCGATCTCGAGCTTGCCCAGCTTCGCCTCCCCCGCCGTGTCGAGCATCACGTGGTAGGGCATGATCAGGTGGGCGTTCGCCGAGATCTTCAGGTTGGCGTCGCTGATCCCCTTGCGCCGCAGGCCGTCGAGCTCGCCGATCATCACCTTCGGGTCGATGACGACACCGTTCCCGACGATGCAGAGCTTGTCCGGGTAGAGGATCCCCGAGGGGATCAGATGCAGCTTGAACTCCTCCCCGTCGCGGACGATCGTGTGGCCGGCGTTGTTGCCGCCCTGAAAGCGCACGACGAGGTCCGCCCGCTCGGCGAGCAGGTCGGTCACCTTTCCCTTTCCCTCGTCACCCCACTGGGCGCCAACGATCACGGTTCCTGGCATTGCGGCGCGAATTATGGGGGCCGAGGCGGCTACGCGCGGTAGCGCTGGTCCTCGCCGAACAGTGGGAGGGGGTCGCCGCAGATCTCGACCAGGCGTGAGACCGTGCGTGGGCCGATCTGGTCCTCGAGGCTGGATTGGTCGAGGTTCGTCGTCACCACCATCGATCGCTCGGCCTCGTACCGCTCGTCGACGATCGCGTAAAGCTGCTCCAGCACCCAGTCCGAGCTCTTCTCCGCACCGAGGTCATCGATGTGGAGGAGATCGACGGAGGTGAGCCGCCGGAAGAACTCCAGGTAGGAATCCTCACCCGCCTCGGCGTCATAGGTGCGCCTGATCCGGGCGAGGAGCCGGGGCAGCGAGTAGACGGCGACGGTGCGGCCCGCCTCCACCGCCGCCTTCGAGACGATCATCGCGAGCGTCGTCTTGCCGGTGCCGACGTCGCCCATGAGCCACAGGCCCCGGCCGGCGTCGAGGTTTTCCTCGATCCCCTCGGTGAAGGCGCGGACCGCCTTCACCACCTCGGCGCTGCCCTTGCTCTGCGCCATGTCGGATACCGGAGGGCGGTCGAAGGACACGCCGCGGAATCGCTTCGGGATCGCGGAGGCGACGCCGCGGGCTCGCCGCCGGGCGAGTCGCGGGGCGCGGCACTCGCACGGCCGCGCGACGTCCTCGGGGCCGAGGATCCAGCCCGAGCCGTCGCAGACGCCCAGCGGGCAGCTCGGGTCGGGCTCCGCCCGGGAGCTGGCGAGCTTCAGAGGACGCGAACCGGGAGCGCTCACGCCTCGTCGGCCAGATCGACGAGCGGCCCGCCCTCGCCCGCCGGCTGCTCCACCGGCCGCTCGGTCGTGCCGCTGTGGGCTTTGTCGACGAACCGCGGGTACTGCTCCAGGAAGACGACCGGCACGTCGCCCACCGGGCCGTTGCGGTGCTTGCGGACCAGCAGCTCGGCCTCGCTCGGATCGGCGTCCTCGTCGTAGACCGCGTCGCGGTAGATGAAGATGACGACGTCCGAGTCCTGCTCGATGCTGCCGGACTCACGTAGGTCCGAGAGCATCGGGCGCTTGTCCGGGCGCAGCTCCGGGGCCCGGGAGAGCTGGGAGAGGCCGATCACGGGAACGTTGAGCTCGCGGGCGAGGACCTTGAGGCCGCGGCTGAACTGCCCGACCTGCTCGACGCGGTTCGCCCGCGGGTCCTCGGCGCGCATGAGCTGCATGTAGTCGACGATCACCAGGCCGAGGCCGCCCTCGCTCGAGGCCAGACGCCGCGCCTTTGCCCGCAGGTCGAGGAGGCTGAGGTCGGAGGAGTCGTCGAGCCAAAGCGGCGCCGACTCGAGCTCGTTGCAGGCGCGGACGACCCGCGGCCAATCGCGCTCGGAGACCTTGCCCTTGCGAAGGCGGTCGTTGGCGATGCGTGCGCGGCAGGAGATGAAGCGGTGGGCGAGCTCCGCCTCCGACATCTCGAGCGAGAAGAAGGCGACGGCCTGGTTCTGCTTCGCGGCGACGTTCTCCGCGATGTTGCAGACGAGGGCCGACTTGCCCAGGGAGGGTCGGGCGGCGATCACGATTAGGTTGCCCGGCTGGAAGCCGCCGAGCATCATGTCGAGGTCGCGGAAGCCCGACGGCGTGCCCGTGAGCTCGCGGTCGCCCTTGGCGAGCGCCTCGAGGCGATCGATCTCCTCCGCCAGCACCTCGGCCACCCGGCGGAAATCCGTCGCTCGGTCCTCGTAGGCGACCTTGAACAGAAGGCTCTCGGCCTGCTCGACGAGGGCGGCGGGCTCGCCCTCGCGATCGTGGACGGACTTCTGGATGCGATGCGAGGCGGTCAGCAGGCGGCGAAGGAGGCCGTTCTGCTTGACGATCTGCGCGTAGTGGCGCGCATTCCCCGGTGCCGGCACCGTGTTCGGAAGCTGCGTTACGACCTCCCGGCCACCTGCCTCCTCCAGCTCGCCCGTCTGCGTCAGAAGCTCGGCGACCGAGATCGAATCGACCGGGTCGCCACGCTCGTAGAGCCGCTTGACGGCCCGATAGACGAGCCGATGGCGCTCGCGGTAGAAGTCCTCCTCGGTGAGGCGGACGTCGAGGATCACCGCGTCGATCGCGGTGTCGGACACCATCATCGCCCCGAGCACCGATTCCTCGGCCTCGAGGTTCTGGGGTGGTACCTGTGCTTCCGCGGTCGCCATCGCTCTGTCTATTAGAGGGCGGGCGGCGGCGGAACTCGCCCCCCGGAACGCCCTATGGACGAGACAAGCACAAGTCCGGTGAACCCGCTGGCCATGAACTGGCTCTTTGCGGGGAGTTAGTTGGAGCGGCCGGACCGATGCCGGAGCTAGGGTCGTATCCGGATCATGAGGCGAGCAAGGAGGATGGCTGTCCTGCCGGCGCTCTTGGTGGCTGCGGCAGCGCTCGCGTTCCTAGGCGGGTGCGGTGAGGAGACCGAGCCTGGCGAGGCGACCGTCACCCCCAAGCCCTTTTCCAAGCTTGACTGTGGTCACGGTAGGGCTGGGAGCAAGGCGGCGTTTCGCCAGTTCGCGGAGATCCTGGCCTCTGGAGACGAGGCACAGATTCGAGCGATGCTCGTTGATCAACCGCGGTTCGCTTGGATCTCCGCCCAAGGTGGAGTCACCGGGCCGGAGGTCTCCGTGAGGCGCGATCCTGATGCGGCAGCCGCCGCGGTAGCGGACCGCGGCGGACTTCCGTTTCAGATCACGCGATTCCAGAACCCACTCGCGGCAACCTTGACTAAGTGTCGTCCTGCGACCACAAATGAAGACAGCGCAGCTCGCGCAGGGGCAGATCAGCCGCCCTTGAGCCCCGCCGCTTCGAGCGCCCTGCGGCGACTCGAGAAGACCTCGAGCCGGATCACCTTCCCGTCGCGCATCCTCCAGACGTGGGCGCCCTCGGAATCGACGGTGACGCCGCTCTCCTTGCCCTGGCCGGTATAGCGGGCCAGCACGACGACGAACTCGCCGTTGGTCACGAACTCCTCCGCCTCGCAGCGCCAGTCCTCCCATTCGCTCAGCCACTCGAGCAGACGGCGGCTCCGCGACCCGGGGTCGTGGTAGACGCCGGCGAGGCCCGGGAACTCATCCGACCAGCCCCATTCCATGTCCTCGGCGTAGACATCGAAGCGGGGTGCCCAGTTCCCACGCGCCCACTCCTCGTAAACGGGGCGGAGCGCCTCGACATTCGACAGCTGCATGGCCTCGAGGCCCGTCTCAGTCATGCGCCGTCATTATGCGGCCTAGTCGTAGGTGCGGAACTAATCGGTGGCGCCACCCCTTGACGCCCGCTCGGCGGAGGCTACTTCTGCTCGGCGACGATCGTCTTGACGCGAGCCGTCTCGCCGCCGCCCACCTCGACCTCGACCATGTAGGTGCCGATCTCGCGGATCGGATCGTCGAGGTGGATCTTGCGGCGGTCGACCCTCAGGCCGCGGGCCTCGGCGATGGCGTCGGCGATCTCGGCGTTGGTCACCGAGCCGAAGAGCTTGCCGTCCTCGCCAGCGCGATGCTGGATCGTGAGCACCGTCTTCGAGAGCAGAGCGGCGGTCTCCCCGGCGCGCTCGGCGGCCTCGCGCTCCCGGCGCTCGGCGGCCTCCTGACGCCTCGCCGCATCCTCCAGGGAGGCTTGGGTCGCCGGCTGGGCCAGCTTGCGGGGCTGCAGGTAGTTGCGCAGATAGCCGGGGGAAACGTCGACGGCCTCGCCGGCTGCGCCGAGGTCCTCAACGTCCTTGAGCAGGATCGCCTGAGCCACAGGCAGCTCCTATCGCTCGCCGACGTACGGCAGGAGCGCGATCTCGCGGGCGCGCTTCACCGCGAGGGCGAGCTGTTGTTGGTGGCGGCGGCTGAGCCCCGTGACGCGGCGGGAGCGGACCTTGCCTCGATCCGAGATGAAGCGCCGCATGGTGGCGAGATCCTTGTAGTCGATCTGCTCGACGTTGATGCGCGTGTACTTGCGCGGCCGCATGCGGTCGCTCGGCCCGCGGCGACGGCGTCCCGCTCCGGGACCACCGCGGCCGGGCTCGGTCCGCTGCTGTGGACGGGCCATCAGATGCTCGCTCGCTTGTGCTTAAGGCTTCTCATCGCGTGAAGACGCCGCCAACTGCGGCGGCGCGGGTGCGGATGATAGCGGCGTTCTGTTCCGCCCGAGAGCCCCCGGTGGGCGCCGGGGGCTCTCTTTGGGGGGTTGAGTCCGGGTGGGCTAGAAGGGGATGTCGTCGTCGGCCGACGAGGCGCCGACTCCCGCCTTCTCGCCCTCGAAGTCGGACGTGTCGGCGGGGACGTCGCTCTTCGCCGTGAAGCCGTTCTCGCCGCCGCCGCTCGGCGCGTCGCCGCGGCTGCCGAGGAACTGGACGCTATCGGCGATCACTTCGACGGCTTGGCGCTTGCCGCCGTCCTGGGTCTCCCACTCGCGCCACTCGAGGCGGCCCTGAACCGCCACCGGGCGCCCCTTCGACAGGTACGTCGAGCAGTTCTCGCCCTGCGCTCCCCACACCGTGACGTCGAAGTAGTTGGGCTTGTCGATCCAGTTGCCCGACCCGTCCTTGCGGCGGCTGTTGACAGCGAGGCGCAGCTTGCAGACGGCCGTTCCGCTATCGAGGTGCCGAAGCTCTGGATCCTTCGTGAGGTTCCCCGTCAGAGCGACGACATTTATGTTCGTGGCAGCCAAATTGATCAGCCCTTCCTCAAATCGTTGATGCCTTTGCCAGTCTAAGGAGCGAGGCGGCGCGTTCTCTCCCCCTCGGCTGGAGGAAAGGGCGGAAATAGCGGAGAGGTTGCGCCGCTACTCGGTGGCTTCGGCCGCCCCGCCCTCAGGGGCGGCGTTCTCGGCGGCGGGCTCGGCGGGCGCGGGAGCTTCCTCGGCCGGAGCCGGGGCCTGCTCGGCGGGCGCCGCCGCAGCGGGCTGCTCGGCGGGCGCCGCGGGTGCGGCCGGGCGGTCCTCCTCCTCGCCTCGGCCGTCGCGACGGCCACCGCGTTCCGGCCTGCCGGACGAGAGCGGGGTGGGCGGCGGCGGCACGATCACCGGGCTGCGCGGGTCCACCTTGAAGATGCGGAAGCGCAGCACGCCGTCGGCGATCTTGAGGTTGTGATTCAGCTCGTCGAGCAGGTTGCCCCCGTTCTCGAAGCGGAAGAAGCGGTAGTCGGCCTCGGTGCGCTGGCGGATCTCGTAGGCCAGCTTCCGCATGCCCCAGGCGTTGTCGTGCTTGAGCTCGCCGTCCGAGGAGATGCGCTGACGCGCGTCGGCGGCGATCTTCTCCCGCTGCTCGTCCGGGGCCTCCGGATCGAGCATCAGTACGAGTTCGTATTCAGGTGCCTGCTTGGCCATGGGCGGCGGTCGAGTATAGGGATGGTGGGCTGAGCTCCCGGCGGCGAGGAGTGCCCACGACGCTGAGGGGGGCGCGATCGCACCTGCCGGGGTTGTGGGATGCGATGGAGTGGCGAAGCATCCGCTGGACCCGAGCCGCACGGCTGGCCGGTATTGGCCTCGGCGCCGTCGCGGCGGTGGCGCTCGCATCGGCCGTCGTGGGCTCGCCCCAAGCGCCGCGCCTCGATCGGGACATCGGCCTACGGGTGGCCGGCCCCGCACCCGCGCCGGGCACCTCCACCCCGACGCCCGATCCACGCCTGGCTGCCCGTCCTGTTTCGGAAGTCGTAGACCGGAAGCTCGGGGAGCCACATCGTGAGCGGAGCCGAAAGCGCCCGGCGAAGAGCCCGAGTCCATCGGCGAAGGCCAGGCCGGCACCTGGCAACGGAGGAGACCACAACCGGAGCGCCCCCGCGCCATCCCTCCCGGCCCCCGCCCCAAGTCCCGCTCCGGCTCCCGCGCCACCGCCCGCATCCCCATCCCCCGTCCCCGTTGCGGCACAACCTCCGACCGGCGGCGGGGTCGAGCAGGAGTTCGGATTCGAGAACTGACGATCGAGAGGAGACCCATGCACCGCACGCACCCCCAGGAGCCGACCCGGCGCACGCGCCTCGCGAGCCCACTCGTCTGGCTTGCGGCCGCAGGCAGCGCGATCGCCCTGCTGCTCATCGCCGCCTCGAGCGCCGACGGCGGGACGTACACGGCCGTCCAATGCGACGCCTCGATCGGCGTGGGCCACGGGGACCTCTCGTTCGCGCGCAACTCCGACCATTACATCTCGGAGGCGGCCTGCCAGGACGGCCGCGGGCTCACGGTTCGACACCGCGGCGATCACACCGCCGCCGGGAAGTGGGGCGCGTGGAGATTGGACGTTCCCGAGGGCGCCGCCCTGAAGCGCGCCCGCGCCAGGGTGAGCGGCGCGAGCGCCGCCGGCCATGCCCCGGAGCTCGTCATCGGCCTGCCGGGCGCGGGGCTTCGCCCGTTCGGCCGCGCCACCGGCAAGGCGCACACCGTCATCTGGCGCGGTGACGACGCGGAGCGCCTCCAGGCGCGGCTTCGTTGCCGGCGCCCGAGCGACTGTGGCGAGGGCGAGCCGGCGCACGTGACCCTCCGCCGGCTGTCGCTGAAACTCAGGGACTCCGAGGCGCCCACCGCCGAGCTCGGCGGGCCGCTCGCGTCCCGCACCACCCAACGCGGTATCAGGATCCTCCAGGTGAGCGCCGACGACGACGGCAGCGGCGTGCGCCGCCTGTTCGTGGAGGTCAACAACCGGCCCTCGATGACGAAGAAGAGCGACTGCGCGACGATGCACGGGATCGCCCTCCGGGTCGTCCCCTGCCCGGCCGCCGCCGAGCACGGCTTCGAGGTCGACACGAGGGCACCCTGGTTCCGCCAGGGCCCGAATCAGATCCGCGTGTGCGCCGTCGACTACGCCCCATCCACCGACCGCAACCGGGGATGCCAAACGCAGAGGGTGCGGGTGGACAACAAGTGCCCTGTCGACTCGGGCACGACGGCCGGCCGCATCGAGGCACGAATTGCCCGCGCGAACCCGGGACGCCCGATCGCCTACGGCACCCCGGCTCGCGTGGTCGGCCGCCTGGTTGGCGCCAACGGCGACGCCGTTGCTGACGCGGAGGTCTGCGTCGCCACCCGGGTACGCGTGCCGAAGTGGCCGGAGCGTGTCATCGCGACCCCTCGGACCGATCGCGACGGCCGGTTCGAGCTCCGGCTTCCGGCCGGCCCGAACCGGGACGTTCGCGTGGCGCACTGGCCCGATGCACAGCACGTGGCCGAGAGGTACCTGGACCTCGATGTCCGCGCTCGGCCGCGCCTCAGCCTTCGTCCGCGGAGCACGCTCCGCAACGGGCAGTCGCTCCACTTCGCCGCGCAACTCCCGGGGCCCGCACGCGCCAACCGCCGGGTCCACCTCAAGGTCCGGGATGGCGGCCACTGGAGGCTGGTCGACACCGGGCGCACAGGCAACCGCGGTCGCTGGCGCACCTCATACCGCTTCCGCGCCACAAGCGGGGCGCAGACGTATCGCTTCCGGGCCTTCGTGCCGCGCCAGCGGGGCTACCCATACGCGGCGGGCCGCTCGAAGGTGCAAAAGGCTCGGGTCGTGGGGTAATCCCTGCGCCTACCCCCGCTTGGCGCGGATGTCGGCGAGCTGCTCGTCGATCCACACGCCGGGGTCGCGGTCGCGGACGATCTCGCGCAGTCGGCCCGCGCGCAGGGCCCGCTCCTCGGCCGACATCGTGAGGGCGCGGTACATCGTGTCGGCCTGCTCCTGGATGTCGAACGGGTTCACCGAGAGGGTGCAGTCGCCGAGCTCCTCGTGGGCGCCCGTGTTCTCGGAGAGCATCACCACGCCGTCGCGCGTGTTCACCGCCGGCGCCTCCTTGGAGACGAGGTTCATCCCGTCGAAGATCGAGTTGACGATCAACAGGTCGCACTGCTTGTAGCGGGCCACCGCCTCGGGGAAGTTCTCGTAGATGCGAAGATCGATCGGCATCCAATCGGTCGTGCCGTGGCGATGGTTGACGACGGCGACGAGCGCCTCGATCCGCTCGAGATACTCCTGGTACTCGGGCACGTCCTCCCTCGAGGGCTGAAGGTGAGCGATGAAGGTCACCCGCTCGCGAAACTCCGGGTGCTGCTGGAGGAACGTGTCGAAGGCGGTGAAGCCGCGGAGCACGTTCTTCGACAGGTCCGCCCGATCGACGCGCAGGATCAGGTGGTCGCGGCGGCGGCGCAGGAGCTCGCTCTCGTACGCCTCGACCTCCGCCGAGGCCGCGACTCGCTCGAGGCGTCCCGCGTCAATTCCGAGGGGGTAGGCCCGGACCCATGTCTCGCGGCCCGAATGGAGGACCGCGCCACGCTCGTAGTCGACCTCCAGCTCCATCAGCTCGCGGCAGCAGTGGAGGAAGTTGCGGCAGTACGCGGTGGTGTGGAAGCCGATGATGTCGTTGGCGAGCATCCCCCGGTAGATCTCCTCCCGCCAGCGGATCGGCAGGATGCGCCAGCTGTCGGGTTGCGACCACGGAATGTGGACGAAGTGCTGGAGGAAGGCGTCCGGCCGCTCGGCTCGGATCAGGGCCGGGCACGTGTACACGTGGTAGTCGTGGAACATCACCAGGGGGTCGGAGCGATCCGCGATCGCGCCCAGCACGGCCCGCGCGATGTCCGCGTTCACGACCTTGTATCCGTGCTCCCAGGCGTCGGCCTCCTCCCGCCGGATGTCGGGGGCGTTGGAGAGATCCCACAGGTAGTGCTGCACGAACCACAGGATCGGGTTCGCGATCACGTTGTAGAAGCCGTCGTACGCCTCGGGCTGTGACTCGACCATGAGCACCTCGTAGCTCACGCCGTCCAGCTCGACGCGCGTGGCCGCTCCATCGGCCTCTCGGGACACCGCGATGTCCTCGTCGGTCATGGCCGACGCGATCCACAGCGCCTCGCGGTGGGTCACGAGGTCGGTGAGCGCCGTGACCAGCCCGCCGCCCCCACGGCGCACCACCCGCTCGCCGGCGGCGTTCAGCTCGAACTCCGCTGGGCCCCGGTTGGAGACGATCGTGAGCGGCTCTCCCATCCGGGGGAGGGTATTCGTCTAGGGAACTGGTCCTATCGCCCTATAGGTGACGCCGTCGAGATTGACGAAGTTGTCGACGGCCGAGTCGTTCGGGGCGTCGTAGACGAGAGTTGCGCCGGTCGCCGTCGTGATCACGGCGACCTGCGCCAGCGACACGTTGCCGCCGAGCACTCCGAAGCGGACCACGGTCGATTGGATTTGGGGCCGGAATGCCTGCGGCAACGAGAAGATCGCCCCGCCCTCGGTCGCGTCGCCCGGACACGAGACGGCTCCCTGGAAGTGGACGGTCCGGTGAGCATCCATCCAATAACCCGGGGCGCTGCCCCCGCCACCGATCGCCCAGGGGGTGGCGCCGACACAGTTCTCCAGGGTCGGCGAGACCGTCGCCTGATCCGCAGCGAGATCTCCCGGGGCCACGCTTCCGTCGGCGATCTTGCCGCCGTTGACGGAGTCGGGCCCAAGGTCGTCGATGCCCACCGCCCCGTCGGCGATGCTCCCACTCCCGACGGAGCTCGGACCCAGGTCGTCGGCACCAACGCTGGCGTCCATGAGATTGCTGCCATCCACCGAGTCGGGTGCCTGCTCGGACGCCTTGACCGCGTTCTCCCTGATCTGCTTGGAGCCCACGCTGTCCTTCGGCAGCCTCGAGGCGGCGTACCCAACCCCGCCCAGCGCGATGAAGAGCGCCAGCGTCGCGGTCACATTCGCGTATGTCACCCGCTCCCCCAGCCGCTCTCGCAAACCCCCGCGCATGCGGCGATCCTAAACGCGAGACGGCGACCGCGTCAAGGCCGCGGACGGTTACCCGAGCTCGCCGAAGATCCGCAGCCAGTCGCGAAGCAGCCTCGGCGTGAGGAAACGCTCGCGCGCCCGCTCCTTGCCCGCCCGGCCGACCCGCTTCGCGAGCTCGGGGTCGCGGAGGACCTCGATCGTCCGCTTCGCCGCCTCCTCCGGAGAGCCGACCAGGAAGCCGGAGACCCCGTCATCGATCTGAAGCGGGATCCCGCCGACGTCGCCCGCGATCATCGGCCGCCCCTTCCACAGCGCCTCGGTGACCGTGAGGCCGAAGCCCTCGCGAATGGACTTCTGCATGCATACGTCCGCCTGCGACTGGAAGGCGTTCACCTCGATCGCGCCGACGTTGTTGAGGTTGTTGAGGATCTTGATGTCCGGATCGCCGTCCGCGTGGCGCATCGTGCTGTGGAAGAACTCCCACCCCTCGGGATCGTCGGTCGCCATCGAGCCGACGAGCGCGAGCTGCGCCTCGGGCACCTCCTCGGTGACGATCCGATACGCGTCGATCACCCCGATCGGGTCTTTCCAGGGGTCGAAACGGGATACCTGGCAGACAAGCGGGCGCTCGACGTCGATTCCGAACTGCTCGCAGACGAACGCCGCGTCGTCGGGGGAGAGCGCCATGTTCTTGGGCGAGAGCGGATCGATCGCCGGCGGGACGATGTTCACCTGGCCGCGGCTGTTGAAGCCGTTCGGCACATACTGATCGAGGTGCCAGACGGTGGCGTCGTAGTCGCCGATCAGCGGCTCGAGGCGACCCAGGGTGCTCTTGTTCGGCGTCGAGAGATCGATGTGGCAACGCCACACCCACTTCCTCCCCCGGTCCGCCGCGTACTGGCGCATGCCCGCGGGCTGGGGGTCGTGGATGATGATCACGTCCCAGTCGCCGTCCAGGCTCTCCGCGTTCGTCCGGTTGTACGCGTCGAAGACCTCCCACTGCTCGTCGGAGATCGACTGCTGGTCGCCCTGAAGCGAGTTGTGCATGAGCTTGGTGACGTTGAAGAACTCCTCGCGGCCCAGGATCACCTGCCAGTGGACGTCGAGCCCGACGTCCGACATCAGGGGAACGAGCGTGTAGAGGATTTCCGACACGCCGCCGCCGAACGCGGTCGCGGAGACGTGGAGAACCCGCTTGCCCTCGAGCGGGGCCGCCCTCTCGCGAATCTCCTCGATCAGGCCCCGGCCGGCGATGTGCGTGTAGTCCGCCAGCGACCGCTGGCCCAAGGCGACTTCCTGAAGCACGCGCGCAGGCTACAGAGCGACGGGCGCGAGCCGCTTGAGGGCGCCCTCAGGCGCGCAGCCGTTCGATTCCCTTGTCGATGTGGTCCAGGATCTGGCGGTGCAGATCGGGGTTCGCGGCCGCCACGCAGGACATCTGGAACTCGTGTCCCGAGCCGAGCAGCGGACGGTCGGCCAGCGGGCCGCCGTACGCGTCGGTGACCACGGCCCCGGCCTCCTCCAGGCAAAGAACCACAGCGGCGAGGTCGTACGGCGAGTTGTTGAGGACGGCTCCGCCGCCGACTCGCTCGAAGTCCTCGCGCATCCCGGGCACGTCGTCGACGAGCCGCGGGCCCGGCTCCACGTACGCGTCGAGCTGCCCCGTGACGATGCGGGTCATGTCGTAGGTCGCCGAGCCGAGGTCGAACGTCGCGCCGCCCACCGATGAGGCGTCGATCAGCTCAGCGAGTACCTCCGTGGTCGGTCGCGCCGGCCGGCCGCGGAAGCCGTAGGTCCAGAACATCCGCCCGATATCGGTGTTCGGCGAAAGCGAGGGCTCCGGGTCGAGACCGCCGCCGCGCTCGGCGACAAACGCCCGCCCCGACTTGATCTCGACGATGCACCCGACCTCGACGTCGCTCATGGTGGGCTCTCCGTCGAGCGGCGCGACGGCGACCGAGACGCAGGCGGACTCGAGGCCCGCCATCGCGGGGCGCGTACCGTCGATGGGGTCCACGACGAGGACCCAGCTCGCATCGCCCGACGGCTGGACGAGCCCGCGATCCTCCGAGTAGAAGGCGATCTCGGGGGCGCGCTCGGCGAGGAACCGCTCCATGAACGCCTCCGCACGCTCGTCGATCGCGAAGGTCACATCGCCCCCCTCCCCGGCGCCCGCATGGTCGCGGCCGGCGTGGCCCCCCAGCTCGGGGAGCACCTGCTCGCGAAGCGCGAGCGCCAACTCCTCGGCCAGCTCGCGCGGCGGGCGGCGCGCCGGCATCTCCCGCTACGCGTCGTCGCGTGTGCCGAGCGTCACGTCCACGTCCTGGTGTTCCCCGTCGCGAATGACCTCCAGGGTCACCTCGTCGCCGGGATCCAGCCGGGAGATCAGACGGGGCAGGTCGCTCTCACCGACGATCGGCTCACCGTCGACGGCCACGATCACGTCGCCGCCGGCGCGGATCTCGCGTCCCTGGAAGCTGATCGTCTGATCGCCCGCCTCCAGACCGGCGTCGTCCGCGGGGCCATCGGGGACCACCTTCGAGATCAGCGCGCCGGTATCGGCATCGATGCCGAGCTTGTCGGCGAGCTGTGGGTAGAGCGGTGTCGTCTCGACCCCGATGTAGGCGTATTCGACCTCGCCATCCTCACGCAGCTGCTCCAGCGAGCGCTTCGCGAGATCGATCGGCACCGCGTAGCCCACGCCCTCGTTGCCGCCCGAGGTGGTGTTTATCTGCTGGTTGAGCCCGATCACCCGGCCGTCCGAGTCGAGCAGTGGGCCCCCGGAGTTGCCGGGGTTGATGGAGGCGTCCGTCTGGATCGCGCCGTCGATCGCAAAGCTCGTGAGCGACTCGATCGTGCGGTCCCTCGCCGAGACGATGCCGGTCGAGAGCGATTGCTCCTCACCGAAGGGGCTGCCGATCGCCGCCACCGGGGCGCCGACGGCGACGTCGTCGACCGAGCCGAGCTGCAGCGGTTCTAGGTCGAGCCCGTCCGGATCGACCTTGACGAGCGCCACGTCCGCGTAGGGGTCGAAGCCGATGACCTCACCAGGCACCTGGTTGCGGTCGGGGAACTCGACGTAGAGCTCCTTCGCCTCGTGAATCTCCGCGTCCGTACTGGCCTCGGCGTCTGTCACCACGTGGGCGTTGGTGAGGATCTCGCCGTCATCGGAGATCACGAACCCCGAGCCTTGGCCAGCGCCGCCGCCACCTCCGAAGAGATCTCCGACATCCCCGCCCCCGCCGAAGACGGAGCTGATGGTGACCACGCCGGGCGCAGCCTTCTGGTAGATCGCCCCGGGATTGAACTCGCCGCTGGCCGTCTCGATTACGACGTGCTCGGCGGGCTTCGAGGCCGTCGTGGCGGAGGTGTCGTTCCCGGACGGCTCGTCGGAGCCGCCGCAGCCGGCGAGCGGCAGGACGGCGGCAGCTGCGGCCGCTGCAACGAGCTGCGCAATTCGGCTCACGCGCGCGCCTCGACGGCGGCCGGCAGCCGGACCGTGAACTCCGTCCGGCCACGATGCGAGCGAAGATCCATCGTGCCGCCCATCAGCATCGCGAGCTCGCGCGCGATCGCCAGCCCCAGGCCGGATCCACCCAGCTCGTCGCCCGTGTAGAAGCGCTCGAACACACGGTCGCGGTCGTGCGGGTCGATCCCAGGGCCGTTGTCCACGATGGACATGGCGGCGGTGCCGTTGGCCTGTGCTGCGGAGATGGTGATGGTGGTTCCCTGCGGTGTGTGGGTGAGAGCGTTGTCGATCAGGATACGGAGGATCTGAGCCAGCCGGTCGGCGTCGGCCATCGCGGACGCATCCGTGGTGCGATCGACGCCCAGCTCCGCTCCCCGCAGCTCCGCGGCGGCACGGAACTCCTCGGCCACGCGCTCGGCGAGGCGCCCCAGGTGCACCGGCGCCCGTCGCAGCTCGATCGCGTCGGAGTCCAGCTTGGAGAGGTCGAGCAGATCCGCCGTGAGCTTCTCGAGGCGCTCGATCTGGCCGCGCATCGTGCGCACGAACTCGGCCTTCGCCTCAGGGTCCGGATCCTCGTCCTCGAGCAGCTCGACGAAGCCGCCGAGCGAGAAGATCGGTGTGCGCAGCTCGTGCGAGGCGTTGGCGATGAACTCCTTGCGCGCACTGTCGAGGCGTGCGAGCCGCTTCTGCATCTCGTTGAACGACATCGCAAGCTGGCCGACCTCATCGTGGGAGTCGACCGGGATCCGCGTGCGAAAGTCGCCCTCCGCGACCGACTCGGCCGCCGCCTCCAGGCGGCGCAGGCGGCGCGAGTGCGCCCGCGCCGCGAACCATCCCGCGGCAAGGGCCAGGGCGATCGCGATCGCCCCCGCGATCAGGATCTGCCGGCGGACAACCGCGACGCTCTCCTCCACGTCGCTGAGATCCACCGAGAGCACCGTCACCCACCGGGGCGCGCCGTTGACGAAACCCGGGATCGAGGTCTCGCCGATCCTGCGGCCGTTCACCCGCTCCACCGAGCTGGTCACCTGGCCGCTCGCCGCCGCGGCGGCGGCGCCCGGGTAGGCCGGAATGATCGCCTCGCGCTCTTGCTCCGAGTCGCCGACGACGAAGTCCGGCACCGGACCCGATGGGCTGGGGCCAACCCCGAGGACGGTCACCCGGTCCGCCTCCGAGCGCTCAGCCACCCCGGCGATCACGCGCTGGAGCTCCTCCTGCGGAACCGAGCTTCGCATCTTGGCGTCGATGCGTCCCACGCCCGTATCCCCGCTCCGCTCGAGGCTGCGCAGCTTCTCGGCGGTGAGGCTTGAGTCGAGCTGCGGGACGACGTAGAGATAGACGAAGGCCACCGCCGACGATGTGATCACGAAGAAGAGCAGGAGCAGCCGGTTGCGGACGCTCATCGCTATTCCAGGTCTCGGAAGCGATAGCCGACGCCGCGCACCGTGAAGAGGAACTCCGGGTTACGGGGGTCGCGCTCGAGCTTCTCGCGCAGGTGGCGGATGTGGACGTCGATCGTCCGCGGATCGCGGTATGCGGAGTCGCCCCACACCTGCTCCAGGAGGTTCTCGCGGGTCATCACCCGGCCGGGGAACATCGCGAGGGCCGCGAGGATCTCGAACTCGACGTAGGTGAGGCGCACCTGCTCGTCGCGGACGGTCACGACTCGGCGCTCGAAGTCGATCCTCAGATCCCCGTGCACGATCGGCTCCTCGGGCTTGGTCCGCCCCGTGGGCATCTCGGCGCGCCGCAGCGCCGCGCGCACCCGGCTTCGGAACTCCCGGACCGAGAAGGGCTTGGTGATGTAGTCGTCGGCGCCCATCTCGAGGCCGAGGACCTTGTCGATCTCATCGTCGCGCGCGGTGAGCATGATGATCGGCACCTGGCTTCGCGCGCGGAGGCGGCGGCAGACCTCGATCCCGTCGAGCTTGGGCATCATGATGTCCAGCACCACGAGGTCGAATCGCTGCTCGGCGAACCGATCGAGCGCCTCGCGGCCATCGAAGGCCGCCACCACCTCGTAGCCGTCCTTGCGTAACGGGTACGTGAGCAGCGTCTGGACCGCCTGTTCGTCATCGGCGAGCAGGATCCGCGCGGCGGGCCCCTGGTCGGCAGTGGCAGCCATGCCTGAAATGTAGTCCCGAACTTGAAATTCCCTGCAAGGAGGCGTTGCGTGGCGACTCTCTACGCTCGCCCGCCTGCTCCGCATGATCGACTTCCGCCTCTACAGAGTCGCGTGGCTTCCAGCCCTCATCGCTTTCGTCACCGTGATGTTTTCCCTCGAAGGCGAGCCGGAGCCGCTCGAGCCCGCTCTGGCGCCGGCCGCGTTCGACGGAGGCCGCACGGCCACCAACACGCGTCAGCTCCTCGCAGCAGCCCCGGAGCGTGAGCCGGGCAGCAAGGGCGACGAGGCGGCGGCCTCGTTCGTGCGCGAGCGCTTCCAGGGGATTGCCGCCGGGACCCCCCAGGATCAGCGGTTCACGGCGAGCGTCGACGGAGAGAACACCGACCTGCGAAACGAGGCCATAACCCTCCCCGGCGACTCCGAGCGCGTGATCATGGTCATGGCTCCGCGCGACTCCGCCTCCGGTCCGGGCGCGGCCTCATCGGCTGCCGCGACCGCGACGCTGATCGAGCTCGCTGAAGTTCTCGGCTCGAGCGAGCACAACAAGACCCTCGTGCTCGTGTCGACCGACGGCTCGTCGGACGGCTCGGTCGGAGCTCGCGAGTACCTCGACGCCTACCCCGATCGCGACCTCATCGACGCGGTGATCGTCATCGCGCAGCCCGGGTCGTCCAATCCGGTGCAACCGCACGTCCTGCGTGATCCGGTCGACGATCGCTCGACGTCGGCCCAGCTGGTGCGCACGGCGGAGCAGGCGGTCTCCGACCAGGCCGACGTCGCGCCGGGCGACCGCGGGACCTTCGCTGACCTGGCCAGGCTCGCGATGCCGGCCGCCGCCGGCGACCAGGCCGTGGCGATCGGCGATGGGCTCGACTCGGTCGCGATCTCATCGGCCGGGGAGGAGCCGCTCCCTCCCGCGGAGGACGCGCCGGGGGATCTGGGCCCCAACTCACTGACCGCATTTGGCTCGGCGACGCTTGGGACGATCCTCGCCGTCGATCAGGCGACCACGTCTCTGGAGCACGGGCCGAGCTCGTACGTGGGGTTCGCCGGCAATCTGATCCCCGGCTGGGCAATCGCCGTCCTCGCGCTCGCGCTGCTCATCCCTCCTGGTCTTGCCGCCTTCGATGGCGTCGCGAGGGCCGCACGGCGGCGTGCC
>Ga0126312_10000483_pt1 | contig 23736 bp, 26 predicted proteins | sample Plot104A_FD_92537 | JGI IMG/M metagenome (GOLD analysis project Ga0126312, IMG submission 92537) | Serpentine soil microbial communities from UC McLaughlin Reserve, CA, USA - Plot104A | ecosystem: Environmental > Terrestrial > Soil > Grasslands | place: USA: UC McLaughlin Reserve, Lake County...
CGGCAGGTGGCAGTTGGCAGTTGGCAGAGAACGACAACCGGGTCCGGTGCGCAAACTCTGCCAACTGCCAACTGCCACCTGCCAACCCGGAAGGCCCCCACCAATGAGAGCCCTCCGCTCCCCGTGGACCGCAGTGGTTGCCGCGGGCGCGCTGTTCATCGTCCTCTATCCGGTCTTCTCGGATGACCTCTACTACCAGAACATGATCATCCTGTCCCTGGTCTTCGCGATCGCCGCCGTGGGGCTCAACATCATCACCGGCTATGGCGGCTATGTCTCGCTCGGCCAGGGCGCCTTCCTCGGCCTGGGCGCGTACACGACCGCGATCCTCTCCACCAAGGTAGGCCTGTCCCCGTTCGCCTGGGTCCCGGTCGCCGGCCTGCTCGCCGGAATCGTGGCGGCCTTCCTCGGGGTCGTCGCGATGCGCACCCGCGGGCACGCGTTCGTGATCCTCACGATCGCCTTCCTGTTCCTGCTGCGGCTGGTGGTCACCAACTGGAAGGCGCTCACGAACGGCACCGCCGGCATCACCCTGCCCCTCCCGCAGTGGAGCACCGCCTACCAGTACTGGCCCTTCTACTACGCGCTCGTCGGCCTGCTGGTGGCCTCGCTTGTGCTCTCCTGGTGGATCCGGCGGTCGAAGTTCGGCATGGGCCTGATCGCGATTCGCGAGGACGAGGACAAGGCGGCCACCGTCGGCGTGAACACGCGGGCCTACAAGATCCTCGGCTTCGCCGCCAGCGCGGTCTTCGTGGGGATGGCGGGCGCCGTCTACGGCTACTACCTGACGTTCATCGACCCGGCGGGGATGTTCAGCATCCTACTCAGCGTCCAGATCATCCTGTCGCTCCTGCTCGGCGGGCGCGCCACCCTCTGGGGGCCGGTGCTCGGGGCGTTCATCATCGAGCCGCTGAACGAGGTCACCAACAACCAGTTCGGCGGGGGGAACGCGCGGCTCTTGATCTTCGGCGGGCTGCTTGCACTCGTGGTGCTGTTCCTACCCCGCGGCATCATCCCGACTGCCAAGCGCTGGCTCGAGGCCTGGCGCACGCGCGGGAAGGAGGGCCTCGTCGGGGCCGGCATCAAGCTGCGGGAGCGCGCGCTGCCTGCGGCCGACGGGGTGACCTCCAGCGCCGAGCCGCTGCTCGAGGTGAAGGGGCTCCAGCGGCACTTCGGCGGGCTCCGCGCCGTCGATGGCTGCTCCTTCGCCGTTCCGGAGGGCTCGATCACCGCCATGATCGGACCGAACGGCTCGGGCAAGACGACGGTCTTCAACCTCATCGACGGCACGATGACGCCGCAATCGGGCGAGGTCTGGTTCGCCGGCCGGCGGATCGACCGGATGACGCCCTGGAAGCGCTCGCACCTGGGCATCGCACGCACCTTCCAGATAACGCGCCTGTTCCCCGAGATGACCGTGCTCGAGAACGTCGTAGCGCCGCTGCCGTCCTTCAGCTTCCGGCAGCTCGCGGCCGACGCCGTGAGCGGAGCGGAATCCGAGCGCGCGGAGGAGCTGCTCGAGTTCGTAGGCATGGAGCGGTTCCGCGACCAGCCAGCCTGGGCCCTCTCCTATGGACAGCAGAAGCTGGTCGAGCTGGCCCAGGTCCTGATGCTCGACCCCGGGCTGGTCATGCTCGATGAACCCGCCGGCGGCATCAACCCGACGCTGACCGAGCGGATCGCCGAGATGATCCGAGAACTCGGCGCCCAGGGCAAGACGTTCCTGATCGTGGAGCACAACATGCCCTTCGTGCTCAGCCTCTGCCGCCCGGTCCTCGTCCTCGCCCGCGGGCAGACCATCTCCCGCGGTTCGCCCGACGAGATCCAAAGCGACCCGAAGGTCCTCGACGCCTACCTGGGCGAGGACTTCCGCCTCGAGCAGCCGGTGGGGGCGTGAGGCGATGCTGACCCTCAAGGGCGTGGTGGCTGGCTACGGCGGCGGCGACGTGCTGCAGGGCGTCGACCTGGAGGTCGAGAGGGGCGCCGTCTCCTGCATCGTCGGGCCGAACGGCGCCGGCAAGTCGACGGTCCTGCGGGCCGTCAGCGGACTGCTGCGGCCCCGGCAGGGCGACATTGCGCTCGAGGGGTCCGACCTCTGCGGGCGCCGACCCGCGGAGATCCTCGCGATGGGCGTCTCGCAGGTGCCGCAGTCGGACGCCCTGTTCCCCAACATCACCGTTCGCGAGAACGTCCTGATGGGCGCGTACATCATCCGCCGCGACCGGGCGCTCGTCAGGCGCCGCTACGACCAGGTGGCGGAGCTCTTCCCGGTCGTCAGGGAGCGCGCCGGCGAGCCCGGCGGCAACCTCTCCGGCGGGCAGCGCCGGATGGTGGAGTTCGCGCGCTCGCTGATGCTCGAGCCCAAGCTCGTGCTTCTGGACGAGCCCTCCCTGGGCCTGGATCCCAAGGCGCTGAAGCAGGTGTTCGAGTCGATCAACGTGATGACCGCGGCGGGCAAGACGATCCTGCTCGTGGAGCAGAACGTGCGCTTCGGCCTGCGCATCGCCACCCAGGGAGTGGTCATGGAGAGCGGGCGAGTTCTCCTTGCGGGCCAGGCGAACGAGATCCTGGACAACCCGGAGATCGCCGCCTTGTACTTCGGTGGCTCCGTCCAGCAGGCGAAGCGCCAGCCGCTCGCCTCCGCGTGACGGGGGTCTTGTGGGCGGCGGCGTCCGGCATCGGGTTCGGCCTCTTCCAAAGCGTCAACGCCAGGGCCGTTCGCGAGGTCGAGGACGTCTACCTCTCGACCCTTCTCCAGCTTCTGGTCGCGGCGCTCGTGCTGGTGGGAGTCTGCCTGGCCACGGAGGACGTCGGACAGTTGGCCGACGCGCCGGCCTGGGCGCTGGCGAGCTTCGCCCTCGCCGGGGTCCTGCACTTCCTGGTGGGCTGGACGCTGCTGAACCTCAGCCAGGACCGCATCGGTGCCGCACGGACTTCCCCGCTGCTGATCATGGTCCCGCTCTTCGGCATAGCCATCGCGGCCGTCACGCTCGGAGAGCTTCCTCGGGCCGCCGCGCTGGCTGCGATCGCGCCGATGGTCCTCGGTGCCTACGTGGTCTCGGCCCCCGGCAGCGGACCCGTGGCGCGCTGGGAGGACTCCCTGTTCGGGCTGGGAACGGCGTTCATGTGGGCGCTGAGCCCGGTCTTCACGGTCAAGGGCCTCGAGGGTCTCGACTCGCCTCTCCTCGGCGTGGCGATCGGCCTGCTCGTGTCGGTTGCCGGCTACGGGCTGGCGCTGGCCGTCAGGCGGCCGAGCCGTCGCCGGCTTCCCCGCAGCGGCATGGCGCTCAAGCTCGCCGCCGGCGTCCTCGTCGCGCTCGCCACGTGGGGGCGCTGGGAGTCGCTCGACCTCGTGACCGTCGGCGTCGTCCTGGCGCTCAACCTGCTGTCCGTCCCGGTGGTGCTCTTGCTGGCGCCCGTCGTCTCGGGGAGGCACGTCGAGCACGTCACGGTGCGGGTCTGGGTCGGAGCGGCGCTGGTGGTGAGCGGCTCGTTGGCCTTGATCGCTCTGGAGTGAGCCGGTGATCGTCGACCTGCACGCCCACGTGATCGTGCCCGAGATCACCCGTGACGCCGCGCCTGCGGAGGAGTGGCGGCCGCGCGTCTACCAAGAGGACGGGGCGCAGGTGGTGGAGCTCGGAGGGAGGCCGATCCGTTCGCTCGCGGGCGAGTTCGTGCACGTCGACGCGATCCTCGACGCAGAGGGCGCGGCGGGGATCGATCGCGTGGTCCTGAGCCCTTGGGTTCCGCTCCTCTACTACGGCGAGGAGGCCGAGGAGGGGCTGAGTCGCTGCCAGATCCAGAACGACGCCCTGGCCGCGCTCGCGCGCTCGCGACCCGACCGGGTCGCCGCGCTCGGCGCGGTGCCGCTCCAGGACCCGGAGCTGGCCGCACGCGAGCTCGATGGGATGATGCACGCCGGGGTCCTCAGCGGAGTGGAGGTGGCGGCCAGCGTGCGCGGCGCCTACCTCGGCGACGACCGCTTCGAGCCGTTCTGGGACGCCGCCGAGGCCGGCGGGGCGCTCGTCTTCGTGCATCCGACCACGCGCGGGTTCGACCTCGCCGCGTTGGGCGACTACTACCTCTGGAACACCGTCGGGAACCCGCTCGAAACCACCGTGGCCGCGGCCCACATCATCATGGCCGGCGTCCTCGAGCGCCATCCCGGCCTGCGCGTCCTGCTCGCTCACGGCGGCGGTGCGCTGCCGGCCCTTCGCGGCCGCCTTCGCCACGCGCACGGATTCCAGGAGCAGGCCCGCTCGCGGCTGCGCGAGCCGCCGGAGGAGTCGCTGCGGCGCCTCTACTACGACACGCTCACCCACGATCCGGAGCTACTGAGGTCGCTCGTGGAATACGTCGGTCCCGAGCACGTAGTGCTGGGCTCGGACTACCCGTTCGACATGGGCGACCCGCGGCCCGTCGAGTCGGTGCGCGCCTGCGCGCTCGAGCCCGCGGCCGAGGCGGCGGTCCTGGGCGGCAACGCGGTTCGGTTGCTGGCAGCTGGCAGCTGGCAGCTGGCAGAGGAAAGGAGCGGCAGTTGACCGGTGGCGCGGATGTCGTCGTTGCCGGCGCCGGCCACAACAGCCTGATCGCCGCCGCATACCTGGCAAAGGCGGGCTACGAGTGCCTCGTGCTCGACGCCCGCCCGATCGCCGGCGGTGGGGCGGCCACCGAGGAGCTGCTGCTGCCCGGCTACAAGATCGACTCCTGCTCCACCGGTCACACGCTGATCCAGGTGAACCCGCTGCTCGCGCAGGACGAGCTCGGGCTCAAGGCCGACTACGGCCTCGAATACCTCGAGCCGGACCCTGTCGGCCACGTGGCTTTCCCGGACGGAGAGCAGCTCACGATGTGGCTGGACCTCGAGCGCACCTGCGAGGAGATCGGGCGCTTCTCGGGTCGCGACGCCGACGCCTACCGCCGGATGATCGACGAGTACGACGCCGTAAAGGGCCCGTTCGGCCGCGCTCGCTTCACGCCGCTCGGCTTCGGGCCGTCGCTGGAGGAGATGCTGGAGGAGCACCCTCGGGGGCGTAGCTGGCTGCGTCGCAACGCGATCAGCGCCTGGGAGGTCATCCGGCGTGAGTTCGAGAGCCGCCACGTGCGCGCCTTCATGGTCTGGATGGCGTTTCAGACGCTCGTCCCGATCGAGGCGCCCGGCTCCGGCGTCCTCGCCTACTCGCTCGTCTACGGACGCCAGCGGCGCAGCTGGACTCTGCCGCGCGGGGGATCCGGCGCGCTCACCGAGGCGCTCGTACGCTTCATCGAGGACCACGGCGGAACCGTGCTCTGCGACAGGCGGGTGGCTCGGCTGGTCCTCGAGCGAGGCCGCTGCGTCGGCGTGGAGACCGAGGCTGGCGGGCGCCACCTCGCCCGCTCGGCCGTGCTCTCGACCATCCACGTCAAGCAGCTGGTCGAGATGGCGCCGGCGGAGGCGTGGGGCGAGGACTTCCTCTATGGGGTGGACACGTACGACATCGGGATGCCGGGAATGGCCGCGTACTTCGCCACCACCGTGGCACCGGAGTTCGAGACGCGTGAGGGGCCCCGCAGCGCGGTCTCGGCGGGCACCGCCGCCTGGCCGGAGGACGTCCTGCGCTGCGGGCGGGACATCCGCGACGGCCGTCCAGTGGAGGGGGTTCCCTGGCTGCTCGTCGCCACCCCGACGCTCGCCGATCCCTCGCGCGCTCCCGAGGGTCGCCACACGGTCAAGCTGCTCAGCCCCCAGGCGTGGGAGGTCCCGGAGGGCCGGGACTGGGACGGCTACAAGGAGGACATCGCCGCCCGGCAGCTCGAGCACCTGCGTCGCTTCGCGCCAAACCTCGGCGATGAGTCGATAGTCGCCTCGTTCGTGAAGAGCCCGGCCGACATCGAGCGCTCGAACGCGCACATGATCCACGGCGCCTTCCACGGCGGCGACCGCAGCCTGCCCTTCAGCGGCCGGAACAGGCCGGTGCCCGGCTGGGCGGATCACCGCATGCCGATCCCCGGCCTCTACCAGACGGGAGGCACGACCCATCCGGGCGGCTCGATCACCGGGGCGCCGGGCCGCAACGCCGCGACGGTGATGCTCAGCGACCTCGGGAAGGACCCGGAGGAGGTGATGGGGGCTGGCCGACGCGCGCGTGCAGGCAGCCATTGAGCACTGGGCGGCTCGCTTCGTGCAGGCGGGGGTGGACTACAGCGACTTCCTCGCCACCACCGCCCGCATCGATAGCTGGGAGGAGTGGCTCGACGAGTGGAGCAGGACGGCGCGCGTCCACGTCGCGCTCGCGCAGGAGGCGCAGCGCGGGGGCCACCGGCGCACCGCCGGCGAGGCCTGGGCGCGGGCCGCGGTGTGCTTCCACTTCGCGAAGTTCGTCTGGGTGCTCGACGCCGCCCGTAGCCGGGCCGCGGCCGATGAGGCGATAGCCGCGAACTATGAGGCGCATGCGCTGCTCGACCCGACGGCCGAGCGGATCGAGGCGGCGCTCGACGGGTCGCGGCTGGTCGCCAACCTGCGCCGCCCCCAGGCGCCCGAGCGGCCACCGCCGCTGGTGGTGCTGATCCCGGGACTCGACTCGACCAAGGAGGAGTTCTTCCAGCTCGAGAACGTCTTCCTGGAGCGAGGCATGGCCACCGCCTCGCTCGATGGCCCGGGTCAGGGCGAGGGCGGCTACGAGCTTGCGATCCGGCCCGACTACGAGGTGGCCGTGGGCGCCCTGCTTGACGAGCTCGACGGCCGCCCGGACGTCGACCTGGAGCGCGTGGGCGCACTCGGGGTCAGCCTGGGCGGCTACTACGCCCCCCGCGCCGGCGCCTTCGAGCCGAGGCTCAAGGCCGTGGCGGGCCTCAGCGGCCCGTATGTCTTCGGCGACTGCTGGGAGGACCTTCCCTCGCTCACGCGGGCGACGTTCGTGACAAAGTCGCACGCCCGCGACGAGGAGGAGGGGCGGGCGAAGGCCTTCGAGCTCGATCTCTCCGGCGTGCTCCCGCGGCTCGCCCAGCCGTCGCTCTTCGTCACGGGCAGGCTCGACCGCCTGATCCCCTGGGAGCAGACGGCGAGGGCTGCCGAGGAGGCACCGAACGGACGCCTCGTCCTCCACGAGGACGGCACCCACGGCTGCGCCAACGTCCCCTACAAGACCAGGCCGCTGATCGCGGACTGGCTCGGCGAGCAGCTCGCGTGACGGGAATCGCGGTCATCGGGACGGGCATGTGGGCGCCCCGGCTCGCCGCGGCGGCGCGGCGGGCGGGCCTGCGGCTGGTCGCCTGCTACAGCCGCGACGAGACGCGCCGGCGCGACTTCGCGGACCGATTCGGCTGCGAGGCGGCGCCGGCGCTCGAGGACGCCATCGGCCACCCCGAGGTCGAGGGCGTGGTGCTGGCCACGCCGAACGACGTACACGAGGAGCAGACGCTCGTCTGCGCCGAGCGCGGCCGGCACGTGTTCGTGGAGAAGCCGATCGCAGACACGGTCGAGGCCGGCGAGCGGATGCGCGACGCCTGCGCCGAGGCGGGAGTGACGCTGATGGTCGGCCACGCCTTCCGGCGCCTGGGGGCCGCTCGGCGCACGAAGCAGCTCGTCGACGACGGCGCGCTCGGCCGCGTCGTTCTGGCCGAGGCGAACATGTCGCTGCCAGGGAGCTTCGGGCCGGGGGCCTGGCGCTGGTACCGCGACCGCAATCCCGGCGGGCCGCTGATGCAGCTCGGGATCCACCACGCCGACACGCTCGCCTACTGGCTTGGCCCGGTCCGGCGGGCCGCGGGGCGCTTCGCAAGGGTCGCGACCGAGGCGGAGATCGACGACGTCGGCGTGGTCACGCTCGAGTTCGAGTCGGGGGCGCTGGGCGCGCTCACCGGGAGCTATGTCTCGCCCAAGACGATGTCGCTGCGCCTCTGCGGCACGGACGCTGTGCTCGACTACCGAAGCGACTTCTCGGTCTGGCCCGACGCCCCCGCTCTGGACGGCGTCACGACCCTGACCCTGGACGGCGATCCGGTGGAGTTCGAGGAGCGCGACATGCTGGCGGAGGAGCTCGCCGAGTTCGGGCGCTGCGCGGCCGGGGCGGGCGAGCCGGAGACCGGAGCCGCCGAGGGGCTCGCCGCGCTCGGGGCGATCCTCGAGGCGCTGCGCGACGACGAGGCGGCGCACGCACGCCCCGCGACCTGACCCGACGGATGGGAGGACGGATGGATACGGCCGGGAAGCTCGACGCCGAGGACATCGTCGTCAACCGTGCCCGCGGGGAGATGCTCAGCCACACGTCCACCGCGATCCACGTGCGGGACTTCCCGCCGCTGGTGAGCGACGAGCCCCCCAGGCGCGGTGGCGAGGACCGGGGACAGACCCCGCTCGAGCTCGTCCTTGCGGCCCTGTGCGCCTGCACGAACGTTTCCGCCGGACGGCTGGCTCGCAAGATGAGGTTCGAGTACTCGGACCTCGAGACCTGGGCCGAGGGCGAGCTCGACACGCGCGGGCGCAAGGGCACGGCCGACGTGCCGGTGCACTACCGGGCGGTTCGGTTGCGCGTCCGGATCGCCACCGACGAGCCCCGCTCCCGCATCGAGCGCCTGAAGCGTCTCGTAGGTCGCTACTGTCCCGTCGACAGCCTGATCGGCGCCGCCGTGCCCGATTACACGGTCACGTGGGAACGGAAGCCTCGCTGACCGGCGGCCCCCTCCTGGGCCAGCCGGTGGCCCGGCGCGAGGACGCGCGGCTGCTCGGCGGGCGCGGACGCTACCTCGACGACCTGGAGCCGCCCGAGACCGGTCACCTCGCCTTCGTCCGCAGCCCCTTCGCGCACGCGCGGATCTCCCGGCTGCAAGCTCCTGAGCGGGCGCCCGGCCTGGTGGCGGTGCTCACCGCCGCGGAGCTCGAGGGACGGAGCCGCTCGCTGCCCATCATGCCGCTCGAGGGCGCGGAGCTCGCCGAGGAGCCGCATCCCCTGCTGGCGGCCGGGGAGGTGCGCTACGCGGGTCAGCCAGTCGCCGCGGTGGTGGCCGACTCGCGTGCGCTCGCCGAGGACGCGGCGGAGCTCGTGGAAGTCGACTACGAGCCCCTCGACGCGATCGTTGACCCTCGCAGGTCGGAGGTCGATCTGATGCGCTGGAAGGGAGCGGGCGGCGACGTGGATGACGCGTTCGCGACGGCCGACGTCGTCGTCCGGGGGAGCTACGCCCTGCCACGGCTCGTGGCCGCCCCGATGGAAACCAGAGGCGCGCTGGCCTCCTACGACGCCGACCGCGATCTGCTCACATTCTGGTGCTCCGCCCAGGACACCCACAGGCAGCTGGCCAACCTCGCCCATGTCCTGGACCGGCCTGAGGACTCGATCCACGTGGTCGTCCCCGACGTGGGAGGGGCCTTCGGCAGCAAGGGTCCGCTGGTGCCCGAGGCGGCGGTCGCCGCGCTCGCAGCGATCGAGACCGGCCGCCCCGTGAAGTGGGCCGAGGATCGGCACGAGAACTTCCTGGCCGCTTACCAGGGCCGGGGGGTGGAGGCCGACGTGGAGCTCGCCCTGACCGCCGACGGCGACATGCTGGCCATGCGGGCCCTGATCTTTGCCGACCTCGGCGCCTACCTGATGGCCGCGACGGGGATCCCACCGCACACGACGGCGAAGCTGATGACCGGCTGCTACTCGATCCCCGCGGCAGAGGTCGAGGTGTGGGGCAGGCGCACCAGCAAGGTGCCGACCGGTCCCTACCGTGGCGCCGGGCGGCCGGAGGCCGCCTACTTCCTCGAGCGCGTGGTCGACGCGGCGGCGCGCGAGCTCGACGTCGACCCGGTCGAGTTGCGCCGGCGCAACCTGATCCGGGAGTTTCCGCACCGAACACCGCTCGGCTGGACGTACGACTCCGGCGACTACGAGCGCTGCCTCGACCTGGCACTCGAGCTCGTCGAGCCCGAGCGGGAGACAAGCCCGGAGCGGCTCGTGGGCACAGGCGTAGGCATGTACGTCGAGCGCGCGGGTGGGCAGTGGGAGAGTGCGCAGGCCGCCGTGGAGGCCGACGGCCGGGTGCGTGTTCGCGGCAGCTCGTCCCCGCACGGACAGGGACACGACACGGCCTTCGCGCAGATCGTGGCCGAGCGCATGGGCCTGCCGCTGGACGACGTCGTGTTCGAGTTCGGCGACTCCGCTGTGGTTCCGCGGGGCGTCGGCACATTCGGGAGCCGCTCCACGGCCATGGCGGGATCGGCGGTCCTACTCGCCGTGGACGAGCTCAAGCAGAAGTGCGTCCGGGCGGCCGCCCGGCTGCTCGAGGCGCCCGAGGACGAGGTCCGCTGGGACGCCGCCCGGCTCTCCGCCGGCGAGGGACGCAAGCTCTCGCTGCGCGACCTTGCTGCCGCCGACGGGGGGCTCGAGGCGAGCGCGCGCTTCGAGTCGGACTACGTGTTCGCGTCGGGCGCCTATGCGGCGGTGGTGGAGATAGACCGCGCCAGCGGCCGGTTGCGGGTGCGGCGCATGGCTGCGGTGGACGACGCCGGCCGGATCGTCAACCCGCTGCTGGCGGAGGGACAGGTGATCGGCGGCACCGCGCAGGGGCTCGGTGAGTGCCTGAGCGAGGCGGCGGGCTGGGACGAGTACGGCCAGCCCGTGACGACGTCGTTCGCCGACTACAGCCTGCTCACGGCCGCCGAGATGCCGCAGCTTCGGACCGCCTTCGTCGAGTCCCCTTCGCCGCTGAACCCACTCGGCGCGAAGGGGATAGGCGAGGGTGGCGCGATAGGCACGCCGGCCGCCGTCGGCAACGCCGTGGCCGACGCGCTCGGGGGACGCCACATCGATCCGCCGTTCACCGAGGAGAAGCTCTGGGAGGTCCTCCAGGAGGAATGACATGAAGCTGAGCAACGAGTTCGTAGTGGCCGCGCCGATCGAGCGCACCTGGACAGTCCTGCTCGACGTCCCCCGCGTGGCCCGAGCCCTCCCGGGCGCGCGCATCGAGCCGGACCCCGCCGACGGGGCGTGGCGGGGAACGATGAAGATCAAGCTCGGACCGGTCACGACCGAGTACGCTGGGAGCGCCCGACTGCAGGACGTGGACGAGGACGAACGGGTGGCCGGCTTCTTCGTCCAGGGTCGAGAGGCGCGCGGACAGGGGACCGCCTCGGCGACGATCACGAGCCACCTGTCGGCGGCCGATGGCGGCACGCGCGTCCTGGTGGAGACCGACCTACGGGTAACCGGGCGCCAGGCGCAGCTCGGCCGCGGGCTGATGCAGGACGTCGCCGGAGCGCTGCTCGGGGAGTTCTCCGCGCGGCTCGAGCGGGAGCTCGCGGGCGAGCCGCCCGAGGAGCCAGGCGAGCCCGACGAGGCGCTCGACGTGGGCGGCGCGGCATTCCGCTCCATTGGCGAGCGCGCGGCAATCCTCGCGCTCGGCGTGGGGGTCGGTCTCGCCCTCGGCCGCGTCCTCTGGGGGCGAAGCTGAAGCCGGCTCCGTTCGAATACCTCGCGCCGCGGTCGCTCGACGAGGCCCTGGCTCTGCTCGACGATGACTCAAAGGCCCTTGCCGGGGGCCAGAGCCTCGTCCCGCTGCTCAACTTCCGCCTTGCCCGTCCAGCGCGGCTGGTCGACATCAACGGCGTCGCCGAGCTGGCCTACCTCCGCCGCAGCGTTGGATCGCTCCATATCGGCGCACTCACCCGGCAGTCCACGCTGGAGCGCTCGCGCCTGGTGGCCGAGCACTGGCCCCTGCTCACCCAGGCCGTCCGCCGTGTTGGCCATGCGCAGATCCGCAACCGGGGCACCCTGGGCGGATCGGTCGCGCACGCCGATCCGACGGCGGAGCTGCCCGTCGCGCTCAGCGCCCTGGACGCACGCTTCCACCTGAGATCGGCGAACAGAGCGCGAACGCTGACGGCCGACGAGCTGTTCATCGGGCCCTTGACCACGGCGCTCCAGCCCGACGAGCTGCTCGTCGAGGTCGAGGTGCCTGCGCTGCCCCCGGGGGCCCGGACGGCGTTCGTGGAGCACGCCCGCACGCACGGGGACTTCGCGATGTGCGGCGCGGCGGCGATGGTCGTCCCCGGCGAGCGGGCCGCGATCGCGCTGCTCGGCGCCGGTCCCCGACCGCGGCGAGCGGGCGCGGCTGAGCAGGCCCTGGTGGAGGGGGCGGAGCCCCGAGAGGCGGCGGCCCTGGCAGCGGAGCCGGTCGAAGACGGCTACCGGCGCGCGCTCACCGCCGAGCTCGTGCGGCAGGCCCTGGTGGAGGCCGCGCGGTGAGGGTGAGCGTCGAGGTCAACGGTCAGGTGCACGAGCGCGACGTGGAGCCGCGGACGCTCTTATCGGACTTCATCCGCCACGAGCTGGGGCTGACGGGCACGAAGGTCGGCTGCGAGCACGGCGTCTGCGGGGCCTGCACGGTGCAGCTGGACGGCGAGGCCGTGCGCTCCTGCCTGATGCTCGCCGTCCAGGCTCGCGGCCGCTCGTTGCGCACGATTGAGGCGCTCGGCGACGACGGCGTATCCCACCCGCTCCAGCGCGCCTTCTCCGAGAAGCACGCGCTCCAATGCGGGTTCTGCACGCCCGGGTTCCTGATGTCGATCGAGGCGTTCCTGCGCGACAACCCGGATCCGGACGAGGGCGAGATCCGGGAGGCGCTGGCCGGCAACCTCTGCCGCTGCACCGGCTACCAGGCGATCGTCGAAGCGGTGGAGAGCGCGAGCCGGGAGCTGCGGGGTGGCTGACCCCAACCTGGAGGCGATGTACCGCCTGTTCACGTGGCGGATCACCTCGAACTACATCCCGCACTGGGACTTCGAGCGCATGAAGCAGGAGATCCGGACCTGGGACGACTGGTGCCGCGTGTACAGCGCGTGGGGCGCCCGCCACCGCCGGCTGGGGGACGAGGCGACGCTGGCCGGCGACGCCCGCGCCGCCGGCCTCCACTACGTCCGGGCCGGGCTCTTCTATCACTGGGCGAGCTTCCTCTTCCCGCACCGGCCCGAGGAGTTCGGGACGGCATTGAACGAGATGGCCGATTGCTGGCGCCGCGCGGCCCCGCTGACGCAGCCGCCGATGGAGCCGCTCGAGGTGCCGTTCGAGGGCACGCGGCTGCCCGGCTACCTGCGCAGGCCGCCCGGCGTCGAGCGGCCGCCGCTCGTCGTGCTCGTGCCGGGGGCCGACTCGACCAAGGAGGAGCTCTTCAACCTGAGCGAGCACATCCTCGCCCAAGGAGTCGCCACGGTCGCCTTCGACGGGCCGGGGCACGGCGCGGTCAGCTTCGAGCTCAAGCTGCGGCCGGACTACGAGGTGCCGCTCAGGGCCGTGGTGGACCACCTCCACGAGCGCCCCGACCTCGACACCGGGCGGCTGGCGCTGGGCGGGATCTCCTACGGCGGCATGTTCGCCTGCCGCGGCGCGGCCTACGACGAGCGCGTGCGGGCGGTCTTCTCGATGAGCAGCTGGTACTCGCCGGCGGGGCGCTTCCCCCATCAGGACGCCGTCTCGCAGACCGGGCTGCGCCACTACATGGGCGAGGATGCGGCCGAGGTCCAGGCGCGCATGACGATGGCGGGCGCCGCCGAGCGGATACGCGTGCCGCTCCTGCAGGTCTACGGCGCGCTCGACCCGGCCTCGCCGCCGGAGCAGGCGCGCCGCGTCGAGGCGGAGGCGCGGGGCCCGACCACCACGGTGATCTACGACGACGGCGTGCACGTCTGCAACAACGTCTGGTACAAGGCGCGCCCGCTCGTGGCCCGCTGGCTGGCGGACAACCTGGGAGGGCGCGATGGGTCGTGAGGAGGGCCGCCCGCGAGTCGGCTTCGTCGGTACCGGCTCGATGGGCGCCACCGTGGTCGAGCGGCTGCTGCGGGACGGCTGGCAGGTCACCGGCTGGAACCGGACCCGCGCTAAGGCGGAGCGGTTGGCCGGACTCGGGATGGCGCTCGCGGATGCTCCGCGCCAGGTCGCCGAGGCCTCGGACGTGGTCCTCTCGATGGTCACCGACACGCGCGCGGTGCAGGACGTGGCCTCCGGGCCCGACGGGATCCTCGCCGGGCTGGGCCCGGGCAAGGTCTACGCCGACATGAGCACGATCGCGCCGGACGCGAGCCGCCGGCTCGCGGAGCAGGCCGCCGCGACGGGCGGGGCGATGCTCGACGCCCCGGTCTCCGGCAGCGTCGCCACGCTCGAGGCGGGGGAGCTGGCGATCATGGTCGGCGGCGACGAGCGGGCGTTCGAGCTCGCCAGGCCGGTGCTCCTGGCGATCGGGCCGAAGGTCTCACGCGTGGGCGACAACGGCAAGGCGCTCGTAGTCAAGGTGTCGATCAACCTCGCCCTGGTGGTGCAGGTGGTGGGCTTCTGCGAAGGGGTCGCCCTCGCGGAGAAGGGAGGCGTGGGCCGCGCGGCGGCCGTGGAGGCGATGCTGAACAGCGTCGTCTCCTCACCGGTGCTCCGCTATCGGGGTCCGTTCGTGCTCGAGGGGGGCATGCCGGAGTCGGCGTGGGCGGACGTCGACCTGCAGCAGAAGGATCTGCAGCTCGCTCTCGAGCTCGGTCGGCGGATCGGGTCACCGCTTCCTACGGCCGCTGCCGCGAACGAGCTGCTCAATGCTTGCCGGGGCATGGGTATCTCAGACCACGACTTCGCCGTTGTCTACGAGGTCTACCGGCGTATGGGGGGAGCGCCGGCATGAAGCCCTATCGGACGAACGTCCGCGCGGTGCCGCTGGCGAGCGGCCTCACCGAGGACGAGGGCTGGGTCGACATGCAGGTCCAGTTCCTCATCGACGAGCGCGCGGCCGGGAGCGCCGAGCTGGTGGTGGGCCGCACGGTGCTGCCGCCCGGCGCCCGGCATGAGCGTCACCGCCACCCGCACGCGGACGAGTTCCTGGTGGTGATGCGAGGGAGGGGCCAGATCTACACGGACGACGGGGAGGAAGCCGCCGGCGAGGGCGACGTGGTGTTCACGCCGGCCGGCCACTGGCACGGGTTCAACAACACTTCCGACGAGGATGTGCTGCTGATCTGGGGGTGGCGCGGGGCAGGATCCCTGGAGGCCGCGGGCTATGAGCTCCCATCCGACACCTGATCTCGTCGCCGACCGTCGCGTCGAGCGTGGCATGCGGGCGCAGCTCGCCCGCCGCGCTGAGCGCATCGAGGCGGGCGAGCGGCCGCTCGGCTGGAAGCTCGGGTTCGGCACCGCGCCCGCCATGGAGCGGCTCGGCATCAGCGCGCCGCTGGTCGGTTTCCTCATGCAGAGCGCGCGCGTGGAGGACCGGGCGACGGTGTCGATCGGGGGAATGGCCAAACCGGCCCTCGAGCCAGAGGTGGCCGTGCACCTGGGGAGCGATCTGCCCGCGGGGGACGACGCCGCCACGCGTGCGGCGATCGCCGGCCTCGGCCCCGCCTTCGAGCTCGCGGACATCGACCCACCGCCGGAGGACGTGGAGGCGATCCTGGCCGCAAACATCTACCAGCGTGGCGTCGTGCTGGGGTCGCCGGCCGACCGCCCCTCACTCGAGGGCGTGGCCGCGCGCGTCGTGGTGAACGGCGCTGACGCCACCGTGGTAGCGGATCCCGAGGGGCCCACCGGCGAGCTGATTGGGCTGGTACGCCACGTCGCCGACGTGCTCGCGGCCTTCGGCGAGCAGCTCCGCGCCGGCGAGGTCGTGATCTGCGGCGCGCTCGTACCGCCGCTCTCGATCGCGCCCGGCGACCGCGTGGAGTACGAGCTGGACCTGCTGGGCGGGCTTTCCCTCGGCTTCCGCGACTAAGAGCCGGCCGCCGCTAGAGCCTCAGCAAGCCGCGCTCGAAGTCGTGCAGGGACTCGGCCCCAGCGGGTCCGACCAGCACCAGCTCGCCGGTCTGGACCCCGGCGCGCTCGTCCAGCGTGACGACGTTCGGCTGCACCACGACCGTCATGCCGGCCTCGAGCCTGAAGTCCGGCGCCTCGGCCGGATCCCGGCTCGCCCTCCCCAGCACCGGCGGCAGGTACCCGCCCACGAAGCCGTGCACCAGGTCGTCTCGGATCGTGAAGCCGGCCTGCTCGATCAACGACGACGCCCCCACCAGGTCCGCGGCGCTTGCGCCCGGGCGAAGCCTCTCCACGATCGCGTCGAAGGCGGCATCTGCGACGTCGTGCAGCTCCCGGTAGAGCGGCGCGGGCTCGGCCGCCACCGCGAACGTGCGCAGCAGCTGGCCGGTGTAGCCCCAGTAGGAGGCGCTGATCTCGCAGGTGAGCGCGTCGCCGCGCTCCAGCCGCCGGGCCGAGGGCCACTGGGCCGGCACGCACTGCCTGGGGTCGCTCATCGGCGTGGCCCCGAAGTAATGGATGTGGGTCGTGCCGCCGCTGGCGACGTACGCACGCTCGACCGCGTCGCCGAGTTGGCGCTCGTCGACTCCGGGCGCGGCCTGCTCTTGCAACGCCCGCACCGCCGCATCGGTCAGCGCTGCACCGGCCCGCAGCCACTCGCGCTCCTCCTGGGACTTGACGAGCCGCAGCCTCGTGTAGGAGTCGTCGAGCGACACCACCTCGCCGGCGAAACCCGCCAGCGCGCCGTGGGGGCGGTAGCCGAGCGGGCCGATCACACCGACCCGGCCGCCAGCCGCGCCGCGGCGGCGGAGCTCCTCGATCGCGGTCTGCATCGGCTTCGGACCAGTCCAGCGCACCTCGGCCTCCGAGGCGATCCGCTCGGCATTCGGCACGTGGTTGTAGAAGCCGACGAGCAGCAGGTCGCGCTCCGAGGGTGTGACCACGACGATCGCCTCGCGGGTCACGGGCCAGCGGGTCAACCAGGCGACCGCCGAGCCGCTGCGCTCGGCGCCGTATAGGAGAAGGTGGTCCACGTCACGCTCCGCCATCGCCGCCGCGAGGGCGACGCGCCGCCGCTTCATCTCGGCGTCCGAGAAGCGCGGGTAGGGCGTCAAACGAGCGAGTAGCCCCCGTCCGAGAAGATGAGCTGACCCGTGATCCAGCCCGCGTCCTCCGAGCAGAGGAACGCGATCAGCCGAGCGGCGTCCTCCGGGGTCCCCACCCGCCCCATCGGGGTCGCGTCGGCGAGACTCCGCTTCAACGCCGGCGGATCGCCGGCCATCGCGTCGAAGGCCTCCGTGTCGGTCGGCCCCGGGGCCACGCCGTTGACGGTGATACCGCGGTGGGCGAGCGAAACGGCCAGGAAGCGGGTGGCCGCCTCGACGGCTCCCTTGGCGACCGCCAGCGGCGCGTAGCGCGGGTTGCGGATGACGTGCGCGCCGGTGGCCGAGAGACCCACGATCCGCCCGCCGGAGTCCATGTGCCGCGCCGCCGCGATGCTTCCCCGAACGAACGGCGCGAAGTTGGTGCGCATCGTTCGCTCCAGGTCCTCGGGCGTGAGCTCGCCGACTGGTCGCGGCAGCGGTAGCACCGCGCAGACGACCAGCACGTCCAGTCCCCCCAGACCGGCGGCCGCCTCGTCCACGAGCGCCTCCATACCCTCCGCCACGTCACCGCGGACGAGCACCGCCCGTCGTCCTCGGCCCTCGACCGACTCGGCCGTCCGGCGAGCTTCGGCGTCACGGCTCAGGTAACCGATCGCCACGTCCATCCCGCTCGCCGCCAGGGACTGGCTCACAGCGCCGCCGATGCCGCGTGAGCCGCCGGCGACGAAGGCCCTCCCGCTCAGGGACTGACCTCGCCCCGCGGCCTTACCCCGAGCGTGCGGAGCCAGTGGGTCTGCCCCAGCACGAACGCCGCGTAGTAGCCGAGCTCCACCAGCTCGGGCTCGCTGAACTGCTCGTGCAGCCGGCGCCACAGCTCCTCGTCCGCCTTGTCGGAGTCGTAGGCGATCGCGTGCGTCCACTCCAGCGCGGCGCGCTCCCGTTCCGAGAAGCGCTCGAAGTCGGCGACCTCCGGATCGTCCGCCAGGTAGCGGGCGCACAGCTCCTTCAGGGTACGGTCCACGATCCCGCCCTCGAGTACGGTCGCGCGGGTTTCCGCATAGCGATCCAGAGCGGCCGGCAGCCGCGCCCTGATCGCGTCCGTGCCCGCGACAGGTGCGATGCGCGTCATCGCCCCGCCCCTTCCGGCTCGACCTCGGCGAGGCCCGCCCGGCTCAGGTCGAGCACCTCGCCGTGCCCGATGCCGAGCGTCTTGATCCAGCGCTGCTGGCCGAAGGTCAGGCCCACGAAGTAGCCCAGCTCCAGTACCTCCTCCTCGCTGAAGTGCTCGCGCAGCCGGTCCCAGACGGCGTCGTCCGTGCCCTCGGGGTTCCAGACGAGCATGCTCGTATACAGGAGCGCCGCCTTCTGGCGCGCGTCGAACCGATCCGACTCCTCGAACTCGAGGAGCTCGCGGTAGTCCTCCTCGACAAGACCTTGCTCTCCGCCCCGGAGAGACCGTTGCGAGCCTCAGTAGTGGCAGTCGATCGTCTTCGAGACGTAGACCCGGCAGAGCTCCTTGATGGAGTGGTCCAGCACGCCCGCCCGGAACAGCCGCTGCCAGTTGGTGGAGAAGGAGCGCATGACCGCCGGCACGTGGGCCCGGATGGACTGGCTCTCGGGCCGCGGCGTGCCGTGGCGCGCGGCGTGCTCCAGATAGCCCCGCAGCTCGGGATCCGTCAGCTGCTCGGGCGGGAAGTAGCTGATGTTCGGCATCTCGCCTCCTCTCTCAGCGCAGGACGACGGCGTCGGGCACCGGCATTCCCCTCGACGGCGCGGCCTCCTGGGTCTCGTGGTCGAGCTGCGTGTTCAGGTTCGACTGCGCGTCGCGCTCGAGCGGCAGGCTTCCACCCACCGTGTAATAGGGCTTCCCCGCGATCACCAGGTCCTCCGCCGGGAAGCGGGTGATCACCTCGCAACCATCCGCTGTGACCACCAACTGCTCCTCGATGCGCGCGGCCGACCAACCGTCGCTCGCCGGCCAGAATGTCTCGAGCGCGAAGACCATCCCCTTCCGGATCTCCTCGGGATGCTCGAGCGACACCAGCCGGCTGAAGATCGGCTTCTCCCAGATCGCGAGCCCCACGCCGTGGCCGAACTGGAGCGCGAAGGCCGCCTCCTCGTCGGCGAAGCCGAAGTCCTCCGCACGCGGCCAGACCTCGACCACCTCGGCCGTGGTCACGCCGGGGCGAACCAGGTCGATCGCCGCGTCCAGGTAGTAGCGGCAGCGCTTGTAGGCGTCGACCAGCGCCCGCGAGGCTCCCGCCACGGCGAACGTGCGGTAGTAGCACGTCCGGTAGCCCATGAAGCTGTGCAGGATGTCGAAGTAGGCGGGATCTCCCGGCCGCAGGGCGCGGTCGGTGTAGACGTGGGGGTGGGGATTGCAGCGCTCGCCGGAGATCGCGTTGACTCCTTCGACGTGCTCGGACCCCATGTCGTAGAGGACCTTGTTCACGAGGCCGACGCACTCGTTCTCACGCATGCCCGGGCGCATCGCTCGGTAGAGCTCCTCGTAGGCGGCGTCGACCATCATGCAGGCCGTGTTCAGGAGCGTGACCTCGTCCTTCGTCTTGATCACTCGCGCGGCCTGCATCAGCTGCTGACCGTCCACCACCTGGACGCCCTCGGCCTGGAGCGCGAACAGGACCGGCGGCTCGACGGCGTCGACGCCCACCGGCTCGGACAAGAGCCCCCGCTCCTCGAGCTCGACCCGGATCTTGCGGGCCACGTCCTCCGCTCGCCCGGCGTCGGGCGCCATCGCGCCGCGCAGCGTGGAGATGCCCGCGCGCGAGCGGCCGTCGCCGAGCCACGGGTTGTAGAGCTGGTGGTGGCGCGCCGCCGACCCGAAGTCCCACATGATCGGCTCGGCCCCCTGGGGCAGGAGGCAGAAGCGGTTGAGCTTGTCCTGCGCCCAGGTTCCGATGTGCGTCGCCGTGACGTAGCGGACGTTGGTCATGTCGAAGCACAGCAGCGCACCCAGCTCCGACGCCGCGAGCAGCGAGGAGATCCGCGCCAGGCGCTCCTCGCGCAGGCGGTCGAAGCGAACGCGCTCCTCCCAGTCGACGCCCATCGTCCCGTACGTGTGGAGCCCCATCGGCGTCACCTCTCCTCGATCTGCAAACGATTGCAGATGTTAGCGACAGAGGCGGGGGCGTGCCACTCTTCCGAGCTTGGCGACCAGGGAGCGCGGGTTGACGACCCCAAGCTCCTCGGATACGATCTGCAAACGTTTGCAGACGGGTGCGCCGGGTGGGTAGATTCGGCGCTCGTGAGGGAAATGGCCGACGCAAACTTGAAGGACATGAGAATTGGCTGGGTCGGCACGGGCCGCATGGGCTATGCGCTGGCCAGCCGGCTACTCGAGGCCGGCTGCGACGTGAGCGTCTACAACCGGACGCGGGCGAAGGCCGAGCCGCTCGCCGAGCAAGGCGCCACCATCGTCGATGCAGCCTCCGAGCTCGCCGACCGCGACATCGTCTTCACGATCGTGGCCGGCTCCGACGACTTCAAGCAGGTCGTCCTCGGCGAGGCGGGCTTGCTGTCCGGCTCGGGCCGCGGCCCGAGCGTCATCGTCGACTCCTCGACCGTGTCGCCGGCCGCTTCCGCGGAGGTGCGCGCCGAGGCCGAGCGGCGCGGGAGCGCATTGCTCGCGGCGCCCGTGAGCGGCAACCCCCGGGTCGTGGAGGCCGGGCTCTTGACCTTCGTGGTCTCGGGTCCCGAGGACGCCTACCGCGACGCCCTTCCCTACATCGAGCAGCTCGGGGCTGGGGTCACGTACGTCGGTGACGGGGACCGCGCCAGGCTGGTCAAGATCTGTCACAACCTGCTGCTGGGGGTGGTCGCGCAATCGCTCTCGGAGATCGCCGTGCTGGCGGAGAAGGGCGGAGTGTCGCGAGCCGACTTCCTCGAGTTCCTGAACAACAGCGTCATGGGGTCCCTGTTCACCCGCTACAAGACCCCGGCCTTCGTCAATCTCGACTTCACACCCACCTTCACCCCGGCCTTGCTGTTCAAGGACTTCGAGCTCGGTTTCGAGGCCGCGCGGCGATCCGGCGTGCCGATGCCGGTCGCCGCCGCGGCGCAGCAGGCGGTCCAGGCGCTCATGGGCAACGGCTACCAGGACGTGGACTTCGCCGCTCTGCTCGAGCTGCAGGCGCGAGGCTCCGGGCTCGACCTCGAGCCCGAGGGCGTTCCCGTCTCCGACGGCCTCGGCGACGGCGAGGTTGGCATGTCGTCGGCGCGCGCGTCCGCCTGAGCGGGAGCAGTCGTTGGCCAGGCCCGAGACCGCGAGCAGGGTAGGGGGGGCCGAGGCCCCCGCGGCCTGTCTCGCGCCCTACGGCCGGATGCTGCTGATCCGGATGTTCGAGAGGGAGATGCACCGGCTCTTCCTCGAGGGGAAGGTGCACGGGACGACCCACCTCTCTGCGGGTCAGGAGGCCGTGCCCGTCGGGATCTGCTGGGAGCTGCGGCCGGACGACTACGTTGCGGGCACCTACCGCGGGCACGGCCACGCGCTCGCCAAGGGAACCGACCCCGAGCCGCTCGCGTCGGAGATGCTCGGCCGGGCGACTGGGGTCTGCGGTGGCCGCGCCGGCTCGATGAACGTGATCGACCTCGAGCACGGCCTCGTCGGCTGCTTCGGCATCGTCGGCGGCAGCATCGCCGCGGCCACCGGCGCTGCGCTTTCCTCGAAGCGGCAGGGGCGGGTCGCCGCCGCCTTCTTCGGCGACGGCGCCGCGAACCACGGCTACTTCCACGAATGCCTCAACTTCGCGCAGGTCCTGCGGCTGCCGGTCGTCTTCGTCTGCGAGAACAATCTCTACGGGGAGTTCACCCCGATGGACACGGTGACCGCCGGCGGCGACATCGCCGGGCGCGCCGCCGGATACGCGATGCCCTCCGCGACCGTCGACGGGAACGACCTCTGGGCCGTCCGCGCGGCCGCCGGCGAGGCCGTAGAGCGGGCGCGATCCGGTGAGGGCCCCACGCTGCTGGAGTGCAGCACCTATCGACACTACGGACACTCGAAGTCCGACCCGGCCAAGTACCGCCCCGAGGGCGAGCTGGAGCGCTGGTTGGCACGCGACCCGCTGGACCTCGCCCGCTCCCGGCTGCTCGAGCTCGGCGTCGGAGAGCACGAGATAAAGGCGATCGAGGAAGAGACGCGCGCGCAGATGGATCGCGCGATCGAGGCGGCCGTTTCCGCTCCGTATCCCGATCCAGATACCGAGCGAGCGTCGGAGTTCCGATCGTGAGCGAGCTCGAGTTCCGCACCGCCGTCCGCGACGCGATCGCCGAGGAGATCGAGCGCGACGACTCCGTGATCTTCTTCGGTGAGGACGTCGCTGCGCCGGGAGGGGTGTTCAAGGCCACACCCGAGCTACACGACAGGTTCGGCGACGAGCGCGTCTTCGACACCCCGATCTCCGAGCTCGCACTGGCGGGTGCCGCATTCGGTGCGGCCGTGACCGGCCTTCGCCCCGTCGTCGAGATCATGTTCGGCGACTTCATGGGGCTGCCGATGGACAGCCTCGTCAACCAGTCAGCGAAGTTCTGGTACGTCTCGAACGAGCAGGGGAGCGCGCCGCTGGTGATCCGCTCCGCGGTTGGCGCCGGGGGGCGCTTCGGCGCGATGCACTCGCAGATCCACGCCAGCTGGTACCAGGGGGTTCCGGGCCTCAAGATCGTCTGCCCGTCGTCTCCTGCCGATGCCAAGGGCCTGCTGAAGTCCGCCATTCGCGACGACAATCCCGTCATCTTCCTCGAGCACAAGCGCCTGTACTCGGTGAAGGGGCCTCCCCCCGAAGACGAGACCGTGCCGTTGGGCGCGGCGACGGTCGTCCGGAAGGGGACCGATTTGACCCTCGTATCGGCGCTGAAGGGCGTTCCGGACGCCCTGGCGGCCGCCGACCTCCTGGCCGCTGACGGCATCGACGTCGAGGTGATCGACCTGCGGACCCTCAGGCCGCTCGACCTTGTGACCGTGCTCCGTTCCGTGGCGAAGACGAACCGCCTCGCCGCCGTCGAGGAGGGGCCGCGCACGGGCGGTTGGGCGAGTGGGCTGCTCGGCGCCGTGGCCGAGGAGGCGCTCCACGACCTCGACGACGTCTGGACCATCACCACCGACGAGACGCCGGTCCCCTACTCCCCTGCGCTCGAGGATCCCTTCCTCCCGAGCAGCGACTCGATCGCCGACTCGGTCCGCGCCCGGCTCGGCTGAGAACCCGGGCAATGCCCGAGGCCGGACCGCTTGCGCACGCCCGGGCCGCCGGTACGATGAATAGTGCCTTTCGGCACGATCATGGACTCTGGCCACCCCCCGCACGCCGCGACCCGCCCTCCCCTCGGCGACGAGCGCCGAACGGTAGGCGATCTCCGCCGGGGCCACGGGCGGCGGGCAGAGGACGACCTTCGCCTGAGGGAGGCTGCGGCCACGCTGCTCGCATTCTGCGGCGGGCTCGCCGTCCTCTACGTCTGCTTCGCCGTGATCGGCGGGGTCGACTTCGGCGACTCGATCGTGTTCACGATCGCGGCGGCGGTCCTGGCGCTCGTGTGGCTCGCCGGCGTGTGGCAGCGGGCCCGCACCGGCGCCGGCTTCGCGGCCCGCCCGGACCGCGAGCGGCGCGGCTTCTAGCGCCCCGCGCCGTCCGGCCCGGCCGAAGCCTCCTTCCTACGGTACGCCCCGCCTGGCGCCGCTGCGGGTATTCCTGCTATGCGGCCGCGCGCTGCGGCGATCGGCGGCGCTTGGGCGGCGGACCCTCCGCGACCAGGCGCGGGTGGGCGATCTCCAAGTAGTGGCCGAAGGCCCAGTCGACGAAGCGCTTCGCCTCCATCGTCCGCAGGCCGCCGGCGAGGAGTCGCGGCGGGACGCGGGGGACCAGGCGCTGGGCGCGGAG
>Ga0126312_10000484_pt1 | contig 23733 bp, 20 predicted proteins | sample Plot104A_FD_92537 | JGI IMG/M metagenome (GOLD analysis project Ga0126312, IMG submission 92537) | Serpentine soil microbial communities from UC McLaughlin Reserve, CA, USA - Plot104A | ecosystem: Environmental > Terrestrial > Soil > Grasslands | place: USA: UC McLaughlin Reserve, Lake County...
AAGCGGCGCCGCCACGTGCGCGGCCGGGCGTCACGACAGCAGCACCCCTCCCGCCAGCAGCACGCTGAACACCGCCAGCAGCCGCCCGGCGCCTGCCAGCGCGGCGTTGAGGGCGGGGCCGTCGGTTCGAGTCGAGACGGTGCGGCTGAGCGGCGGCGCCAGCGGTAGCGCCGCGAAGGCCAGCAGGACCCAGGGGGAGAGGGCCACGACCAGCAGCGGCGGCACCACGAAGGCGCCGAGCACCATCGCAGTGAACAGCTTCCGCGCCCCCGCCCGTCCGTGCCTCACGGCGAGCGTGCGCTTGCCGGCCCGGCGGTCGGTGTCTATGTCGCGCACGTTGTTGACCACCAGGATCGCCGCCGCCAGCAGCCCGATCGGCACCGCCAGGGCGAAGGCCTCCCAGCGCAAGTCCTCGGTCTGGACGAAGTACGAGCCGGTCACGGCGACGATCCCGAAGAACAGGAACACGAACAGCTCGCCGAGCCCCTCATAGCCATAGGGCCGCGGTCCGCCCGTATACAGCACGCCTGCCAGAATCGCGGCCGCGCCGACCACGAGCAGCTGCCAGCCGGCGACCGCCGCGAGGTAGAGGCCGGCCGCCACGGCCACCCCGAAGGCCACATATGTCCCGACCAGCACTCGCCGCGGCGGCATCAGTCCACCAGCCGTGACCCGCACCGGGCCGAGGCGATCCTCGGTGTCCGCGCCGCGGCGCGCGTCGGAGTAGTCGTTGGAGAGGTTCGTCCCGATCTGGATGAAGATGCTGCCCACCAGAGCGGCGACGAATGGCAGCGCCCTGAACACGTCCTCGGAGCCCGCGAGAGCGGTGCCGACGAGCACCGGCGCGACCGCCGCCGGCAGGGTGCGTGGCCGCGCGGCGAGCAGCCACAGCCGCAACGTCCCCCGGGGCGTCGCCGCCCGCCGGGATCGAGCCGAGGTGCCGCTCAAGGCCGCTTCGGGAACTTCCCGAAGTCCGGCCGGCGCTTCTCCCTGTAGGCGTCGCGGCCCTCCTGGGCCTCTTCGCTCATGTAGAAGAGAAGGTTGGCGTCGTGCGCCAGCTGCTGGATGCCGGAGAGCCCGTCCTCGGCGGCGTTGAAGCTCGCCTTCAAGAGCCGCAGCGAGAACGGCGACAGCGCGAGCATCTCGCGACACCACCGCACCGTCTCCTCCTCGAGCTCCTCCAGCGGGACCACTTTGTTGATCAGGCCCATCTCAAGCGCCTCCTCGGCCGTGTACTGCCGGCAGAGGAACCAGATCTCCTTGGCTTTCTTCGGTCCGACGAGGCTCGCAAGCAGGCCGGCGCCGAAGCCGCCGTCGAAGCTCCCCACCTTCGGCCCGGTCTGGCCGAAGCGGGCGTTGTCGGCCGCGATCGTCAGGTCGCAGACCACCTGCAGGACCTGGCCTCCTCCCACCGCATAGCCGGCGACCATGGCCACGATCGGCTTCGGCAGCCGGCGCATCTGCACGTGCAGATCGGTCACGTGGAAGCGCCCGACCGCCGCGCCGCTCGCCACGTAGCCGGAGTCGCCGCGAACCCGCTGGTCGCCGCCTGAGCAGAAGGCGATCGGTCCCTCGCCGGTGAGGATGACGACGCCGACCTCGGTGTCCTCCCGGGCCCGCTCGAGCGCGTCGGAGATCTCGACGAGCGTCTCGGGCCGGAACGCGTTGCGGACCTCGGGCCGGTCGAGGGTGATCTTGGCGATGCCCTCAGCGACCTCGTAGCGAATGTCGTCGTACTCCCCGACGGGACGCCAGCCCGCCGCCGGACGGATTCCGCGTCGCGCCTGCTCCTCGGTCCACTGTTGCGTCTGCATGAGGCCCGTACGATAGTTGCGCCAGGGCGGCGGCCCGCCGTCCCGCGCGCGGCCGGAGTCATGCTGGGTATCGTGCCGCACTCATGATCTACGACCAGGACGCCGATCTCGCCAAGCTCGACGGTAGGACTGTGGCCGTCCTCGGCTACGGCTCCCAGGGCCACGCGCACGCGCTCAACCTGAGGGATTCTGGGGTCGAAGTGGTGGTGGGGCTGCGCGAAGGCTCGTCGTCCGTCGAGCAGGCGAAGGGCGACGGCCTGCGGGTGGAGTCGATCGCCGACGCGGCGAGCGCCGGCGACGTGATCATGGTCCTGCTTCCCGACGAGAAGCAGGCCGAAGTCTGGGAGGGCGAGATCCGCGACGGAATCGCCGCCCGCAACCTCCTGATGTTCGCCCATGGCTTCTCGATCCACTTCGGCCAGATCGATCCGGGGCCGGAGGTCGACGTGGGAATGGCCGCGCCTAAGGGCCCCGGCCACCTCGTGCGGCGTCAGTTCGTCGAGGGGAACGGCGTGCCCGGCCTGATCGCGGTCCACCAGGATGCGACGGGCGGCGCGCGCGACGTCGTGCTCGCGTACGCGAAGGGCATCGGCTGCACGCGCGCGGGGGTGATCGAGACCACCTTCAAGGACGAGACCGAGACCGACCTGTTCGGCGAGCAGGCCGTGCTCTGCGGAGGGGTGACCGAGCTGGTGCGGGCCGGCTACGAGACACTCGTGGACGCCGGCTACGACCCCCGTCTCGCCTACTTCGAGTGCCTCCACGAGCTGAAGCTGATCGTCGACCTGATGTACGAGAAGGGCATCAGCGGCATGCGCTACTCGATCTCGAACACCGCCGAGTACGGCGACCTCACGCGCGGGAAGCGCATCATCGGGGAGCCGACCCGCACGGCGATGCGGCAGATCCTGGACGAGATCCAGTCCGGCGACTTCGCGCGCGAGTGGATCGCCGAGAACAACGCGGGTCAGGAGAGCTTCCAGCGCATGCGCCAGGAGCAGAAGGACCACCGGATCGAGCGCGAGGGCAAGCAGCTGCGCTCCATGATGGACTGGATCGACCAGGAGTTCTGACGTGGACGAGGAGCGGAGGGGCGAGGACGCGCCTGGGAGCTTCCTCCCGCCGGAGCCGCCGGGGCCGGAGCCGGAGCTCGGGAAGCGATCGCCCCCGGACCCGCCCGCCTGGCAGCCGCCTCTGGGCGCGGGACAGCAGCCGCCGCTGGGCGGACCGCCGCCGGGCGGGCCGCAGCAGCCGCCGCCGGGCGGCGCACCCCCGCCGCCGCCCCAGGCCGGCTGGCCGCAGGCCCAGCCGTACCCGCCCCCTCCCCCCGGCGGCTGGTACGGGCCGCCGGCGCCGCCCCCGGGCTACCCGCCCCAGCCCTGGGGCTACCTGCCGCCGCGGCTCGAGGAGGACAACGGCCCGGCCGTCGCCGGCTTCGTGCTCTCGCTCGTCGCCGGCGGCCTGCTGCTCGTCTCGGGCGGGCTGGCCACGCTCATCTCGATCGGCTGCGCCATTGCGGGGATCGTCTACTCGCGCAAGGGCAAGCAGAAGGTCGACGAGGGGCACACCAGCAGGAATCGCGGGCTCGCCCAGGCCGGCTTCGTCATCGGGATCATCTCGCTCGTCCTCTCGGTCCTCGCCACGATGTTCTGGATCCTGATCCTCGTGCTCGCGCTCACCGACGACGGGTTTCAGAACGACCTCGAGAACGAGCTCGACGAGTCGAACGGCGTCAGCGCTGCGCTGCGGCTCGGCGTGGCCGGCGTGCGCGCGGGCGCGCACCTCCTGGCCTGACGCTATTCTCGCCCGGCCGATGGCAAGCCCTTATCTGAAGCAGTACTTGATGACCGCGGGGCCGACTCCGCTGCCGCCCGCCGTCTCGCAGGTGATGGCCGAGCCGATGCTCTACCACCGAGCTCCGGCCTTCATCGACGTGTACGCGCGCGTGCTCGGCGGCCTCAAGAACGTGTTCGAGACCGAGAACGAGGTCCTCGTGTTCGCGAGCTCGGGCAGCGGCGCGATGGAGTCGGCGGCGGCGAACCTGGTGCGGCCGGGCGAGCCGGTCCTCGTCGCCTCTTGCGGCAAGTTCGGCGAGCGCTGGGCCGAGCTGTGCGAGGCGTACCACGGGGACACGGTCCACTGGAAGACGGAGTGGGGGAGAAGGGTGGACCCGGCGGAGCTCGATCGCGTGCTCGCCGACAACGGCGCGGTCGAAACGGTCTTCACCACCCTGTCCGAGACGTCCACCGGAGTCGTCAACGACGTGAAGGAGCTCGCGGAGGTGGCCCACCGCCACGGCGCGCTGCTCGCGATCGACGCGGTCTCCGCTCTTGGGGCGGTTCCGGTCCGACAGGACGAGTGGGGGATCGACGTCGTGGTGGGCGGGTCCCAGAAGGCGCTCATGTCGCCGCCGGGACTCGGGTTCGCGAGCGCGAACCGGTCCGCGCTGGAGCATGCCGCCGCTTCCTCCGGCCGCCGCTACTACTTCGACTGGGGCCGCACGGTCAGGCGCCAGCTGGCGGATCCGCCCGACACCGCCTTTACCCCCGCGGTCGGCCTGATCCGAGCGCTCGACGTGGCCCTCGGGCTGATCGCCGACGAGGGTCTCGAGCAGGTCTTCGAGCGGCACCGGCTGCTCGGCCGCGCCACGCGCGAGGCGGTCAAGGCGCTCGAGCTCGACCTGCTCGGGGGCGAGGATGAGAAGGCGAACGTCGTCACCGCCATCAGGCTGCCCGAGTCGATCGACGGCGCGGAGGTGCCGAAGCTGATGCGCGACCGCTTCGGCGTCACGATCGCCGGGGGCCAGGGCAAGCTGGCGGGCAAGATCGCCCGCATCGCCCACTGCGGCTACTTCGGAGCGTTCGACATCGTGGTCACGATGTCCGCGTTCGAGATGGCCCTGCGCGAGCTCGGGCACGAGGTCGAGCTGGGCGCGGGCGCGGGGGCGGCGCAGCGCGTCTTCCTCGAGGCGGGGGTGCCGGTCCTGGCAGGGTGATTCCCTCCGGGCGCACCTCTCACGGTGGCCCCGCGTGAAGGTCCTGGTCAAGGAGAAGATCGGCGAGCCGGGAGTCGAGCTCCTGCGCGCCGCCGGGCTCGACGTCGAGATCGGCACCGAGTGGGAGCCGGACGAGCTCGAGCGACGCATCGCCGACTACGACGGCATCCTGATCCGCTCGGCGACCAAGCTGACCGCCGACCTGCTCGATCGGGCGAAGCGCCTCCGGGTAGTGGGACGCGCGGGGGTGGGCGTCGACAACGTGGACGTGGAGGCCGCCACGAAGCGGGGAGTCGTGGTGGCGAACGCGCCGCAGTCGAACGTGATCACCGCCGCCGAGCACACCATGGCGATGCTGCTCGCGCTGGCTCGCAAGGTCCCGCAGGCGCACCGCTCGCTCACGGGCGGCGCATGGGAGCGCTCGAAGTTCAGCGGGGTCGAGCTGTACGAGAAGGTGCTCGGGGTGCTGGGCTTCGGGCGGGTCGGCCAGCTCGTTGCGCAGCGGGCGCTCGGGTTCGGGATGCGGGTGATCGCCTTCGACGCGTACGTCGCCGGCGAACGCTTCCGAGAGCTCGGCGTGGAGCGAGCGGACAGCCCCGACGAGGTCTACGCCCAGGCCGACTTCCTCACCCTCCATCTGCCCGTGAATGCGGAGACCGAGAGCTGGCTCGACGCCAAGGCGTTCTCGAAGATGAAGGACGGCATCCGGATCATCAACGTGGCCCGCGGGAGGCTGATCGTGGACGACGCCCTGCGCGAGGCGCTCGACTCCCGCAAGGTGGCGGGTGCGGCCCTGGACGTCTTCCGTGACGAGCCCCTGACGAAGCATCCGCTGTTCGGCTACCAGGACGTCGTGGTGACCCCGCACCTGGGCGCGTCCACCGCCGAGGCCACCGATCGCGCCGGCTACCAGGCAGCCGAGCAGGTGTTGGCGGCGCTCTCCGGCGGAGTCGTGACGAGCGCGGTCAACGTACCGGCGATCGCCGCCGAGGACCTCGAGGCGCTGGGACCCTTCCTGGCGCTGGCACGCGATCTTGGCCGCGTCGGCGCCGCGCTCGCCGAAGGCACATCGGTCGACGCGGTCGAGGTCGAGTACCTCGGCCGAATCGCGGACCGTGACACCCGCCTGCTGACCGTGCAGGTGCTGAAGGGCGTGCTCGCCGGCCACACGGAGGAGGACGTGAACGACGTGAACGCGCCCGCGCTCGCCGCAGAGCGAGGGATTGCGGTGTCCGAGACGAGCAGCGCCCAGGCCCGCGACTTCACCGACCTTCTGCGCGTGAGCGTCGTGAGCGGCGGCGCACGCACTCGCGTCGTCGGGACGAGCCTCGGCCGCCTCCACCGACCGCACCTGCTGGAGGCCTGGGGCTCACGCTTCAACGTCCAGCTGGAGCACCACTTGGCGGTGTTCCGCTACGAGGACCGCCCCGGGATGCTGGGCCGAGTGGGAACCGAGCTCGGAAACGAGGGCATAAACATCGTCTCGGCAGCGGTGGGCCGCCGGGCGGAGGCGGCGGCCGGCCGGAGCGCCGGCGAGGTGCCGACGGGCGGCGCGGTGATGCTCGTCACCGCGGACAGCCCGATCCCCCAAGCAGTGGTCGACCGCATCGTGGCGACCGACGGCTTCGACGCCGGCCGGACCGTCAGCCTGTAGCCGTTAGCAACGTGTCGCCGTTGCGGGCCGGCGGCAGCCGTTCTCTAGCCGTTCGGGACCCGGTAGTCGAACCGGATGATCGTCGCCGTCCTAATACCTCGCTCGTTGAACGTCTGCGCCGCCGTCGCGGGCAACGTCTTGAAGGTATAGCCATCGACGAAGCGGGGCGGCTTGGCGTTGCCGGCCCGGATCCTGGCCTCGAACTTGGTCATCCAGTCCTTCGCGACGTGCCGGGCTATCCTGCACGAGCCGCTGGTGATCCGCAGCTTGAATACGCCAAACGTCTTCGCTCCGCCCGGTCTGAAGGCGTAGCGCAGATCGGCTGACTTGCACCTCGAGGTGGTCGCCGCATCAGCCACGGCGATGGGCAGCAGCGTGGCCGTCATGGCGACCACGACGGCCGCCACGCAGATTGAGGGGCCAGTGCGAAGGTGTGGGAGTCGCATGCGTGTCGAGCCTAACCAAGTTCGAGCCTGCCCGTGCATCGGGGGGACATATGAGCCAGGCGCTAGGCGGAAGCTCGACCGCCCGGCGTAACCGCTGCCAGGCGGGCCAGCAGCTCCTCACGGGGCGGGCCCGGCGGCGCAGGCGGACGGGCCGCAAGCCCCTCGAGAATGGTCTCGATTCGCTCATGCAGCGCCGGGTCGTCGTCGAAGACCGCGGTGCGGTCGAGTAGACCTATGCGACGGATCGTGTGCCGGAGGACCACCTCGTCGTGAGGGGCAGCGGCCAGGGCGCCCACGAACGAGAACAGCGGATAGCAGCCGTCGCGCCGGCCGATCTCGAACGGCTCGCCCGCCCAATGGAGAGAGCGGGCCGCGTCGGTGGCGCACGCGAGCGCGTGCCGCTCGCGTGCCTCAGGACCGGCGGCCGCCCGGTAGCGCTCCACGATCGCGTCAACATCAGGCGCCTCGGCAGCAGCGTGGGCCAACGCTTGCGCGTGGGCGAGGGCGAACGACAGTCCGTACGCGAAGGCGGGGTCGGTGTGGCAGAAGGCGTCGCCGGCCGCGGCGATCCCCGACACGAGCGGGTCGCCGGTTCGATCGACGTTCATGAGCCCGCCCATTGGCATGACGTCGGTGATCGGCTGGGCGTAGTCGGCCGAGGTCATGACGTCGAGCGGCGTGATCGCGGAGCAGGCCGTCCGCCACGCCTCCTCGTGCCGCAACACGCGCAGCGCGCGGTCGGCCGCCGGTGCGAGGAGGATCACGGCGAACGTTCGGTTGTCGCCGCGGAACGTGTTGAAGCCCATGTACCCGAGGTCGCCGCGCGGGTTCAGGATCGGCGCGTCGAGGTGCTCGACACCCTCGGCGAGCTCGAAGTAGCGGCAGTAGTAGATCGCTCCGGAGTCGGTTGGCTCTCCGGCCGCTCGCGGCCAGCCCGGTGGGCAGCGGTAGCGACCGAGCGCGTCCACCACGACATCGCCGCGGACGGGATCGCCTTCGTCCACGGCGACGCCGACGGCACGCGGCGCTCCGTTCTCGCTCGCGATCAATCCGGTCACCTGGACACCGGTCCGGATCTCGACCGCCGGCTCGGCGGCAGCCGCCTGCCGCAGCGCCCACTCGATGATCGGGCGCCGGACCCATAGGTACACGAGGTCCTCGTCGCCGGGCTGCCGGGGTCCGTGGAGCTTCAGGGCCAGGTCTTGCGGATCGGCCCCCACGGCCAGCAGCGTCTCCAGGACGTCCGGCGCCCATTCCGACAGTAGGCGCCGACCGCGCGGGAGGAACGTGTGTGGCTGGAAGTAGTGGGGAATTCCCCGGCGCTCGACGTCGAAGGCGCTCTGGGGCGACCCGTCGGGACCGACGAGGTCGCGTTCGAGGACGACCGCGTGGTGGCCCGCCCGTGCGAGGGCGAGGGAAGCCGCAAGTCCCGTCACGCCGCCTCCGGCGACGACGAACTTCATACGCCCAAGCTATCCGCCCGCCGGGCCTGTCGACAAGCGGCGCTGTGCCGCGCAACGGCTCGCGCCGCACCGCGAACTGCCCCTTCCGCGTGTTCAATCGCGGTGCGGCACCGGATCGCCGAACGTCAGCCGTGCGTGTCCGTCGATCGGATCGAAGGCCTGCAACACACGGCCGGAGATCGCGCCGTCCTCGGTCACGATTATCTGGACGGCGTGGACCAGGGCTCCGCGGTCTTCCGGCAGGCCTTCTCCTTCCGCGCAGACACCGCGGAAGTGCGAGCACAGCGCGGTCCCGCCGCCACCCGAGACGACGAAGCGCGTTGCGTCGTACGCGAGGTGGTCGAAGAAGAGCGCGTGAGCAGAACACACGAGCTTGACCTCGTGGCTCCTGACTAGGCTCAGGAACTCGCTCTCGCGAACGTCGAAGCCCCACTCGGGGTGCGGCGCGAAGCGCCCACCCAGGTGCGGCGGGCAGTGCATCAGCACGACGCGATGCGGCTCCGAGGCGGCTTCGAGGCTGTGCGCGAGGAAGGCGAGCGCCTCGTCGCGGGGCCCCTTCGGTTCGGTCGGTCGAGCCGTCCAGCCGCGCGGGAGCGGCGTCGATGGCGACGAAGCGCGTGTGTCTGTAGCTGAACTCGAAGTTCACAGGGCCGTGGATCCGAGCCCAAGCGTCGCGCGCGCTCGGATCGTCGAGGTCGTGGTTGCCGACGATGCAGACGTTCGGCAGTCCCAGCGGCTCGACGTGGCCCAAGTAGTGCTCGTGGCGCTCGATCGTGCCTGGGCCGGCGAAGTCGCCGAGGTTGGCGAAGAACACAGGCGCGGGCTGCAGTCGTCCGATCTGCCGGACAAGCGCGGCGAAGATCGCATCCGCGGTCGGGTCGGGCCATGCTCCGCTGTCGCCGGCGACCACGAACGAGAACGGGTATTGCGCAGGCGTCTCGCTGATACGCCGCGCCATCCGTAGGTTTCGGTCGGCGTTCGTGTCGCTCACTGGGCAGGGGCGTTCCGCGTCGCCACCGGAAGCGTCAGCCGATGTGGTCGGGCTCCTTCGACGAGATCGGTCGGAGCAGGTCGGCGTTGCCAGGTGCCATGGTGGTCCTAGCTTAAGAGCCGGGGGCGGGTGAATGCCCGAGGAACGCGCGTGTGCGCCGCGATCAGTCCTCAGCCGCGTCTTCGGTCAGGTAGGTCCAGCGTCCGCCGACCATCGTCGCGACCACGCGCACGGACGGCAGCTCCTCAGGCGGACATGCGAGCGGATCGCGGTCGAGCACGACCAGGTCGGCGAGCATCCCGGGCCTCAGCGTCCCGCGACGGTGCTCCTGGTGCTCGAGCCAAGCGGGGACGACGCTCGTGGCGCGCAGCGCCTCCTCGACGTTCACCGCCTGCTCGGCGCGCCATGGAGGCCGCTCGTCGAGCGTCCGCAGAACGCCGGCGACAATGCCGCGCAGCGGGTCGAGCTCTTCCACAGGGGCGTCGGACCCGTTGGCCAACGTGGCGCCACCGTCGAGCAGCGAACGGTAGGCGTAGGCGCCGGGACGAGCCTCCCACAGGCGGTCGGCGAGCTCTCTGTCTGACGGCGCGTGGCTGAACTGGACCGAGGCGGCGATCCCGAGACTGGAAAAGCGAGCCACATCGTCGGCGGCGAGCAGCTGAGCGTGCTCGATCCTCTGGCGCAGGCCGCGCGGCGCCCAGGCGTCGCGAGTCGCCTCGAATGCGTCGAGCGCCGCCCGGTTGGCGGCGTCCCCGATGGCGTGGACCGCCACGGGCCAGTGCGCTTCGGCCGCACGGCGGACGATCTCCTCGAGCCGCTCACGCGACGTGATCTCGACGCCGGACCCGTCCAGCAGACGGGCTGTCGCGGATCCGAGCGTGCCGTCCATGAATCCCTTCAGGTAACCCGCGCGGAGCAGATCGTCTCCGAACCCCGATCGGAGGCCGACGCCGCGCAGCTCGTCCAAGCGATCCCATGGAAACGACTGCCAGACGCGCACGCTCAGGACGTCCTCCTCATTCAGGCGCTGGAAGACCTCGAACGCGCCGAGCCAGCCGTCCTTGTCGTGGATCGCGGTGACTCCCCGAGAGGCGGCGATCCGAAGCCCTTCGCGCGAGGCGCTGGCCATCTCCTCGATCGTGGGGCGCACGTACCGGTCTCGGAACGCCCACGCGGCGCTCTCGCGCAGGACTCCGAGGGGCTCGCCGCTCTCGTCGCGCTCGACGACGCCGCCGGGCGTCGCCAGCGGCGCATCGGCCAATGCCAGAGCGGCGCTGTTCAACCACAGCGAGTGGTAGTCCTTCGCCATCAGCGCCGCCGGCACGTCGCCCGCCACCCGGTCGAGCGCCCAGCGGGTGGGCGGCTCGGGCCAGTCCGCATCGCGCCAGCCGAGCCCGCGAAGCCATCCGCCCGGCGGAACTCGGGGCAACGCCTCGACCACCCGCGCGAGCGCCTCCTCGAGAGAGCGAGCGCCCTCCAAACGCGCCTGGCGCTGCGCGAGCGCCCAGGTCGGGAAGTGGACGTGCGAATCGCAGAACCCCGGCACGACGCAGCGCCCGGCGAGATCAACCCTGCGCGCCTCGGGGGAGGGCTCAGCAGCTACCAATGAGGCCCGCACCGAGAGCTGCTCGACGACCGGCACCTCCGGGTCGAGCGTCCTGACGGTGCCGCCTTCGAGCACTACGCTCGCCGCCGGCGCGCTGTACGGGTTGTCGGCCAACGACACCAGGGTACGGTCCGGCGCTACGTCCTCGGCGCCGTCGAGCACTTCCGCCGTCCGACCCGTCGTCGCAGCGAAAGAGGTGGATCGCTCGTGTTCGGGGCGCCGACGCGGGAGGGCCGTTATCCCGGCGATCCGCCGTTGCGGCGCAGGATGTCGATCGCTCGGACCGTGGCGTGGCCGCGCCAGTCGAGTGCTCCCGCGGGCGAGATCTTCAGGTAGTCGACGATCCAGCCGCCGTCTTCCTGCTGGAGGGCGGCCAGGCGATCGAGGTCGGCGGAGATGGCCTCGGGAGTGAACAAGTCCCGGGCCGGCCGGTCGGGGTACGGGGCGACGTCGAGCGGATGGAGCGCCTCGTCCTCGGTTCCGCCCCGCACGCGGATCTGGCCGTCGGGCGGGATGAAGGCCCCGAGCCGGCGCAGGAGGCCGGCCGCCTCGGGACGGCTGTCGTGCAGCGCGTCCAGGAAGTGCACCGAGAAGGCCAGCACGTAGGCGAAGGGGGCCTCGTCCATCGCCTCGATCGCGTTCAGGCAGTAGCGGGTGGCCCGCTCCAACCACGGGTGTGCCGCGACCGCCGGATCATGCGCGGCGACGCGCTGCGCGGCGGCTGCGGCCACGGCGGTGATCTGAAGTGACGAGATCGAGGGATCCGCGGCCTGCCACCAGGGCGCCGTGCCGGCGGTCATGCGGAGTGGCAATGCCATCGGCAACCCGCCGTCCGGCAGGGTGACCGAGCTCAGCCAGTCGCACAGCGCCGCGGCCTGCGGGGCGGTGGCCGGCGCGACGTCCTCGAAGACCTCGAAGGCGTGCAATGCGGGTCCGGGCTGGCTCTCGGGAGAGCGAAGATCGGGCTCGAGCCCCCAGCCGTAGCCGCCGTCCGGGTTGCGATAGCCGTCCAGGGCGGCCAGCACCGCGGAGGGGTCGCTGCGGCCGTCCCGCAGCTCGAAGCGGCGGCGATCGAGAACACGCGCATGCGTGGCCATGAAGTCGGTTGCCGCGGGGAGGTCGATGGTCATGGGTTGGTGCTCCTTTCGGGTGCAGGGTCCGTGTCTTGCAGCTCGCTCGGTGAGCGCACGGCCTGAGCGAGCAGCGACACCTGCTCGAGATCGCCCGAGCAGGGGAACAGGAGGACGTCGGCGCAGCCGGCCTCGGAGAGTCGGCGCAGCTCCGTATGGACCTGTTCGATCGTGGTGAGCGTGTCGGCGCGCGCGGGGTCGAAGAACTCGGCTCCGTAGTAGTGACGGATGTACTGGTCGGCGATCTCGTCCGCTTCGGGGCCGAGGCTGAAGTAGCGCCCGGTCGCGATCCGCGGCCGGCCCACGCGTCCTGCTTCGGCCCAAGCGCGCCCGACCGCCGCCCCACCGTCGCGCAGCAGAGCGAGGTCGAACAGCGGCGCGACCCAGCCGTCGCTCATCTCCGTCGCCGCCCTGGCGAACGACGCCGGCACCGTGCCGCCCATCAGGATCCGCGGCCGGTCCCCACTCGCCTGCCACGTGCGGTTCATCGCAGCGAGCGAAGCGTCGAACAGCGCTCCGCGACCGGCGAGCCGCACGCCGCTGGCCTCGTAGTCTGCGGGCCAGCCACCCATCCCGAGGCCGGCCGTCAGGCGTCCGCCCGACAGGCGATCGACCGATGACAGCTGCTTGGCCAGCAGCACCGCGTTGCCGCGCCAGCACACGTTCACCACCGTCGTCGTCAGCTCGATGCGGCTGGTGCGCGCGGCCGCCGCCGCCAGCGCGGTCACCGGGTCGAGGTTGTCGTAGATCAACCGATCGATCACGCCGACCGACTCAAACCCAGCCCGCTCGGCCTCCGCCGCCCAGCGGCCTATGAGCGTCATATCCGCCTCCGGCACAGCCGCCGGCAGTCCGATTCCCACTCTCATGACGCCGCATCCTCGAGCCTCCGCTGCGAGGCGTCTTGAACGAAACGGCCGCGGCCCGGGCGCTGCGGCGTGCCTCGCTAGGCGCCGCGGGCGCGAATGAGCCTCGCGGGCGACAGGCCGGCGAGGCGAGTCGTCTCGCGCGTCAGGTGCGCTTGGTCGGCATAGCCGGCGTCGAATGCGAGCCGCGCCAGGTCCGTGGCCCCGTGGTCGATCGCGTCGACGAAGCGGCCGAATCGCAGGATCCGCGCGAGCGTCTTGGGCCCGTAGCCGACGGCGGCGTGAAACCTGCGCCGGAGCTGGCGCTCGCTGACGCCGAGGTCACGGGCCAGGGCGCCGACCTCCTGGCGGATGACCCGGTGCGCCGCCGCGAGGACGAGCAGGTCGGCCTCTCGCCCCGCCGCCGCGGACATGAACCGCGCCACGACCTCGTCCGGGGCCAGATCGCCGTCGACGTCGAACGCGGGGTCGATCTCGGCGATGTCGACGCGCAGGTCGCGCAACGCGTCGAGTGGCACGCCAAGAACTCCGCCCGCCGCGCCCGGGAGGAAGCGCATTCCGACCAGCACGTCGCCGGGCTCGCGATCGACGAGCCTGGCCCTGGTGTCCGGACCGGCCACCCAGGCTCCCTCGCCCTGACGCCAGATCAGGTCCGCGCACGCATCCGGCAAGACCTGAACCTCGTCCGCGTCTCCAGACACCCGCAGCCAGAGCGATGCGACCACGCCGCGGAGGGCATGCGGCGGGGGCAACTCGCGGTAGCCCGGTGTTAGGTCCATCGCGCAGAGTCGTACCCCGTGAGTCCGCACTCGTACGCATCGGCGCAGCGCCGCAAAGTGTCAGCCGTTCAGCTGCGGCCGCGCGGTCGGCGGATCGGTCCGCCCGGCCAACTCCTCGCTAGACGGCGATCTCCGTCGTCACGTCCGCCGTCGGAGCCGCCCGCGAGAACTCGAGCGCTGGATCGTCGATCGCGGCGCGCCGCAAGGACCTCCGGTTGCGCGCATAGTTCTGCTCCCTGCGCCAGGGGTCCCTCGACCCCTGCCTCGGGAACTCATCGATCGCTCGCAGTATGTAGCCGGAGGTGAGATCGGCGAACGGCTCGCCGGCGATCGCCGGATTCCCATTGCGCGGAGTGCATTGCGTGTAGCCGTAGCGGTCCATGTGCCCCAGCAGCCTGCAGACCTGCTCGGAGGTCAGGTCGGCGCCTAGCGTCCAGGACTGGTTCGTGTATCCGAACGCAAAAGCCATGTTGGGGACGCCGCTGAGCAGCATTCCGCGGTACACGAGCGCTTCGGCCAGCTCGACGTCATTGCCGTCGACGCTGAGCCGGATACCGCCGAAAGGCACCATCTTGAGCCCGGTGGCGGTGACGATCAGGTCCGCCTGTAGCTCGGATCCGGACTCGAGAGCGAGACCCGTCTCCGTGAACGTCTCGATGCGGTCGGTGACGACCGAGACCCGGCCGGCGCCGATCGCCTCGAAGAGATCGCCATCCGGCACGATGCACATGCGCTGATCCCACGGCTCGTAGCGGGGACTGAAGTGCGTGTCGATGTCGTAGCCGGGGGGGAGCTTGCGGGCGAGAAGCCAGCGGATCAGCCGTTTCATCGTCGCCGGTCGGCGGCGGCTGAGACCGAAGATCGCGAGCGCGAGCATGACGTTCTTCCAGCGCACGATCGGATAGGCGAGCCGCGTCGGCAGCACGCGCCCGAGCAGGTCGGCGATCGGATCGACCGCGGGCAGCGAGACGACGTAGCTCGGCGAGCGCTGCAACATCGTTACGTGCTCGGCGCTTTGCGCGACGGCGGGGATGAGCGTCACGGCGGTCGCGCCGCTGCCGATCACGACCACGCGCTTGCCGCTGTGGTCGACCTCGTCCCTCCAGAACTGCGGGTGAACGATCTCGCCGCCGAAGCGCTCGATGCCCCGGAACTCGGGCGTGTAGCCCTCGTCGTAGCGGTAGTAGCCCGTGCAGGTGAAGAGGAAGCCGCAGCTCAGGTAGACGGTCTCGCCGGTGTCGCCGCGCTCGACCTCGACGCTCCAGCGCGCATCGGCCGCGGACCACTCCGCCGCGACGACGCGGTGATGGAAGCGGATCTTCTCCTCGACGCCGTGCTCCCGCGCCGTCTCGCGGATGTAGTCCAGGATCGACGATCCGTCCACGATCGCCTGCGCCCCCTCCCACGGACGGAACGGGTAGCACAGCGTGAACATGTCCGAGTCCGAGCGAATGCCCGGGAATCGGAAGAGATCCCACGTTCCGCCGATCGCTCCCCGCGCCTCGAGGATCGCGAACGTCTTGTCCGGGCACTTCTCCTGCAATCTGCAGCCGGCGCCGACGCCGGAGATGCCGGCCCCGACGATCAGGACGTCAACGTGTTCGGGAGTCATGAGAGGTCAGGCCCGCTCGTAGGCGGACCCGGACTGACCAGCCTAGCCCGGCCGGGGGGGAGGCACAATCCCCGGAGGCTGGCGGCGCGCGCGGAGCAGCTTGCCGTCGGGGGCCCAGGCAAGCGCCCGGTCAGGCGGGACGTGAGGATGTCTTGGGCTCTCGTTGAGGACGAGCATCGGCCGCGATCCGGCTCAGCCGGAGGAGGGCGAACTCCCGCGGCCTGACCGGCGCGATGCCGATCTCGCATACGACGAGGCCGGCCTCGATGACCTCGGGTGGGTTCGTCTCGCCATCGCACTTGACGTAGTACGCGTCACTCGCGGTTTCGCCGGCCAGCGCGCCGTCGCGCCAACTGCGGGAGAGAAAGTGCTCCACCTGATCGCGCAGCCGCTCCCACAGCCGTTCGCCGTTCGGCTCGAAGACCGTCCAGAGCGTGCCTTGGTCGATAGATGAGGCCAAGTAGAGGAAGACCCTGCGAATGCGCACGTAGTGCCACTCCGGGTCGCTCGAGAGCGTGCGCGCGCCCCAGACGCGGATGCCCTGCCGCGGGAAGGGCCGAATCGAGTTGACGCCGGCCCCTTCGAGCTCGGGCTGATCGCTCTCGGTCACATCGAAGCCTAGCCCCGCGACTCCCACCACGCCCCCTGTCGGTGCCCGGTGCACGCCGTAGCCCGCGTCGGCGCGGCACCAGACGCCCGCCACGTGGCCCGAGGGAGGGACGAGCAGCGGCCGGTCGGTCAAAGGGTCCGTGACCTCGAGCCAGGGGTAGTAGAGCGCGGCGTTATTCGAGTCGTAGCCCACCCCGCTCGTGCGCCAGTCGCTCACCTCGCGCGGCGAGAGCCCCGGCGGGCAGTCGAGGATCGCCATGCGATTACCCGCGTTCTCGCAGTGGGCGATCAGCTTGCGCTGCAGGGCGGTCAGCTCCGTCCCGTCCCCGTGGCCCGAGAGCGTCACCGCGTCGGGCATGCAGACCATCGTGACCTCGTCGATCCCGGCGAGGCTGAACAGGCCGCTGCGCTCCTCGACGTCGCCGCCGAGCTCCCGCGGCGTCGAGCCGCCCACCCGGACGACCCAGCAGCTGCTCCCGCCGTTGTCGAAGAAGCCGCGCACGGCGTGGGCCAGGAAGGCCCCCTCCATGAACGGCCCGTTGCCGGGCACGTTCGGGTCGCCGCAGACCTTCGCGAACTGCCCCCAACGCGAAACCCGGAACGGGATGTTGACAGGTCCGCCGGGGGCCAGGCCGACGAAGGCGGCGACCGCAGTCCCCACACCCTCGATCGGTTTGCTGCCAGATGGGACCTCCTCGACGTACACCCCGGGACTTAGGTAGGTCGGCATCGTCCTGCTCACGCGGATAGCTGCCCGTGGCTCTGGTTCTGTAGGGCAGCGAGGCCGCCTCGGAGGAAGGCGAGCAGGTTGTCGATCGTCTCAGCCGAGTGCTCGATCTCGTCGTCGGGCATGTCCTCGATCACCCCGATCGCCATTGCGAAAGCCCCCGCCACGAGGCGTGGGCGCAGATCGCCCGGCGCGTCGTCGAGGTCCTTCGCGACGGCCTCGGCGAGCAAGTCGGCGAGCTTGCCTTTGAGATGCTCTGAATGGGCGGCGAGCGATTCGTTCTCGCTGATCAGCCGTTTGCGGCATCGCTTCTGCCGCGGGTCCACAGGTCCGGCCTCCTCGGCCGTGCTCGCGATGCCCGCCTGCAGCGCGTCGATCGCGTTGGTGCCGGGCTCGCGGTCGTGCAGCCACGAGGCGATCATCGCCTGGCTCTCCTCGAAGTCGTGGAAGACGACGTCGTCCTTCGAAGGGAAGTAGGAGAAGAAAGTTCGGGGCGCGATCTCGGCAGCCTCGGCGATGTCGGCGATCGTTGTGCCGTCGAAGCCGCGCTGGTCGAACAGCTCGAAGGCCGACTCGACGATCGCCTCGCGAGTTCGTTGCTTCTTGCGCTCTCTCAGTCCCGGCGTGGCCTCCACGACGGCCATGATAGCCGAGGTTCCTGCATTTGGAGCATATTTGCGTCCGCCGTTTCTTTGCGTTCGTCGCAAATCTGCATTCGCTGTGTTATTGTCGGCTGCCTCGCATCAGCGAGTACCGACCACCGCCGAGGCCGAGGAGGCCCAGATGACCGCACTGCTCGACCGGATCGCACGAAGCGCCTCCCGGCATTGGCGCCGCTCGCTGGTGGTAGCCGCCGTGGTCATGGTGGCGCTCGGAGCCCTCGCAGGCACCGTCGGCGGGCAGTTCACCAACGAGTTCTCGGTCCCCGGGACCGAGTCGCAGAAGGCGCAGGACCTGCTCCAGAACCGGTTCCCGACGGCCGCCAACGAGGGAGCCACGGTCGTCTTCTACGCCGACCACGGCACGGTCCGCGACGGCCAGCGTTCAAAGGCGATCGCCACGGCCACGCGCAAGATCTCCGGGCTCCCCCAGGTGACGTCGGTCAGCGACCCCCTCGCGCGAGGCCGCGCCGCTCAGGTCTCCGACGACGGGAGGGTCGCCTTCGCGACGGTCCAGTACGACCGCCCCGCGACCGAAGTCGAGCAGCAAGATGCGCAGCGGCTCGAGGGCGCGGCACAGGTGGCCGAGGGCGCCGGGCTCCACGTCGCGATGCGCGGGCCCGTCGTCGACACCGCCGAGCAGCAGCTGGCTCCGGTCGGCGAGCTGATCGGGATCGCTGTCGCCGTGATCGTCCTGACTCTGGTCTTCGGCTCGGTCTCGGCGATGCTGCTGACCCTGTTCAGCGCGCTGATCGCGCTCGCCGGCGGGATGATGCTGCTGACGCTCGGCGCCGGCTTGACCGCCGTGCCCGAGGTCACGCCGACGCTGGCGGTCATGCTCGGCCTCGGCGCGGGGATCGACTACGCCCTGCTGATCGTCGGCCGCTACCGGGAGCACCTGGCCGGCGGGGACGGCGTTCCCGACGCCGCGGCCGCCGCGAACCGGACCGCCGGGACCTCGGTGCTCGCCGCCGGCGCGATCGTCTCGGTGGCGATCGCCGGCCTGCTCGCGACCGGAATCCCGTTCGTCGGCCGGATGGGCGTTGCGAGCGCCGTCGTCGTCGCCAGTGTCGCGATCGGCGCCGTGACACTGCTGCCCACGCTGATGGGCGCGTTCGCGAAGCGGCTTCGCCCCAGGCACCCGGAACGACTCGGCCCGCCGGCGATCCTGGCGCGCTGGGACGAGCGGATCACCCGTCGCCCGTGGGTGGCCGTAGTCGCCGGCATTGCGGTGCTGCTCGTGCTGGCGGCCCCGTTCACCGATCTGCGCCTCGGCCAGCCGGATGACGGCAACGCCCGCCGGGGCACGCCGATGAGAGTCGCCTACGAGAAGCTCGCCGACGGATTCGGGCCGGGCTTCAACGGAACCCTGCTCCTCGCCGGGTCGCTGCCCAGCGGCCGCGACTCCGGAGCGACGCTGAAGCGTCTCACCGATGCGGTCGCGAGCACCAAGGGCGTCGCAGCGGTCTCCCAGCCGACGGAGAGCCCGCGCGGCAACGCCGCCGCGATCACGGTCACGCCGACCACTGCACCGCAGGACGAGCGCACCTCGAAGCTGGTCGAGACGCTCCGCGACGACGTGATTCCCGCTGCCACCGCAGGAAGCGCCGTCAAGGTCTACGTCGGTGGCAACACCGCGACCCAGGAAGACATGGCCGACAAGATCGCCGAGCGCCTGCCGTTCTTCATCGGCGCGGTCGTGATCCTCTCCGTCCTGTTCCTGATGGCGGTCTTCCGCTCGGTTTGGGTGCCGCTCGTCTCGGCCGCGTTCAACTTGCTCTCGATCGGCGCCGCCTACGGCGTCGTCGTGGCGATCTTCCAGTGGCAGTGGGGCTCGAGCCTGCTCGGGATCGACGGCGAGCTGCCGATCGTCTCCTTCATACCGCTGCTCATGTTCGCAATCTTGTTCGGCCTGAGCATGGACTACAACGTCTTCCTCCAATCGCGGATTCGCGAGGAGTACATGAAGGGCGCGAGCCCGCGCGAGAGCGTGATCCTCGGGCTGTCGAGGGTGAGCAGGATCATCCTCGCGGCCGGCACGATCATGACGGCGGTATTCCTCGGCTTCGCCACGGACCCCGACCCGGTCGTGAAGATCTTCGGAATCGGCCTGGGCGCGGCGATCATGATCGACGTGCTGATCGTGCGGATGGTCGTCGCCCCCGCCGTGATGACCCTGCTTGGCGACCGCGCCTGGTGGCTCCCGGCCTGGCTGGATCGCCTGCTGCCGCACCTCGAGCCCGAGGGCCGGGAGAAGCCCGAGACCTCGAGCGAGCCGAGTCAGCCGCCCACGCGCGAGCGTCGGCGCGCCCCGCTGCCTCCCGGCCAGCCCGCGCCGGCGGACGCCCGCGAGGGTTAGGGCGGGGGATCTGAGATCGAGAAGCGGCTAGAACTCCGGGGGTGGCTGCGTCCGAGGCCGTGATCGTCGACGCCGATGGGCGCGATCTGCGGGTGTCCAGCCCCGATCGCGTGATCTTCCCGATGACCGAGCGATCAGGCGCGGTCACCAAGCTCGAAGTCGTCAGGTACTACCTCGCGGTCGCTGACGGCATCATGCGCGCGCTCGAGCGGCGACCGACCACGCTCGAGCGCTGGCCCAAGGGCGTGCACCCGGGCATCGTCCTCTCGACCCGCGAGAAGGGCGGCGGCGACGCCTTCTTTCAGAAGCGCATTCCGAGAGGAGCCCCGGACTACGTGGAGACCGCGCGGATCCAGTTCCCGTCGGGTCGCCACGCGGATGAGATCTGTCCCACGGAAGTGGCCGTCGTCGGCTGGGCGGCCCAGATGGGCACGCTCACGTTTCATCCGTGGCCGGTTCGCAGTGACGACGTCGACCATCCGGACGAGCTGCGCATCGACCTGGACCCGCAGCCTGGCACCGACTTCGCCGACGCCGTGCGCGTCGCCGCTGAGGCACGCGTGCTCTTGGACGAGCTTGAGTACACGGGCTTTCCGAAGACGTCGGGAGGCCGAGGTGTCCACATATACGTCCGGATCGCTCGCCGCTGGACCTTCACGGACGTTCGCCACGCCGCGATCGCCTTCGGGCGTGAGCTCGAGCGGCGCCTGCCGGGGCAGGTCACGACCAAGTGGTGGAAGGAGGAGCGCGGCGAGCGCATCTTCATCGACTACAACCAGAACGCCCGCGATCGCACTATCGCCTCGGCCTACAGCGTCCGGCCGAAGCCGGGTGCGCCGGTCTCCGCACCGGTCTTGTGGGACGAGCTGGCCGAGGTCGCGCCCGAGGACTTCACGGTCGCCACCATGCCCGCCCGCTTTGCCGAGGTGGGCGATCGCCACGCGGCGATCGACGAAGCGGTCCACTCGCTGGAGCCGCTGCTCGACATGTACGACAGAGACGAGGCGGAGGGAAGGGGCGACATGCCCTACCCGCCCGACTATCCGAAGATGCCGGGCGAGCCAAAACGTGTTCAGCCCTCGCGCGATCGCGACCGCCCAAGGTGAGGGTCGCGAGATGTTCTGAGACGGCCTCTAAGGCGACTGCGGCAGCGTGGCCTTGCCGCGCGTCGTAACCGGAGCGGAGGGCGGCGGCACGACCGGCCCGATGTCCCCGTCCGGCGCCTCGTCCAGGTCGACGATGACGGGCGCGTGGTCGCTCGGTCCGCTTCCCTTGCGGGCCTGCCGATCCACCCAAGCCGCCCGGACACGGCCCGCGACCGGCTCGCCGGCCAGGACCAGATCGATGCGCATCCCGAGGTCCTGATGGAACATTCCCGCCCGGTAGTCCCAGTACGTGAACACCCGCTCGTTCGGCCAGCGATCGCGCACGACGTCACGCAAGCCGAGCTCCTGCAGCTCCGCCAACGCCGCCCGCTCGGGCGGGGTCACGTGGGTCTGTCCGATGTAGGCATCGGGATCGAACACGTCGTCGTCGGTCGGCGCGATGTTCATGTCGCCGCATACGACCGTCGCCTCCGGGCCGGCGGCGAGCATCTCCCGCAGCGCACCCAGCCAGGCGAGCTTGTACTCGTAGTGCTCCGAGCCCGGTACGCGTCCGTTCGGTACGTACACCGAGACCACTCGAATTCCCCCACACGTCGCAGACACCGCGCGCGACTCTGGACGCGGGAAGCCCGGCGCGCCGGCGAGCCCCGCCACCACCTCATCCAGACCCACGCGCGAAAGGACGGCGACCCCATTCCAGGTCGCCTCTCCGTGAACCGCGACGGCATACCCGCGGTCGCGCAGCTTGTCGCCGAGCAGGTCGAGAAAGGCATCGTCCGCGAGCTTGGTCTCCTGGAGACAGACCACGTCCGGCCGCCGCTCGTCCAGCCAAGGCAGCAGCCGCGGCACGCGCTGCTTGACCGAGTTGACATTCCAGGTCGCGATTCGCACGGACCCCACGGTACCGACGCGGCCGACGGCGGCCACTCACGCACAACATCGGACGCCGTCGAACTAAGCGGGGCACGTGCTACCGGGTCGACCAGGCGCCCCAGCCCGCGCAGTGGGAGTGACGAGCGATCTGCCCTCGGCGGATCGTCAGACCACCCCATGCGACGGTCTTTCCGGTGTCCGGCTGACGGCACCGGTCGACGACGTAGCCCCCACCGTAGTGGACGGCAGCAAGCCGAAGCTCGTGCTTCAGGTCGCCGGTCGCGATGCGTTCGAGTCCTTCCCGTAGTCCGATGGGCCCGCCGAGGTTCAGCCTCGCTCCGGGGCCGTGGAACTCGATCTCCGCGTCGTTCGCGTAGAGCATGACGAGCGATTCGAGGTCGCCCAGCTCGAGTAGGTGTCCGATGACTGTCAGGTCGAGCCGAGGTGGTGCGGCTGTGGTCTTGCTCATCTCTCCTCCAGTGGTCGTTATCACCGGAGGAGAGCGTCTCTAAGCGGTCTTCGCAGAACCTTCCCCGGGAAGCTCGCAATCTTCGCTTGCCGGGCTCGCCCGCCCGCGTCAAGCTTGATTCGTGCGGTCAAACGTCTCCGGCAGCCGAGCCTCTCGCATAGAGCGCGTCGAGCTGAAGCTGCTGGGTGGTTTCCACGTGGTCGTGGACGGTCGGACGGTCGCCGACGACGCGTGGCCGAAACGAAGCGGCGCTGATCTGGTCAAGCTGCTTGCGCTGACGGAGGGTCGGCGTATGCCGCGGGACGCGGTGCTGGAGGCGCTGTGGCCCCACCTCGATGGGGAGGCCGCCTCGCGCAGCCTGTACAAGGCCGCCACCTACGCGCGCCAGGCCCTCGGAGAGCGGAGTGGCGTGGTGATCCGGGAAGGTCTCGTGGAGCTGGCGCCCGGAGCGGAGGTCGTCAGCGACCTGGAGCGCTTCGAGGCAGGTGAGGAACGCGTCTACGGCGGCGAGCTGCTGCCGGACGACCGCTATGCGGAGTGGGCGGCTCCGGCCCGGGAGCGCGTCCGGGAACGACAGGTGGAGATCCTCCGCAGCCAGCAGCGCTGGTCGGAGCTGCTGCTGGAGGAGCCTGCAGACGAGCCGGCCCACCGGGAGCTGATGCGCCGGCATGGCGCGCGCGGAGATCGAGCCGCGGTGGCCCGCCAGTTCGGGCGGCTCAGGGAGGCGCTCGCGGAGGCCGGACTGCATCCCTCGCGTGAGACGCTCGACCTGCGTCGAAAGTTGGCGCGCGGCCCCGCCGCGCGAGCGCCGCTTCCCCCTCGCTCACCGATGGTGGGCCGGGACTCCGAGCTCGCACACGCCGACGAGACGCTGCGTCAGTCCATTGCCGGCAACGGTCGCGCCCTCATCGCCATCGGCGACGCGGGCATCGGCAAGACGCGCTTTGCCGAGGCGATGATCGACCGGGCGGCGGCGCTCGGCCTCCACACGCTCTACGCGGCCGGCAGCGCGGAGGAGGGGCGCACGCCGTACCGACCGATCTATGAGGCGCTCGATCCGCTCGTGGAAGAGCGCCCCGACCTGCTCGCCGCGCTGAGCGCCGGCGCGCGCGAGGCGCTCGACCGACTGCTCGCGGGCGGGCAGAGGCGCCGGACGGGGGAGGCCGGACTCGATCGGCATCGCACCTTCTCCGCGGTCGGCCGCCTGCTGGCAGAGGCCGCGGCGGAGCGGGGAGCGCTGGTCGTGATCGACGACCTGCATGCGGGCGACGAGGCGAGCGTCGCGCTGTTCCACTACCTCGCCCGCGGTCTGCGGGGCCAGCGACTCGCTCTCCTTGCCACCCAGCGCGAAGGCGAGGCGGCTCTGGGGCCCGCCAGTCGCGTCCAGGCGAGCCTGGTTGGACAGGGAGTTGCACGAACCGTGGAGCTCCGACGGCTCGACCCCGAATCGACGGCGAAGCTGGCAGAGCAGGCGGCTGGGCGGCCGTTACCGCCCGAGACGCTGGCCGCCATCGAACGAGCCGCCGGCGGGAATCCCTTCTTCATCGAGGAGCTCGCCGCCGCGGTCGACGCGGC
>Ga0126312_10000485_pt1 | contig 23712 bp, 24 predicted proteins | sample Plot104A_FD_92537 | JGI IMG/M metagenome (GOLD analysis project Ga0126312, IMG submission 92537) | Serpentine soil microbial communities from UC McLaughlin Reserve, CA, USA - Plot104A | ecosystem: Environmental > Terrestrial > Soil > Grasslands | place: USA: UC McLaughlin Reserve, Lake County...
CTCCGGGTGATCATCGGCCTCTTCGAAGTCGCCCATCTCAGGCCCATCAGCCTCGTCCACTGCAGGCTCTTCGAGCTCTTCACCCTCATCCTCGAAGTCCCTCGCGAGTTCGTGTGCCGTGACTTCCGTCGTCGGGTTCACGTAGCGGGCGATGAGGATCGAAAGTTCGTACATCACGACCATCGGGACGGCCATCAGGATCATGCTGTAGGGGTCCTGTCCTGGTGTAAGGGCGGCGGCGAGGACGGTGTTGAGGATGATAGCGTGCTTCCTGTACCTCTTCAGTAGCGGAGCGTCAACCAGCTCTAGCTTCGCGGCCACGTACGTCGCCGCCGGTAGCTCGAAGACGATCCCGAAAGCCAGGAGGAACCTCGTCACGAAAGGCAGATAGCTCTGCGCCGTGATGATGGGGTCGAAGCGGTCGGTGTCCCAGTTGAGCAGGAACTGGGTGCCGACGGGCAACACGACAAAATACCCGAAGGCGACCCCGGCGATGAACAGCGCGGAGGCCATGCTGATAATTGTGTAAGTGAAGGCCCTGCCCATGTCCCCAACCGCAGGAGCTACGAAGGCCCACACCTGGTAGAGGAGTATCGGGATAGTGAGCACGAATCCGACATAGAGCGCCAGCTTCATGTCGGTAAACAGCTGCTCCGTAACCCCGGTAACGTTCAACTTGCCTTGCAGGGCACTGCCCGCCGGGGCGAGTAGCCACTCGAAGATCCGCTCCCGAAAGAACCAGGCCACGATGGCTACGCCGAAGAACGCTATGCCTACCTTGATGATCCTGGATCGCAGCTCGTCGAGGTGCTCGATCAGGGTCATGCGCATCTCGTCGCGCGGACCGCGCGGACGGGAAGGGAGTCTCAGACGACCGGCCATCCGGACCTTAAGAACTCGTCAGAAGTCTAGCTGCGCTTCTGCTCGGCCCTTTCGGCCTCGACGGAAGCATCTTCCTCCAGCTTGGTCTCGTCCTTGCTGGCTTCGAGCTGCTCTTCCTCTTTCTTTTCTTCTTCCTTCTTCTCGACCTCACCCTCCTGGGTGCCCTTCTTGAACTCACGCACGCCGCTGCCGAGGCCGCGGGCGAGCTCGGGAACGCGCTTCGCCCCGAAGAGCAGGAGTATGACGACGAGACCTATGATCAGCTCTGGCATTCCGATCGAACCAAACACCGTTCCTCCTAACGAGCTATCTGCCTGTTCTTACCCACCATTATACGCCTTCCGATCGGGCCTGGATCAGGGCTCTGAGCTACCGCTACTATCCCCACCTTCGAGGAGGGCCGAGATCCTCTCCCTCACCTTCTTTGCATTCTCGCCCTTGGGCTCGAGGTCGAGGTAGCCATTGTAGTACTCTATGGCGTCGGCGGGCTGGCCGGCCTGGTCGTATGCCTGGCCAGCCAGAAGGTAGGCGTCAGCGTTGTCCGGCTCTGCCTCTGCTGACGCCGCGAAGGCATCCCCTGCCTTCTTCAGCAGCTCCTTCTTCTTCTCTCCTTGCGCGGCCTGCGCCTGCTCGCTGTAGATCTGACCCAGGAAGGCGGGTATCTCTTCGTCCTGCGGGGCGACTTCGCGTCCTCTCTGCAGTACCTGGATCGCATCGTCGTAGCGGCCCGCAGTGTAGTAGAGGGCGGCCAGGTCCTTTATCTTCTCCGGGTCCTTGGGATCCTTCTTCAGGTCCTTTTCGGCCGCCGCTATCTGCTCCTCCGGGTCGGGGGCCTGATCGGCCTGTTTCTGCTGCTGGTCCTGGTTCCCGAACAGCTGGAAGATGTTGATGTTGAGGTTGGTACCGACACCCAGAAAGAGGAAGGAGATAAGGAAGACCGCCGCGAGCACGATGGAGAGCAACCTGACCCAGAAGCCGATCCTCTCGCGGTTCATCATCATGGCTGAATATTCTCCGAGGTCTTCACCTGCCGAGGCGATTGTATATCATGTTACCCCCGACGACCGTGGCCGCGACCCCCCCGCCCGCCGCGGCCTCGAGAACATCCCGCTCGGGATCTTCGCCCTCGGGCGAGGTCTCGATCACGGCCAGGTCGGCCCACTTCCCCGCATCGAGCGTCCCCGTCTCGGCCTCTATCCCGAGCGCCCGCGCCCCGCCCAACGTCGCCAGCTCGAGGCCGGCCACACCGCTCAGACCGTACAATCTCATCGCGAACAGCGTCTCCTCGAAGAGATTCATGCTCGGGCTGCTCCAGAGCCCGTCCGTACCCATACCGACTCTGATGCCACGCGCGAACATGCCAGGCAGGGGCGAGACGCCACACCCGAGGAAGTAGTTCGAACGGGGGCAGAGCGCCGCCGCTACGCCAGACTGCGCCAGAATCTCTATGTCTTCGTTAGAAACTCCCGTCGCCAGGTGGGCAGCTATGGTCTCCGGGGCGAGCAACTCTATATTCTGAGCGTAGCGGACAGGCGAGACGCCCACACCTCCCCACTTATTGGCGCCGAAGATGTCGGTGAGGCCTCCTGTGCCGTCCCTGACGAACTCGACCTCTTCCGGGCTTTCGGAGAGGTGGATCGCAAGCTTCCACCCCAACTCCCGCGTCCTACGCGCAGCCAGGCGCGAGGACTCCGGGTCCACGGTGTAAGGGGAATGTACGCTGACCTGCGCGTCTACACGCTCCGGCAGCCCTTCTCGTAACTCGCGCACTTTCGCGACTATAAACTCGACGGCCTCCTGTGGAGTGCCGATCTCATGCGGGAAGAACTCGGCGTAGACGGTCCCCGCCAGTCCGCTCTCGGCGAGCTGCGGCAAACATTCCCCGTAGGGTGAGGATTCCGCTATATACGTTGTCCCCGCCTCAATAGCTTCCCTGGCACAGTCGCGAGCTGCCTCGGCCGTCCAGGCCTCCTTCTCGGGGAGGCGCTCTATGAGCACGCGCAGCCAGCCCGAGAACGTCCCGCCCTCTGGCGCATCCTTCCGCCGGAAGCCGAGGTGGGCGTGGGCGTTGACCGCGCCGGGAACAATCGTATAGTGGGGGAAGAACCTGACCTCGGCGTCGGGGTTCTCGCGTCCGAGGTCTACGAGATCTCCCACGGCCTCTATGCGACCTTCCCTCACGAGCACGGCACCGTCCTGCAGAGGAGGAGACGAGATGGGCATCAGGGATCCGGCCGCGAAGATTACGGGTCCGGCCTGGCTCTCAGGCATCCCTCCCGACCACCTCCGAGGCCACGGACTCAAGGAACTCGCGCTCCGGACTATCGGGCAGGAGGTCTATGTCTTCGAGGGCCGCGTCGATCTCACCCCTGGCCCACTCCTCGGTCCTGGCGACGGCATCCGTGGCGAGCACGGCCTCTATGCCGGCCTCGAGAAGCTCCGGCGTGGGGCTAGGGTCTACGAGGACGCGCCGGATCGTCCTGGCGTCCCCTTCTCTCAAGGCGAAGATAACAGGCAACGTCACGGTGCCCTCGACGAGGTCCGTGCCTATGCCCTTGCCCATAAGGCCTGGCTTGCCGACGATATCCATTATGTCGTCTGACATCTGGAAGGCTATGCCTAGCGCCTGGCCGTAGCTGGCGAGCGCGTCTATCTGCACGAGCGAGAGCCCGCCCAAGGTTCCGCCGGCCACGCACGCGGCCTTGAAGAGCCCAGCGGTCTTCTTCCTTATGTGCTCCAGGTATGCCTCGACTTCGACCGTCGCCCCGCTCGCGCGGTACTGCTCCAGTTCCCCGGCCGCTAGTCCCACCGAGGCCTCTGCGAAGGCGCGGACGAGCCTCGGGTCCTCTATCCTCGCGAGCTCCGAGAAAGCTTCGGCGAAGAGGTAGTCGCCTGTGGCCGCGGCGATCTCACGCCCGTACGCCGCAACGGTGGTCGGCGCGCCGCGCCTGCTCTCGGCCCGATCCACGATGTCGTCGTGGATCAGGCTGGCCGTGTGGAGGACCTCTATGGCGGTCGCCGCTCCGAGCAGGTCCTCCCGCCCCGGTTCTCCCATTCGTGCGCTCAATACCAGGAGCAGCGGCCTGAGACGTTTCCCCCCCGAGGTAAGGGCCTCGAGCGCAGGCTCGACGAGCGTCGCAGGCGCGCGCACGGCCACCTCGGCGAGCAGGCCCTCGACCTCGTCGACGGTCTCGAAGGTATCCTCGGGCAGCCCAGAAGGAAGCCTGCTAGCCTGCGTCGTCTCGCCTGACTCCGCGATGTAGCGTGATGATGCCGCCCGCGACGCGCTCCCATGTAACGTCTTGTAATCCATTACGCTCTATTATGTCAGCTAATTCGCCCGGCGCTACGAACTCTTTCACGGATTCGGGAAGATAGGCGTAAGCTGGTAGGTCCCCGGAGATCAAACCTCCCAACCTTGGAACGATCCTATCGAACCACACCCCGTAGAACGCCGAGGACAACTTGCCCGTAGGCCGCGCTATCTCCAGGCACACCGCGACCCCACCCGGCCTGAGCGCCCGCGCCATCTCCGAGAAGAGCGCGTCTATGTCGGGGATGTTCCTGGCCCCGTAAGCTATCGTGGCCGCGTCGAAGGTGCCAGAAGGGACGCCCTGGAGGTCGGTGGCGTCTCCGAGCCGGTACTCGATGTTGGATGCTGGCTTTGCCGTCCGCAGCATCTCCCTGGAGAAGTCCACGCCCAATACGTAGCCCTCTGGTCCGACCTTCTTCGCGAGATCACGCGTGAGGGTCCCGGTGCCGCAGGCAAGGTCGAGCGCCCTTCCACCCGGCTCTAGTCCGGTTGCCCCGACCACCTTCTTGTTCCAGAGGCGGTTGAGACCGGCGGTCATAACGGTGTTCATGAGATCGTAGCGGCCTGCGATCCGGTCGAACATCTCTCGCACCAGCAGCGCCCGCTGCGTCCCCGAAGGTAGTCTGCTTCGGGTTACCTTGCCTGGTTTACCCACGCAGCTCCCCGGCAGCTTCTTTGATCCTTGCCTCGGACCTCTCCTGGCCCTCCTCGGAGATGATATCCAGCAGGCCTGCCAGGTGGGGTGTCCACGTGCGTAGAGAAACCGCCTCGCCGCCGGCGATACGACCTGCACCGTCGCGGATCATACGGCTAGCCACGGCGACGAACCGCGGCTCGTCCAGGCGCGCTATGGTATCGACGGCCAGCGCGTAGGCGTTATCCCCGACCAGGATGTCGTCGTCTGTCGCCCCATCACCCGCGTAGTGGGCGTCGAAGCCTTGCTGCAGATACCCTAGCGCCTCGGCCACAACTGGGGCGCGCACATCCTGTTCGGGAAGGCCTGCGACGGCCCTGAGAAACGTGGCCTTGAGCGAGAGTTCTGGCGTGCGGCTGGTCATCTCCTCCACCTAGTTCCTCCCTTCGAACCACTCGCGCGCCGCCTCGAAGGTCCTTTGCAGGTCCTCCTCGGAGTGGGCAGTAGAGATAAAGCCGGCCTCGTACTGGCTGGGGGCCAGGTAGATACCGCGGGAGAGCATGTGCCAGAAGAAGTCCTTGAACGCCTTGCTGTCCGAGGCCGCCGCCGAGCCGAAGTCCGTTACGGGGCCGCCGGTGAAGAATATACTCACCATCGAGCCAACCTGGTTTATGGTAAAAGGCCGGCTCCCTGCCGAGGCGGCCTCATCCATGCCTCTATTCCAGCGCTCGCCGAGTTCCTCGAGCCGGTCGTAGAAGCCCGGTTGTCCCGTGGCGCGCAGGGTAGCGAGGCCCGCCGCCATCGCGAGCGGGTTGCCAGACAGGGTGCCCGCCTGATAGACAGGGCCCGATGGAGCGATCCGGGCCATGATCTCGCGCTTCCCGCCGTACGCCCCGACAGGGAGCCCACCGCCGATGATCTTACCGAGGCACGTCAGGTCAGGCGTGATGCCGAAACGTTCTTGCGCGCCCCCACGGGCGAGCCTGAATCCGGTCATGACCTCATCGAAGATGAGGACGGTCCCATAATGGTTTGTGATCTCACGCAGTCCTTCGAGATAACCGTCCTTGGGCGGGACGCAGCCCATATTCCCCGCGACGGGTTCGAGGATAATGGCGGCGAACTCCTCTCCTTCGCGGGCGAAGAGATCCCGCACCGCCTCGAGGTCGTTGTACGGAAGAACTGCTGTGTCCTTGGCGGCACCCTCGGTAACGCCGGGGCTGTCTGGGAGGCCCAGGGTAGCCACACCAGAGCCGGCCGAGACGAGGAGGGCGTCTCCATGCCCGTGGTAGTTGCCTTCGAACTTGAGGATCCTCTCCCGCCCCGTGTACCCGCGGGCGAGTCGGATGGCGCTCATCGTCGCCTCCGTCCCCGAGCTGGTCATCCTGAGCATCTGTACGGAAGGGAAGGTCCCACTCACCGTCTCGGCGAGCTCGACCTCGAGCCCTGTCGGAGCGCCGAACGTCGTTCCCTTGCGGGCCGCGGTCTCTATGGCCTCGATGACCTCGGGGTAGGAATGCCCGAGGACGAGCGGACCGTAGCTCATCACATAGTCGATATACGAGTTACCGTCCACGTCGAAGATGCGCGAGCCCTCACCACGCTCCATAAACAGCGGATCTCCACCGACCGATCGGAAGGCCCGCACGGGGCTGTTGACGCCACCTGGCATCAGTCCTGTCGCCCGCTCCATCAGCCTGGCCGATCGGTCCGTGGCGAGCTTCATTCTAGCGTCTGCGATCGAATCTCCGATGTCGGGCCTACCCCCTTCCAGGTCGTGCAACTTTAAAAGCTAACACACCGTGGGCCTGGAATGTGCGTCGTCTTTGGAAGACCTTATCGTAGCGTGTAACACTTTATACCGACCTCTGCAAGCCGAGCGGTTCGCGAACCGTCCCTACGTTGTCATGTGGTCGCGTCGACGGCTCTCAGGTGTTCAATGAGGCCGCGGAGGACGTGGTAGATGGAGGCCTGGACCTCCTGGATGCGGGGGATGTAGTCCGAGCGGACGACGACCGCGTGGTCCGCCAGCCGCTCGGCAACGATCCTACCTCCGTCGTAGCCCACGATGCCGACCGTCAGCAGTCCTCGCTTTCGGGCTTCGGCGAGCGCGGCGAGTATGTTGGCCGAGCCCCCGCTGGTCGAGATACCGACCGCGACGTCCTCGGGCCTCGCGTGGGCGATGAGCTGTCGGGCGAAGATCGCCTCCGTGCCGATGTCGTTGGCTATGGCCGTTATGTTGGCCGGCTCTGCGGAGAGCGAGACCGCGGGGATCGTGTCGAAACCCGGTGGCGGCTCAACGCAGTCTGAGACAAGGTCGTTCGCGTCCGTCGCCGAGCCTCCGTTGCCGAAGGAGATCAGCTTCCCACCCCGCTCCAGTCGCTTGAACACTGCCGCCGCAATCTCAGAGATGGCCCTCGCCTCCGATTCGGCCGCCGCCGCGCGCAGATGGTTCACCTCCTGCATCTTCTGGAGCATCGATCCCTGTACCTCGCGCATGACCTCTTCGAGCGGCTGCTGTCCTTTGCCGAGGAAGGGATAAAGGAACGATGAGTTGCCCACGTCGTGACCCTGTTCGCGGTGCTCGAAGTACACGTGGACCGTCTCCCAGAGCACGTGGTACAGGACCTCGAAGACCTCCTGGATCACAAACCGATCCCCGTCAGGCGGCGCGAAAGAATACTCCCCCACCTCGCCGGTCAGGCTGAACGTTAGCGCCTCCCGCTCTCTCGCCGTGCGAACAGCCCGCTCGACCGACTCGTCCGCCTCGGGGAACGCGAAGCCCATCACCATGTCCTCGGGCCGCAGAATAATAGGCAGGCGAAGCTCGAAATCAGGGCCGAGGTCGAGTGCCGGTAGGGCGCGCTTGCCGACGATCACAGGGTGCACGAACTCCACCGAGACGTGCTGGGCATCTGACGCGGCGGAGCCGTTGCCGAATGCCAGGAGCCGACCTCCAGCGAGAAAGCGCCGGGACATCTCGTGGCAGGCTTCGGCCAGTCGCGGGGCTTCGACCTCGAAGAAGGATTCGAAGATCCCGTTGCGCCGGAGCAGTTCCTCGCGGCTCTGAAGTGTGAGGGTGTCCGTATCTACCTGACTCATTGCCTGCACCTCCAGCCCATCGAGCATCAGCTACAGCGCCTGCTGCGCCAGACACGTAGCCGATTCGATCTAGAAGGTCCGTTGACCAATGGCTTGTGTCATCATGTTGGACCGGCCTGCTCCCAATTGTATCTGCCGTTCCAGGAACGAACGCTGGCCAGCTTTCTTCGCTTTGCTTCTATCTCGGTCGAGGCGATGAATTGAGGAGGCAAGGGCTTGTGCCCGGTGAGCCAGGTAGAACGCTCTCGCCCGATTACTATTCTCTCGTCTATGATCTCCTGGATAAATTCAAGGGCCGACTCCACGCATAGACCCTCCGACCCTTCCTCGCAAATTATCAGGCTTTCAGCCCCGCCGGGAGGATCTCCATCGCTGAAGCTTACCTCGATGCAGTCGCCTCCTTCCAAAATCGATAGATAGCATTGTTCATCCGCCGGTGACCGGACTACCACATACAGGCTTTTCAAGTCATCATTCGATTCGGACTCTACGATCTCGGCATGATCTTGCCATTCGGGGAATCGGGTGAAAATGTGCCGCCACAACATTTCAGAAAGCTCGCTTAGAGGTTCTCGGTTCATGGCTCCATGATCTCCATCCCGACCGCGAGATCAGGGTCTCCTCAACAGATCCTCGGCAAAGGATCTCCAACCAGCATGTCGATCATGCGGGTGCCGCCGAACCGGGTGTGCATGACGACCATGCGCGCCGGCTCCTCGCGGACCTCGCCGATGATCGACGCTTCCTCTCCGCCTTCGGTGTTACGCACGGCTTCGAGGGCGGCGTCAGCAACTTCGGGGGCCACTATGGCGAGGAGCTTGCCTTCGTTGGCGACGTAGAGGGGGTCTATGCCCAGGATCTCACACGCCCCGTGCACGACGTCCCGAATAGGGAGCTTCTCCTCCCACAGCGCGACGCCGAAGCCCGAGTCGCGGGCTAGCTCGTTCAACACGGTTCCGACGCCGCCACGGGTGGGGTCGCGCATGAAGCGCAGGTTAGATTCTGCAGAGTCTTTGAGCGCGTGAGCAAGCGGGGTCAGGGGCCTGGTATCGGAGAGGACCTCTGCTTCGAGCTCGAGGTCTCCGCGGGCTATCAGGATGGCCGCGCCGTGGTCGCCCAATGTGCCGGAACACAGGATCTTGTCTCCGGGACGGACGGACGCTGAAGAGAGGTTCAGGTCAGGGTCGGCAAGCCCTACCCCCGTGGTAATCACGTAGAGCCCGTCGCCCTTCCCACGCTCGACCACCTTGGTGTCGCCCGTGGCGACGGCGACCCCTGCGTTCTCGGCGGACCGCGCCATGGCTTCTATCTCGTGGGCGAGCACCTCCGCCTCGAGTCCCTCCTCGATGATGAGAGCGGCGGAGAGACCTATGGGGGTTGCGCCCGAGACGGCGAGGTCGTTGACGGTGCCGTTTACCGCCAGCTCTCCCATCGAGCCTCCGGGGAAGACGAGCGGACGCACGACGAAGGAGTCGGTGGTCAGGGCTATGGTGGCATCTCCGACGGGGAGCGCTGCCGCATCGGCTAGCGGGGCGAGAGCCGGGTTTTCGAGGGCGGGCAGGAGCAGACCTTCGATGAGCTTGTGGGTAGCTTTGCCCCCGGCGCCGTGGCTCATGTCGATGCGTGGGGAGGTGAACTTCGGTGGCCTGCGGCGGTGCTGTTCCAGGGTGTCGAGGACGCGTTGCTCTCTCTCGCTCATAGTTTAGTCCCGATCTCGACTTTCTCGAACGACTTGCGCCCGAAATTGTAGTAGGCGGCGCAGGCCCCCTCGGAGGAGACCATGAGGGTACCGAGAGGATGCTCCGGTGTACAGGCGGTGCCGAAAACCTTGCACTCCCAGGGCTTGAGGACGCCCTTGAGCACCTCGCCGCACTGGCAGGCCTTCGGGTCGGCGACGCGCACGCCAGGTACGGAGTAGCGCAGCTCGGCGTCGAAGTCCGCGTAGGCCTCCGAGAGCTTGAGGGCCGACTGGGCTATAAAGCCCATCCCCCGCCACTCGAAGTAGGGGCGGAGCTCAAAGACCTCGGCCATGCTCTTCAGGGCCGTGAGGTTGCCCTCCCAGGGGACGATCCTGCTGTACTGATTCTCGACCTCGCAGCGTCCCTCGTCGATCTGGCGCATGAGCATGAGGATAGACTGCAAGAGGTCGAGGGGCTCGAATCCGGCAACGACGCACGGCTTGCCGTAGTCCTCGGGCATGAACTCGTAGGGCCTGCAGCCTATGACCGTCGAGACGTGCCCGGGCCCGATGAACGCGTCGAGACGTAGATCCGGCGAGTCCAGTAGCGCCCGCACCGGCGGCACGATGGTGACGTGGTTGCAGAAAACGGAGAAGTTCTTGAGGCCCTCCTTCTTCGCCCTCTGCAGGGTCAGAGCCGTCGACGGGGCCGTGGTCTCGAAGCCGATGGCGTAGAAGACTACCTCGCGGTCGGGGTTCTCTCGCGCAATGCGCAACGCGTCGAGCGGCGAGTAGACCATGCGGATGTCGGCGCCTTCGGCTTTGACCTCGAGCAGGTTTCCTTTCGAGCCGGGGACACGCATCATGTCCCCAAAGCAGGTGAAGATGACCTCGGGACGCTCGGCCACGGCTATGCCGTCATCCACGCGGCCCATGGGTAGGACGCAGACCGGGCAACCCGGACCGTGGACGAGCTCTATCTGGTCAGGTAGGAGATCTTTGATGCCGTGGCGGTAGATGGTGTGCGTGTGACCGCCGCAGACCTCCATGAGTTTGTAGTGTCTTTGGGGGTCTGTGATCGCAGCTATCTCGGCAGATATGGCGCGGGCGATCTCGGCGTTTCTGAACTCGTCGACGTATTTCAAGGGTGCCTCCCTTCGGTCGGCAGCGTGTCAGCACGCTCCGGCTTCGCCTCCGCTTATCAGCATTTCAGCTTTTTGGACTTTGGCTATGGCGACGCCTCCGTGTGTTAGCAAGACTTCTCCAACGGCTACGGGCCTGACCAGTTCTATGGCTATCTCGGTTCTGTTTCCGGCTGCGTCTTCGCAGAGGGCGTTGTCTGCCTCGATGGAGACGATCTGTAGCGGGATGCCGGCGTCGGAGCAGACGACGCAGCCGTCGTGGTCCAGGGTGCAGTAGGAAGCCTGGGGTAGCGATGCGTGTTCCATGGCTACTCTATCTGGGAGGCGCTTAGCTCGGCGAGCTCCTGCTCGTAGGCTTCGCCTATGTCTTCCAGGGCCTGTAGCTGGGACTGCGCCTCGGTCTCGTTCAGTTTGGACATCGCGAAGCCCACGTGGATCAAAACCCAGTCTCCGACCTCGATCCGCTCGTCCTCGTTATGGACGAGTCCTATGTTGATGTTACGCCTGACCCCGCTCACTTCGGCTTTGGCGAGCCGTAGGTCTTCGTCGAGTATCTCGACTATCCTGCCGGGAATTCCCAGGCACATGGTTTGCCTCCCTTCGGTCGGCAGCTTGTCAGCTTCTCCCGAAAAACCGTGTCTGCCAGTATTGCTTGTCCCAGTGCCAGGCCGCCGTCATTGGCGGGGATGCGTCGGTGTTTGTGGACCATGAAGTGCTTCTCCTCTAGTAGGTCTGTTGTCTGGGTTAGGAGGAGCATGTTCTGGAATGTTCCTCCGGAGAGGGCGACGGTGGTTACTCCGTTTGACTCCCTGATCTTTGCGCAGGTTGTGGTAATGATCTCGGCCATCGTGCGGTGGAAGGTGGCTGAGATCTCGGGCGCAGGGCGACCGGAGAGCAGGTCTTCGCTTACGGCGGCTATGACGTTGTGGGCCTCGAGGACCCAGGTGTCGGCCTCGGGGCGTAGGTGGACGGGGTAGGACCTGCTGGTGGGGCCGGCTGCGATCGACTCGAGCTCAATAGCGGCCTGTCCTTCGTAGGTGGTGCGGCTGGAGCCAGGGACACCGAGGAGCGCGGCAACGGCGTCGAAGAGCCGACCAGCGCTGGAGGTGGGCGGGGTGTTCAGGCTTTTTTCGACGAGACGGGCGATGAGCCTTACGTTCCGTTCGCCGGCTTGCTTTACGGCGGCGAGCGGGAGCTTCGTGGTCTCTTCTTCCCCGTAGATGCTTATGAGTTGTGCCAGGGCCATGCGCCACGGCTGGCGGATGGCCGCCGATCCTCCTGGCAGCGGCGAGTATTCGAGATGGGCCCGCCGGGTGAATCCTTCTTGCAGGCTTCCTTCGAAGAACTCTCCGCCCCAGATAGCGCCGTCGGTGCCGTAGCCGGTCCCGTCGAAGGCGACCCCGATGACACGCTCTTGTGCGGGACGCTCGTTGTCGGCGAGGCAGCTCGCGACGTGGGCCTGATGGTGCTGTACGCCGACAGCAGGGAGCCCGGCCTCCTCCAGCTCACCGGCGTATTTGGTGGATAGGTACTCGGGATGGAGGTCGTAGGCGACCAGCTCGGGGCTCACGTCGAAGAGCCTGCAGTAGTGCTCGACGCCTTCCCTGAACGACCGTAGCGTCTCGTAGTTCTCCATGTCCCCGATGTGGTGGCTCATGAAGGCGTGGCTATCTCTGGCCAGGCAGAACGTGTTCTTGAGCTCTCCACCGCAGGCCAACGTGTGCCTGGAGAAGTCTGCGGCCAGTCGGAGCGGTGCCGGAGCGTAGCCTCGGGAGCGCCGGACCGGGTACGGTCTTCCTCCGGCTGTACGGATTACGGTGTCGTCGCAGCGCATGTGTATCTCGCGGTCGTGGAGGAGGAAGTAGTCGGCGATCTCGCCTAGCTGGTCCAACGCTTCTTCGTCCCGATAAGCGATGGGCTCATCCGAGTTGTTGCCGCTGGTCATGACGAGCGGGATACCCGCATCGCGCAAGAGCAGGTGGTGCAGTGGCGTGTACGCGAGCATCACGCCCAGAGTGCTCTGGCGCGGGGCTACTTCTTCGGCGACGCCGATATTTTCCCTGCGCTCCAGTATTACTATGGGACGGGCTGGCGAAGTGAGCAGCGCTTCTTCCTCAGGCGAGACGTGGCAGATCTCACGTACCTGCGCCACGTCGCGGGCCATCAGCGCGAAGGGCTTGTCCTGGCGCACCTTCCGGCCCCGCAGGGTTCTCACGGCCTTCTCGTCGAAGGCGTCGCAGGCCAGATGGTAGCCGCCGAGACCCTTTATGGCGACGATGGCCCTGCCGCACAGCATCCGCGCGGCGCGTGCGATGGGATCCTCCGGTTTTCGGTGAAGCTCGTGCCCGAACCTGTCGAGCAGCCTCACTTGCGGTCCACAGACGGGGCATGCATTGGGCTGGGCGTGGAAGCGACGATCGGCAGGATCTTCGTACTCACGGCGACAATCCGGACACATCGTAAAGCCGGACATCGTGGTCGTTTCCCTGTCGTAAGGGACCGAGCGGGTGATGGTGAAACGCGGGCCGCAGTTCGTGCAGTTGGTGAAGGGGTAGCGGTAACGGCGATCCTTGGGGTCCAGGAGCTCGGAGAGGCAGTCGTCGCAGGTTGCGACGTCAGGCGAGACGAGCGCCTGACGAAGGAGCCCCTCTCGACTCTCCTCGATGCGGAACTCGCTGTCCCCGAGCGTCGCGAGCGGCTGCCACGTAACGGACTCGACCATGGCCAGGGGAGGGGCTTCTTCCTCTAGCGCAAGCACAAAGCGTTCGATCTCATCCGGCACACCCTCGACTTCGATTCGGACGCCCTCCGCGTCGTTGCGGACCGTCCCCGAGAGCCCGTGCTTGCGTGCCAGGGCGTAGACGAAAGGCCTGAAGCCAACTCCCTGCACGATGCCGCGCACACGGACCTCACGGCGCTCCCGGGCAGCGGCTCTCATGGCGCCAGGCACCGCAGTGGTGCGATGGTCTTCGTCTGGCTTCAACGATCCAGTAGCGTGCGTTCGCAGAGTCCGTACTCCCGGAGAGCTACATATTTCGCATCTTCATGTAACGGTGGATACTCGGCCACTGTGCAGCCACCGCGGCTCCGATGCCGAGCAACACTCCGAGAAACAAGAGCCTCTTCACGACTTGACCTCCCTTTCATATAGCTGGTCAGCACTTCAGCATTTCACTTTGATCTATCTCCACCGTCGCCGCCTGGTCTTCGCCAGTGACTGCGGGTTGGAGACGGCGTGCATCGCTTCGACCTTCTCTTCCTCGAAGACGGTTACGACCATGCCGTGAGCCGATATCAGACGTCACCATATCTCCCCACCAACCCCTCCCCTTCTTGCGACCTCCATAACGAGTGACTCCACCAGGTTCGCGGCTTCCTCCACCGCCGCGTGCACCGGTTCGCTCAGTTCCATCAGCATGTCGTCGTAGGGGTGGGTCTCAGACCCACCCCTACGCCCCGGGACCATCTGCGGCTCGCAGCCAACCACTAGGGTTCGGGCGGGTCGGGCGCCGAGGGTTCGAGACAACTTTATGACCTTGACGGGGTCCATCCCGTGGGTGTCGAGCGAGACCGCTCCATCTTCCTCGATCTCCGGCTCGATGAGGTAGACGGTGCCTGGCTCGCCGCCCCGCGGGGTGGCGTCGACGAAGACGATCAGGTCGTAGTCATCGTGCAGGGCATAAGCGAGGTCCATCCCGCGGATACCGAAGTCCACGACCTCGACGCCCTCAGGCAGCTCACGGCTGGAGAGTCGCCGTACCACCTCGACCCCGAAACCATCGTCGCCGAGGAATATGTTGCCGATGCCTGCGACGAGGACGCGTCTAGGCATCGGTGGCCTCCGTGTCAAGCGGCACGACCTCATCTGGCGAGAAGAAAAACCTGTGCCCGAGAATGTGGACATCTCCCAGGTCCCTGCCGGGGTCGTCCTCCAACGTGACGGAAAGGTGGGCCCTTCCTTCGTAGTCCTGTTCGATGGCCTCGACGAACGCGGCCTTCCCCTTGAGGGCCAGGTCCATGATGTCCCCTCCGGCGCGGGGCCAGAGCATGACTCGGCTACCCTTGATGAGCTCGACGCCTTCCACGGTCACACTCCGGAGCGGGGGTCTTTCCTCCTGTTCCCTGAAGAAATCCATTCTAGTCTCTCAACATTCTGAACTCGCGGATGGCGCCATGCAGGTTCATCAGTTGTTCTTGCGAGAGCGACTCGCAGCGCTCCAGGATCTCCCGCGCCCGCGGGTCCGAGGCGCGCATCTCGGCCTTCTCCTCGTCGGTGAGGGTGAGAACGTTCAAGATCAGGAGCTGATCTATCTCCCCACCGTCGAACATGTCGCCCGGGCTCTCGGGGGCGATCTGGGGATAGTCAGAGAGTATGATCGGGGACGAAAGCAGCGTGTTCTTCTCTCCTTCGTCCCCGACGAGCACCGGCCACGTCCCGAGGTTTTCACACCCTTCCGCGAGTCCCCTCAACTCCTCCGGCGGGTCCGTCATAGAGATGAACTCTCCCCCTTGAGCCTCGATCATCGTGTGGGTCGAGCAGAAGGTCTTACGCAGCGCACTCTCCCTATCTTCACCGTCCCAGGGTGTGGTGTTGGTGACCCTGATTGTCAGCTTGAAGATCCCCTCCCTCAATGCCTCGGCCTCTACCTCGATCGCTCCGCTCAACGCCTGCCAGCTACGCACGAGAGCACCCTGGATCTCGCCCCCTAGACTCGCCAGCGCTTCCTCGCTACCCCCACCCGGGATGTCTAGCCCTACCCGTTTCGATGTCTCTACCAGCTCGGAGAGCAAAGACCGTCCGACCTCTATCTCCCGCTCGGTAGCTTCGTCCCACGGCAGGTAGAGCTCTTCCCCGACCCGTAGCTCGTCAACGAACTCCAGATCTTCGCCGTTCTTTCGACCGACCTTCCGTTCGGTTACGTGCAGGAAGCGTATCCTTACCTCGACCTTCGTCCCCTCGTCTCCCGATAACAGGCACTGGGTCTGCATCAGCCAGGGGTCGTCTTCGCCTCTGGTCTCGCTGTAGGCCCTGGGGTACACCCCTCCGAACGTCCAGCGTTGCTGATTCTTCGTGGTAGACCGGCGGTAGGGCCAGAGGATGTAGCCTTCGTAGAGGATGGCCTCGGCTATCTTTCTCACCGCGTCCACTCTAGCGCTCTACCTCCTGCTCGCTCGCCCGCAGCAGCGCCTCCACGGCGGCCTCCCAGGTCGGGAGTCCTTCGCGGACCCTGTAGTCGTAGAGTCGGTCAAAAGCATCCTTACGGAGTCTGAGCCAGGCGCTGTTCGGGAAGTATCGGTCCATCATCTCCTTCCACAACCTGACGGGCAGCCGGTACTCTGTCTCCTTCTCCCAGGAGATCCTGGTAGTTTGCAGCCTCCCACCCTCTTCCGCGTAGAAGACCGTGCCGCTGAAGAGGAACTCGAGAGGCACCTCACCGTCTTCGAGGGCATAGAAATACTTGGTCGCGATGACCTCCAGGTCGTAGGTGCACGTAACGGGCATGTCCACGACCGTGCTCCCCGAGAATCGGGGAACCTGCATTACGGTGTGGGTCCAGAGCAAGCTGCGCAACGTATCCTTCCACCTGCTCGGCTCGCCGAACAGCTCCAGGAGCCTCTCCTGCTCGGCAGCTTCGTAGTGCCGCCCGGCCGCCACGATACGAATCTGCGTGTTCAAGGCGACGGAGCGGATAGGCTCATCTTCCAGGTTCTCGATGCGCAGCTTGAACAGGAGGCTGGGGACGGCGGCGAAGTCGGCGACTTCGGCTCCCTCTAGTTTGAACTCCAGGTCAGGCATGGTGAATGGTGAATCGTGAATCGTGAATCGTGAAAGACGTCCTCACCTTCACCCTTCTCGATTCACTAGGCCGGCGGCAGGTTCGGGCTGTTCGGGTCTATCGGGTTCCTCTTCTCGGGATTGATGGCCGTGGACTTGCGGGCCGTCGCCTTGGCGCCAGGACGCCCCGACCCGTGCTCTCCAGCCTGGTAGAGGCCGGGATCACGCTCGATCCCACCCGGCTCGTTGCCCTGGCTTATCCCCGGCGTGTGGGCGGGTGCGTCCTGCTTTGTATCCGGCTTCCCTACCCTTATGTTCCCCATCTACAGTCTCCTTCCCTTGTGATCCAATCTGCGAGCCCTCAGCTTTATCTCCGAATGGTTTTGGAACGCTCCTTCAGGTCCTGGAAGAACCTGTCAATCTTTTCCCAGACTTCCCTGCCACCGCTCAGGCCCCTCCAGTGCATCCGGATGAGCCCCACGAGGCTGTAGCACTCGTCGATCGGGACCAGGAAGTGCTCCCGCGCCCCCCTTACCCGGTTTACGAGTAGCGCCTCTACGTCCCGCTCCATACCCTCTAGTATCGGGTTGCACCTCTCCAGCTCTTCCCAGGCGCTCAGCTTCAGGAGCGATTCCGTCGGACCCATCGGGCTCGGATAGAACGCCGCGACCCTCTCGGCGGGCGTACTGTAGAAGAAGAATGCCATGTCCACCGGTATCCTGAGACCCTCCCACCGCACGTCGCTCATCTCGAAGTCCGCGAGGAAGAGGCGGCGGTCTGGTACGAGGCGATATCTGCCCTCGCTCGCCGCTTCGCTGTCGAAGAGGATCGTGCACGGCCTGCAGGCGCACATTATCTCCTGCGTGGAGACCTCCAACAGGTGCCGATGCTCTGACGGTATGGGCTCACCGCAAAGGTCGCAGTACTCTTGTGCAGCCTCCGCCATCCTTGCGGCCTTCTCGGACGCTTCATTGGCGAACCGACGTAGCGAGGAGAAAGTAGAGAAAGCCTTCCTCTTGCCCTGCTCGACCATATACCTCTCAGCCCACCACGGTCGGTAGGGCGATCTTTACTATGCTTCGCCGTCCGTGGCCCTGACGCTCCTCGATGGCTACTTCGTCCACCAACAGCGGGATAGGCTCCAGGTGCAACTGCGGGGCGTCCAGGCATCTCCCTGCTCGGCGCACGTCGTAGCGGCGAGAGCACCCCGAGCAAGTGAGTACGGCCCCACCCAATCTACCCGCCTCCAATGATTCTCCGCAGCCGGGGCAGAGGTGACGGTAGGCGTAGAAGTCCTCCCCCAGTTTCAAGAACAGCACAGGTTCGCCGGAGACCTCCTTCACCAAGATCCCGCCGCTCGGGAGTTGGGGCAGCCCGCCGACGACGGTCCAGGAAACCCCATCCTCCCGTTGACGCTCCTTCTTACGCAAGGTAGGGCCGGCTACTATGGTCGGCACCGAGTTGGGCTCTTCGGCCACGCCCTCGGCCTCTATCCCCTCCAGGTCAGGCGCGGTCTTCTGTATGGCTTCCTCTATCGCCAGCCTGAGCGTTGCGATGGAGGAGGGACACCCGCTGCAGCTTCCCTGCATCCGCAGTCGCGCCACGCCCTCCTCCACGCCCAACAACTCCACGTTCCCACCGTGGGATTGCAGGTAGGGACGCACCTCTTCGAGGGCCATGATTACCCGCGTCTCGAGATCAAGCGGGTGCAGCCCGTGCAGGAGCAGCAAGTGCGAGACCAACTCGTCCTCGGCGAAGGCATCGAAGGTCCTCTCGCGTTCCTCCCCTTCGGCGACCACCTCCATCATACGCGCCAGACCCTCACCGTAGAGATCCAGGAGAACCCCTACTACCTCAGCGGCCTTGGACCTGGTGTTGCGGTCCGGGAGCGTTTCGATCTCCCCCAGCAGGGTCTCCATCCTGGCGACGCGCTCTTGTAGTCCCTGGTCGTCTATAAGCACCCCAATACCCTTCCTGGAAGCGGGCCCCTGATCGAGGGCCCGCCGTCTTATGCCTCCGTCCTGTGCGGTTCCCTACTCTACGCCCAACCCTAGGGTCGGCGAGTGACGCTGCTCGAGTATCTTGCCCTCGCCCGAGTACATGTGGACCCCGCAGGGCAGGCACGGATCGAAGCTGCGCACGGAGCGCATGATGTCGATGCCCTTGAAGTCGTCCGGTCCGTTCTCCTCGAAGATCGGGGTGCCCGCGACCGCGTCCTCGTAGGGTCCCGGTGTGCCGTAGGAATCGGTGGGCGACCCGTTCCACGGGGTGGGCGGGTAGGGATGGTAGTTGGCGATCTTGCGGTCCCTGATGACCAGATGGTGCGAGAGGACCCCGCGCACCGCTTCGTGGAAGCCGCAACCGATGGCCTCGTCAGGGACCTCGAACTCCTGGAAGACCTTGGTCTCTCCCTCGCGCAGCAGCTCGAGGGCCCTGTCCAGGAAATAGAACGCCATCGACGCCGCGTAGGCTATAAAGTAGATCCTGGCCCTGTCCCGCTCGATGGCGTTGGACCACTCCGGGATGTTCCACTCGAACTGCATCTCGGGCGTGGCGGCCGTCTTGGGGAGGTTGATCTCGACGCTGTGGCCCGTGGCCTTGACGTAACCGGTGTCCACGATACCGGCGAGCGCGGTGGCCCAGAGCCTGGCTATGGCGCCGCCGCCCGTATCGAGCGCCAGGTGGTCGCCGGTGCGCTGATCGTACCAGCGCGGGCTCATGACCCAGCTGTAATTCCCGCCCTCCAGATCCCGCTTCTGGGGCTTCGGGAGCGTGGTCTGGTTCCACGGGTGCCGCTTGTCCACGGGGTTGCCCAGGGGATCGCGGGTTACGAAGGTCTCCTCGTTCTGCCAGTCCTCGTAGTAGGAGGAACCGAGCAAGATGCGAATGCCGAGGTTTATGTCCACCAGGTTGGTGGTCACCAGTTCCCCGTCAACGACGATACCGGGCGTGACGAACGCGGCCTTTCCCCACTCGTCCATGTGACGATATTCGTAGTCGCACGCGTCGGGGTTCTGGAACGCGCTCCAGCAGCCGAGCATGATGCGCCTGCGGCCGACCTCTTCGTAACCTGGAAGAGCTTCGTAGAAGAAGTCGAAGACGTCGTCGTTCATCACTACGGCCTTTTTGATGAAGTCTATGCACCTCATCAGCCTCGAGAGGTAGTCGGTGAAGATCTGGGGCGTGGCCTGCGTGCCCGTGCCGCCCGGATAGATCGTCGATGGATGGACGTGCCGGCCCTCCATAAGGCAGAACATCTCGCGGGTGATCCGGCTCATGTTCAACGCCTCTTTGTACATCTCGCCCGTGAAGGGGTTGAAGGCGCGCATGATGTCGGCGATGGTTCTGTAGCCGTGGATGTTGGCGTTGGGAGCATCCGTCTGCTCCGCCCGCTGCAGTAGGCTCGGGTTGGTGTCCCGGACCATCTGTTCGCAGAAGTCGACGAACACCAGATTGTCCTGGAAGATGGTGTGGTCGAAGATGTACTCTGCGGCCTCGCCCAGGTTGTAGATCCACTCGGCCAGCGGCGGCATCGCTATCCCGTAGGCCATATTCTGGGCGTAGACCGAACAGACGGCGTGGTTGTCCCCGCAGATGCCGCAGATGCGGCTCGTGATGAAGTGCGAGTCGCGCGGGTCCTTGCCCTTCATGAACACGCTGTAGCCGCGGAAGATCGAGGAGGTGCTCTTGCACTCCACCACCTCGCGGTTGTCGAAGTCTATCTTCGTGTAGATCCCGAGGTTCCCGACTATGCGGGTGATCGGGTCCCACGACATCTCGGTGAGGTTTCTGGCTTCCGCTGGAACTTCCTCTCGAATAGCCACTTATCCTCCCCTTCCTACGCCCGCCACCGCGGGTCGTAGCCGGTCGTTAGCTCCCGCTTGTTGTGGCGCCACTTGGGCTCTTTGCTGACCGTGGTGTTGGTCATGCTCCTGAGTTTGCGGATTAGGGGGCCGTATGCCGTGATCAGGGCCGACGAGGCGGTCGCACCAGGAGGCTCGTCCATAAAGGGCATAAACTTGTCCGGGAAACCAGGCATGGTGCAGCCGATGCAGATGCCGCCCACGTTCGGGCAACCTCCGACGCCGTCCATCCAGCCCCGCTTGGTGACGTTGCAGTTGACGACGGGGCCCCAGCAGCCGATCTTGACCTGGCACTTGGGCGAGTTGTAGTCGCGGGCGAAGTCGCCCTGCTCGTAGTAGGCGGCCCTGTCACACCCCTCGTGCACGGTCTTCCCGAAGAGCCACGTGGGCCTGAGCTGGTCGTCGAGCGGGATCATCGGAGACATGCCACCCGCCTGGTAGAGCAACCACGTCAAGGTCTCCATAAAGTTGTCCGGCTGCACGGGACACCCGGGGATGTTCACGATCGGGATGCCGGCCACCGAGCGGAAGTCCCAACCCAGGTAGTCGGCGAGTCCCATGCACCCCGTGGGGTTGCCCGCCATGGCGTGGATCCCGCCGTAGGTCGCGCAGGTCCCGACCGCGACCACCGCCCACGCCTTCGGCGCCAACTGGTCGATCCACCAGTTGAGGGTAAGGGGCTGGCCGGTAGCCGGATCGTTGCCGAACGATGTCCAGTACCCTTCACCGTTTATATTCTCGTTGGGGATCGAACCCTCGATCACGAGGACGAACGGGGCGTCGAGCTCGTCGTCTACCGCCTGGCGATAGGGCTGCAAGAAGTCCTCCCCGCCGACCGAGGGGTCCAGCACCTTGTTGTGCAGGTGTACAGTGGGCAGCCCCGGGATGTTGCCAAGCAATACGTCCTCGAGGCTCGGCAGCGTGGCCGCCGTGACGGAGACCGAGTCACCGTCACAACTCATCCCCTCCGAGATCCACAATACGTGAACCTCCTCTACCCCTGGTCCATAGCTAGTAGCTCGAGTCTCAGCCACGAACTATTCCTCCTTCCCCCTCGCGCCACACAAACCGGCGATTTCCTGGATAGTACGCTACTTAGGGGACGCCGGAGAAATAGACCTCCACCCCTGTCGCCTTATCTGCACCCATAAGAGCTTCCCTCTGTCGAGCGTTCTTGCGGCACCCTCACCCCTGAAGGGATGGCCCGTGATTCGACGCGCTGCTGGCTCCCTGAATCGCTGGCCCGCCGCTTTTCCCCAGCTACCATTACCCACTATAGAGTAGCGGGGGCAGAATAGCAGTCCTCCGACCTGTTGTAAACGTGGACGCGAGCCACGTCTCAGACTTTTTCGAGGCGCTTCCCGAGCCAGTCGCACCACTCGTCAACGCCCCGGCCGGTCTGCGCGCTGGTGAGGACGGTCTTAACGCCGGGGTTGACCGCATCGAGGTTCCCCAGGAACTGCTCCAGATCGAAGTCCAGATGCTCCAGCAGATCCACTTTGTTGATCAGTACCAGGTCGGCCGAGCGGAACATGAGCGGGTACTTCAGCGGCTTCTCCTCCCCTTCGGTGATGGAGTAGACCATGACCCTGACGTCTTCGCCCACCCTGAACTCCGCAGGGCACACCAGGTTCCCCACGTTCTCGATGATGAGGATGTCTATGTCGTCGAGCGGCAGCTCGCTGAGGCCGGAACGGACCATGTTGGCGTCAAGATGGCACTCGCCACCGAAACCAGGATCGGTGTTAACCTGCACCAGTGGGATATGAAAACGGGCCAGCCTGTCGGCGTCCAGGGTGGTCTGTACGTCGCCCTCGAGAACGCCGAGACGAAGCTGATCGCGTAGCCGCTCGAGCGTACGCTCCAGCAACGCCGTCTTGCCGGCACCTGGCGAGCTCATCATGTTGATCGTGAAGGTCCCTGCCCGATCGAACACGTCCCTGTTGGCGTTGGCGAGCGTGTCGTTGGCGTCCAGGACGTTCTCGCGGACCACTTTCTTGACCGCCGTACGATGCATCCCTACGCCTCCTCCAATTCGAGTGATTCGACCATCAGCTCTTCCCCCTTGAGGATCTCCAGATCGAAGCCTCCGCATTCCTCGCACTGCAGAGGGAAGCTGCCGAGCCGACTCTCTATCCCACACCCGCGGCACCTTCCTTCTGCGGGTATCTGCTCCATCTCCAGCTCAGCGCCTTCCACCGGCGTACCTTCTGCCAGGAGCCCGAAACCGAAGGTCAGGGCAGAAGGTACGACCTGGCGCAGATAGCCCACCTTCATCTGCACCTTCGTAACCCGCCGCCCCTCCGCCTGGCGACTGGCGATCCTGACCACCGACTCTGCTATAGAGAGTTCGTGCAAGAACCTACTCCTCGCGGCCTACAGAGAGACTGTGTTCCCTATCCCTCCTCCATCGTAGCCCATAACCCTCAAGAGAACAATTCCTGGCACGGGTTGCGGAAGGTCAAACCTTCTGTAACCTGCTCTGTCAGCTCTTTGGTAGTCGACCGCTGATGTGGCTCGTCGTATGAATTGCATTGAGAGATAGAATCAGAGAGCGTAGGAGGAGGATCAATGAAGCCGATAGAGCTATACACCACGGAGAGCTGTCCCTACAGCGAGGCCGCGCGCGAGGACCTGGAATGGCGCGGAATCGACTTCGTCGAGTACGATGTCGAGAAGGACCGGGAAGCCCGCGGGCGAATGCTGGAGCTAACCGGCGGTAACAGGACGGTGCCCGTCATCTTCGAGGAAGGCAAGCCCGTCCAGATCGGCTGGATGGGCAGGGGTTGTGTCGTGTGAGACGTCACCCAGACAGCCATCGGGCCGCGTCGGGGGCGTGGTAGGTGATGATGATGTCCGCGCCGGCACGTTTGATTCCTGTCAGCGCTTCGAGGACGGCCCGCTGCTCGTCGAGCCATCCGTTCTGGGCGGCGGCTCTTAGCATCGTATACTCCCCGCTCACGTTGTAGGCGGCGACAGGAAGGTCGGTCGTCTCGCGGACGCGCCGCAGAACGTCCAGGTAAGGCAGGGCCGGTTTGACCATTACGATGTCCGCGCCCTCCTCTATATCGAGGCCTGTCTCGACTAGCGCCTCGCGGGCATTTGCCGGGTCCATCTGGTAGCTGCGGCGGTCGCCGAACTGCGGCGCGCTGTCGGCGGCCTCGCGGAAAGGGCCGTAGAAAGCCGAGGCGTACTTGGCCGCGTACGCCATTATGGGGGTGTTCTCGAAGCCCTCGTTGTCGAGCTCGGACCGTATCGCCGCGACGCGCCCATCCATCATGTCCGATGGTGCGACTATATCGGCCCCCGCCTCGGCCTGGGA
>Ga0126312_10000486_pt1 | contig 23689 bp, 21 predicted proteins | sample Plot104A_FD_92537 | JGI IMG/M metagenome (GOLD analysis project Ga0126312, IMG submission 92537) | Serpentine soil microbial communities from UC McLaughlin Reserve, CA, USA - Plot104A | ecosystem: Environmental > Terrestrial > Soil > Grasslands | place: USA: UC McLaughlin Reserve, Lake County...
AGAAACGCTCTGAGCTCGTTCTCCAGCGCCAAGTATTCGGCAGCTTTTTTCCGTTCGCCTATCGGCGCAAATTCGCTTATCCTGTATATCCCGCCAGCATCCCTTTTGCCGGCCACGACCCATCCTTTGCTGTTGAAGCGAAGCGGGTGTCAGCCCTTTATCGCACTGCCTTCCTTGGCGGCATCCTCTAGCTTTTTGTACAACTCGACAAGGCGCTTTACGGTAGGATCGCCGGGCACTAGTCGTTTTTTGATGTCATCAAGCTATAAAATCCACAACATGATTTTCTAATATGGGGACATCATCTTCTGTTGAAATATTGCAGGCATCAGAATTGAATGCATATGAATGAACAAGTGGATCTCACCATTATTATATAGAATGCTAGTAAAACGATCCAGAACTAGTACATGCATATGCCCATCCTTCTCGTCACTAAGCGTATTTGGCAATTATTTTTCCTGTATCTACGTCAAACTCTGATACATTGTGATGATCTACTTTTTTCTTCTCATGCTCTTCGATGTCATTATAGCAAAGCAACCTGTGCTCACAATCTGTGCATACCCGCAGTATGTCAAAATCTTTTGGGCCTTCTCTTTAATTTTTTTGGCAGATCAGATCAGAAGCTGCTGTATCTTTTTTTCTAGATCCGGCAGGCTTACCGGCTTTTCCATTTCAGCAATTATGCACTCTCGCTCCCTCAAATCAACTAGTACGATATCGTCAATTTCGTATGCAGTGATCAGAATCGTCTTTGTATCATCCATTTCCTTGATCTTGCATTCCACCTGATCTCCAAGCATGTCGCCAAGCCTGTGGTCCAGCAAGAGGATATCCACCTTTCTACCTGTATCTCTTTCCTCTCTGTAGAGAGAAAGGCATGCTTCGCCTGAAAGCGCTGTTATCACGTTAAATTTTCCTCGGATGAAGCTGGAATAGAGATCGAGGATGTCCTCCTCATCCTCACAGATCATTACTGTCCTTTTTGAAGGCAGTTCGTTAGGGCTGCTCACGACAGTGTTTCACCTGTTTTTTTTCCTTCTATTTTAGAAGCTTGATCGGACGACAGCGGCAGAGTAAAGTAGAATGACGCCCCCTTCCCATCTGAATTGTTTTCTGCCCATATCTTTCCACCATGTGCTTCGACAATGCTTTTTGATATGAACAAACCCAAGCCTGTACCTTTTTGAGACCTGCTCACAAATTTTGTAAACAGCCTGGGAAAGATTTCTGGATCTATGCCAGGGCCCTCATCAGCTACCCTCACAGTCAATTGACCGTCCTGTTGTTTTTCTGTGGTTATGGTTATCGTCCCTTTCTTCTTGGTGAATTTAAGCGCGTTATCTAGCAAGTTAGAAACGACTTGCGTTATCCTGTCCTTGTCAGCCTCTATTGTTACTTCTTCCTTTGGTTCATACTGAAACCTGACATCGCCATTAACAATCTCGTGCCTTCCGTAATCATTAGGCAGATTTATCAGTACTTCGCCGAATTCAAACGTTGTTTTCTTTAACTTCAATGATTTGCTTTCAATCTTTGCCACGTCAAGTATGTCTTCAGTAAGCCGCTGGAGCCTTCTTGCGTTGCGGGCGATCATTTTAATGTCGTCGCTCTTATCAGGCATCTCGCTTTCCAGCATCTCTGTCATGCCCAGTATCGGCTGCACCGGCGTCCGGAGCTCGTGGGCCGCTATGTTGATGAATTCCTGCTGCATCCTATCGTGAGCCTTGAGCTGCTCGTTTGCTTTCCTCAACTCTGCGGTCGTTGTATCCACCGTTTGCTGCAGCCTCTTGTTCCACAAAAAGATGACAAATATGATCCCTGACGCAGACGCTGCAATTCCGATAATCATGAGCATGGTAAGATTCTTTTGCTGATCAATCAGAGCTGCCGCAGCAGTTGCCTGCCCGTGCGGCGCGAAAATGTACAGCACTCCAAACTGCTGCCCTTCGAGGATCACCGGCTGGTACGCAAACGTGACCTTTGTGTCACCTATCGCGGTGTCCTTCGAGGCTGCTTCGCTGTGGAGCGCAGCCTTGAAGCCGCTGTTGATTGAATTGACTGACTCTGGGTCAAGCGACGAGAGAAAAGATTGGTACCTGACACCAAACACGTTCTTGCCTGTGTACGGCGTGTCCTTGGAGTACAGGATTATGCCCCTGTTATCTAGCAGGCCGACCTGGCTCTGCAGCTGGGGAGAAATCTGCCCTTCAAGGAATTCACCCAAAACACTGGTCCTGACACCAGCGACGACAACCCCTGCGAATGAGTCACCTTCATTCAGGATAATAATGGGGTACGAGATATACAGCCTGAGGATTCTGTCATTAGAATCTGTAACGCTGCTGTAATATGCCTGCAGGGTATCCCTTGGATGAATAAAGTAAGACCGGTAGCTCAGGTCAAAGCCCCTGTACTGCTCATAGGTGGTCTGGTTGATGTTGCTAATCCAGACTATCCTGCCGTCCTTGTCAAGCCACATGTAAAAGTCCACGATATCTTCGCTGGCCAGTTCAGCATTGTCGATCATGGTCCTTGCGCTCTCAAAATCAGCCTGCCGCACTGACGGAGATTTTGCCATAATGTTCAGGTTGTTTGTGACATCGGCAAGCTTGTTTGCCAGAGAGTTTGAAAGATCGTGCACCTGGATCTCTGCGTTCGATCTTATGTCGTGAACTGCGATTTCCTCAATCTGCTCTGACGTGTGTGCGGAGTAGTTGTATGACACGATAGAAAGAGACGCGGCTACAGCTATGATCAAGAGAAGCAATGCTGAATTTCTCTTGGAAAAGATGCCACTCATGATAATTCTTCAAGCCTCTCTGGCACGACTAGCTCCCTGGCCAGCACGTCATTTGTCAGCTCATTCAGCCTCGACTTTATCTCGCCGGGGACTCTGCCCTCAAGGCTGTGGAAGGGAGCAAGGTATACAATGCCATCGCCAGGAGTGCCTTTCTCTTTCTCTATGCCCGGCCGGAGTATCTCACCGCGAAAATCGCCGCCTTGAACCATCTGCACTGCCTGGTCGTATGCCTTGTCCACGTCAAGCACAAAAGACGAAAGAACCGTGTTCGGCGCTAGCGCGTTCTGGTCCTGCACCGCTCCAAGGGCGTAAACGCCGCCCTCTCTGGCAGCCTGGATTACGCCGTGCCCCGAAGAGTCGGCGACGTGGAATATAATGTCAACTCTCTGGCGGATAATCGAAGTCGCCGACTCTTTTCCCTTCTCGGGGTTATCCCAGTCATTCAGGTAAGTTCCTATAACTTCGATGTCTGGGTTTACCGTCCTTGCTCCCTGCTTGTAGCCCTCGAAAATGTTGATCAGGTTAGGGTACTCTTCTCCGCCCACGTAGCCTATCACATTTGTCTCTGTCATCATTGCTGCAAGAGCCCCGAGCAGAAACGACCCTTCCTGCTGCATCGGGAAAATGGAAGCCACGTTGTTGCTTGACTGGACAAGGCCCGTAAAGACGACGAACTTTGTGTCGGGGTGCTGCTTTGCGACGCGAAGAGCGGGCTCTCCCCATTGAAAGCCATGGGCAATTACAAGGTCATATCGCGCTTCTGCATATTTTCTCAGCGTCGACTCGATGTCCGCGATCTCGACATTATCCTCGGTAGTGACTTCAGACTCGTATTTGCTGGCGATAAACTCTGCAGCATCTCGCGACGAAGCTCCCCAGCCTCTGTCCGTGAACAGGGCGTCGGTAACCACAGCTATCCGCAGCGGGTCGTTTGCAGAGGAATTTGAAGAAGATTGAATTGCCATAGGGAAGATGATGACGGCAGCGATCACTGCGACAGCGATTCCTGCCAAGGTGACAACAACATATCTTCTAGGTAATCTAGCTACCATCGTGTTATGCTACTCAATTCTTGCAGCTGAGATATTTAAGAAGAAACATATACAGCATCATTTGTTCAGGCGCAGGATCTGTCTACCTTGACTATTTCGTTATACTATTGCTATTGCTACTGCCAAAGATCAAACTTTACTTTCGTGCCTTCTATAACGCCGTACTTGTCGGCAAAGCCTGCGACGGTCTCTAGCACATAGAGCGAGTCTGCGCCTGGCCTGTACGTCTCGCACGACACCGGGCCGCAGGGATCAAGTGAGTGCTCGACATGCACCACAGTTTTGTTGCTGTCAAGCCAGATGATGTCTATTGGGAACTTCATATCCTTCATCCAAAACACGTATTGCCTCGGCTCGGAAAACACAAAGAGCATCCCCTCGGTCTCATTGAGGCTGTCCTTGATTGCCAGCCCCTTGCTCCTCTGCTCGCCGGTTTCTGCAATGTCGGCCACGAGACCAACTCCATTCACGGTCACGTTGACCTGCCGGTAGTAGTAGCCGCTAATGTTGTTGTTGCTGCTTGCCAGTGCCGTCTCATTATTAACGGCTGCTATCTCCGGCCCCAGTCTGTCGCTTTCGGCGGTTGTGTTAGTGGCCGGCCAGAAAAACAGAGTAACTGTGATCCCGGATCCAGCCGCTATGGATGCAATGATGGCAACTATCGTTATTGCGCGCATTGCCTGCTATATAATGCGCTTCTCTCTCTATATTTATTATTTCATGACGACGACGGCGATGACGATACAACCGGTCTTGCGAGCCGCAGGTGCACCAGCTGCGTGCTCTTGCTCTGCTGCATTATCTTGGGCTCATTACCCACCCGCTTAAAGTACGACGCCAGCACGAGCGCCCACGGCAGCACGTGCTTGCTGTCCACCTTTGACTGGAGGCTGACAATGTTGTTGCTCCTGTCATGCTTTAATCCGCCAAGGCAGCTTATCTTGAGCGCCAAGTTCACAAGATCCATCACTTCCGTCGCGCTCATGCCAGAGATCTTGAACCCGTGCTTCTCCTCCATAACGTCGACCAATTTCGCCGGCATCTCTGAGTTTATGACATATTCCAGCATCTGGGCCGACAGGCCGTTCTCGACTATTTTTGCAAGCTCGACTGCCTTTATTGCGATCGCCGGCTCGGCGTCCAGCAGGCACTTTACTTCGTTGGCCCTGCCCCACAGCTCTTCAAAGTTCTTTGACTGGAGGGCGCCAAACGGGTCCATAGAGGCAAAAAGAGCAGCCTTACCGTTGCTGCTGTCGACAGAAACCATGTGGGTCGAGTCAATGATTATCAGGTTGGACGACACGTCCGCGACTTTGAGCTCAATTCCTTCCGGCAGCGAAAAGACGCTTTCGCTTCCGATGCACTGCGCGCCAAGTATAGCCCTGATCCGGGTGCCATTTGTCACTGCTCTTACCAGCGACGGCCTGCACTGGGCAAGCAGTCTCAGCCCCCAAGGATCAAGCATGGCTGTGATGAAGGAGCGCGAGTGCGCTATCAGGTTGCCTATCTTTTTCAATGCAGAATTCGGGTCAAGTATAAAATACCTTTTTTCCTCTGAGCCCTTGAGGCGCTGGCCCTGGTCGTTTATCTTTTGCAAGTGGTCGACTATTTTTTTCATGTTCTTCAGCCTGCGCTCGTGCAGGTTGACTATCTCGGAGAACGCCTCCTCCGGCGGGATTGCGCTGCAGATAAGCGGCGTTTGCTTCGAGACCACCGCCAGCCTCTTTTTTTCCAGCTTTTTCACCGTCTGGTAGACCTTGGTGCGCGGCAGGTTGGCGTAATATGCGATTTCGCTTGCCGCAAGCGACCCCTTGCCTACCATGATCAGGTAGGCCCTGGCCTCGTACTTGGAAAGGCCAAACTCTTCAAGGCTGTCCGGAAGATCATTATTACTACCATTGTTATTATTGTCAGTAAGCACATCTTCAGAAAATGAAAGCCAAAGGTAAAACGATTGGTCAAATAGATTGTGTCAAAGTTCAAAAAAATGCTAAGCTGTTACCACTAGCTCTTGTTACCGCGGTTACAAATCGTTCCGGCACATAGAAGGTATTATTTCAAGTGCTTGATGCAAGAGCCGATACGACATGAATTCAAGGTGGGTAAAATCCGAGTCAATACTCAACAACAACAGCGGTGATAATGATCAAGTTTCTTCGCCGTCGCCCAAGTCCGGCGGGCCGCTCAAGCCGAGGCTGGATGCAGTGCAGAAAAAGATACAGGCGCAGATCGCAAGGCTTGAGGAGCTCTACAGTGCTCTCAAGTCAAAGGACGAGGACGCCTTCCGCAAACTGGTGGCGTCGATAAAGGAGAGCAACACCCAGTACTCGACAGTGCTCTCGGCCGACCTTGCAAGGGCGCGGCAGGTGAGCAGGGTGGTCTTTCTGTCAAGGGTTGCGCTTGAGAAGCTCGCCGCCAAGCTGTCCTCTGTCACCGACTTTGGTGATCTCGTAATAGTGCTGAGTCCGGCGATGGCAGTTGTCAAGAACCTGAGGTCGTCGCTGACGCCCCAGGTGCCAGAGATGGAAGTGGAACTTGGCATTATTTCAGAGCTCTTGAGCGGCATACTGGTCGATGCAGGTCAAGTGGGCGGTTACACTATCAACTTCGAGACTGCAAATGAGGAAGCCGTACGCCTAATAGACGAGGCCTCGCTTGTAGTGGAGCAGAAAATGAAAGAAGAGTTCCCCGGCATCCCGGACCTGCCGACTATCGTACCTTCATCATCAACAACAAACCAACTTGCCTAGCCGGCTGCGTGGCTGGGCCGGCTAGGCAAGTAGTAGCCGATGATAAACTGCACAACAACTTTTGACCGTGCAGTTTTTTGTCATTTTTCCATACTCGCCATCTGCAAGCCTTGTTGTTCAAGAAGAGCCTGACTGTAAAGGAGCGAGCGAACGCTGCGCTTGCCAGCCTGCAGCGGAACGCCTACGCGATGGGCATGCTGCGCTCTCGCCTAGAATCAAGGATCAATTTTATCCTCAACGAGAACGGCGGCAACACCGAGGGCTATCAGGAGCTTGCAAGGGTGCTCGAGCTTGTAAAGAACGGCGAGATGATACTAAACGAGATGTCGGAAAAGGTCGAGTCGGCACGCTTCCTTGAGGAGTTTATCATGATAATCGACAGCGCCGCGTCGTCGGTGAGCGAGATAAAGGGCGACGTAGAGCAGCTGGTGCCGATGGCCGAGGCGGCGCTCTCCGAGATGCACGACGCCATATCCAGAGTCTCGGCAGGGATGATGTCGCCTGAGCTTAGGCAAGAGATCGAGCCGGCAATCCTCGCGGAGGCATCTGCGGCGATAGCCGCCGCTACAAGCAGCGCGGCAACTGTTGAAGCAAAGAATGAGGAGACTGAAAGCGATCCCAAAGAAGAGGAGCCTGAGGGCGTCGCCGTATAGGTGCAAATTATTTTGTCAGCTGAGCAACATAGATTTACACACAGGTAATTCTAACCTAGAACCCAATTCTGGCTTGAACTGTAGTTATGAGTCTCGCACCACAGGAACTAGAAAATAGCGCTAGCAAGTATGCAGCCGAGGCAATCAGGCTTGATTCCCAAGGCTCGCGTGGAATGGCAATACAGGCTTACCAGCGCGCGATCGAAGTGCTGGTCAAGCTGGTCCAGATCTACCCAGATTACAAGCTAAACAAGGTCTACATGGAAAGGGCAAGCGCGTACCAGAACCGCATCAAGGCTCTCCAGATGTCCCACGGCCTTGAGGAGCAGAGGCCCGCGCCCATCCAGATGGACAATTCAAAGCAAGAGCCTTCAAACGGCCATGACAGCAGCAAGCCATCGATAACGTCTTCTTCTTCTTCTTTTTCAAGCAGCAAGCCAGCCAAAGTCGAGCAACTCAAGGCAGACTTTGACGACCTTGTCATGAAGGAAAAGCCCAACGTGAGCTGGAACGAGGTAATTGGCCTTGAAGACGCCAAGAGGGCTATACGCGAGTCTATCGTTTATCCAATGAAAAGGGCAGACCTGTTCCCGCTTGGCTGGCCGCGTGGAATCCTGCTCTACGGCCCGCCGGGGTGCGGCAAGACATTGCTGGCTGCAGCAGCCGCGGCAGAAATCGACGGCTATTTCATCAACGTCGACGCCGCTTCGATGATGAGCAAGTGGCTGGGCGAGGCTGAAAAGAACATCTCGAAATTATTCAAGATGGCGCGCACCCTCAACGAAAGCGAACGCGTTCCTGTGCTGCTATTTATAGACGAAATCGACTCGCTGCTTGGCACCCGCAACAGCGAAGTAGGAGGCGAGGTGAGGGTAAAGAATCAGTTCCTGACAGAGATGGACGGCATCAACAGCAGAAGCAAAGAGTCGCAACTATACGTCATCGGCGCGACCAACAAGCCCTGGAGCCTTGAGGCGGGATTTCTGCGCAGATTCCAAAAGAGGATCTACGTCACACTGCCTGACAACGCGTCAAGGACCAACCTCTTTATGCAATACACAGGACCTCTGAATGTCGACGGTTCGCTTAGGGTGGAGGAGCTGGCAAAGGTAAGCGAAGGCTACAGCGCAAGCGATGTCAAGGACATCTGCCAGTCAGTCCAGCTAAGAGTGGTAAACGAGCTGTTTGAAAGCGGCAGGGCGATGGAGGTTGGCACGAACCCAAGACCAATAAACATGTCAGACTTTAAGGAAATACTAAAGATACGCAAGCCTTCAGTCAGCGTCGACATGATAAGGGCTTATATGCGGTGGAGCGACCAGTTCAAGGCGCTCTAATTTTCCTTCTCTTTCTCCTAAAGAGGGTTTTTTCCCATACTTTATATATCTAGTCTAGGGCACGCTTGTTCGTTAAATGGCATTTGAAGACATTCTTCCTATTGGCGCGTCTATAGCGTCGATGGGGGTTGCGGCAGGACTTGCTGCGTGGGTCGCAAAGCAGCACACCGGAACCGAAAAGATGTTGACCATTTCGTCGGCCGTCAGGGCCGGCGCTCAGGCTTTCTTGAGGCGCGAGTTCAAGATAGTGATACCCGCGGCAGTAGCACTCGCAATAATAATTGCATTTACTTCAGGATTTTCAAACGGCATAGCCTTTGCAGTTGGAGCGGCGCTATCTGGCATTACGGGCCTCATCTCCCTCAAGATAACTGTCAAAACGGCAGTAAGGGCGGCCCAAGCAACATCGAAAGGATTGGGTCCGGCGTTTGCCACCGCGTTCCGCGGCGGAGCCACGGTCGGGCTTTCAGTGCCGGCGATGGCTCTTATTGTTATTACAGTATTGTATTTCGTGTTTCCCGACCCGCTCATGATAGCCGGAGTGGGAATCGGCGCAAGCCTGATAGCGCTTTTCATCAGAGCCGGAGGAGGCATTTTCACAAAGGCGGCAGACCTTGGGGCCGACTTGGTAGGCAAGGTCGAGGCGGGCATCCCTGAGGACGACCCGCGCAACCCTGCCACAATAGCGGACAACGTGGGCGACAACGTGGGTGACGCAGCAGGCATGGGCTCTGACGTCTACGAGTCGTACATCGTCACGATACTTGCCGCTATGCTGCTGGGCGCTCTTATTGTTCCTGCGTCCCTGCAGGCGATTGGCGGCGACGGATTTGGGCTCACCACACTTCCAGTCATTGGCATCGAAGTCAATCCTCTCGTCCTGTACCCGATGCTCATTGGAGCGTCCGGGCTCATTGCGTCGATAATTGGAGCCATGACGATCACTTCAAGAAAAATCTCTGACCCAATGAAGCCGCTCAACATCGCGTTCATGGTCAGCGCGGCGATAGCCATTGCGCTCAACTTTTTCTTTACCACGACGTTTCTTGGTTACAACATGCTGTCCTACGCGCTCTTTACGACCACGGTTGTAGGCGTGATACTCGTGCCGGTCATACAGAGGATCACCGACTATTACACCAACTACAAGTACAAGCCGGTGAAAGAGATAGCTGACTCGACAAAGTGGGGCTATGCCTCAAACACGCTCACCGGCATAATCATGGGCATGCAGTCCACCGGCCCGTTCATGCTTGCAATCGTGGTCGTGCTAGGCGTTTCCTACGGCATCACCTATGGAATAACTCAGGATCCGCTCATGGGAATCTATGGCACCGCGATGGCTGCAATGGCGATGCTCAGCCTTGCAGGCATTGTGCTCTGTATCGACGCGTTTGGACCAATAAGCGACAATGCCGGCGGCATCGTGGAGATGACTGGCATGGGCGACGAGAACCGCACGATAACTGACAAGATTGATGCAGTCGGCAACACCACCAAAGCGATAACGAAGGGTTTTGCAATCGCAAGCGCGGGACTTGCGGCGCTTGCAATGATTCAGGCATTCCAACACGAAGCTGACAAATTGTTCCCCGCGATGGCGTTTGAATACTCGCTGTCAGACGTCGGGCTTATAATCGGCCTGCTCGTCGGCGGCCTCATTCCGTTCTTTGTCACGAGCCAGCTTATCGGCGGCGTCAGCAGGTCTGCAGCCAAGATGGTGGACGAGGTTAGAAGACAGTTCAAGGAAAAGCCCGGCATTATGGATGGCACAGACACGCCGGACTATGCACGGTGCGTCGACATTGCCACTGGCGCAAGCCTCAAAGAGCTGTGGAAGCCGGCCGCTGTTACAGTTGCCGCGCCGATCATTACTGGAGTGCTGCTTGGGCCGACCGCAGTGGCAGGAGTGCTCATGGGGGCTGTTGTAAGCGGCCTGTTCCTTGCATACCACCTGGCAAACAGCGGAGGCGCGTGGGACAACGCTAAGAAGTACATCGAGATGCAGGGCAAGAAAAAGACAGAAGCTCACGCAGTCGCAGTCGTGGGCGATCTGATAGGCGACCCGTACAAGGACACTGCCGGGCCAGCATTGAACACAGTGATCAAGCTGCTCAACACTGTGGCTATAGTGTTCGTGCCAGTGTTTATCGCAATACTGGCGCTCTAGTCCCAGTTCAAATTCCACTGGCTCCACTATTTTAAGGGGGATATGTAGAGAGGCGGCATTTGGGTCCCTATTGATATCACTAAAGGTTAAAGCAAAACACGCTATAGTTAAGGAGTTGATGAAGGTTCTACTATTAATATACCTCTCATGCCTTCCTCTGAGTGAATTGTACATAGATAGTTAAAGATTCCCTCCTTGTCGAAGCGATACTGCCAAGATTGGTTTGGTTGAATAAAGCCGCTGTCTATTGCCACTGCAGATGTTTCTGCATTAGTATTACTACTATTCCCGGTTGAATTTTCAGGAATTATACCAGTAGTGTTAGCAGCATTTGATGCTATAGTTTGGTTGAATACGCCGACCACGTTGTGAGGAAGATTTGAGGGGTTAGACCACCTGACAACAGAACCAGCATCATATATTATTACTGCATTTGGAACAAACATATTCACATCCGCACGTACAAGATTCGGTTTTGTCGTATCATTTATAGCTCTATCAGCCTGCTGTAAAATCTGCGTGACTTGGCGTTTATCTACATCAACTAGGATATTCCAGATTTGTTGATGCGACTCGATTTTTTCGTTTGCAATCTTGTCAAATGCCTTCGGCTCTGAATAAAGTGCCCCGTTAACCATTTGCCAGTTAGCTGTAATTATTACTTGACCTGCTGAGCTATGAAGGAGCTCCCCACTCTGCCTGTCAATCATAACTGTGGGCTGAACTGCAGCAATCGTAACAGCGGCTTCTTTGGCTTTAGATTCATCAAGTATCTGCCTTACTCTTGCATCACTTTGCGCAATGTCAATACCGCGCTGAGCAACATCATTGACTGCATAGACGAAAACATTTTCCTGCAGAGTAGGTTCTTGTAATACCTTCATGTCAGACTGTATCGTGACATCCGTGAGAGGATTAAATTCTCTTGCTCTTTCTTCAGGAAGAACCCCCGAGCTAATAAGGACAGCCCCAATCACTATAAAGATACCAATTATAACGAATAATGGAATTAATGATCTGAGATTTTTTCGCAATAGTCGTCATCTTTCATGTCGCTTGAAATGATATAACCCTATCATAAAGGAGAAAGGTTAAAGCTAGAGATCGAATTCCAAGTGACACAAGCTCTACCTGCTGCGGCCCTCCTCTGATGGATCAGCTAGAGCGAGATAGCATGTTATAAACGAGTTTAAGTTCACTAATACAACAACCTGATCACGCCGCTTTAAGATAAATTTGAATCAAGCACTGTCCTGCTCTCAGAACATAACTGCGACGACTTTTTTCCCTTCTGAGTAATTGTGAATTTTTTGGTGTCTGGATTATAGTTTAGCAAATTTTTATCCTGCAACATCACTAGATAATGAATTGTCTGCGTATTATTCATCATTGTGATATACGCAATTTTAGAACGTGAAAGCGGGTTCTTCTTTATTTCTTCTCGTACCAGAGTGTTGTGACTTGTTAATGCAGAGCTTTTTTCTTTAGTCTGGCGACATGGCAACCCGCTTAGACGCTTGACCAAAAATATAAACACAGGTCGCGCTATCGACATTCGCATAGATGGAGTTTGACACTAAATTCGAGGCCAAGGCGATCGAAAACGAGGTCCACAATTACCTCGATAACCTCGATTTAAGGACTCATTTAGAGAACGAGATGGCAGGAAAAGTGCTCATCGGCTACATAGAGGGGCCGCCTACCATGAACGGCGAGCCCCACGCCGGCCACCTACGCGGCAGGATAATCAAGGACTTATGGTATCGTTTCAATACGCTCCAAAAAAAGAAAGTCATTTTCCGCGCAGGCTGGGACACGCAAGGCCTGCCTGTGGAACTTTCGGCGGAAAAGGAGCTTGGGCTCACCGGCAGCAAGGCCGAAAACATTAGCAAGGTAGGAATTGAAAAAATAGTCGAAACCTGCAAAAAATTGATTCACGCCAACAACGAAAAGTGGGTCGCCGCCGACAAGCTGCTCGGCATGTCGTTCGACTACGAAAAGGCGTACTGGACTTTCCGCGATGAATACATCGAGCGAGAATGGCAGTACCTGAAAAAGGCGTGGGAGAGCAGCGTGCTTCGCGAGTGGTTCAGGGTAGTCGCATACTGCCCGTCGTGCCAGACGTCGCTCAGCAACGCCGAAGTGAACCAGGGCTACGAAAACGTAGAGGACCCTTCGTTCTACTACAAGGTCAAGCTGATGGACGAGGACACATACCTGATAGTCTGGACCACTATGCCTTTTACAATAGTCACAGACGAAATGGTTGGCGCCAACCCAAAGGCCGACTACAGCTATGTCCGCGTCAACCACAATGAAAGATGGATAGTCGGCGCGGACAGGATGAACGACCTGATGAAGGAGCTGCGAATTGAAGATTATGCGGTTGAAAAAACCATCAAGGGGAGCGAGCTTGACGGCAGGCACTACATTCATCCATTATTGCACATGATACCTGCCCTTGCCGAGCTAGCGAGAGCAGGCTCCATCCACTTCGTAGTCGCAGAAGATTTCGTAGACACTGTCACTGGCAGCGGGCTTGTGCACTTGTCGCCGGCAAACGGCGAAGATGACTTCGAGATAGCAAGCAAGCGCAACGTCCCGATATTCGTGCCAATAGACGACAGGGTGATTTTTACCGAAAAAGCTGGCGCCTTCAAGGATCTTTTCGTGAGGGACGCTGACATGAAGGTCATCGAGGCGATGAAAGAGGCAAACGCGTCAGTCAAGATCGGGAAGATAAAGCACCAGTACCCGACATGCTGGCGCTCGCACCACAAGGTTGTCTGGCTTGCCCGCCGGGAATATTTCTACATCATTGAAAAACTTGGCGACAGGCCGCTGGAAGCAGCGCAGAACGTCAAGTACTTTTTCGAGCCTCCAAAGAACAGATTCGTCGAGATTATCAGGGAGCAGCACCCTTGGTGCATTTCCCGCGAGCGGATCTGGGGCACGCCGCTGCCGATATGGTCATGCATCAAGTGCGGTCACAAGGAGCCGCTGTTCTCAAGGAGCGAGATAGTGAAAAAGGCAGCTGAACTGCCTGATGGCCCAGACTTTGAGCTTCACCAGCCTTGGATCGACAGAATCAAAATAAAGTGCGGCAAGTGCGGCGCAATGATGCAGAGAGAGCCGTTCGTGCTGGACACTTGGCACAACAGCGGCGCCGCCCCGTATGCTTCGCTCACTGACCAGGAATACAGCGACCTCATCCCGGCTGCTTTTTTGACCGAGGGCATCGATCAGACAAGGGGCTGGGCATACACTCTGCTCATGGAAAATGTCATCATGAATCAGGCGGGCGTAGCGCCGTTCCAGTCTTTCCTATTTCAGGGGCACGTGCTTGACGAAAAGGGCAACAAGATGAGCAAGAGCCTTGGCAATGTCATAGAAGCCCAGGCTCTGCTGAGCGAAAACCCTGTCGATCTCGTGAGGCTGTATTTCATGTGGAAGTCGTCGCCCATCGAGTCGCTCAACTTTAGCCTTGCAGAGATGAAGGCCCGGCCATACCAGATTCTGAGCACGCTCCACAACCTACATATCTACTTTAAGCAGAACAGCGCGTTTGATAGGTTCGATCAAGATAGGCACACTCTCCAGTGGGTCATCGAGAACAACCTGCTCAGCCCCACCGAAGTGTGGCTTCTATCCAAGCTGCAGGCGCTTGTTTCTGAAGTCACAGAATCGTTTGACAGGTGCCGGTTCCACGAAGGTGCCAAGGCAATTGATGAATTCATAATCAACCACCTGAGCCAGACGTACGTCCCGCTCACCAGGAACATAATCTGGGACGACAGCGCCGAGAACTTGGACAGGCGCCTTGCCGTCTATTCGGTGATAGGGCACGTGCTGCTGCAGCTGGACGTAATGCTCCACCCGCTGTCGCCTTTCATAACCGAATACCTCTACCTTACCTGCTTTGGAAGGAAAAAGAGCATCCTGCTTGAAAGCTGGCCGCAGCGCGACAAAAAATTAGTAAACAGCAAAGTCGAAGCAGCGTTTGACAAGATAAAGGAAATCGTGTCGCTTGCCAATGCTGCGAGGAACCTTGCCGGCCTCAAGAGACGCTGGCCCGTCAAGGAGATTTTGATATGCGGGCCGGGCCTGAAGGACACGCTTGGCATGGAAGAAAAAGAAGAAGAGGGCATTGCCGACGCGCTCGAGGGTCTGCTCAACGTAGAGCGGTACCGGCTCATCGAAATCCCTGCTGGCTCGCAGCTGGAAAAGGTGGCCGGCTTGCTTGACAGGAAGATGCCCGTCGCAGTAAATATATCGCTTGTGAGAAAGAATGTCGCACCAAGGGTCAAGATAGACTTCGGCAAGGTTGTGCAGGCGTTTGAGAGCACCGACAGGATGGAGCTTCTCCGCTCATTGCAAAAATCCGGCAGCTATTCGCTTGCGTACGACGACGACAACAAGTCTGTCGACCTTGCTCCTTCCGACGTCGAAATCACGTACAAGGCTGCCGAAGGGTACTCCTCGTCAGAGAGGAGCGACCTCGTCGTCTTTATCTCGACCAAGCGCGATAAAGATCTGATAGCCAAGGGCATGCTGAGGGACCTTGCTAGAAACCTACAGCAGCTGCGCAAAGAGCGGCAGTACAACCCGACAGACACACTCAACGCCGCATACGTGGCCGGCCTTAATGACGAAGAGATAGGCGCGCTTGCCGCGATGAAGAATGAATTGACGTACCTTGTGCGCGTCAGAGCGGCGGTTCCATCAAAAGAGCCGCTTGACAAAGTGAACTACAAGGCAGTCGAGATCGATGGTAGAGAATTCCAGATATCCGTGGAATAGCTAGAATTTACCAAATGGTATGCATTTTTGCTGCTATAATGTAATATTGTTCTATTTGCGTTGCTTTACTACATAGGGAAGCAGCAAGCAGCAAATGTTTGCAGCCTACTGTAAAGTAAGTAAAAGTTGCTCTTTTGCAGGTCAACAATTGTTGCCATACTATTCTAAATACATATTTTCTCTGGATATCCTGAGATTGACCAATGAGCAGGTAATAACCTTCGACGGTTGGGTTCTGAACAGGCTGAGGGACCGGCTGCGGAGGGCTTCGATAATAGCCAGCAGGACTGGCAGGCCCGTGGTGTTGTACAGACACATCATCGAGGAGATGGACTATTCTGCAGAGGAAGAGATAGCCACGGTCAACGAGCAATATGTGGTGGTGCAGGTGATAACCCACGGTGGATTTATCCCTCCAAGCTTCCAGCAGCAGTACGTGTTCACGTTTTGGCAGTTCTCCGATTGGATAATGAAGGGCAGCGAAGAGCTTCTGGCACTGTGCCTCGACAGCCTGGACCAGAAAATGGTGGGCTAACTAGGTCTAAATAGATCTAGTTTTTCATTATAATACTTGGAATGGCCAAGTTTGATGGAATAAAGGGGCAGGAGTTGCTAGACGTCGAGGAAATCAAGGGCGAGCTTACGCTAATCTTCAAGGACAACAGGTACCTGTTTGTCAAGATCCAGAACGGTCAGCTTGTAGTGAATTCAGTGCCGGAATAGCAGCTATTACTTCTTGCTTTTCAGGTACTTTTCATACATTGACACCGCGGTTTCCTGTACTACTGACTGGATGGAACCAGGTCTCATGCTCCTTATCTTTTCAATTGCCTCCTCTGCCGTTATGCCTTGCTTCTTGACAAGGTATGCGGCAAGTACTGAGCCAGTTCTTCCCTTGCCTGCAGCGCAGTGAACCATCACTGGCTTGCCTGACCTGATCTGCTGATCAATGAAATCGACTGCCTCGTCGAGCTCTTCAATGGTGGGGGCGCCAAAATCCTCAACTTTCAGATGAAGGTAGCAGACGTAGTCATCATCGTCGCCTCCGTCAAACCACTCTGGCGGCAGCGGCACTTCCCTTACTGTGACGATGGATTTTATGCCCTGCTCTGTCACCCACTTAAATTCGCCTTCGGTGACTGGCAGCCCGCACCCAGCCAGCTTGCCCTCAATGACCCAGCTAAAGTTGGTGGGTCTGTCAGATACCCTGCCCCGAATCCATCTGTAGGTGTCGCCGATCCGTGTCAAACAACAGTGTACGAGCAGCTACAATTTATTAACGATATGCATGTATGCAGTCATAATAGCATATGCTCGAGGCAAAGTGCCCCCAGTGCGGCAAGCGGGCTGAGGTTAACAATGACATGTCAAAGGTGGAATGCAGGCACTGCGGATTTTCTGCGTCCTATGACGATTATATCGAGATAATGAAGGGCAAGGCAGTAGACATCGCCGACAACTTTCAGATGAACTGGGATCGGAATCCGTTCTAGTCTGTCTACCAAGTCAAACCTTTTTCGCTGCAATCCATATGGCCGCCGCAGTTTGGGCATACTAGGTGGCATGCCTGCATGTGCTTCATTTTAGACCCACAGCGCGGGCATTCAATGATTTCTTGCTCTACTTCCAATTACAATTAGGCTTGGCAATGCGCGCTTTTAACCGTTTCATGATCGAGTATAAAAGAACTAATGATAATTATTTTTTGATGTTCCACTGGATACGCACCATGCGCGTATACATGCGTGCGTGTGTATATGCACATATATACACACACAGGTGCCCAAAGGTTAATTAAACGTTGAAGGCGCCTGATTTTCTGCTTTGGCCCAGTTCAAACTGGTCATCTCGGACACAAGAGGGAAGAGCATCACGCAGGAGCTCAAGGATAGAGCTGCCCAGCCGCTTGTAGGCTCGAGGATAGGGACCGTCATCGACGCCTCAGTCATTGGAGTTGCAGGCGGCAAGCTAAAGATAACAGGCGGCAGTGACAAGGCAGGAACCCCAATGCGCGCGGACGTGCACGGCGGCGTAAAAAAGTATATCCTGCTCTCTACTGGCGTTGGCAACAGGAGCGAGGCCAGAATAAGAAAGCTGGTCAGGGGCAACATGGTCACCGAAGAAATCTACCAGCTGAACTGCATGCTCGTTGAAGGCGCGCTGCCTGAAAAGCAGGCAGCCGAAGCTGCGGCTCCGGAAGCAGCAGCGGCAGCAGAGCCGACAAAGAAAAAGAAGTAGTAATTTTTTCCGTACCCTTATATCTCTGTGAATTTCACGATAGTAGAGATTGCACTGGAAAGAGACTCTGCCGGAATGGTACATCAAGGAATATGGCTACCAGCCCTGCGTCAACATCGGCACCTCGGGCCATGTCGACCACGGCAAGACCACACTTGTAGAGGCCATCACCGGCGTCTGGACGAGCGCCCACAGCGAAGAGCTGAGGCGGGGCATCACGATAAAAGTTGGCTACGCCGACGCGGCGTTTTACAAGTGTCCCAAATGCCCTGCGCCCGTCTGCTACAGCACCCAGCCAAAGTGCAACAACTGCGGTGGCAAGAGCGCGCTTCTCCGGGTGGTGAGTTTCGTCGACTCGCCGGGGCACGAAAGCCTGATGGCAAACATGCTTTCCGGCGCCGCGCTCATGGACGGAGCTATTCTGGTCATGGCGGCAAACGAAAAGGTGCCGCAGCCGCAGACAAGGGAGCACCTGCTTGCGCTCTCGGTCTTGGGCATACAGCAGATAGTGTTGGTGCAGAACAAGGTGGACCTCACCGAGTACCAGGAGGCGCTTGACAATTACCGCCAGATAAAGGATTTCGTCAACGGCAGCGTCGCTGAAAAGGCGCCAGTCGTGCCAGTGTCGGCCCAGCACAAGCTCAACATCGACGCCCTGATAGAGGCTATTGAAAACAACATCAAGACGCCATCGCGGGCAAAGAATGACGCCCCAATAATGCACGTCTTGCGCTCATTTGACGTCAACAAGCCCGGCACGTCGATAAAGCAGGTCAAGGGCGGCATCATCGGCGGTGCCCTTACTCAGGGCGAGTTCAACCTCAGAGACGAGATTGAGATCCGCCCCGGCCTTCTGGATGAAAAGAAGAACAGGTACGAGCCCATCACGTCACACATTTCCACCCTTGGCACCGGCGCCGGCCTTGTCGAAGCAGTGAAGCCCGGCGGCCTCGTGGCAATCGGGACAAAGCTGGATCCGACGTTCACAAAGAGCGACTCGCTAATCGGCTCAGTCATTGGCAGGCCCGACACCCTTCCAAAGGACGTCGAGGACGTGAAAGTAGAGACACACCTTTTCGACACAGCGGTTGGCACTGCCGACATGGTAAAGGTAGAGCCTGTCAGGGTGAAAGAGGCACTGCGCCTTAACATCGGCACGGCCGCCGCCATCGGCACAGTGACAAACGTGCGGGACAGCAAGGTAGAGGTAAAGCTGAAAAAGCCGGTGTGCCTCATACCAAAGAGCAGGGTCGCGATAAGCAGAAGGATAGCCGAGAGATGGCGCCTCATCGGGTCAGGAATAGCCGTCTAGCATGCAAGTTCTGTGCGACACCAGCTTTTTGATGGTACTCGTCTCAAAGCCCCTAAAGCAGGTGGGCAAGATAGAGGCGCAGTTTGACAGGCTCGACTTTCTGGTGCCTGACATCGTTGTCGGCGAGCTGGAGCGGCTGGCTCAGAAGGCCGGCCCAAAGAGATCGACTCTTGCAAAAACCGCGCTGGAACTGTCAATGGCGAAATTCAGGACAGTCGCAGTCGCACCCGCCCGGCACGTCGACGACTCGATAATTGAATACGCCGTCAAGAACAAGTGCGCTGTCGCAACGATTGACACCAACCTCCGCAGGAGGCTGATAGCAAGCGAACTGCTGGTGCTCACCCTTAGTAAAGACAGGCTGATTGTCGCAAACCCGAACCTCCGGCCCCGGGATCAGATTTAAATAAATTTTGAGAGCCGGGAATTGTATGCTAGACTTTAACGGAGTCAAATTTCACTGGCTTGGCCACGACGGCTACAGGATAATAGCTGGCGATAAGACGATCTACATAGACCCATACCAGCTTTCAAAGGCCCAGCAGAACAGAAACGACGCCGACATCCTTTTGATTTCGCACAATCACTTTGACCATCTGAGCATGGACGACCTAAAGAACGTCCTTGGCAAAAAAACAAGCATAGTGGCAGCCAAAGAGTGTATCGACCAGCTCAAGGGAGCCGGCGCGGCCGAAACAAAGGGAGTTGCGCCCGGCGACAGGATGACAGTTCAGGGCGTGTCAATTGAGGCCGTGGCAGCATACAACATCAACAAAAAGTTCCACCCAAAGGCGGACCGCAAGGTCGGGTTCGTCATCACTGCGGGCAACATGCGCATCTACCACACCGGCGACACCGACGACATACCAGAGATGAGCTCAGTCAAGCCGGATATCGCGCTCGTGCCGGTATCCGGGACGTACGTCATGACGGCAGAAGAGGCGGCCAGGGCAGTGAATGAAAAGATAAAGCCCAGCAAGCTAGCGATCCCGATGCACTACGGCGCGATCGTCGGAAACGATCAGGACGCGGCCAGATTCAAGCAACTTGTGAGCGTGTGCCCCGTGCAGGTCTTGGACAGGGAATAGGCAGGCGCATCTGCAGGCAGCATCTCGACAATTTTTGATATCATTTTTTTGCGTTAGTAACATATGCAATTTCAGGCGTCCTGCGCTTGTGGGCACTTCCGTCCACCATTTCTTTAATTCTGGCAACCTGCTCCACCGGGATGTGCAATTTCTTTGCAATCTCTTTCTGATTCTTTATCTTTCTGTCAATCAAAAGGTAGAGTATGGAATCTACCATTTCATAATCCATACCGATCTCCTCCTCTGCTAGGTGGTTATTCCACAGCTGGGGACTGCTCTTCTTTTCTACTATGGTGCTCGGCACGCCTAAAAAGCGCGCAAGTGTCCTCACTTGCGTCTTGTAAAGGTCTGCAATTGGCAGGATGTCCACGCCTCCATCGCCGTATTTAGTGAAATATCCGATGTAGTATTCGCTCTTGTCTCCGGTGCCCGCTACAAGATAGTTCTGCAGAAACGCATAGTAATGCAGGATGGACATGCGCACGCGGGCTGCAAAGTTTCCCCTTGCCTTCCTGTCGTCGTCTGGCAGGGCCTCTGCAAACTTGGCTGTTATTGGATCCAGATCTATGATTTTATGCTTTACACCTGCCGCCTCGGCAATCTCTATAGCATGATTGACGTCCTCTTTTGAGGTCGCGGTGCCCGGCATTACCAGCCCAAAAACATTCCGAGGGCCCAGCGCGTTTACGCTTAATTTAAGCACGACAGAGGAATCTAGGCCTCCGCTCAGCCCGATGACTAGCCCTTTGGCAGGACTCTTTTTTGCAACATAATTGGAAATAAAGCGTTCTATCATCCTTGATATCAGGCCATAATCCTGATCTTGCAATTTATGCAATAACACGTTCTGCAAATGCAACTGTAAGCAGGTATGGTTCTCTATTAATAATATGCGTCTCCAATTGATGTTTTTTCACACAAACGCTGGAGAATCTATATCCTGCCTCCTCAATTATCTCTGGATGCGCCTATAATGTGGCAGTACCTTAAAAAAAGGGTAAAAAGCACCCAAAGGTCGATGTTGGAAGGTACCAGACCGTTATTTTCGGCCGGATCGTTTGAATTCCAGACGAGGCACCTATTGGTAATTGCGGTTCTCGCTCTTGCCTTTACATCCGCGCTAATCATGAGGTCTTACCCGGCCAAGTATGGCTTTTACCTTAACGAGTTCGACCCCTATTTTGACTACAGGGCCACCCAATACATCATAGATAATGGCCTTGACGCATACTGGCAGTGGCACGATACCATGTCGTGGTATCCTGAGGGAAGAAACGTCCCCGAGACTTCGCAGTCGGTGCTTCATATAACGGCTGCCTACATGTACTTGGCATTTGGCGGAGGCATGTCGCTGCTCGACTTTACGATCATTTTTCCTGCAGTCATGGGCTCGCTGACGGTGGTTGTGATATTCGCCCTTGTGAGGGTGCTTGGCGGAACCACGGCAGGCTTGTTCTCGGCGCTTTTGCTGGCGTTCAGCCCATCCATCATCCAGAGAGGGAACCTCGGCTGGTTCAAGTCCGAGCCCTTGGGCCTGTTCTTTGGCTTATTGGCCATGTACCTGTTCATCTCTGCGATTAGGCACAAAGAGATCAAGTACGCAATCCCGAAGGCTATAGCCGGCGGCATTGTAATGGGCTTGGCAAACGGATCGTGGGGAGGCATCCAGTACTTTAGCATCCCAATCGCCATCTTCCTCATAGCGCTGCCATTCTTCAGGAGAGACCTGACCATTCCGATGTATGTGGCAATAGCGTTCACGGCGTTTACGCTGATAAGCGCGGCTGCCTTTCCTAGGCCCGGAATGGATTTTGTGCTCGGGCTGCCAGGCATTGCAATGATGGGCGGCACTGCGTTTCTGATCATCGCCACCTTCCTGAGGAGGATCGGCAGGCCGAGGCAGCAGCTGCGCAATACTGTCTACCTCCTGATTGCGTTCATTGCAGTGGCAGTAGGCCTAGTTGTCGCAGGCGCATATATTGCCCCTACCTTTAGGTACCTCAATGCCATCAACCCATTCCTGAGCTCACACAACCCTCTGGTGGAATCAGTTGCAGAGCACTTTACCCCGACCATTGCGGACTATTTCGTCGACTTTTCAATCCTTCTAATGTTCGCGGGGCTAGGCGCGTGGCTGGCGTTTAAGCGCAGGGACGACGCCGCGATATTTTCGCTCATTATAGGGCTGACCGGCGTCTATGTCAGCGCGACCTTTGCCAGGCTTCTTGTATTTGCGTCAATAGGCATAATCGTCTTGGCCGGGCTTGGCCTGTACGAAGTCACCCGCAGCGTGCTTGCATACAGGGCCGAGGCAGCGGCAAAACAGCAATACCGGCAGCAACATCAGCAATACGCAGTCACCAGAGAGGAGAGGAGAAAGCTAGAGCACGCCGGCGGCAGGGCAGGGCACTCAGTCGCCGGGCAGGCGGTAAAGATATCGTATGTTGTATTCATTATCATCATGCTGTCGATCCCGATGTTCTTCCCTTCAAACTCGAGCTGGGTGAGCTCGGCAGACGTCCCTGCAGCCATCGCAAACGGCGGAACAGGCTTCCGCCTGCAGACCGACGACTGGCTCGATGCAATGGAGTGGATATCAAATAAAACTGAAGAAGACGCCGCCATTGCGTCGTGGTGGGACTATGGCTATTGGATAACGACGCTTGGCAACAGGACTACTCTGGCCGACAACGCGACTATCAACCAAACCCGCATCGAGACCATTGCCAAGATGCTAATGTCTGACGAGCAGTCAGGTATCAAGATAGCCCAAGATCTCAAGGCGGACTATATCCTGGTGTACGTAGTTGGGCAGGTAGGGTTCTTCGGCCAGGTCAATATGACAGGGGGCACGCAGGAGCCGATTCCAATCTATACCCTCGGACAGGGCGGCGACGAGAGCAAAAAGCAGTGGTTCATGAGGATTGGAGGATTTGACGAGAGGAGGTACGTCGAAAGCGATGGGTTCACCCCGACGCCAGAGTTCTGGAACTCGACGCTCCTTGGCAAGCTCTTCCCTTTCGAGCCACTGTACTACGCCCAGTTTGGACCGGAAGGGACGCCATCTCGGGTAGAGCCGAAATGGGAGCCGGGGCTCGTGGGTCTCTATGCGCAGAACGTCAAGTATCCGGCAAATGGCACCAGCAATCAGCCGTTGGAACTGGTGTACGCGTCGCCAAGCTATAATGAACAAGAAAACATCATGTTCGGCATATTCATCTATAAGGTGAACCACGACTACGTTCCAAGGCCGCAGAGCGACCCATATTCACCGCAGGAGCCTGCTGTTGCAGATGACAATGCTACTGCTCCAGAAGAGCAGCCCCCAATGGCAACAATGCCAACACCAACTGCAGACATGACGACGTCAAACAGCAGATAGCAGAGTCATTGAAACCGCGCAAGGAACAATCAAGATGGAGTTCTTCCCCAACGCTGCTCCAAACCACGTTGACAACTTTGTCAATCTGGTCGACAGCGGCT
>Ga0126312_10000487_pt1 | contig 23668 bp, 18 predicted proteins | sample Plot104A_FD_92537 | JGI IMG/M metagenome (GOLD analysis project Ga0126312, IMG submission 92537) | Serpentine soil microbial communities from UC McLaughlin Reserve, CA, USA - Plot104A | ecosystem: Environmental > Terrestrial > Soil > Grasslands | place: USA: UC McLaughlin Reserve, Lake County...
CCGGGAGACAGGAATTGCACCGGCGACCGCCCGGCCCCGAGCCGGAGCGATCCGGGCGTGCCCGGTGCTCTCCCGCGCTCTATAGCGGCATGAGCTGACGGCCCTTTTCACCAGCCCGACCGGTCCTAGGAGCCCGCTCATCAGCCCTGCGGGGCATAATGCGGGGAACGGAAGGGAGCTCTTCGAAACGTGGGTAGGCCGCCGCATACGCCGGAGGCGAGCACCGAGCTGGACGAGTTCTTCGACCTCTCGATCGACCTGCTGTGCATCGTCGGCTTCGACGGCTACTTCAAGCGGGTCAATCCGGCGCTGGCGCGCACGCTGGGGTATCCGTCGCGAGAGCTCTTCTCGCGAACCGTCTTCGACATCACGCATCCGGACGACGTCGGGCCCTCGCGCGAGGCGCTCTCGAATCTCCAAGAGGGCCAGGATCTGGTCGGCTTCGAGTCCCGGGTGATCTCCGCCGACGGCTCCGTGCGGTGGCTCGAGTGGAACACGCGGACGATGCCCGACCGAGGCGTCGTTTATGGCGTCGCACGGGACACCACGGAGCGCCGCCGCACCGAGGACGACTTGCGCGCGGCGCACCGTCTGCTGGCGTTGCGCGCCGAGGAGCTGGCCCAGCTCGCCGAGGAGCAGGCCGCGCTCAAGCGCGTGGCGACGCTCGTCGCCCACGAGACCGCCCCCGAGGCGGTGTTCGCCGCGGTGGGCCGCGAGGTCGGTCAGGTGCTCGGGGTGGACGCCACGCACCTGGGCCGTTTCGAGCCGGGCGACACGATCGTCAGCGTCGCGCAATGGGGCGCCAGCCCGGGCGTCGCGGTCGGAGCCTCCTTCCCGCTCGAGGGCGACAGCGTCTCCGCCCGGGTACTGCGGACCGGCCGGCCGGCCCGCATGGACGGCTACGACGACGCCCCCGGCGCGATCGCTGCGACGGTGAGGGAGACCGGCATCCGCTTCGCCATCGGCGTGCCGATCTCGGTCGAGGGGCGGCCGTGGGGCGTGATGATCGCCACCTCGAAGGGCGACGAGCCGTTCCCCGCCGAGACGGAGGTGCGCCTGCAGCACTTCACGGAGCTCGTGGCGACCGCGGTCGCCAACGCCAGCGCGCGCGCCAGCGTCCGCATCCTCGCCGACGAGCAGGCGGCGCTGCGCCGGGTCGCCACGCTCGTCGCGCGGCAGACGCCGGAGGCCGCGGTCTTCCACGCTATCGCCGAGGAGATGGGCCGGCTGCTCGCGGTCGACTCGATCGAAATGGTCCGCTACCAGGACGACCGGGAGGTCACCTTCGTCGCCGGCTGGGGCCCGCTCGCCACTTCGCTGCCGACCGGGACACGCGTGCCGCTCGGCGGCAACAACGTCACGTCGCTCGTCTTCCGCTCCGGGCGCCCCGCGCGCCTCGACGACTATCGGACGGCAAGCGGGCCGATCGGCGAGCGCCTGACGGCCGGAGGCGTGCGAGCGGCGGTGGGCGGTCCCATCCTCGCCGAGGGGCGGCTTTGGGGCGCCATGATCGCGGCCAGCACGCGGGAGCCCTCGCTCCCCTCCGATACCGAGGCGCGCATGGGTCAGTTCACCGAGCTGATGGCCACGGCGATCGCGAACGCCGAGACGCGGGCAGAGGTCGCGCGCCTCGCCGACGAGCAGGCTGCGCTCCGGCGGGTGGCCACGCTGGTCGCGCAGGGCCGCGCCCCGGCCGACGTCTTCGACGCCGTGACCACGGAGGTAGGCGAGATCATGAACGCCTCGGCGGTGGTGCTCGGGCGCTATGACGAGGACGTCCTGACGGTGGTCGCCACGAGCGGCACGCGGTACGTGCGGGTCGGCGAGCAGTATCCGGTCGGTGGGGCGAACGTCACCTCGATCGTGCTGCGCACGGGGCGGCCGGCACGCCTCGACGACTGGGCGAAGGGAAGCGGCCGGATCGGCGAGCTCGCACGCCAGGCGGGCATCCGGGCGACGGTCGGAGCACCTGTGACGGTGGAGGGCCGCAGGTGGGGCGTGCTGATCGCGCTTTGGGAAGATCCCATGCCGCCTGCCGCCGACACCGAGAAGCGGCTGGCGGGCTTCGCGGAGATGCTCGACACGGCGATCGCCAACGCCCACAGCCGCGACGAGCTCGCGGCATCGCGCGCGCGCGTGCTCGCCGCCGGCGACGACGCGCGCCGGCGCGTGGTGCGGGATCTCCACGACGGCGCCCAACAGCGTCTCGTGCACACGACGGTGACGTTGAAGCTGGCGCAACAGGCGCTGCGTGAGCAGCGCAGCGACGCCGAGGCGTTCCTGACCGAGGCGCTCGAGAACGCCGAGCTCGCCACGGAGGAGCTGCGCGAGCTGGCCCACGGCATCCTGCCGTCGGTGCTGAGCCGCGGCGGGCTGCGCGCGGCCGTCGCCGCGCTCGCCGGCCGGTCGGGCCTCCCCGTCGACGTGGAGGTCACGGATGAGCGGCTCCGCCCGGACATCGAGGCCAGCGCGTACTTCATCCTCGCCGAGGCGATGACCAACGTCGTGAAGCACGCCCGGGCTACGCGCGCAGTCATGAAGGCAACGGTCGACGGCGGCATGCTGACGCTCGCGGTCCGCGACGACGGGGTGGGCGGCGCCGACCTCCAGGGGCATGGCCTCATCGGCATCGCGGACCGGGTCGACGCGCTCGGCGGCCGGATGAAGGTCGAACGGGCGACGGGCGGGGGGACCGCGCTCACCGTCCAGCTGCCGCTGACCAGCTAGTGATACTTGGCGTCGCCCAGAGCGAGGCGCTCGCAGCGGCGGCCGAGCGAGCCACGGCCGCAACGTGCTCCTGGTGCGTGCGACCGCGTGCACAACATCCTCACCAGCGGGTATCTCGACCTGTGCGGCCGGCTATGCGGCCGACGACCGGCGACGCGCTCCCGATCGCGCCAGGCCGGTTCAGAACGCGAACGCTTCGAAGAACTCGACGCGGTCGGGTTCGATGCCGACCTTGCGGTTGTCAGGGCGGCGACTCATCGCCTCGCGTGTGCGTTCCACGGCCGCTCGGTCCTCATAAACCGTGACGGACATCGCCTTGTGCGACTTGGGGTCGCGAAAGTGGAAGCCCGCGACGTAGCCAGGCACCTCCCTGATGGTCTGCCGCAGGAGGTCCACCGAGCCATCATCCAGGTCGTCCGGCAGGGAGTTGAAAGTTGCCACGCGAGCCAGCACGGATCCTCCTAGCGTTCGTTACAGTAGAACTGTAATCAATGACCGGTCGTCAAGTCAAGCGACACTACGAATCTGCGGCCCGCAAAGCGGGAGCGCAGGAAACCCGCCGCAAGATTCGTGCGGCGGCGGCAGAGTTGTTCGTCACCCACGGCTACGTGGCGACGACCATGAAGGCGATCGCCACCGCAGCGGGGATCTCGGAGCGAACGGTCTTCCTCGCCTTCCCGACCAAGGCAGCCCTGCTCGCAGAATGCATCCAAGTTGCGGTGCGCGGGGATGACGACGCGACGCCGCTGCTGGCGCGCGAGCGAACTCAGAAGTTGCTCGAGGCTCCACGGGAGCACATCCTTGGACTCCTCGCCGAGCAATCAGCCGAACTGATGAGCCGCGCCGCCCGTCTCCTTGCCGTGGGCGAGTCGGTCGGGCCGGCGGACCCCCTGCTCAACGAGGCGCGCGAACGCGGCCGCGCGGCGACCCGAAGCGACTTGCTCGAGGTCGCCAAGGCGATGAAGCGAGTCGGGGCGCTGCAGCGCGGCATGTCAGCGGAGCGCGCGGCGGACGTCATGTACGCGGTCGCCGCCAGCGAGTCCGTCTACCTCCGGCTCGTCGACCAGCGTGGCTGGAGCACCGACGAATATGCCCGCACCCTCGAACGTGCGCTCGCCGGCGCCCTCAGCGCCTGAGTTCCCGTTTCGAGGACGTGACTCCGGAAGCGGCCCCTGCGTCTGCCGGCGCGAGCCCGCTGCTCGCCGGCGCAGGCCGCGACGACCGTCGCGAAGTCCGGTGACTACTCGCTAGGGCGCGGGAGAAGGGCGGGCGGCTCTGCATCACGCTCATCCGCGACCGCCGCAACTACCAGGGCATGGCCTGCGGTCGGATCCCACGCTCGCCGCACCGGCCGCTGGCGATCTTCCCCGACACGTTCACCTACCACTACGCGGCCGCCGTCCCGCCGTCGGTGCGCATCGCCGAGGCCGAGGATCGCAAGGGCCGGCGTACGCGTCACCGCACGTTCCGGGCGCGCGGGTTCTCCGCTCGCTTCGTCCTGATCCCGTCGCCCCCGATCCCGGTGTTCGTACGCTTCCATGGGGCGAGGGACACGTTGCTCGGTATGGACGCAGGGTCGTTCGGCTACATCACCATGGAGGACGACGAGGCACGCGTCTTCGGGGAGCCCGGCCACGACGTCACGGTGCACACGGAACCGCGGATCGCTCCGACGCCCGACCAGGCCGACCGCATCCGCACGCTCGCCTGCGCCGGACTCAACCAACGGCAACGCCGGCAGCGGATGGTGCACCGGCGACGCGGAGAACTTCGTCACGGTGGCTCCCGCCTGCGACGTGCCGGACCTCGTGAGCGGGATCGTCTCCGCAGGCGTCGAGCGCGTGCGACTCACGCTCGGTACTGGCGGCGAGCTCGACCTCGCCTCGCGCGATCTCCCGGCAGCATTCGGCGGGCGCCGCGTCTTCGCCGGGCCCGTGCCCGGACGCGAGGCGATCCGTGCCGCGGCAGCCCTGGACGCCCCCGGCGTGGTCGTCGCCCGCCGCACGCTCGGAACCCCGCCCGGCGGCCAGTGTCCCGGCGAGGACCAGGGGAACGACAATGCGGGCGGCGACATGCGGCCGACGACGGCGCCGCTCGGCGCGGTCCCGGTCGCGACCGCGGCCGGCGAGTCGCTGGTCGCTGCCGACCGCGGCGAGACGCTGTGCGTCGCATTCGGCGCGCTGCGCGCTCGGGTCTGCCCGCCGCCGCCGGTCGACTCCGACCGCCCGCGGCTGCAGCGCCGCGGCGGCGCCGTCGGCGGAGTCCTGAGCCGCGACGCGGCTCGCGTCACGCTCCGGCTCGACCGCGGCGGGCCGGTCACGCTCGCCACCACGGACGGCCCGGCGTACACCGGTCGCTGGGCGGGGAAGGTGCGCTTCTTCGCGGCGGCGGTCGACCCCGGGCGCGAGGTGACGGGCGCCGTAGTGCGCAACACAGCCGGCGACGTGATCGGCATCAGCGAGCGCGGGATCGTGCGGCGGCGCACGCACCGCCGCGTGGTCGCCGAGCAGGCCGGTCGTGGTGTCGCGATCGTGCGCCGGACCGGCGAGCAGCCATGCCTGACACCGTTCGCGGCCGACCTCCCGCCTGCCGGGCGCCTCTGCTTCGACCCGGAACACGGTACGCCGATCGATGGCCCGTTCTACCTCTACCGCGGCTCGGTGATCGTTCCCTGCGCGCCGCGGCTCGCGTTCGCCTACGGCCGGATGCCCGCCGACCGCCGCGCGCCCGAGATCCTGCTCGACGGCGGCCGCTCCGTCCGCGCGCGCCGGCTCGCGTTCCCGGGAGACGACGGCTGGGTCGCCTTCCTCCCGGATACCGGCGTGCGCGGTCTGAAGGGCGGCCGCTCGAAGGTACCGCTGCGACTCCCACCCGCCTCCGAGCAGTGCGGCTACAGCTTGTTCAGGGCGTTCTGACGGCGCCAGCGAGTTGATCGTGAAACACAGGTTCGAGTGGGAGGTGCAGCCGGGCGTGCATCAGGCCGGCGGGTGCCATGGGCGCCCAGGCCGCCCGGGCTGGGCGGAGTTCTGCTCGGTCGTCGACGAGCTGTCGCTACTCAAACGCGCGCCGCCCACGCCCCAGCACCGCGGAGCGTGCCGCCGTGACCTTCGCGCGCCGCGGCGGCGGCGGCTCGTCCGACAGATGCAAGTTCCCGCCGCAACGTCGGCAACTGACGCCCATCGAGAGCGTGATCTCACGGGTGATCGCCGCCCTGGAGTAGACCAGGCCGCACTGCGCGCACCGCAGCTGCGACGGTCCGGGTGCGAGGCTCAAGTGACGCACGGCAGCTGTGCCCAGACGCGGGTGGGTCCGCCCGGAGCGCGGATGACGCCCCACCGCAGGCTGAGCTGCTCGACGAGGTTCAGGCCCATCCCGCCGCCGGCGGTCGGGTCGGGCGTGCGCCGCGCGACCACCCCGTCAAAGCCGTGATCTTCGACTTCGAGCCGGCACGTGCCGCGCCACAGGTGCACGCGCACGACGAAGTCATCGCCCTGCGCCGCTCCGCTGTGCACCAGGCTGTTCGTGGCCAGCTCGGAGACGAGCAACTGCGCGACGTCGAGCACGGCGCTGGTGACGTGGTCGCCCAGGCAGCTGGCGACGACGGTCCGGGCGAGTCCAGGTGCGTGCGCGTCGAGCGGGATCGTCACGTCTGCGAGCTCGACACCGTCCACGCGCCCACCCTCGCGGGCGGCCGCCCGCAGCCGCGCATTGTGCACCCGCAATTCGACGTTTTCGGCCTTGAGCGCCTTCGCCCCGCGACGCAGGGTCGCCACCGCATCGGTGAGCAGACCGATCTGCAACGCCTGACGGCGGCATTCGCTCTGCAGGCGCCCGATGTCGGGCGGCAACCGCGTACTTGCAGGCGGCGGAGCGGCCGCGGCCGCCGGACCGAGTTCCTCTAGTCGCATCAGGTTCGCCTCCCTGGACCCCCTGACCGGCCGAGGCTCGTCACCTGGACTGCGCAGAGTTTCCAATGTCTCGGCGAGAGCGAACCGCGCGTCTCAGAACCTGGCTTCGACCGCCAGGCCCAGCTCGCGCCGAGGACGCTCCCCTTGCGCGGCGAACCCTAACGCCCGCTCGGTGACACGCAAGTGATAACGCAGACGCTCGTAACGGTTCGAACCTGCCCGGGGTCGAACCTCGCTCAGTCTTCTTCGAAGCCGGTCATGTCCGTTCGCTCGTCCGCGAGCAGGAACGTCTCGACCGATACGTCCCGGTCGATGTCGGTGTCCGATAGGAAGACCCTGACCTTGCGGCCCGTCGCCTGCTCGACGACGCTCGTGAAGCTCTCGGCCATCTGTTGCTGGAAGCGGCGACGGATGTGCTGAATCGCCTCGCGCTCGCCTCGGCTGGCGAGCGTCTTCTCGGCGCGCGTGAAGGACTCTTCGAGAACCACGACCACAAGGTCGTCGACGATGTACGTCTTGGCCTTCGTGGGGCCCTTGCCGTAGTACTCAGCCTGAAGGCGGACCATCTCCCGCGAGATGTCGGCCCGCATCTCGCCCAGCGATCTTGCAGGTTCTTCGCTCATCTGCGTGCGTGAGGGAGCAGGTCCGGCGACACGCGCCGAGTCTACCCGCGGCGCTGCCCTGGAACCGCGACGTGACCACGGTAGTCTCGCTGGAGGAGCGAACCTCGCATGCGGCTCCGTCCAGCGACCGTTCTCATCCTCGCCGCGTTCGGCGCGGTGGTCGAGGCCGGCGAGGCCGCCGCAGCCGAGCTCGCACGCGTGGATGCGCGCGAGCTCCGCGACGAGCTCGACGCGGCCTTCGCGCTCATCCGCAACCAGTCGCGCCCTGTGGCGTCCATCTGCGAGAAGCAGCTCCCGTTCGTGACCCCCGGTCTCACCCTGCGCTTCGATGGAGCGAAGGATGGCGGCGTCGAGTTCACCTACGAGACGGATTCCGACAAGCCGCTGACCATCAGAGGTGCGGTGTCGCCCCCACGCCCGGGGACCGTGACGATGCGACGCGCATACGAATCCGCGAAGACGAAGACGTTCAGGGCCGAGATCGCGGATGACGGCCAGTCTGCCTCGATTGCCTAGCCGGCGGTCCGCCGGCGTCGGGACCCCCCGATAAGCACCTAGAGCGCGACCAGTTCTGCGGCGGCGCGGTGTCACTACTGCCATGGAAGGCATCGACACCCGGACGGAGGTACGCAGATGAGCGCGCACGAGATCGTCGCCCGCTACTACGAGGCGTGGCAGACCAAGCGCGGCGACATGAGCGACGTCCCGCTCGCCGACGACTTCCGGTTCAGCGGGCCGGTCGCGAGTTTCGAGAGCGCCGAGGGCTACCGCGCGATGGCGCGCGAGGCAGGCCAGGTGGTCACGAGCTTCGACGTGCGCCGGCAGTTCGTCGACGGCGGGACGGTGTGCTCGATCATCGACTGGGAGATGGCGATGCCCGGGGTCGGGCGGATGACGTCGGCCGAGCTGCTCGAGGTCGAGGACGGTGTCATCGTCCGCGGCGAGTTGATCTACGACGCGGAGCAGCTACGGCGCGCTATGGCGTGAGCCGGCGGCAACCGTATGCCCGAGAACCCGATCGATGCGACCCAGGACTCGCTCCTGGGTCGCGCGAGAGCCGGCGACGAGCACGCGTTCCGGGAGCTGGTCGAGACGTATCGCAGTGAGCTGCATCTGCATTGCTACAGGATCGTCGGGTCGGTCCAGGACGCGGAGGATCTCGTGCAGGAGACGATGCTGGGCGCCTGGCGCGGGCTGGATGGCTTCGAAGGGCGAGCCTCGTTGCGCTCGTGGCTGTACCGGATCGCCACGAATCGCTGCCTCAACGCCCTGCGCGACCGCGGGCGGCGCCCGCCGGAGATATCGCCGCCCGCCGAGCAGCCGCCGGAGCCACCGACGCCGACCCGGCTGCACGACCCGCTCTGGCTCGAGCCGTACCCGGATGCGCTGCTCGCCGGACTCGCCGACCGCGCACCGGGTCCCGATGCCCGCTACGAGACTCGCGAGGCGATCGCGCTGGCCTTCGTCACGGGCCTGCAACACCTCCCGCCGCGCCAGCGCGCGGTGCTCGTCCTGCGCGACGTGCTCGGCTTCCGCGCTGCCGAGGTCGCCCGGATGCTCGACGTCACCGACGCGTCCGTGACGAGCGCGTTGCATCGGGCACGGACCGGGATCGAGCGCGCGTCGCGCACCGGTCGGCGAGAACGGGCGCCGCTGCCCGATTCGCGCGCGGAGCGCGAGCTCGTCACCCGCTTCGCCGACGCCTTCCAGGCCGGCGACGTCGACGCCGTCGTGGCACTCCTCACCCAGGACGCGGTGCTGACGATGCCGCCCACGCCGCTCGAATACGAGGGACCGGCCGCGATCGCTCGCTTCCTGGCCGCCGTCCCGGGCGGTGGACAGCTCGAGCGATTCCGGCTCATCCCCACCCGCGCCAACGGCCAGCCGGCCTTCGGCTGCTACCTACGCGACCTCCACGCCCCACTCGACCACGCCTACGGGCTCATGGTCCTCACCCTCCGCAGAGACGGGGTCGCCGCCATCACCGGTTTCCCCGACACCAGCGTGATCGCCCACTTCGGGCTCCCGCGCACGCTACCCGAGTGACGAGGTTGTGTAGGAGAGCGCGATCTGGTAGTTAACAGATACGTTATTTAACGATCCCGTTAGATGCTCACCGACCAGCTCAGCCTCACGTTCGCGGCCCTCGCCGACCCGACGCGCCGCTCGATCCTCACTCGCCTCGCCGAGGGCGAGGCGACCGTCACTGAGCTCGCGGAGCCATTCCCCATGAGCCTGCCCGCGATCTCGCGACACCTCAAGGTGCTCGAGCGCGCGGGGCTGATCGCCCGCAGCCGCGACGCCCAGTGGCGGCCGAGCCGGCTGCAAGCTGACCCGCTCGACGACGCGGCGGAGTGGATCGAGTCGCGCAAGCGAACCTGGGAAGCCCGGATGGACCGACTCGACGCGCACCTGCGCGCGAAAGGAGAGCAACGATGACCGACTCGACCCCCGTGGCCGCCGACCAGCAGGTCAAGATCACCCGCACCTTCGACGCGCCACGCCAGCAGGTCTTCCGCGCCTGGACGGATCCCGACGAGGTCGCGAGCTGGTTCGGCCCCGAGCACGTCGACACACCGCGCGAGCGGATTCATATCGACCTGCGCGTCGGAGGGCGCTACGAGCTCACGATGGTCCAGCGCGACAGCGGCGCCGAGTTCGCGATCGGCTACGACATCCTCGAGCTCGTGGAACCGGAGCTGCTCGTCCTGCGCTCGGATCCGATGCCCGAGATGGGCATGCACGAGCGCACGATCACGCGCGTCGAGCTTCACGACATCGGCGGGCAGACCCGCATGGACCTGACCGACGGCCCCTACCCCGAAACCGGACACGCCGAGGCCGGCTGGCACGCCGCCTTCGACAAGCTCGCGACGGTCGTCGCGCGGTAGCGCGTCAAACAAAGCCAGCGCCGCTGCAGCCGTCGTGGCGCGCCCTGCTTCACACCGTCTGCGGGAGGAGCGAGTGTGCGGTGCTCTTGCGCCACTCGAGCAGGAGGGCGGTGGCGTCGTCGCGCAATGCCCCTTCGCCGCGTTCGATGATTGCTTCGCGTAGGCCGCGGAGCGTCTCGGGGGCAGGGAGGCCGTTGGCGGCCTGGCGTTCGATGAACTCGCCGAGGCGCTCGACGGTGAACAGCTCGCCGTCCGGGCGGCGCGCCTCGGTCAGCCCGTCGGTGTAGAGCAGGAGCATGTCGCCGGGCTCGAGCCACTCCTCGCCTTCGATGGGCTCACGGGTGGCGAGTCGCATGCCCAGCGGCGGTGATGGCGTGATGTCGAGCGGCTTGACCAGGTGCCCGCTGCGGAGGAGCAACGGCGGGGGATGCCCCGCGCTGATCCAGCTCAGCCGCCCTGTCGCCAGTTCGAGCTCGGCGATGAGCCCGGTCACGAAGCGGCTGGTCGGGTATTGCTCGAAGATCGCTGCATCGATCGTCTTGTACCTGGTCGCCGGGCTCTCGCCGTGGCGCCGGCTGTGCCGGTAGGCTGCCAGCGCGAAGGCCGCCACCCCGGCCGCGGCGAGGCCGTGTCCCATCGCGTCGAAGACGGCGAAGTGCAGGATGCCTTCGGCGTTGACGGCGTAGTCGTAGGCGTCGCCTCCGTTGTCGTACGCAGGCTCGAGCAGTGCGCCCAGGACGAATGCGTCGGTCGCCAGGACCTGGGGCGGGACGAGATCCCAGATCAGCTCGCTGGCCATCGTCATCGATTGCCGTCGGCGAAGCAGCTTGAAGAAGTCGCTGTAGAGATCCTTGTTGGTGATCAGCGTGGCGATCAGATGGCTGAGCCGCTCGCACAACGCGACGAGCGCCTCCGGCAGCGGCCCCTGGCGGCCCCCGAAGCTCATTTCCACGACCCCGAGCCGCTCGGTGCCGTCGATCAGCGGCAGCCACAGCCGGCGACTTCCGCCGTCGTCCTGGAGTTGGATGATGGAGGTGGAAGCGAAGGCGCGGCCGGCCACGGTGCCCTGGATCTGCAGCGGCTCGCCGTCGGGTGAGCCGGGGTGCGGCACGGGGATCAGGCGCTTCTGCTCCTGGTCGACGACATACGGCACCAGGGAATCGGCCGCGATGCGGCGCGCCTCCTCAGCGACGACCGTGGCGAGGTCGGACGCGGAGCTGAGGTGCGTCCGGCGCAGGACCTCTTGCAGCAGCTCGCCGGCCCGCGACGCGATGTCGCATTGCTCACCCACCGTCGATACGGCTTCCACCGAACCGGGTTCGCGGTCGCTCAAGCCCACGAGCACCCCGTCGATGCGTCAGAGGGATTCGACCGGGTGGCGGTCAGCGGCCCCATCGTGAGCGTCTACCCACGATGGCCGTGTCAGGATCCGACCGGTCACGGCTGTGCCCGACGCGCGAGCTCAAGCCGCGCGAGCGAGAAGCTCGGCGTCTGCGGACAGCGGCCCGTAGATCTCGCGCGCGAGCGTGAGGATCTCGCCCGTGTTGCGGCTGCTGACGCCGGGTCGAGCGGAGGTGCGGGACCGGTACGGTCCGGCCACTTACAAGGCCGGTTCGCCCAGCTCGGAGCGCGGGGCAGCCTTTAGGCAAGCGGCGACCGAACCGTGTTCGGACGAGGCAAGCTGGAGGTGAAGCCAATGGCGTCCGCGAGCAAGACGACGACCGACCACAACGAGATCCGCTCCTGGGTGGAGGAGCACGAGGGCAAGCCCGCCAGCGTCCGAGCCACCAGCGAGGGCGACGATCCCGGCGTGCTGCGGATCGACTTCCCCGGTGGCACCGGCGAGGAGCAGCTCGAGCACATCTCATGGGACGACTGGTTCGCGAAGTTCGACGAGACCGACCTTGCGTTCCTCTATCAGCAGGAGAAGGCCAGTGGCGAGGACAGCACGTTCTTCAAGCTCGTCTCGCGCGACTGATCTCCGTATAACAGCGACCTGACCCGGCAGCGCGAGCGGCGCGTGGGCCGCTCGCTCGGGTGTCTTGAGCGTCGCTCATCGTGGGCGCGGTGCTCGCGCCGCTGCCCCGGAGCGCCGCTGAGTTGGCGCGCCGTTCAGTCCCCGCGCGCAAGGTGGCTGTGGTAGGAAGGGCCATCCAACCTAGGAGCGCTCAATGGACGTAGGTCGCCTGCGGAAGATCCCGGTGTTCGCCGACGTGTCGGACGACGACCTGCGACGGATCGCCACCTTCGCGACGGAGGACAGCGCGCCCGCGGGGACGACCCTGGTACGCGAGGGCGACTACTCGACAGAGCTGATCGCCATCGAGGAGGGCACCGCGGAGGTCCGCCACGACGGCAGGCTCCTGGCCTCGCTCGGTCCCGGAGACGTGTTCGGCGAGACCGGTGTCCTCGAGGGTGGCTTACGCAACGCGTCCGTGGTCGCGACCTCGCCGCTGCGGATCGTCAAGCTCACGACGTGGGACATCAAGCGGCTCACGCCCGAGACCGTCCAGCGGCTGCGCGAGCTCGTCGCTCAGCGCCAGCCCGCGGTGGAGCCGGACGGCGCGCCGCCGGCCGCATGAAGCGCCGGGGCGCGCCACTCCCGATCGACTGTCGTGCCTGACACCCAGCCACTCCTTCCTTATGTGCCGCGCCTTCTGCTGCGGCACCTCGAGGAGACGCCCGAGGCGCCGCTGCGCGTCCTCGACGGGTCGCTCGTGTTCGTCGACATCTCGGGCTTCACGCGGCTCTCGGAGCGCCTGGCTCGCCAGGGACGGGAGGGCGCCGAGCGCCTGGCCGATGCGATCGACGAGTGCTTCACAGCGCTGCTGGCGGTCGCCTACGAGAACGGCGGCGGTCTCCTGAAGTTCGGCGGCGACGCGCTGCTGCTGCTGTTCGACGGCGACCAGCACCCGCAGCGAGCGTGCCGGGCGGCGTTCGGGATGCGAGCGCTGCTGCGCGAGATCGGGCGACTGGACGCGGGCGGCGTGCAGGTCAAGCTGCGCATGTCGGTCGGCGTCCACTCCGCGGAGTGCACGTTCTTCGTGACGCGCGGGGCGCACCGCGAGCTGCTCGTGGCCGGCCCGGCGGCGACGGAGGTGGTCCGGATGGAGCACGCCGCCGGCGCGGACCAGATCGTGGTGAGCGGCGCGACGGCATCCAGGCTGCCCGCCGGTTGCACGGGCCCGCCTGCGGGGCCCGGCCGTCTGCTGCGCGAGGCGCCTCTCGCGCGGGCGGATGCCGCACCGGAGGCACGCCGGACGGCCCCCCTCCGCCTGGACACCGTGCTCTCACCGCTGCTCCGCGACCACCTACAAGGTGGTGTCGGCACGCCGGAGCACCGCATGGTGACCGTCGCCTTCCTGCGCTTCGGCCGTCTTGACGCCCTGCTCGCCGAGCAGGGCGCGGATGCGGTCGCGAGCGCTCTCGACGACCTGGTCGCGCGGACCGCCGCGGCGGCCGGGCGCCACGGTGTCTGCCTGCTCGGCTCGGACGTCGACGCCGACGGCGGCAAGCTGCTGTTGGCGGCCGGCGCACCGGTCGCCACGGGAGATGACGACGAGCGGATGCTGCTCGCGATGCGGGACGTGCTCGAGGGCGGCGGAGCGCTGCCCATCAAGATCGGCGTGCACCGCGACGCCGTGTTCGCCGGCGACATCGGTCCCGCGTACCGCCGGACCTACACGGTCATGGGAGACGCAGTCAATCTCGCTGCTCGGCTCATGCTCGCCGCGCCCGAGGGCGAGCTCTACGCGACCGAGCGGGTCGTCGACGGCTCCGGCACGCGCTTCGAGGTCGCGCGCATGGCGCCCTTCCGCGTCAAGGGCAAGGCGCGTCCCGTCGACGCGCTGTCCGTAGGCCTGGCCCTCGGCGGCCGGAGCCGGGAGTCCCTGCTGGCCGACCGGCGCTTCGCGCTGGTGGGACGCCGCCGCGAGACTGAAGCCTTCGAAGCCGCCGTCGCGAGCGTGCGCGACGGGCGCGGGCGGGTGCTCGACATCGTCGGCGAGCCCGGGATCGGCAAGAGCCGGCTGCTCGAGGAGCTCAGGATCCACGCGAGCGACCTGCGCGGGCTGCAGGTCACGTGCGAGGCGTACACCGCGGACGTCCCGCACGTGGCCTCGCGGCAGCTGCTGCACCAGGTGCTGCGCATTCCTCTGGACGCCGACGCCGCCCATGTGGAGTCTCGCCTGCGCGCCGCCGTCGCCGCCGCCGAGCCGGCGCTCGAACCGTGGCTGCCGCTGCTCGCGATCCCCCTCGGGCTCGACCTCCCGCCCACGCAACAGGTCGCCCACCTCGACGGCGAGTATCGGCGCGACAAGCTCCACGAGGTGGTCGTGGCGTTCCTGCGTGCGACGCTCAAGGCGCCGACGCTGATCGAGGTGGAGGACGCGCATCACGTCGATCCCGCCTCGACCGGGCTCCTCGCCGCTGTCGCGGCGGCCGCCCCGGACGCGCCGTGGCTGCTGGTTGTGACACGGCGTGACGCCGGCCCGGGCGTCGCGACGCATGCGGCGGTCGAGCGCATCGAGCCGGAGCCGCTCACCTCCGCCGAGACGCTGGCCCTCGCACGTGACGCGACGGCGCACGTGCCGCTGCCGCCGCGGGTGCTCGAGATCGTCGCGGAGCGCTCCGGCGGCAATCCGCAGTTCCTCCGGGACCTCCTGCGCTCTGCCGCTCGGGACGGTGCCGAGCACCTCCCCGAGAGCATCGAGGCGGCCGCCGCGGCGCGGCTCGACCGCCTTCCGCCCGCGGATCGCACGCTCGTCCGGCGCGCGGCCGTCCTCGGGCGCGCGTTCGACCCGGCCCTGATCGGGCTGGTGCTCGACGAGGACGCGCAGCCGCCGGACGCGGCGACGTGGGCTCGGCTGCACCGTTACGTCGAGCCCGACGGTGACTGGTTCCTGCGCTTCCGTAGACAGGTCGTGTGGGAGGCCGCGTATACCGGGCTCCCGTTCCGGACCCGCCGCCGTCTCCACCTCCGCGCGGGCCTCGAGCTCGAGCGGCGCGGCGGCGATGACGTCGTGCTGGCACTGCACTTCGAGCGCGCCGGCGACCACGAGCGCGCGTACCGCTACGCGCGACGGGCCGGGGACGCCGCGGTACGGGACCTCGCTCCGGCCGAGGCATCCGTGGCGTACCGGCGTGCGCTCGAGGCGGGGCGGATGCTCGGCGTACCGGCGGGCGAGCGCTCGGCGGTGTGGGAGTCCCTGGGCGACGCGCATGCGCAGCTCGGCGAGCTCGCCGCGGGCCACCACGCCTTCTCCGCTGCCCGCCGACTCGCCGCAGACGACCCGATCCGCCGGGCGCAGCTGATGCTGCGCCACGCCGAGCTCTCGGTCGAGGCCGGCCGGATCCGGCCCGGTGTGCGCTGGGCGCTGCGCGGGCTGCGGACGCTCGACGCGGTGGAGGGTCCTGAGGCCGCCGCGGCCCGGGTGCGGCTGACAGCCATGCTCGCGACGCTGCGTCAGCGTCAGGGGCGGGCGGCCGAGGCGATCGCGCTCTGCCGCGCCGCGATCCCCGCCGCGGAGGCGGCCCGCGAGGACAGGGCCCTCGCCCATGCCTGCTACGTCCTGGACTGGGCGCTCGTGGAGTCGGGGCGCGCCGTGGAGGCCGGGTTCTCCGACCGGGCGCTGGCGATCTACCGCCGGCTCGGCGACGTGGGCCGGGAGGCGGCGGTGCTCAACAACGCCGGCGGGTTCGCGTATCGCGACGGGCGCTGGAAGGACGCGATGGACCTCTACGTCCAGGGCGCGGAAGCGAGCGCCCGCTCGGGCAACTCGGCCAACGCGGCGTTCGGCGACTGCAACGTCGGCGAGCTGCTCTCGGATCAGGGTCACTGGGAGGAGGCCGAGATGCTGCTGAGCCGCGCGCGCCAGGTGTGGCGCGGGACCGGCTACGAGTGGGGCGTCGCGTACGCCACCGCGCAGCTCGGCCGGCTCGCCGCACGCTCCGGGCAGGCCGGTCAGGCGCTCACCAGGCTGCTCGACGCACTCGCGCGGTTCCGCGAGCTGGGCGTCGAGGGCGACGTGCAGTTTGCGGAGGCGCTGCTGGCGGAGGCTGCCGCGTTTGCGGGCGACGGAGAGACCGCACGGGCGACGGCTGACCGGCTGCTCGCCGACGGGGACGTGGGCCTGCTCGAGCCGTTGCTCCATCGCGTCAAGGCGATCTCCCTCGCCCAGCGCGGCGACGTCGACGGTGCGACGGTGGCGCTCGAGGCGGCACTCGACGCCGCGCGGGCGCAGGAGCAGGACTACGAGACGCTGGTGGCGCTCGACGCGCGGGCGCTACTGACGCGCTTCGACGCCGCAGCGACGCGCCGAGCCGAGCTGGCCGCTCGGCTCGGGGTTGCGCGTCTGGCCGCTCCGCCGCTCACTATGGCCGGTACGCCGGATCCTCGGCGCCGGCCGGAGCCCGCACCTCGATGACGCCGTTGCCGGCCCGGTCCTTACGTCGGGACGCCACGCACGGGGGCGTGCCGCAGTCGGGCAGCGTGGCGTAGTACCAGTCGATCGCGCCGTCGCCGTCGATGTCGGCTTCCTGCGGTGCTCCACCGGCCCGGGTCGGGAACGTGAACGGCGCGGCGAAGCACATCTGCAGGGATGATGCGCCGTTGTCGGGACTGGCGTTCATCACACGCTTGTCGATCGAGTAGACGACGCGCTTCTGCCGGTCCGGCCCGAGGACGAGCGCCCAGTCGGCAGACAGCTCCTGATAGCCGGTGCAGTCCGGCCTGAAGCCGGTGTTGAACGAGAGCTGGAGGAAGCCGGCGTCCGTGGCAGGGCCGGCGAAGGCGCTGGCGTCGACGTTCGAGCGGGGCGTGCTGAGCGAACCGGAGCAGTCGACGTCCTCCACGCACTCGATCGCCACCTGCTGGATCGTGAAGAGCGCCGAGACAGCAGGCTCCAGCCCCGGCGCGGAGGCCTGCAGGCGGTAGCTGCCAGGCGCGTCGACGCTGAGGTCGCCGAACGCCGCGAAGCCCGCCGCCGCGGTCACGGAATTCTGACCGAGCAGCGTTCCCAGGCCACCGGCGGAGGCGAGGTCGACGGAGACCGTGGGAGCCGACGACGTCAGGCGGTTGCCCCCGCCGTCGACCACCTCGACCGAGACGGGCGGTCCGGCGGGATCGAAGTCTGCGGCGCTGATCCGCTCGCCGACACGCGCGTCCTGCGGCTGGGCGGCGAAGCGCAGTGCGCAGCCGCCGGTCACCGCGGTGGTGAGCACCTCCGGAGAGGAGACCAGCACGAAGTCGTTCCCCGGAGAGCCGTTGAACCGGTTCGCCTGCTTGGCCAGCACGCTCCATGCGTACTCGCCGGCGGCGCACCCGGCGTCGACGGTCACGGCGACCTGGACCGCCGCACCGGGTGCCAGCGAGAGGTTGCGCAGCTCGATCACATTGCCGCGGACCGTCGCGGAACCGGGGCCGGGCAGCGACACGGCATGGACCGTCAGCGCCGAATGCACCGTCAAGTTCGCCGAGCCGAGATCCTGCTGATCGGACTGGTTCTCGATCGTCGCCGTGACGACGGACTGCTGGCCGGCCGGGATGGACGCCGGCGTCAGGACGACGCTGTACGGCTTGACCTCCGCGCCGGCGGCCGCCGGCAGCAGCATGATCGCGAGGAGCGCGCCGGCAACGATCCATGGGTGCGCCTTCCGAAGGCGCGGGGGCGAGACGGGCATGCGAGTGCACTCTCCTTTTCCCGCCCTCGGTCGAGGCCGGTCCGTGGCGCGGCCTTGCGCCGAGGTGCCCACTCTCTCCGACCGACCGTTGCGCTGTCAAGCATCGTGTTGATCATCCGAACAAGTTCCGCGGCGCCTCCGCGAGCGCCTCTCGGGCGGCCACTCTCCCTGCTTCTCGCGCGACGTCGATCTGATGGAACTCGAGCAAGGACACGCCCTCGGCCCGCGGCTTGATGACCAGGTCCGCGTGCCGGCGCGCTGCCTCCGACGTGTTGGCGCTCCCGAGCAGCAGCACGCGCGTGAGCGTCTCGCCGAGGCGTGGCGGCCGTGGGACGCCACCTGAGGGGCGCGCCCCGGCATCCGGGCGCTCGGCCGTCGGCTTGACGTCGACTGCGATCACCGGGCCCTCGCCCATGTCGGCCATGACGCGGACCGGCAGGTTGTCGACCAGCGATCCGTCGATGAACAACTCGCGCCCGCGCACCTGCGGCGGAGCGACCACCGGCAGGCAGACGCTGAAGCCGACCGCCTCATAGAGCGGGCCCCAGCGGTCGACCTGGAGCCGGCCGCTGCGCAACTCGGTCGAGCCGCTCATGAAGCTGCGCGGCAGCTCCTCGATGGCGACGGTCCCGAACGTGCGCTCGAGCATCGCTCGGGCGCGCTCGCCGCGGATGAGGGCGTGCCGCGGCAGCGTGTAGTCGGCCAGCGGGCGCCGCTGCACCCACTCCTCGAAGCAGCGCGCGTCGATCTCGTCGGCGTTGAGCCCCATCGCGAACAGCGCGCCGACGAACGAGCCCATGCTGACGCCCGCGACGCGGTCGATGGTCACGCCGGCGGCCGTGAGCTCCTCGAGGACGCCGATGTGCGAGAAGGCACGCGCGCCGCCGCCGGACAGCACGACACCGACGGACCGGCCGGCCAGGCGCCGGCCGAGGCGGGCGAGATCCTCGTCGAGGTCGTCAGGACGCAGCACATGGGTCTCGATCGGCTCGAGCGCGGCGGCCACTGCGTCGAGGACCCCGGAACCCGGGGCCACGCCGTAGGCGACGAGATCGCATCCGCGGAGCTCGTGGCGGGCGGCGACAGCCGCAGGCAGAGGGCCGTGGGACACGAGCACCAGGATCCGGTCGGCCTGCTGCAAGCAGAAGCCGGTCCAGCCGTCGTCGTCGTCCGCCACACCCGCGTCGAGCACCACGAGGTCGTGCTGCCCCTCCGCCCGATCGAGCAGCGGCCCGTACAGGCCTGCAGGCTCGCTGCCGTTGACCGTCGACGGCGCGTCCCGCGCACCGAGGAACGTCGCGTCCAGGTGGCGCCCGAGTGCCCCGGCGAGACCGCTGGCGATGGTGTCGGACGGCACCCCGCGGTCGACGGCGAGGACGGCGACCGTTGCAGGACGGGGACGCGTCGAGCGCGCGGGTGCGCGCATCTCCCGCAACTGCCCCGCGAGGGTGCGGGCAAGGGCGAGGGGAAGGGCCGGAGCCGTGGCCAGCAGCTCCTCGAAATCGTCGCGGTAGACGGCGAGGAGGTCCGTGTCACGCGCCGCCCGGACCGACGCCGCGCGCGGCTCACCTGTGAGCAAGGCGAGCTCGCCGACGGCATCCCCCCGCCCGATCTCGCGGATCATCGCGCCCGTAGCTCCCTCGAGGACGTGCATGCGCCCGGCGCGGAGCACGTAGAGCGCGTCGCCGGACTCGCCCTCACGGAACAGCCACTCGCCGGCGGCGACCCGCAGTGGACGCGCACGCTGGGCGACCGCATCTCGGAGCGCCGGATCGAGGCCGGCGAACATGGGCACGCGTGCGAGGAAGTCGGCCGCCGTCTCCGCTCGCGGCGCCGCCGGTTGCGCGGCGTCGACGCTGATCGCCCGGCGCGCGGCCGGAGGAGGCGCGGGCATCGCCTCGGTGAGCCGCTCCTGCAGCACGGCGCGCGCCGCGGCGCCCAGCGACGGCGCCTCCGAGCCCGGCGGTCGGCCGACGAACAGGCAGCCCAGTCCGGCCACCAGGAAGCAGGCTGCGCCGAACGCCCATGCGCGGTCGAACGCCGCAGCAGCCTCGGTGGCGGAGGGCGTCCCGAGGATCGCGACGACAACGGCGACGCCAAGCGCGGCGCCGATCTGGCGCGCGACCGAGTTCAGGCTCGTCGCCGTCGCGTACTCCGTCCCCGGCGCCGACGCCGCGGCCGCGGCGGTGAGGTTGGGGAGCAGCGCGCCGGCACCGACGCCGAGGAGCGCGACTGCGGGCAGCCACTCACCTATGAAGTCCGGCGTCGTCCCCACGCGCGTCACGAGCCACACCACGGCCGCGCACCACACGAGGCCGCCTGCAACCAGGACGGGCCGGGGCCCGAAGCGGGTGACGAGATGGCTGGTGGGCCCGGCGACGGCGGCGGCGACGAAGGGCCCGGGCGTCATCGCGAGGCCCGCCTCCAGCACGGAGTACTGCCAGACCGCGGTCAGGAACAGCACGTTGACCAGCGTGTAGCCGTAGAACCCGGCGCCCGTGACGAGCGTCATGGCGTTCGTGACGCCGAACGTCCTGTCGCGCAGGAGCGACAGGTCCACGATCGGCGCACGATGGGTGACGCAGCGCCGGGCGAACAGCGCGACGAGCGCGATCGCCACCACGAACGACCCCAGGACCCGCCCGCTGAGCCAGCCCCACTCCTCGCCCTTGACGACGCCGAGCACGAGCGCGGCGATAGCCACCGCGAGGACGAGGGCCCCCGTCAGGTCCGGCACGCGGCGCCGTCCGGGGGCCCGGCTCTCCACGAGGTGCCGGCGCGTGAGCACGATCGCCGCCACGCCGATCGGCAGGTTGACCAGGAAGACGAGCCGCCAGTCGCCCGCGGCCACCAGCAGCCCGCCGAGCGACGGGCCGAGCCCCGCAGCCCCGGCGGCGACGGCAGACAGCAGGGCCACGCCGTGGGAGCGGCGCTCGGGTGGGAACGCCTCCAGCACCAGCGCCAGCGACGAGGGGACGAGAAGCGCGGCCCCGAGCGCCTGCAGCACACGGAAGGCGACGAGCGCGCCGGGGGACCAAGCGATCGCGCAGAGCGCGGAGGCGATCGTGAAGAGCTCGAGGCCCGCGATGAACACGCGCCGCCGGCCGACGAGGTCGGCCAGCCGGCCCGCGGCGACCAGGAACGCCGCGAACACGATGTTGTAGGCGTTCAGGATCCATGACAAGGACGCGATCGACGCGTCGGGGTACGAGCGGGCGATGTCCGGGAACGCGATGTTGACGATCGTCGCGTCGACGAATGCCATGGCGGCGCCCAGCGAGGCGACCGCCAGCACCGTCCGCGCCTGTGGTCCGCGACGGCGTGCCACGGTTGGGGCGGGCGGAGCGACCTCCGCCGGCTCGGCATGCGTGGTGGCCATCGCGCGGGTCGAGTGTCTTCGATCGGGCCCCGCGAGGCAAGTCTGGCGGCGGCTGGACTCTTCACCTAGATCGGCGTTGCCGCGGGCAACGCGGGGACCTTGGACGCCGGCCGATGGCGCGCGGGTGCAGGATGGAAGAAGATCGCTCTCGTGGCCGGCGTGACGAAGAGCGCCTCGGTTGCGAGCTACTCGCTCGCTGAGTCGCGCAGCTGCGTGAGGGAGATGGCGCCGCGCCGCAGCGCCTCGTTGGCGAGCCGCGCGCGGCGCGAGCCCTCGGCGGCGACGGCGAACTTGTCGTACAGGTTGGCCAGATGCTGCTTGACCGCGGCCTGCGTGATGACGAGCTCCTCGGCGATCGCCTGCGTCGACGCCGGCTCCGTGAACATGTCGCGGTCCAGCAGCGGACGACACAGCGCGAGGAGGACGTCCCGCTCGCGCGTGGTCAGCGCCGGCGGCGCCTCGTCGGCCTGCGTCACCGTGGCGCCGGCGGCCAGCGGGTCGTGGAACACCAAGCGGGTCTGGCCGATGCGGATCTCGTCGCCGTGCTGGAGGCGGTGCGAGGACCAGACCCGCTCGCCGTTGATCGCCGTGCCGTTGGACGACCCGAGGTCGCTCACGCACCAGCCCGCGGAGAAGCGCTCCAGGACGGCATGCAGGCGACTCGCGGTCGGGTCGTCCTCGAGCGGCACGTCGTTCTCGGGCGCCTTGCCGATCGTGACACGGTCAGCCTCCAGCGGGATCCGCCGGCTGCGTACTCCGGAGATCACCTCGATCTGCGGGGCCACCGTGCCGTCAAGCCTATGGCGCGGAGCAACGGCTCGATGAGCGAACCGCTCCTGGAGGGCCGGATGCTGCACGGGCGCTACGAGGTCTTGGAGACGCTCGGCGTGGGCGGCGAGGCGCGCGTCGTCAGGGCGCTCGACCATCGCCACGAGCGTCTGGTCGCGTTGAAGATCCGGCGGGTGCGCGATGACGCGGCGCGCGAGAGCCTGCTCCGCGAGGCCCGGCTGCTGCTCGGCCTCCAGCCGCACCCGGCGCTGCCGCTTGTCCGCGAGGATTTCTTCGTCGACGACGAGTACGTCGTCGCGATGGACTGGGTCGACGGGACCGACCTGGCGTGGATCCTGGCCGAGCGCGGAGCGCCCGGACTGGCGCCCTCCAGCGTCGTGGCCTACCTCGCCGAGGCCGCCGAGGCGCTGATGTTCCTGCACGCGCAGGAGCCGCCGATCGTGCACGCCGACGTCAAGCCGGCGAACCTGATCCTGACTCGCGGCGGGCACGTCAAGCTCGTGGACTTCGGGCTCTCGTCCACGCCGCTGATGCTCGGGAGCCGCTCGGGAACGACCGGCTACCGCGCCCCGGAGCTCGCGACGGGCTCCCCGCCGTCGCGCGCGAGCGACGTGTACGCGCTGGCGGCGACGGCCTTCGCGCTGCTGACCGGGGCTCCGCCGCAGGGGGTGCTGCCGGCCTGGGAGGGAATCGACCCGGCCCTGGCCGAGCAGCTCGAGAGCGCGATCCGCCTGGGGCTCGCGACGGACCCGGCGCGGCGGCCGGCGACGCCGGGTGAGCTCGTCGAGCGGCTGCGCGCCGGTTGGGGAGCGACGCTCCCGGCGGGCGTGACGACGTTCTGCCTGTCGGACATCGACTCCTCGACGGTGCTGTGGGAGCAGGATCCCGGCGCGATGGCGGCGGTGCTCGTCCGCCACGACGAGCTCGTCGCGGGGGCGATGGAGTCGCACGGTGGCCGCTTCCTGAAGTCCAAGGGCGAAGGGGACGCGACCTTCTCGGTGTTCGAGTCGGCGTCCGGCGCGGTGCAGGCGGCGATCGCCGCGACGCGCGCACTCGGCGCCGAGCGATGGCCGAACGGCTGGAGCATCGCGGCCCGTTTCGGGATCCATACCGGCGAGGCCGAAAGACGCGATGCCGACTATTTCGGCCCGGCGGTCAACCTCGCGATGCGCGTGCGCGGGCAGGGTGGCGGCGGCGAGATCCTGCTGTCGCGGCTCACGGCGGGTCTGACGGCGAAGCACCTGCCGGCGGGGTACTCGCTCGTCGACCTCGGCCCTCACCGCCTTCGCGCCGTCGAGGGTCCCCAGACGCTGCACGCGGTCGCAGGCCCCGGCGTCACCTCGCCGGCGCCGGCGAGCCGGTGCCCCTACCGCGGGCTGCTGGCGTTCGACGCGGACGACCGCGCCTTCTTCTTCGGGCGCGAGGTCGTGCTCGGCTCGGTCATCGAGCGGATCGCAACGCGGCGCCTGCTCGCGCTCGTGGGAGCGTCGGGCAGTGGGAAGTCCTCGCTGCTGCGCGCCGGCCTGATCGCGTCCGTCAGTGCCGGGGAGGTGCCCGGGGTTACGAGCGCGCGGCTGGTGCATCCCGGGGCGCGGCCGCTGGCGGCGATCGACGGCGGCGCCGCGACCCTCGTCGTCGTGGACCAGTTCGAGGAGCTGTACACGCTCTGCG